>Ga0182030_10000583_pt1 | contig 69940 bp, 74 predicted proteins | sample 812S3MmetaG_FD_121299 | JGI IMG/M metagenome (GOLD analysis project Ga0182030, IMG submission 121299) | Permafrost microbial communities from Stordalen Mire, Sweden - 812S3M metaG (Illumina Assembly) | ecosystem: Environmental > Terrestrial > Soil > Wetlands > Permafrost | place: Sweden...
ACGCGCGATTACTACGATCCGGCCAAGCGCTATATCGGAAACGCCATCCAATTGTTCTTTCGCGACGGCAGCAGCAGTACACGGGTTGCGGTGGACTATCCGATCGGGCATCGTCTGCGGCGCGCCGAGGGGCTGCCGCTGCTGCGGGCTAAATTCGAAGCCAGCGTGCGGGGACATTTCGACGACGCACAGACCGGGGAGATCCTGCGACGCTTTTCCGACCGCGCCGCGCTGGAGGCCATGCCGGTCAGCGATTTGATGTCGGCGCTGATTCACACCTAGGATTGCTGCCGCATGGGCCCGATACTGGTAGGCATAAAGCGTGTAATCGACTACAGCGTGCGCGTGCGCGTCAAACCGGACGGCTCCGGCGTCGTGACCGACGGCGTCAAGATGAGTATCAATCCGTTCGACGAGATCGCGCTGGAGGAGGCGCTGCGCATCAGGGAGCGCAATCTCGCCAGCGAGGTGATCGCCATCAGCATCGGCCCGGCCGAGGCGCAGCAGCAGCTGCGCACCGCACTGGCGATGGGCGCCGACCGTGCGCTGCTGGTACAGGTTGACAGCCCGGTAGAGCCGCTGACTGCCGCGCGGGTGTTCCTGAAGCTGGCGCAGAAGCATGTGCCGCAGCTGGTGATCCTCGGCAAGCAGGCGATCGACGACGACAATGGCCAGACCGGACAGATGCTGGCGGCACTGTGGGACCGGCCCCAGGCTACCTATGCCTCGAAGCTGGAACTCAACGGCGCCGTGGCACGCGTGACGCGCGAAGTCGATGCCGGGCTGGACACGATCGAGATTGATCTGCCCGCGGTCGTGACCACGGACCTGCGGCTGAACGAGCCGCGCTACATCAAGCTGCCCGATATCATGAAAGCGAAGAAGAAGCCGCTCGATGTGACCAGCCTGGCGGAACTTGGGGTCATCGCCCCGGCAGAGCGCATCCGCACGCTGAAGTTCGAGGCCCCGGCGCAGCGCTCGCGCGGCGTAATGGTCAAGGATGCGGCCGAACTGCTGGCGGCGCTCACGCAGCGCGGAGTGCTGTAGATGAACCGGGCACTGGTCATCGCGGAACATTTACAGGGCAAGCTCAATCCGAGCACCGCCAAGTGCGTTAGCTGCGCGCAGGGCATCGGCGAGGCCGAGATCGATATCGCGGTGCTGGCCGCCGATGCGGGGACGGTGGCGGCGGAGGCCGCGGCGCTCGCCGGTGTGCGGCGCGTGCTGACGGTGACGCGGCCGGAGAATGCCGAGGCGCTGGCCGCCGTGTGGGCGCCGCAGCTGGCGGCACTGGCCAAGAGCCGCGGCTACACGCACCTGTTCGGGCCCTCAACCACATTCGGCAAGGATCTGATGCCGCGCATCGCTGCAACGCTGGGGGTCGGCCAGATCAGTGACGTGATGGCGGTGCAGTCGGCCTACAAATATCGCCGCCCGGTGTACGCCAGCAACGCGATCATCACCGTGGAGGCCCCGGCCGACGCGATCGTCGTGGCCACCGTGCGGGTGGCCTCGTTCCAGCCGGTGGCCGGCGGCGGCAACGCGGCGATCGAGGCGGTGCAGGTGGATGCGGCACTGCCGACGCACACACGCTTCATCTCGCGTTCGGCCGCCAATGCCGACCGGCCCGACCTGCAGACCGCTGCGCGCGTGGTGTCCGGCGGCCGGGCGCTGGCGAGCGCCGAGAACTTCAAGCTGATGTACCAGCTTGCAGACACCATGGGAGCTGCGGTCGGCGCCTCACGCGCCGCGGTCGATGCCGGTTATGCGGCCAACGAACTGCAGGTCGGACAGACCGGCAAGATCATCGCCCCGGAGCTGTACATGGCACTGGGGATCTCGGGCGCGATACAGCATCTGACCGGCATCAAGGATGCGCGCACCATCGTCGCGATCAACAAGGACAGCGAGGCGCCGATCTTCGAGGTGGCCGACATCGGACTGGTCGGGGACCTGTTTGTGATCGTGCCGGAACTCGAGCGCCTGATCCGGGCGCGTAAGGCTTCCTAGCGCCGGCTGACACGGGCGCGCGGCGTCACTTGCGCGCCGCATCGCGCCGTCCGAGAATCTCGGCGCGGATATCCGTGATCTCGCGCGCCTTGGACGGCAGCGCCGATTCACACCGATCCGGACGCGGGCAGCGGCTGCTGCGCGGGCAGATGATGCGTGCCGGTAGCGCCAGCGCCTCCTCGATCCAGGCGATGTTCAGCACGCGTGCCACGGCGCGCAGCGCCTTTGCAGCCGGTGTCGGAATGGCGGTGTCACCGCGGCGGCGCAGGCACTCATCGGTGATTGCCGCCACGATCTCGCTGCAGTTGTTGCCATTGGCATCCAGCGCCGGGGCCAGGTCGATGCCGACCGACAGCACGTGGAAGTTGCCGGCCATATCGCGCGTGCGGATCGAGTGGCAGCAGTAGAGCAGCGAGCGATCCTGGTCGCGCAGCACCGAGATCTGGGAGCCTGCGTCCTTGTGCTCGCCGTCGATCATCCGGAACACCGCCCACTGCGGACACGGATCGCTGACCTGCGCCATGTTGCCCCAGGGCAGCGGAATGCCGTTGCCGCGATACACCGCGCGCAGGTAGCCGGGCGGATAGGCATCAAAGAAGTGCCAGTACGGATACGGTGACACCTTGGTCATGCGCCGCATCACCACGGCCGGGGTGAGCTCCAGCCGGGTGGCCGGCTCGATGCGGTACTGGTTGCGGGCGAGAAAGCGCCGAAACGGAATCTTCGGGCACAGCAGTGCACCGGCGAAGAAACTGCATTCGAAATCGCGCCAGGCGTGCAATACGTCCTGGGCACGCAACCCGGCGTTCTCCGAGCCGCTCTCCGGACTGCCGCCCATCTCGCCGCCGGTTGCATGCGGCGACTTCATGCCATCGCCGCCGTGCAGCACCTTGTGGCCAATATGCGTTGCCAGGTCGAATTTCAGCCGCGCCGGATCGGCGCGCAGCGACTGGTTCAGGTAGATGGTGTTCGGGGCCTCGAAAAAAGAGCGCACGGTGCTGCGCACTTCCTGGTCGTTGTCGCGCACCAGTACTGCGCGCCGCTCGAACCAACGCAGCTGCAGGCCGTGGTGCTTCACCAGTCCGATCAGGTCATCGACGCTCAGCGGCAGCCGGCGCTCGCCAATACTCTCGGCGGTGCGCTCGAGGTCGGGGAAGTCATTGCGCGACATCTCCTGGTGCGAGCGGATCAGCAGGTGCGCGAACTGCCGCCCGCTGGTCCCGGTCTGCGACAGCAGCTCCGGAATCGCCGCCTGCAGCAGCTCCTTGGAGAACAGGAACGCGGGCTCCAACGGCACGCGGGTCGCGCCACCGGCCTTGGGCGAGCCGGTATCGGCGGCGACATCGACCTGTTCGTCCAGGAACCAGGCGACGTCGCGCTGGAACACCCCAGCCAGCAACCCCAGCACATCCTCGGACGGCATGCGCTTGCCGCTCTCGATCATGCTGAGGTAGGACACCGACGGCGCCATCTGGGCATCGGTCTGGATGCAGCGGGTCGACAGCTCCTCCAGCGTCAGGCCATTGCGCTTGCGGATGGCGCGCAGCTTGGCGCCCAGGAAGTGACCCTGGCGGAGCAGGTTTGCCATGGCTTGTGAAATTAACACTGTGAAGTTTTGAGAGTCAAATATTGCTCACCTTGCGCATTAAGCTGGTGGAATGAACAGTCAGCCCATGCAGCAGCCGCTGACCGGTCTTCAGAGCGAAGGAGCAGCGAGACATGATTCAGCAACGAACCCTGCCCAGTGCCGATGAGCTGCGGCGCAACTGGCACGACAGCCCGCGCTGGCGCGGCATCACGCGTGCCTACTCGGCGGAGGATGTGCTGCGGCTGCGCGGCACGCTGCCGATCGAGCATTCGATCGCACGCATCACGGCGGAGAAGCTGTGGCGTTACCTGAACGAGAAGCCATTCGTCAACGCGCTCGGCGCGCTGACCGGCAACCAGGCGATGCAGCAGGTAAAGGCCGGGCTGGATGCGATCTACCTGTCGGGCTGGCAGGTGGCCGGTGACGCCAACCTTTCCGGGCAGATGTATCCGGACCAGTCGCTGTACCCGGCCGACTCGGTGCCGGCCGTCGTGCGCCACATCAACAACACGCTGCGGCGTGCCGATGAACTGCATCACGCCGAGGGCGATGACAGCATCGACTGGCTGAAGCCGATCGTCGCCGACGCCGAAGCCGGTTTTGGCGGCGTATTGAATGCATTCGAGCTCATGAAGGCCATGATCGAAGCCGGCGCCGCCGGGGTACATTTCGAGGATCAGCTGTCGTCGGCCAAGAAGTGCGGCCACATGGGTGGCAAGGTACTGGTGCCGACCCAGGAAGGCATCAACAAGCTGGTCGCGGCGCGCCTGGCGGCCGACGTGTGCAACGTGCCGACGGTGCTGGTGGCGCGTACCGATGCGGAATCTGCAACCCTGCTGACCGCCGATGTCGACGAGCGCGACCACCGCTTCATCGATGCCTCCAAGGGCCGCACCGCTGAAGGCTTCTTCCACGTGCGCGCAAGCTTCGATCAGGCAATCGCGCGCGGCCTGGCCTATGCGCCTTATGTGGACATGCTGTGGTGCGAGACCGGGCAGCCGGATCTTGCGGCGGCCAAGTACTTCGCCGAGGGCATCCACCGGCACTTCCCGGGCAGGATGCTGGCCTACAACTGCTCGCCGTCGTTCAACTGGAAGCGCAAGCTCGACGACGCCACCATTGCGAAGTTTCAGCGCGAGCTGGGTGTGATGGGCTACAAGTTCCTGTTCATCACGCTCGCAGGGTTCCATGCGCTGAACTACTCGATGTTCGAGCTGGCGGCCGGCTACAAGGCGAGCCAGATGGCTGCCTACGTGACGCTGCAGCAGGCCGAGTTTGCGGCCGAGTCTCGCGGTTATAGCGCGACCAAACACCAGCGCGAGGTCGGTGCCGGCTATTTCGACGATGTCACCCAGACCATTGCGGCCGGCACCTCGTCGATCACCGCGCTCAGCGGCAGTACCGAGGAGCAGCAGTTCCGCTCGGCCTGACGCCATGCGAGTCGACCATCTGGAACCCGCCGTCGGCTCCGCCATCATGGGGGCGGCGCGAGCCGCGCCCGCCAACGGCGACATCAGACGCTGCTGAGCTTCCTCGGCATGTCCGGCGCGGTGCGCGAGCAGTACCTGCGCGCACATGCCGATCCTTATCAGCCCGAATTCTGGCGGCGCACGCAGTGGCGTATTGCGGCCGGTGAGGTGCTGGAGGTGCTGCCCTACGTGCCGCCGGAACTCGAGGGTGGGGCAGATGTGTCGCCGGGCGCGGCTGTGGAAGAGGCCGCGGCGACGCCGCTGGCGAGCGGCTAGCGGTTACTTCGCCGGCTTGCCGCGCGGCTTGAATCTGCCATCGCCTGGCGGCGGCCGGTCCGCTTCGCCAGAGGCCTTGGCGGCGAAGGCGCGCAGGCACTGCGGCGAGCACACATAGGCGGTCGGATTCTGCTCATCGATCGCGCGCTGGCCGTGCAGGCGCGCGATCTCGTAGTGCTCGCGCGGCCGCCGTTCGTCCTCGTAGCCGATGTCGCGTTCGCAGACATCGCAGGTCATGACCAGGATTTCCTGCGGCGCATGGAAGGTTGCCGTCTTGCGCCAGCCCATGACTGCCACCCGCCGCCGCGAACTTAAAAGGGGCTAGGCTATCTGCGCGGCCGGTGCTGGCACACGGCGTCGCGCCAGGGTTTGCAGGCTGATGGTGGATTGATGCCGGCGGCATAGCACGATCAGCTCGGAATTGCGGCCCAGCCGCGCCCGCAGGGTAGTCAGCTCACCGCACATCTCGCAGGCGCGCTCGCCGCGCCGGGCGAGCCACAGGTCCACTTCCCGGTCCAGCTGGTACTGTAGAAAGTGCTCGCTGGCTTCCGCCTCGCTGGCGTGCCCGGTGCATGCTCCGGCGCAGTAGCCGGCGCGCCGCGGGGGCGTCTTGCCCTCGACCACCATCATGTACCACTTGCCCTCATCAAGGGTCTCTGTACTCATTTTCGGGATGAACATTTCTGCACCTGCTAGCGCATGTGGGGGGTACCAGGCGGCGGCAATCTCATCAGCGGCGTGGGCCGCCGGCGCGCTCGCGTTCCTGCGCCTCGTTGACCTTGAGCGCGCGGCCTTCGAAGTCCTTGCCGTTCAGGGCCTGGATCGCCCCCGCCGCATCGGCGCTCGACAGCTCGATGAATCCAAAGCCGCGCGGGCGGCCGGTATCGCGATCCATGATCAGCGCGATGGACTCGATCGTTCCGTGGGCCGCAAACAGCGCGCGCACCGAAGCCTCGGTGGCGGTGAAGGGTAGATTTCCGACGAATAGTTTGGTCACGTGGTGTACTCACAAGCGTAAGGGGAATGTGGTTCGCCGATGCTTCTGAGGTGGCAGACATTGAGCGCAAATATTCGCGCCGGAACGGCGCAGCAGGCTCAAGGCAGACAAGGCGAAAGATCACGAGCCGAGCCTCACGGTACATCAATACGTGCAAGCCTGCTTGGCTTTCGGGGCCCTGCGTGCGCTAGCGCACTGACCGGGGCCGCGAATGCGGCGATCCTCAGTGGGTTCTCGTGGTCGGGAGGAGCCTCATGCGACACGCCTCATCGTCCAGATTCTCATACCGCAATGTGCTCATCGCGGCTGGCCTTGCCGCTGCCCTGGGCGTCGGTACCGCGTTTGCCAAGCCGGCTATCACCCCTGCTTCGCAACCCCTCGGAGGCGGGCAGAGTCCGCAAGGGAGCGCCGGAGGCAATCCTGGTTCAGCACCCACAGCGGCCGGAATTGAACTCGCGCTCGAGTGACAGCCGCCATTCATGGCACGGCCGAGCGATTCACCTGGAAGCGTGACTGGTCGCGGCCAACGCTGACCGTCGGAAAACCGAACATCGCAGCGCCGCCATGGATCTTGTGGGCGATGTCGTGCATCGCGCTCACGTAGGTTGCCTCGCCGCCCTGCACGCTGTCGTGGCGCGCCACAGCGCCAGCCCATCCATGACCGACATGTTGAGATCGGTGATGACGATGGGCGTGAACTGCTGGCCGAGGAAAGCCAGCGCGCTTGCGCCGTCGGCGGCGGTGTGCACCTCGAAGCCCGCGGCCTGTACCAGTTCCGCCAGGTGCGCGAGCACCAGTTCATCGTCATCTGCCAGCAGCACTGCGCGCGCCGGCACGAACTGCGGCCGGGCAATCAGCGTGGCAGCTTCCAGGTCCTGGTCCATTCAACCGCCGCGCAGATGCCGACGCAAGCCCGGCTTCAGTTCGAAGTCAACGCGGCGCCAGTCGTCTGTGCGCCGGCGTTGGCTGTGGCCGGGTCAGTGACCGGCGGTACCGACGTCGCGCGACGCCTCGAACAGGAACCAGGTGCGCCGCTCGGTCTCGTCAATCCACACCTCGATCAGGCTGGCGCTGGCGATGTCGCGGTGTTCGTCGCACAGATCATGCGCCGTGCGCAGTTCGGTCACCAGGGTCTTATTGTCTTCGCGCAGCTCGGCCAGCATGTCCAGCGGCTCAACGTACTCGGCATCGTTGTCCGACAGCCGCTGCGTGCGGGCGATGTGTCCGATCGAGCGCAGCGTCGAGCCGCCCAGCTTGCGGATGCGCTCGGCAATCGGATCGGTCATCGCGTAGATCTGGTCGGCGTGCTCATCCAGCAGCAGGTGATAGTCGCGGAAATGCGGGCCGCTCATGTGCCAGTGGAAATTCTTGGTCTTCAGATATAGCGCGAAGACGTCGGCCAAGATGGCATTCATGGCCCCAGTGATATCCCTGGTCGCTGCCACCGTCAAATCGGTGGGAGTGGCCAGCGGGGCGTTACGCCGGCGCGCGAGGTCTTGCTTGTTGACAGTGGCAGGTTTCTTCATGGGCATGGATCCTTGTTGTGGGGCCGGCGCCGTTCTGCTGCGGCGGCCAGTGAATGATAGCAACTCGGGACGGCTGCCGGCAGCGGCCGCGGCGGCGATGCAATAGCCGGACTCTCCGCCTGCTATTGTAAAAATTTCCGCCGGCGAGCGGTAGCGGCCCGGCGGGGGATGCAGGACAAACCGCCAATCTGTACGCTGGCGCACAACTGCCAAGGGAGATGTGGATGGGATCGCCCTCCGGGACGGTGGTGCTGTTCGATGTGGACAACACGCTGCTCGACAACGATGCGATACAGCACGACCTAAGCCAGCTGCTGGAGCGGCAATTCGGTCCGACGGCACGCGATCGCTACTGGTCGATCTTCGAGGCGCTGCGCGAGCAGGTGGGCTATGCGGATTACCTTGGCGCCCTGCAGCGCTATCGGCTCGAGGTGCCGGATGAGCCGCGGTTGCCGCTGGTGTCCGCGTTTCTGCTGGAGTATCCGTTCGCGAGCCGCCTTTATCCCGGGGCACTGGCGGCCATCGATCGCATGCAGCAGCTCGGACCGACGGTCATCCTGTCGGACGGCGATGTGGTCATGCAGCCGCGCAAGATCGGGCGTGCCGGGCTGTGGGACGCAGTTGGCGGGCGGGTGCTGATCTACATCCACAAGGAACAGCAGCTGCAGGCGGTCGAGCGCGCCTACCCGGCGCGTCAATACCTGATGGTGGATGACAAAGTGCGCATCCTGACGGCGCTGAAGCAGCATTGGGGAGCCCGGGTAACCACCGTCTTCGCGCGCCAGGGGCACTTTGCACATGACGCTGCGGCGCTGGCCGCGAATCCGCCGCCGGACCTGTCGATCGACGGCATCGGCGATCTGGCCAGCTATGATATCGGGCAATCGTGAGTAACGAGCGCATCAATCCCATGGCAGGCCAGCCGGCCCCGCGCCAGATGCTGGTCAACGTCGCAAGACTGATCACGGCCTACTATTCCCACCGGCCGGATCCGGCGATCGCCGAACAGAAGGTGGCGTTCGGTACCTCCGGACATCGGGGTAACCCGTTTCTGTACGGTTTCAACGAGTGGCACGTACTATCGATCAGCCAGGCCATCTGCGAGTACCGCAAGCAGCAGGGCACCAACGGGCCGCTGTTTCTGGCCATGGACACGCACGCGCTGTCGGAACCTGCCATCTCCAGTGCGCTGGAGGTACTGGCGGCTAATGACGTCGACATCATGCTGTCCCAGGATGACGAGTACACGCCGACGCCGGCGCTGTCGCATGCCATCCTGTGCTACAACCGCGCACGCAGCGCCGGACTTGCCGATGGTATCGTGATTACGCCTTCGCACAATCCACCCGACGCCGGCGGATTCAAGTACAACCCGACCAACGGCGGCCCTGCGGATACCGACGTCACCGGCTGGATCCAGGACCGCGCCAACCAGCTGATGGCGGCAGGGCTGTCGGGCGTCAAGCGGATTTCCGTGGACCAGGCGCTGCGCAGTGCGAGTACCCACCGGCACGACTACCTTGGCGGCTACGTCGGCGATCTCGGCAACGCCATCGACATGGCTGCCATTCGCAGCGCAAAAATCCGCATGGGGGTCGATCCCCTGGGCGGAGCCGGGGTGCATTACTGGGGTCCGATTGCCGAACGCTACGGCCTCGACCTGACGGTGGTCAGCGACGAGGTGGATCCGACGTTTCGCTTCATGACGCTGGACTGGGACGGCAAGATCCGGATGGATCCGTCATCTTCTTATGCGATGCGGCGACTGATCGCGCTGAAGGATCGCTTCGATATTGCATTCGGCTGCGACACCGATCATGACCGGCACGGCATCGTGACCCGCGGCAGCGGCCTGATGCCCACCAACCACTATCTGTCGGTTGCGATCGACTACCTGTTCCAGCATCGGCCGCAGTGGCGTGCCGACGCCGCGGTCGGCAAAACGGTCGTGAGCAGCCAGATGATTGATCGCGTGGCGGCCAGGCTCGGCCGCACACTGTACGAGGTTCCGGTCGGCTTCAAATGGTTTGTCGACGGGCTACTGGACGGCTCGCTCGGCTTTGGCGGCGAGGAGAGCGCCGGGGCGACATTCCTGCGCCGGGACGGCAACACGTGGACCACCGACAAGGACGGCATCGTCCCGGCCCTGCTCGCGGCCGAGATCAGTGCTCGGCTGGGACATGATCCGGGCGTCGCCTACCAGCGGCTGACGGCCGAGTTCGGCGAATGTGTCAGTGATCGCGTGGATGCGCATGCGACACCGGCGCAAAAGGCGCTGCTGGCAAAGCTCTCGCGGCAGCAGGTGCGCTCGAAACAGCTTGCAGGTGAGCCAATCCGGAGCATCTTGACCCAGGCGCCCGGAAATGGGGCATCGATCGGTGGCCTGAAGGTCATTGCCGACAACGGCTGGTTCGCAGCGCGTCCATCCGGTACCGAAGACATCTACAAGGTCTATGCCGAGAGTTTCCGCGGCGCGGATCACTTGCAGCGCGTGCTGGAGGAAGCCCAGGCCATCGTCAGCGCCGCCCTGGCAGCGCCGCCGTAACCGCGGGCACGCAGCCCCAGGTTGCTATGATACGCGGGCATTATTGCCGCAATTCGATCGCTCGAATTGCGCCGGGGATAGGTCACGTCCGGCATCACCGGTGCTAGTGTAAGTATGCTCCCGTACAGACCGTCGAATCCCGCACGCTTAATCTTCGCGTGCGGCGACTATTGTGCGGCGCGAGCCCGTGCACATGAATCAAAAGGACACTGTGATGGCCGATGACCCGATGCCGAATGCGCAACAGCCGCTGTCGCCGGAACTGTTGTCGCGTATCCATGCCTACTGGCGCGCGGCAAATTACCTGTCGGTAGGCCAGATCTATCTGTACGACAATCCATTGCTGAAGCGTGCGCTGACGCTCGCCGATATCAAGCACATGCTGCTGGGGCACTGGGGCACGACCCCCGGACAGAATTTCATCTATGTGCACCTGAATCGGGTGATCCGCAAGTACGACCTCGACATGATCTATGTCTCCGGTCCCGGTCACGGCGGTCCGGCGCTGGTGGCCAACACCTATCTCGAGGGCACCTACAGCGAAATCTATCCCGATATCAGCCAGGACGAAGCCGGGCTGCGCAAGCTGTTCATCCAGTTTTCATTCCCCGGGGGCATTCCCAGTCACGTCTCGCCCGAGTGCCCGGGGTCGATTCACGAAGGCGGTGAGCTGGGATATTCGCTTAGCCACGCGTTCGGCGCGGTCCTGGACAACCCGGGACTCATCGTCGGCTGCGTGATCGGCGACGGCGAGGCGGAGACCGGCCCGCTGGCCACCGCCTGGCATTCCAACAAGTTTCTCGATCCGGTCACCGATGGGGCGGTGCTGCCGATCCTGCACCTGAACGGCTACAAGATCGCCAATCCGACGGTATTCGCGCGCATGGAGCGCGAGGAGCTGGAGCAGTGCATGCGCGGCTGCGGCTGGGCGCCGTACTTCGTCGAGGGGCATGAGCCCGAGCTGATGCACCAGGCGATGGCCGCCACCCTCGATCGCGTGATCGAGGACATCCGGCGCATTCAGGGCAACGCACGCCAGAACAGTGACCCGGCACGCCCGCGCTGGCCAATGATTGTGCTGCGATCGCCCAAGGGATGGACCGGACCGAAAATGGTCGACGGGCTGCAGATCGAGGGCACGTTTCGCGCGCACCAGGTACCGCTGTCCGTTGATGCGGCGCATCCGCAGCACCTGCCACAGCTCGAGAGCTGGCTGCGAAGCTACAAGCCGGAGGAGTTGTTCGAGGACAGCGGCCGGCTGCGCCCGGAGCTGGCGGCACTGGCGCCAGAAGGCACCCGACGCATGGGCGCCAACCCGCACGCGAACGGCGGCCTGTTGTTGCGCGACCTGAGGATGCCGGAGTTTCGCGACTATGCCGCCGACGTGCCGGTACCTGGAACGGGCGGCATCGGCGATACGCACGTCCTGGGACGCTTCCTGCGCGACGTCATCAAGTTGAATGAGCCGCAGCGCAACTTCCGCGTGTTCGGTCCCGACGAGACGCTGTCCAACGGACTGGAAGCGGTGTTCGAGGCGACCCGTCGCCAGTGGGATGCCGCCACGCTGCCCAACGATGAATTTCTTGCCCCCACCGGGCGCGTCATGGAGATGCTCAGCGAACATCAGTGCGAGGGCTGGCTGGAGGGCTATCTGCTCACCGGTCGTCACGGGCTGTTCAATTGTTACGAAGCCTTCATCCACATCGTCGACTCGATGTTCAACCAGCATGCCAAATGGCTCAAGGTTACGTCGGGGCTGGGGTGGCGGCGCAAGATTGCCTCGCTCAATTACCTGCTGTCATCCCACGTCTGGCGCCAGGACCACAATGGATTCACGCACCAGGATCCGGGCTTTATCGACCACGTGGTCAACAAGAAGGCAGAGATCGTGCGCGTCTACCTGCCGCCGGATGCCAACTGCCTGCTGTCTGTGATCGATCACTGCCTGCGGAGCCGCCATTACGTTAATGTCGTGGTGGCAGGCAAGCATCCGTCCCCGCAGTGGCTGGCGATGGATGCCGCCGCGAGGCACTGCACCGAGGGCGCCGGCATCTGGCAGTGGGCCAGCAACGATCAGGACGGACAGACCGACGTGGTGATGGCCTGTTGCGGCGACGTGCCTACGCTTGAAACACTGGCCGCGGTGTCCATCATGCGCGAGCGCCTGCCGGGCCTGAAGATCCGTGTCGTCAATGTGGTCGACCTGATGAAGCTGTAACCCCGGAGCGAGCATCCGCACGGATTGAGCGACGCGGATTTCGATGCCTTGTTCACGCGCGACAAGCCGGTGATCTTTGCCTATCACGGCTACCCATGGATGATCCACCGCCTGACTTACCGCCGTACCAACCACGACAACTTCCACGTACGCGGCTACAAGGAGGAGGGCACCATCACGACACCGTTCGACATGACGGTGCTGAATGACCTGGACCGCTTCCATCTGGTGATGGATACCATCGACCGCCTGCCGCAGACCGGCAGCGCGGGCGACTATGTGAAACAGCAGCTGAAGGACAAGCTGATCGAACACAAGCAGTACATCGACCGGCATGGGCAGGACATGCCGGAGATCCGCAATTGGCGCTGGCAGCCCGGAAGCGTGGCCGGCGCTGCTATCTGACGCCGGGCGCGCCTGATCGTTCCGGCCGCCTTATGAGCAGCACAGCCACTACCCGCAACACCGGCACCGTGGCGGCGGTGCGCGGCAGTATCGTTGACGTGCGCTTCGAGGCCACGCTGCCGCCGGTGTACTCGTTGCTGCGCACCGGTAAAGACCGGCAGGTGGTGATCGAGGTCCTGGCCCAGATCGATCGGCGCACGGTGCGCTGCATCGGCCTCACCGCTACCCCGGGCCTGGCGCGCGGCATGAGCGTCATCGACAGCGGCGGCCCGCTTCAGGTGCCGGTGGGCCATGCGATCCTTGCACGCATGTTCGATGTGTTGGGCAACACCATCGACGGCGGACCGGCGCCGACCGGGGTTGAACTGCGCACGGTGCATCGCGACCCACCGCCGTTGGCAGGACGCTCGACCAAATCGGAGATTTTTGAAACCGGCATCAAGGTGATCGATGTGCTGGTGCCCCTCGAGCGCGGCGGCAAGGCCGGCTTGTTCGGAGGTGCCGGCGTCGGCAAGACGGTGCTGCTCACCGAGCTGATTCATAACATGGTAGGACACCAGGACGGGGTCAGCATCTTCTGCGGCATCGGTGAGCGCTGTCGCGAAGGCGAGGAGCTGCGGCGCGACATGAAGGATGCCGGTGTACTGCCGAACATGGTGATGATGTTCGGGCAGATGAACGAGCCTCCCGGCGCACGCTTCCGCGTCGGCCATGCGGCGCTGACCATGGCGGAGTATTTCCGCGACGACGAACATCGCGACGTGTTGCTGCTGATCGACAACATCTTCCGCTTCATCCAGGCCGGCATGGAGGTCTCGGGCCTGCTGGGTCAGATGCCCTCGCGATTGGGCTATCAGCCGACGCTGGCGACCGAGCTGGCCGGGCTGGAAGAGCGCATTGCCAATACCGATGCCGGCGCGATCACGTCTATCCAGGCGGTGTACGTGCCGGCCGATGACCTGACCGACCCGGCCGCGGTGCATACGTTTTCACACTTGTCGGCGTCGATCGTGCTGTCGCGCAAGCGCGCGAGCGAGGGGCTGTTTCCGGCCGTGGACCTGCTGCAATCCAATTCGACCATGGCGACGCCCGGGATCGTTGGCGAACGCCACTATGGCATAGCGCAGCAGATCCGCCGCACGCTGGCGCAATATGAGGATCTGAAGGACATCATCGCGATGCTGGGGCTCGAGCAGTTATCGACCGAGGATCGCAAGGTGGTCGCGCGCGCGCGCATGCTGGAGCGCTTCCTGACGCAGCCGTTCTATACCACGGAGCAGTTTACGGGCATCAAGGGCAAGCTGGTGAGCCGCAAGGATGCGCTGGACGGCTGCGAGCGCATCCTGCGGGATGAGTTCAAGGATTACCCCGAGCGTGCGCTCTACATGATCGGCAGCATCGACGAGGCGCGGGCGAGCGCGAAGCCGGTGACGTCGATAGCGCCTCCAGCAACCGTGCATTCGCCATTGACGACGCCGAAGGCCGCTGATGTTCATGCATCTTAGAGTGCTGCTGCCGTTCGGAGTGTTCGCCGAGACGAGCGGCGTTGCGCGCATCGTTTTCCAGACGCGCGCGGGCTCGTTCGGGTTGCTGCCGCAGCGCCTGGACTGCGTCGCGGCGCTGGTGCCGGGAATCCTGGTTTATCAGTGCGAGGCGCAGCCGCAGACTTATGTCGCTATTGATGAAGGCGTGCTGGTGAAGACCGGGCCGGAGGTGCTGATCTCGGTGCGCAGGGCGGTGGCCGGCAGCGACCTTGACCAATTGCGAGCTGCGATGACGCGCGAATTTCTGGAACTCGATGCCCTGGAGCGCAGCCTGCGCTCATCGCTGGTCAAGATTGAATCCAACCTGGTCAGCCGACTGGCGGCACTGCATCGTGCCTAGGCCATCCATCAGCGAGCGCGCGCCAGAGCAGGCGCAGTTCAGCCAGCAGATCGAGGCCAGTGTCGCCCGCAAGCTGCACGCGCAGCGCTGGCGCAGCGGCGTTGTCTGGTCAGGGCTGGGCATGATGGGACTGATTGGCTGGTCGGTGACGGTGCCGACACTGCTGGGCGCGGCGCTCGGCATCTGGCTGGACCGGCATCACCCGGGCGCTTACTCTTGGACCTTGACGCTGCTGGTCGCAGGCCTGGCCCTTGGCTGCTGGAACGCTTGGCATTGGATCAGCAGGGAGAGCACGGATAGCCAACAGCATGACGGTGACAGGCGTGAATGAACTGTCGATCGCACTGCTGGCGCTGGCAGCCGGTGTTGCGCTTGGGGCGTTCTATTTCGGCGGCCTGTGGTGGACGGTCGTGCGCGGCGTGGCGGCACGACACGCCGCGCTGTGGTTCTTCGCCAGCCTGCTGCTGCGGACCGGTGTCGCGATGTTCGGCTTCTACCTGGTCGCGCACGGCTCCTGGCAACGGCTGCTGGTCTGCCTCTGCGGCTTCGTGATGGCGCGCCTGATCGTAACCCGGTGCACCGCGCTGGCTGCCCCCAGACCGGCATCGACACACGGTGCGAGTCATGCACCTTAGCCCCGACCAGATGGTTCTGTGGCGCCACGGAGCGTTCAAGCTCAACGCGACGATTGCCTATACCTGGTGCCTGATGTTCGTCCTGGCGGCAGGTTCAAAACTGGTCACACGCCGGCTGTCGTTCGGACCTGATCGCTCGCGCTGGCAGAATTTCCTGGAGATCATCGTCACTGGTATCGAGCAGCAGATCGAAGCGGTGGGTTTGAGCCGGCCGCGTAGCTATCTGCCGTTCCTGGGCACGTTGTTCCTGTTCCTGGCAATGGCCGCACTGTGTACCATCGTCCCCGGCTACGAGCCGCCGACCGCCTCACTGTCAACGACCGCGGCGCTGGCGCTGTGCGTGCTGGTAGCCGTGCCGCTGTTTGGCATCCTCGACCAGGGCCTGGGCAGCTACCTGGCCTCGTACCTGCAGCCGACCGTCATCATGCTGCCGTTCAATATCATCAGTGAATTCTCGCGCACGCTGGCGCTGGCCGTGCGGCTGTTCGGCAACATGATGAGCGGATCGATGATCGTCGCCATCCTGCTAACCCTCACGCCGTTCATCTTTCCGCTGGTGATGACGCTGCTCGGCCTGCTGACCGGAATGGTGCAGGCCTATATCTTCAGTATTCTCGCGGCGGTCTACATTGCTGCGGCAACACGTTCCAGCGAACTGGCACGCCAGCCGCGCGCCGCCGCCGGCACCGGCGCATCGACTGATGAGCACACCTGAGGAAAGGAGGTACTTTGGACAGCATGACTATCATTGCGGTGGCGTCGATCGTCACTGCCGGCTTGACCACCGGCATCGGTGTGCTGGGACCTGCGCTCGGTGAGGGCAGGGCGGTGGCTACCGCGCTCAGCTCATTGGCTCAGCAGCCCGATGCGTCCGCGACCATCACGCGCACGCTGTTCGTGGGACTGGCGATGATCGAATCCACGGCCATCTACTGTTTCGTGGTCTCGATGATCCTGATATTCGCCAATCCATTCTGGAACAGTGTGATCGCGCACCCCGCCGGGAAGTAAGCCGTGCTGATCGATTGGTTCACGGTCGGTGCTCAGGCACTCAACTTCCTGATCCTGGTCTGGTTGCTGAAGCGTTACCTGTACAAGCCGGTGCTCGACGCAATCAGCGCGCGCGAACGGCGCATTGCGATGCAGCTGGCAGACGCGGCCAGCAAGCAGGCGGCAGCGACCAGCGAACGCGATGAATTCGACCGCAAGAACAAGGAATTCGACGCCCAGCGGACGCTACTGCTCACCAAGGCAGGCGAGGAGGCCAAGCTCGAGCAGCAGCGCCTGCTCGAGCAGGCGCGCAAGGATGCGGATGCGCTGCGCTCGCGGCTCGAGGACGCGCTGCGCAGCGAACAGCAGATCCTCAGCGGCGAGCTGGCCCGCAGAACGCGTGACGAGGTATTTGCGATCGCGCGCAAGGTGCTGGCGGATCTCGCCTCGACGAGCCTCGAAGACATGTTGCTGCGCGTATTCATCGAGCGCCTGCGAGCGCTCAACGCTGCCGACCGCCAGCTGCTCGCCGCGGCCAGCGCGTCCGGCTCGGTAACCGCGTCCCCAGGCGGTGCGGTCGTGGTACGCAGCGCCTACGATTTGTCGGCGCAGCAGCGCAGCGCCATCGAGCAGGCGGTTACCGAGGTCTGCGGCACTGCCGTCCGGCCGAGCTACGAGACCGTTCCGGCACTGATCAGCGGCTTGGAGCTCAGTGTCAACGGACGCAAGCTCGCCTGGAGCATCACGGATTATCTCGGCGCGCTGCAGAAAAGCGTCGGCGATATCCTTGCAGCGTCGGCGACCCTTTCGACACCATCGGCGCCGGCCGCATCGGCGTCGGCCGCGTCGACGACAGTGCAAGCCGTCAGCCGATGAATGCCACAGCGGACGACCTGCAGTTGGTGCTGGACAATACGTTCAAAGAGTTGACGCGTGCGCGCGAGGCTTTCAGCACCCGGTTCACACTGCGCGAAGTGGGAACCATTACCAGCGTGTCCACCGGTATTGCCCGCGTGGCCGGCATTCCCGGGGTCGGGTCCGAAGAACTGCTCAGTTTTCCCGGCGACGTGTCCGGAATCGCGTTCAACGTCGATGAGACCGAGATCGGCGTCGTGCTGCTGGGCGACTACTGGCACCTGCAGGCGGGCGATGAAGTCGAACGCACCGGCCGCGTGATGGATGTGGCGGTCGGTGACGCACTGCTCGGACGCGTCATCGATCCGCTGGGCCGGCCACTGGATGGCAAGGGGCCCGTGGCCGCCAGCCAGCGCCTGCCGATTGAACGCCCGGCGCCGCCGATCATGCAACGCGCGCCGGTCACGGAACCGCTGCAGACCGGGCTGAAGGTCATCGACGCGCTGATCCCGATCGGCCGCGGCCAGCGCGAACTGATCCTCGGGGACCGCCAGACCGGCAAGACGGCCATTGCATTGGACGCGATTCTCAACCAGCGCGGCCAGAACGTTCTGTGCGTCTATTGCGCCATCGGGCAGCGCGAGTCCGGCGTCGCCAAGGTGATCGCGGGGCTGCGCGCCAAAGGCGCGCTGGACTACACCGTGGTGATCGTGACCGCAGGCAATGATGCGCCCGGCCTGACCTACATTGCGCCGTACGCGGCGACCAGCATCGCGGAGCACTTCATGGAGCTGGGGCGCGACGTACTGATCGTCTATGATGACCTGACCAATCACGCGCGCGCCTACCGCGAGCTCTCGCTGCTGCTGCGACGTCCGCCAGGGCGCGAGGCATTCCCCGGTGATATCTTTTATATTCATTCGCGGTTGCTGGAGCGCGCGACCCACCTGGACAAGGAGCGCGGCGGCGGATCGCTCACTGCGCTGCCGATCGTTGAAACCGAAGCGCAGGATATCTCCGCCTATATACCGACCAACCTGATTTCAATCACCGACGGGCAGATCTACCTGTCGCCGACACTATTCGAGGCCGGGATCCTACCGGCAGTTGATGTCGGCAAGTCGGTGTCCCGCGTCGGCGGCAAGGCACAGCGGGCGGCCTATCGCGTGGTCGCAGGCGATCTCAAGCTGGCCTATGCGCAATTCGAGGAGCTGGAGAGCTTTGCGCGATTCGGCGCCCGCCTGGATGAGAATACCCGCAACGTCATCGAACACGGGCGGCGCATCCGTGGCTGCCTGAAGCAGTCGGAGTTCTCACCGGTATCCGTGCCGGCGCAGATCAGCGTGCTGCTGGCACTGACGGCCGAATTGCTCGATCGCGTGCCACTGGCACAGATTCCTGCGGCTGAGAAGGCGCTGCGCGAGGCGGCCGCCGGCTTGCCGGCGGCACTGTGCGAGCGGTTGCAGACGGATCAGAAGCTGGCCGATGAAGATCGTGCGGCGATCATTGCGATAGCCGCGCGGGCACTCGAGCGCTTCCAGGCAGCGGCTGCCGTACCCGCCGCGCTACCTGCCGTCGGTGCCGGGGTTGAAGGTAGCAAGCGGTGAGCAACTCGAGTGCCGCTTTGCGGCGCAAGATCGGCAGCGCCGGCGAGCTGCGATCGGTGGTGCGCACCATGAAAGCGGTTGCCGCGGCTAGCATCACGCAATATGAAAAATCGATAGGCGCGCTGGCCGACTACCAGCGCTCGGTTGAACTCGGCCTGAGCGCATGCTTTCGGCAGGTCGACACGTTCGCCGGCGCGGAGCACGCCGGCGGCGCACCGGGGCGGATGCGAGACGGCGCTATCGGCGTGATCGTGTTCGGTTCCGACCAAGGTCTCGTGGGGCAATTCAACGATGCGATCGCCGATTGCGCCGTCGAGACGCTGGCAAAGTCTTCCGGCGCCAGCCAGGTCTGGGCGGTCGGCGAGCGTGTGCAGGCGCGTCTTGCCGATGCCGGCGTCACGATTGCCGGTGTATTCGAGGTCCCGGCCTCGGTCGGCGCTATCACCTCGCTGGTCGCACAGATTTTGCAGCGCACCGATGCGCCCAGCTCGAACGGGGGTGTCGCCGCGCTGTACCTGTGCCACAACCGTCCGACCATTGGCGCGATCTACACGCCGGTGAGCGAACAGCTGCTGCCACTGGATGCAGCCTGGCGCGCCACACTGCTGCGGCAGCACTGGCCGACGCATGAGCTGCCCGAGGTGCTGGGGCCAGCAACGACTACATTGCAGGCGCTGGTCGGCGAATACCTGTTCGTTGCGATATTCCGCGCCTGCGCCGAATCGCTGGCGAGCGAGAATGCGAGCCGCCTGGCAGCGATGCAGCGCGCCGAAAAGAATATCGATGAGCTGCTGATCGACATGAACGCAAGCTTTCACCGCCTGCGGCAGAGTGCGATCGACGAGGAACTGTTCGACGTGGTATCGGGTTTCGAGGCGCTGTCGCAATAGGGCCACGCCGTCAACGCTCTGTGTGTACCGACGCTGGAAGCGATGACGCTAGTGAGTCGTCGGGCGATGCGTGTGCTGATCGTGACAGGGTTCGCGGCGATTGTCGGGTGTGTCGTCGGCGGCGGCTACGATGGCGGCGCCAGCGTCGGATACGATGTGGGATTCTATGAACCATTCGGCTATGATTATGGCGGCTGCGGCCCCGGCTATGGGGTGGCACCACATGCCTCCTATCGACCAGCAGCGCTGTCGCGCTCCACGCCGTCGCTGCCGTGGCATTCGCGAGGCCGATGGGTGGTTGTATGCCGGGTGGGTGGTCATGGGGGCCGCACTACAGCGGGTTGCGGCCGCGGATGATGCGCACCAGCACCACTACCACCGCAATCACCAGCAGGATGTGGATGAATCCACCAAACGTGTGCGAGGACACCATGCCCAGAAGCCAGAGAATCAGCAGCAGAATGGCAATGGTTTCCAGCATCGCGATCTACACCCATCGATATTGTTCAGCCTGCGGGTAGCATGGGCCTCCGGCCTCGACCGGTCTGTACGCTGGCGTACGCAGTCAGGCGCGAACTGAACCTGGATTACGATGCACGCAATGGTGCTGAAGCAGTTGCATGGCCCACTGGAATGGGCCGAGCTTGCCGATCGTGAGCCGGGCCCCGGTGAGATCCGCGTGCGCGTGGCCGCGTGCGGCGTCTGCCGTACCGACCTGCATGTCGTGGATGGCGAGCTGCGTGATCCAAAACTGCCGATCATCCCCGGCCATGAAATCGTCGGCCGGATCGACGCCATCGGGCCTGGCGTGGACGGGTTACGCGTTGACGAGCGTGTCGGCATTCCCTGGCTGGGACATACCTGCGGGGTGTGCCGCTATTGCCTCAGTGACCAGGAAAATCTGTGCGATGCGCCACTGTTCACCGGCTATACTCGCGATGGTGGCTTCGCCACCACGGCGATTGCCGATGCGAGCTATGCATTTGCCCTCGGAGAAGCCGGCGATGCGGTCGCACTCGCGCCGTTGCTGTGCGCCGGGCTGATTGGGTGGCGATCACTCGTGATGGCCGGCGATGGCAAGCGGCTGGGACTGTATGGATTCGGCGCTGCGGCACATATCGTGGCGCAGGTCGCACGCTGGCAGCAGCGCTCGGTGTTCGCCTTCACGCGGCCGGGCGATGTGGTGACGCAGCGATTTGCCGGAAGCCTCGGCGCGGTTTGGGCCGGCGGATCGGACGAACTGCCGCCCGAGCCGCTCGATGCCGCCATCATCTACGCGAGCATTGGCGATCTGGTGCCGCTGGCGCTCAAGGCGGTGCGCAAGGGCGGCCGCGTCGTGTGTGCCGGGATCCACATGAGCGATATCCCGGCGTTTCCATATCGGTTGTTGTGGGAAGAGAGGCAGCTGGTGTCGGTCGCCAATCTCAGGCGCAGGGATGGGGTGGAGTTCCTGCGCCTGGCGCCGGAAATCGGTATCGTCACCCAGACCACGGCCTATCCGCTGCAACAGGCCAATCAGGCGCTCGCGGATCTGCGCGCCGGGCGCTTCGAAGGCGCCGCGGTGCTGGTTCCGTCGCAAGAGGCTCGCCATGAAGATTGATCCGAAGGATTTTCGCGTCCGCGAAGGCCACGATGTCAGGCTGCATAAATGGCCGACGAAAGTGGGTCCACCCTATAAATCCGAGCGGCAGTATCAACAACTGCTGCAGGATCACGTTGCAGAACTCAGCTCGCTGCAGCAGCTGCTGTATGCGTCCAACAGCCATGCGATCCTGGTGATCTTCCAGGCTATGGATGCGGCCGGCAAGGACGGCGCCATCAGGCACGTGATGTCGGGGGTCAATCCACAGGGCTGCCAGGTGTACAGCTTCAAGCATCCCAGCCCCGGGGAGCTGCAGCACGATTTTCTCTGGCGCACCACCCGCGCGCTGCCCGAACGCGGCACGATCGGCATCTTCAACCGCTCGTATTACGAGGAGGTGCTGATCGTGCGCGTCCACCCGGAGATCGTGCGCGCCGAAGGGCTGCCGGACGTGCCAGCGACGGAAACCACCATCTGGCACGAACGCTATCGCTCGATGGTGGATCTGGAACGCCACCTGCACGCCAACGGCACCCGCGTCATGAAGTTCTACCTGCACCTGTCGAAGGACGAGCAGCGCAAGCGCTTCCTGGAGCGCATCGATGATCCGCAGAAGAACTGGAAATTCAGCCTGGCCGACATCGAGGAGCGCGGCTACTGGAAGCAATACATGAAGGCCTACGAGGAATGCCTCAGTGCCACCAGTACCCGCGAGGCGCCCTGGTATATCGTTCCGGCGGACGACAAGAGGACCTCACGGCTGATCGTCTCACGCATCATCGTCGACACGCTCGATGCGCTGAAGATGACCTATCCGAAGAGCAGCAGCGAACGCCGGCGCGAACTGCTGTCGATCCGCGAGCGCCTCGTCAGGTAGCGCGCGGTCAGCGGGTCAGCGGGTCAGCGGGTCAGCGGGCCATGGCCGGCACTGGTAAAAAGCGTCTAAGTCATTGAAAGAAAAGCAAATAGATAACTGCCGATAGCTGGCTGGCTCAAGCCGGGTCGTTTGCTGCCGATACCCTCGGTGACTACAACCTTAGGTGAGTGTCGCGTGGCCGAAGCCGTCGACTGGAGAAAAAGACATCTCGACGCGCTGCGTGAGATGGAGAACGAGGAGCGCCGCTGGCGCGGGATCGAGCAGATCCTGCGGCGGCTGGTGCAGCGTCTGTGCGCGGTCGCAATGGGCCAGGATTCGCGCCTGGATACACAACTCGAGGGCCTGTCGGCGGCGACCCGGCGCGATGCCGACGAGGATCAGCTGCGGACGCTGTTTGATTCGCTGACCGGCGTGGTGATGTCGATGGAGAAGTCGGCTGTGGCACTGCCACCAGCGACACGATCGCCACCAGGAGCCGCTGCCGCTACATCGGCGCCGGCACCTGCTGCGGTGCCGACGCCAGCGGCCGCGCCGGTGCGGTCGCCTGCACCAGCCGCTGGAAGTGCTGAGAGTGCGAGCTCCGCGGTGGCACTGATTGCCGTACCTGAGCGGCGCTGGCAGTCGAGTTGCCAGGCGGTCGAACTGCTGCTCGAGCGCCTCGGCCATTCCGACGCGCGAGGTACGGATCTGGCCGCGCTGCGAAGCGCTCTTGCGGCCGCCGCGGACGATGCCGGGCTGGCCGCGGTGCTGCTGCGCGTAGGGGACCTGGTGGCCGAGCACACCGCTGCGATCGCGCGCGAGCGTGGCGAAGCAGTGGTGACACTGGCGCAGGTGACCGAACGGCTGAGCGAGATGGCGCGCTTCCTGTCGGGCGCGAGCGCCGAGCGTGAGCGCCATCACGACGACCAGGAGACACTCAATATCGATCTGCTGGCACAGATGACGCGCCTGACCAATGACGTGCAGACACACGATGACCTGGCGGCGTTGCGGACGATCGTGACCGAGCGGCTCGAGACGGTGGCGAGCAATGTCAGGGATTTTCGTGAGCGCGAGCGCAATCGCTACGCCGAGAACGCCGCCCGGTCGGAGCGCATGCATTCACGGCTGGCGGTGCTGGAAAAAGAGTCGCGCGAGCTCAGTCGCAACCTCGATCTGGAGAAACAGCGCTCGCGCATCGATACGCTCACGCGGGTCAACAATCGGGTGTCGTTCGATGAGCGCTTCGCCGAGGAGCTGGCGCGCTGGAAGCGCTTCCAGCATCCGGTGTCGATCCTGGTCTGGGACATCGATCGCTTCAAGTCGATCAACGACGCCTGCGGGCATCGCGGCGGAGATGCGGTGCTGCGTGAAGTCGCGGTTGCGCTCAGCCGCGGGCGGCGGGAGGTCGATTTCTTCGCGCGTTTCGGCGGCGAGGAGTTCGTCAGCCTGCTGGTGGGGGCAGATCTCGCCGATGCGCTGCTGGCGGCCGAAGAGATGCGGGTCGCGGTCGAGTCGCTGCGATTTCATTTCCACGGTACCCCAGTGCAGGTCACCGTGTCGTGCGGACTCACGGCGCTGCGCACGGGCGATACCGCCGACACGGTATTCGATCGCGCCGACGCGGCGCTCTACCAGGCCAAGAACAAAGGCCGCAACGTCTGCATTGCAGTGTAGATGGCCCGCCGGCGGCCTGTGGTCGCGGCTCTGCTATCCTGTCCGTGACAGCAGTTGCGCAGCGAGTCCAACATCGCCAGGAGCCTCAAGTCGCGTTCGCAGACGACTGGCCGCAAGCCGGCCAGGCGCGCGCGGAAGGCCGCCGGGCGTGCAGGGTCTGGCGGAGATCGCCGCCGCCGCGCGCTTGACCGCAGGCTCGGCGCAGCGCTGCGTGCACACGCTGGTCGCCGCGCAGCGATGGCGCAGGGCGCATGAGCGCGCGCGCAGCCCGCATCCGAATCGGCATTTCCGGTTGGCGCTATCCGCCGTGGCGCGGCACCTTCTATCCCGGCGATCTGCCGCAACGCTCCGAGCTGGAATTTGCATCGAAGATACTGCCGGTGATTGAAATCAACGGTACCTTCTACGCGCTGCAACGGCCGGAGAGCTTTACGCAGTGGTACCGGCAGACGCCGGCCGATTTCATGTTCACGCTCAAGGCGCCGCGCTACATCACGCACATGCGCCGGCTCAAGGGCGTCGAGCGGCCGCTCGCCAACTGGTTTGCCTCCGGACTGTTCAACCTGCGTGAGAAACTCGGCCCGATGGTGTGGCAGCTGCCGCCGAACTTTAAATACGACCACGAGCGGCTGCGTGATTTCCTGCAGCTGCTGCCGCACGATACTGCCAGCGCCGCCGCTATGGCGCGCCGCCGCGATGCCTTCATGAAGGGACGCGCGCGGCTGACGATCGATGCCAATCGTCCGCTGCGCCATGCGATCGAAGTTCGCCATGACAGTTTCGCCACTGGAGCCTTCATCGAGCTGCTGCGCAAGCACAACGTCGCCCTGGTGATCTCCGAGAGCGCGCGGCAATGGCCGATGATTCAGGACGTCACCGCAGATTTCATCTATATGCGGCTGCATGGGGACAAAGCCCTGTATCGCAGCGGCTATGGCGGCAAGGCGCTGGACCAGTGGGCGCGGCGCATTGCGGATTGGGCGCGCGGCAGCGAGCCGGCCGACGCGAAGAGAGTCGGTGGTAAGGGCGCGTCGGCGCCACGGATGCGGGACGTGTACTGCTTCTTTGACAACACCGACGTGAAATTGCGAGCGCCATTCGATGCGCAGACGCTGATAAAAAAGCTGCGGCTGCTACACTGAGCGCTTGGGACTCGCGCCGGTCCCGGGACACGTGCCATGATTGGCAGCCCTGCCATCAGACGGCGAAGGTAGCGAATCTCGTGAGTATCAGCATTTCCCGTGTCACCCCGGCCCTGGGGGCCATTGTCGAGGGCGTCAGGCTGGCCGACGAGCTGCCGCAGCAGGCGGTGGATCAGCTCGGCGAGCTGCTGGTCGAGCACCAGATCCTGTTCTTTCGCGAGCAGCCGCTGACCCCGCAGCAGCAGTGCCGTTTCGCGCGCCGCTTCGGCGAGTTGCATATCCATCCGATCTATCCGGTGCTGCCGGAGTTGCCGGAGATCATGGTGATCGACACGCACCAGGGCTTCCTGCCCGACAATGACAACTGGCATACCGACGTCACATTCAGTCCGACACCGCCACTGGCCGGTATCCTGGCCGCCAAGCAGCTGCCGAGCGTGGGCGGAGATACGCTTTGGTCGAGCAATCTTGCCGCCTATGCTGCGCTGTCCGAGCCGATGAAACAGCTGCTGGAAGGACTGACTGCCGAGCACTCGGTGGTCAAGTCGTTCCCGCCCGGCCGCTGGAGCGCGGATCCGGCGCACAAGGAGCGCTACGAGAGGGCAGTCGCCAAACACCCGCCGGTGACCCATCCGGTGGTGCGCACGCACCCGGTGTCCGGGCGCAAAGCGCTGTATGTGAACGAAGGCTTCACCACCCGGATCCACGAGCTGACCGCGAGAGAGAGCGATGCGCTACTGGCGTTCCTGTTTGCGCACTCGGCGCGGCTCGAATTCATCCTGCGCTGGCATTGGAACGTGGATGATGTCGCGTTTTGGGACAACCGCATCACCCAGCACTACGCGGTCGCGGATTACCTGCCGCAGCGGCGCATCATGCACCGCGCCACCGTCGTCGGTGACCGGCCGGTCTAGCGGCGGCTACAGTTCCTGGTATCGATGCGGCTCCAGAGCCAGCGCTGCGATGTCAGGTTCGCGGCCGAATTGCGTGCGTGCGACGAATAGCAGCAGCAGGATGCCAAGGCTGATCAGGCCGAAGATCAGCGGCGTGCGCTGGTCGGGGATGAAGGCCATCGCCAGCACAATACCGGTCATGCCGGCAATCGCAAGCCACGTCAGGTACGGATAACCCCACATTTTTATCAGCAGCCGCGCCGGGTCGTCCCGTTCCAGCCGCGCACGCAGGCGCAGCTGCGAAATCGCGATCAGCAGATAGACGAATATCGCCACCGTGCCGTACGAGTTCACCAGGAATGCGAATACCGTGTCGGGGGAGACGAACGACATCACAACCGCGCCGTAGCCGAACAGCGTCGCCAGCAGGATCGCGCGCCTTGGCACGCCATTGCGGCTGAGCTGGGCGAGGCTTGCGGGGGCATCGCCGCGCCGGGTCAGCGCGAACAACATGCGCGATGAGGCATACAAGCCCGAGTTCAGCGCCGACAGCACCGCGGTCAGGATCACCGCGTTCATGATCTGCGCCGCGGCCGGAATGCGCATCGCGTTCAGCGCGCTGACGTAGGGGGTGGCGATCGCCGCCGAATTCCACGGCACCAGGCACACCACCAGCAGGATCGAGCCGACATAGAAGAACAGCGTGCGCGATATGACCGAATTGGTCGCGGTGGCCACCGCTTTGGCGGGCTCGGCTGCCTCGGCGGCCGCGACCGTGACCAACTCGGCGCCAAAATAGAAACCCGTGGTCGCGACCGCACCGGTCAGGATTGGAAGAACGCCATTGGGTGCAAAGCCGCCGTTCGCTGTCAGGTTGGCTACGCTCGGGCCGACTCCGGGCCACAGGCCCAGCACGTAGACGCCGGCCAGCAGCAGGAAGACGACGATCGCCGCGACCTTGATCGATGCGAACCAGAATTCGAACTCACCGAACGACTTCACGGACAGGATATTCGTGAGCGTCAGGACAACCAGCAGTACCAGGCTGACCAGCCAGGCCGGTTCCTCGGGTAGCCAGAAGCGTACCAGCCCGGCGCCGGCGACCGCCTCCAGCGCCACGACGATGACCCAGAAATACCAGTACATCCAGCCGGTCAGAAAGCCGGCGAGCTCACCGAGCCGCGGCTGGTCGCTGAAGGCCAGCCGGGCGTATTCGTAGAACGAGCCGACCGCCGGCAGCGCGGCGGCCATTTCACCCAGCATGCGCATCACCAGCACCACCAGCAGTCCGGTGATCACGAACGAGATAATCGCCGCCGGCCCGGTCGCCTGGATGACCACGCCGCTGCCGACAAACAGTCCGGCGCCGATGACGCCGCCGAGGGCGATCATCGTCATATGCCGTTGCTTCAGGCTATGGTGCAGCCCGCTGGCGGCTGCAGGGTTGCTGTTCACGTTCGAATTTGAAGCTCTTGCAACTAAGTCTCCCGGACAAACTGCGGCCTTCTTGTAACCGTTATACCGTCCGGCGATCGATCCGGCCACGCATGTCTGCGCGCTCCAGGCCGTGGGCTCGCCCGGAGCCACCGCGTCTCACATTGACGGCGAAAGCCAGATCCTACAATGACTTAGGCGCGAGGATGGCAGCGGGTCGCAGTATGCTCAATACCAATGAGAATGATTCGTGTTAACTTTCGTGCCCGCACATCCCGGGGCACGAATGTATGGACACCGATAGCGGCCGCAGTAGTGACTCGCGATGCTGATTCAGATACCAGGTGTATTGAGCAGCGAGCAGCTTGCTGCCGCCCATGCCGGACTGGACGCCGAGGGCGCGCCCTGGGTTGACGGCCGCGTGACCGCCGGGCACCAGGGCGTGCATGTAAAGAGAAATCACCAGCTCGATGAAGCGAGCCCGCTGGCGCGCGAGCTGGGTGGCATGATCCTGAGTGCGCTGGAGAGCAATGCGCTGTTCGTGAGTTCGGCGCTGCCGTATCGTGTGTATCCGCCGATGTTCAACCGCTACGGCGATGGCATGCACTTCGGCACGCATGTGGATGGGGCGATCCGCAGCATTCGCGCCACCGGGCATAAAATGCGTACTGATCTTTCGGCGACCTTATTCCTGACGCCGCCCGACTGCTACGACGGCGGCGAGCTGATCATCGACAGTGATTTCGGCAGCCAGAGTGCCAAGCTGGATGCCGGTGACCTGGTGGTCTATTCGTCCGCCTCGCGTCATCGGGTCACCGCGGTCACGCGTGGCCTGAGACTGGCCGCCGTGTTCTGGGTGCAGAGTTTCATCCGCGACGATCTGCAGCGGGCGCAGTTGTTCGAGCTGGATCGCACCATCCAGTTGCTCACTCAAAGCGGGGCTGATTCCGACTCGCTGGTGCGCCTGGCCGCGCATTATCACGGGCTACTGCGGATGTGGACCGAAACCTGAGCGCGGCGAGTGGCCGTCACTCGGGCAACAGCGCGATCGCCATCTTGACCGCCATGCAGGCGCCAGGTGCCACCATGAACACGCCCGGCTTGGCGCTGAAGGAGCCCGAATACCCCTGCGGATCCGCGACGCCATGCCAGGGTTCAATGCAGATGAAATTCGCCCGCGGCTTGGACCAGAGCCCTAAGTACGGCGCATCGGGAAATCTAACCCGGATTCGCGGACCGTCATTGGCAGCGTAAGTGACCGATCGGCTGCGCAGATCGTCGAAGATGATGGCGTCGTCCCGGAACAGATCATCCGAGAGTGCCAGGCGCCGGCCGGTGATGGGAGTCGCATAGCGCTCGGGCGCCAGCAATCCGGCCGCATCAAGCCGTCTTATCGGCGAGGGCTCGTCGCCCGCAAACTCGATGAAATGCTCCGAGCGCTCGCGGCCGAAGGGCAGCGGCCAGCGAAATGCAGGGTGATAGCCGAAGCTCGCCGGCATTTTTCGGTCGCCACGGTTGTGGATCAGCGCGGTCACTGAAAGCGTCGCATCGTTGAGCGCAAAGTGCACATCGAGCTGAAAGTGAAACGGATACAGCCTCAGCGTCGCCTCATCGGCTTTCAATCTGAAGACGGCAGCGGCAGCACTCGCCTCGACGACCTGGAAAGTGCTGATGCGCGCAAAGCCATGCCTAGGCAGAGAATATTGCGTCGAGTCGACACGATAGGCACCGCCTGCGAGCGCGCCGACGATCGGAAATAACAACGGCGCGCGCCCCGCCCAGACCGACGGATCGCCATTCCACAACAGATCGCGTCCCGCCTGATCCTGCAGCACTGACAGCTGAGCACCCAGAGGATCTACCTGCGCAGTCAGGGCGGCGGAACTAAGCGACACCCATGGGCTGTTCTGGTCTGACACGTCGGGCAGCTCCGGAAAGTTCGTCAGGCATAATAGCCTTATGAAGCTGCAAGGAAGAATAGCGCTGGTGACCGGATCGACCAGCGGTATCGGCCTCGCGATCGCCAGGGTGCTGGCCGCCGCCGGCTGCGATGTAGTGATTACCGGACTGGGCGATGCGGCGCAGATCAGCGCGCTGGCGCACGAGCTCGCGGGCGAGCACAGGATCCGGGCCAGCTATATTCCGGCCAACCTTGCAAGTCCTGCGGAGATCCGGAGCCTGGTGGCCGCTGCGGAAGATCAACTGGGCGCGCCCCAGATACTGGTCAATAACGCCGGGATCCAGCATGTCGCGCCGCTGCAGCAGTTTCCCGACGAGCAATGGGACCAGATCGTCGCGGTTAATCTGTCGGCTGCGTTCCACGCCACCAAGGCATGCCTGCCGGCGATGCAGCGCGCTGGATGGGGCAGGGTGATCAACATCTCCTCTGCTCACGGATTGGTAGCGAGTCCCGGCAAATCCGCCTACGTCGCCGCCAAGCACGGATTGATCGGGCTGACGAAAGTCACGGCGCTGGAGAACGCCGCCTTCGGCATCACCGCCAACGCGATCTGTCCGGGATGGGTTCGCACCCCGCTGGTCGAGGCGCAGGTGCAGGCCCGCGCCGCGGCAGGCGGTATCTCGCCGCTGGAGGCGGAACAACTGATGATCGGCGAGAAACAGGCAATCGTTGAATTTACCGCGCCAGAGCAGATCGCCGCGCTGGCACTGTTCCTGTGCTCCGACAGCGCATCCACCGTCACCGGCGCTGCCATGTCGATGGATGGCGGCTGGGTGGCTCAATAACGGGCGGCGCAATCAGGTCTTGGCCGTACGCTTCTTCTGCGGTTTCTTTTCATCCAGCAGGCGCGCAATCCTCTGCAGTGCGAGCTGGTAACCCTGGGTGCCAAAGCCGGCAATGACACCGGACGCGATCGTCGACACGTAGGAGTGATGTCGGAATGCCTCGCGGTTGTGCACGTTGGAGATATGCACTTCGATGATGGGAAACTCGCAGGTTGCGAGTGCGTCCAGGATGGCGATGGAGGTGTGCGTGAAGGCGGCAGGATTGATGACCATGCCGCCGGCGCGCTCGCGTGCCTCGTGGATCCAGTCAATCAGTTGGTGTTCGGCATTAGTCTGACGGAATTCGATCTCCAGCCGCAGCTCAGCTGCCAGGCTGCGGCATTCAGACTCGACATCGGCCAGGGTTTCGTGTCCATAGATCGCCGGTTGCCGCTTTCCCAGCAGATTCAGGTTCGGTCCGTTAAGCAGATAGATCAGTCGGCTCATTGATATGCCTCAAACGTTAGCCCCAATTTAGAGCCGATGCGTTCGCGCATGTCAATGGCTATGCTGCAACCATCATCAGCGCATCCAAGGCGATCGCCAGTAGCTTCGCTTCGTGCGTTTCTATCACTTTCGTAAACTTGGACATCAGGGCTCCGGATTCAAGCTGACGGGCACTGGGGTGCTATTTACGCTGTGCTGCGTGCCCGCTGACTTCGATGCCGGCATCGACATCCAGGCGGCGGAATGACAACGCCGCGGCAACGGCGGTGATGCCCGCAAGCACAAACGCGATGCGGAAATCGAGCGCCGACACGGCGCTTTCGGCGCCGAATTTCTGGCTCAGGTTCAGCACCATGGCTCCCGAGGCGACGCCCAGCACGGCGGCGATCTGTTCCAGCACGCTCGAGAGCGTCGCAGCGGAGCTGCGTTGTTTGGCGCTGATGTCGGCGAACGCCAGTGAATTGAGCCCGGTGAACTGCATTGAACGGGTCATTCCCGCCAGCAGCAATCCAAAAATCACCAGCGCTCGCGGGGTCTGCGGCGTCAACAACGCGCACGCCATGATGGAGAGCCCTGCCAGAATCCCATTCGCCACCAGCACGGTGCGAAATCCCAGGCGCCGCAGAATAGGCGTCGTGAGCGGCTTGATGCCCATATTGCCGACGAAGTACACCAACACCAGCACCCCGGACGCCAGGGCGCTCAAACGGAAGATCAACTGGAACAGCAACGGCAGCAGGAACGGCGTGGCGTTGATCGCGGCCCGAAACGCTATTCCACCTTTGATGCTGGTCATCGCGTAGGTACGCACGCGCGCCGCGGACAGCTGCAGCAACGGATGCCGGGCGTGGGCAAAGTGCCGGATCGCCACGATCGCAAGCGCCGTACCCGCCAATATCAGGCCACCGGACAGCCAGCCGTCGACGCGCGCCTGTGACAGTGATTGCAATCCGTACAGCAGTCCGGTGAGTGCCAGCGCCGAGTACGCGAAACCGCGCCAATCCATCCGCGGCCGTACGTCTGCCATGCTATTCGGTATGAAGCGCCATGCGAGCGCAACTCCGATCGCCCCCAGCGGCACATTCAGCAGGAAATTCCAGCGCCATGAGAAGTAGGTGGTGATGAAGCCGCCCAGCGCTGGGGCTACCACTGGTGCGGCCAGCGCTGGCCAGGTGATCAGCGCGATCGCGTGCAGCAGTTCCGACTTCTGCGCAGTACGCAGCACCACCAGGCGCCCGACCGGCGTCATCAGGGCGCCGCCCACGCCTTGCACCGCTCGCGCGAAGCCGAATTGCATCAGGTTGCCGGCCAGGCCGCAACACAGTGACGCCACGGCAAAGACGGCGATTGCCGCAGTGAACACATTGCGCGACCCGAAGCGGTCGGCCAGCCAGCCGCTCAGCGGCATGAACGCCGCCGCCGACATCAGATAGATCGTGATGCCTATGCTGGTGCCAACCGGCGTCACGCCGAAGCTTTGCGCCATCTGCGGCAGCGAGGTGTTGATGATCGTGCTGTCGAGCAGCTGCATGAAGAATGCGCCCGCAACGATGCAGGCAATCAGTCGAGGACCGGCGCGCATGAAGTCAGTGTAACCCCAGTCGGCAGCACCGGTCGCAAGAAAGCGCACAGCCAATTCGCCGCCCGCGCGCTAGAATCGGTACGGCTACAGGGAGAGCTATTGACGTGCGCCCACCACGCAGACTTCATGCAACCGGCGGCTTCATCCTGATAGCCGCCACGGCGTCAGCAGCTGCCGGCGGCGCTGTGACCCAGGTCAGCGGTGTCGGCGATGACGAGTGAGAAGACGCTGGCATTGCAGGGGCCGTCAGGTCTGTGAGCGCCAACGACAAATTACCCGATGTGCGCGACGGCCTGACCCGCGAGGAGCGCGTGGTCCTGTACGTGCTGTCCGCGACGCAGAAGGAACGTGGTGATGGCAACGTGCCGACGGCGATGCTGTGGGGGCGGGTGTGTGAGTATTTCTACATCAGCCCCGAGGACCTGTCCGCGATGCTGGCGCGGCTGGGGGCGCGTAAATCAACCTCGCAGTGATCCGGCATCGGTGCGATTCCACCTGCCGCCCCATCGGCTGGTTCAGAAGCGCACAGCTGAAGCTCGCCGATGAGGATATGTGCCGCGCAAAACTGAAGTGCCGTAGGGCCGATGCCCCCGCAGCGATGCCGCTCGGCGCTCCGCTCGCGGCATGAAGCGTCTCAGGCCGGCACCAGCGCGTAGCTGATGACATGGTGCGCCAGCAGGAGCCCGCCGGCATCACGGCATTCCGCGCTGCCGTAGGCCGTCCTCCTGCCCAGCTTGAGTAGCTGCGCCGCGCAGTAGATGTCGGTCGCGCGCGCGCTGCTCAGAAACGCGGTCTTCATGTCGGTGGTGACCCAGCGCTCGGCGGTACCGCGCCGGGTCATGATGGCCAGCCACATGGCAACGTCGGCAGCCCCCATGATCGCCATGCCGCTGACGAGGCCGCCGTGCCGCTCCAGCGCTGCCGCGAAAGGCACGACCAGCGCGCACTCACCGGGCGCGAAGGACTGGACCACAAAGCCGTAAGGCTGCAAGAACGCGCTGCCTGCCAGTACCTGCGTCAATTGCTCGAGGCTGCATGCGAGTTCCGGACTCATGGCGTGGCAATGCCCCTGGCATTCAGCACCGCGCGGATGTCATCGAGCACGGCGGCATCGTCGATCGTCGCCGGCATCGTCCATGGCTCGCCGTCGGCAATTTTCTTGATGGTTCCGCGCAGGATTTTTCCGGATCGGGTCTTGGGCAGGCGGTTCACCGTGATCGCGAGCCTGAAGGAGGCCACCGGGCCGATGCGATCGCGAACCAGTGCGACGATCTGCTGTTCGATGGAGGCCGGCGTGTGCGTCACGCCCTTCTTCAGCACGATGAAACCACAGGCCTGTTCGCCCTTGATCTTGTCCCTGATGCCCAGGACCGCGCATTCCGCCACGTCGGGATGCGAGGCCAGTACCTCCTCGATGGCCCCGGTCGACAGCCGATGGCCGGCAACGTTGATGATGTCATCGGTACGCCCGAGGATCGTAAGGTACCCGTCCGCATCCTTCAAACCCGCGTCCGAGGTCTTGTAGTAGCCGGGGAATTCGGCAAGGTACGACTCGACCATGCGCTCATCATGGCCATACAAAGTCGGCAGCGCGCCGGGCGGCAGCGGCAGCCGGATTACGATCGAGCCCATCGCCCCCTCGGGCAGCGGCTCTGCCGAGCTGTCGACGATCTGGACGTCGTAGCCGGGCATCGGCACGGTCGGTGAGCCGCGTTTCACCGGCAACAGGCCGAGGCCGAGCGGATTGGCGGCGATCGGCCAGCCGGTTTCCGTCTGCCACCAGTTATCGATGACCGGCACGCCCAGGACCCGCTCGGCCCAGGCGACCGTGTCCGGATCGGCGCGCTCGCCGGCCAGGAACAGCGCGCGCAGCGAGCGCGTGGAATATTTCTTCAGCAGTACGCCTTCAGGGTCCTCACGCCGCACGGCGCGAAAGGCGGTGGGCGCGGTGAAAAAGCTGACCACCTTATAGTCTTCGATGACGCGCCAGAAGGCGCCGGCATCGGGTGTGCCGATTGGTTTGCCTTCATACAGCACGCTGGTGCAGCCCTGCAGCAGCGGCGCATAAACAATATACGAATGCCCAACGACCCAGCCGATGTCCGATGCGGTCCAGAAGGTCTCGCCCGGTTGCACCGCGTAGATATTGGCCATCGACCATTGCAGGGCGACCATATGGCCGCCGTTGTCGCGCACCACGCCCTTGGGAATTCCGGTCGTGCCGGAGGTATAGAGAATATAGAGTGGATCGGTGGCCGCGAGTTCGACGCAGGCGGCGCGCTTGCCGGCCGCCCTGGCGGCGGCGACGGTCGTGGCCCAGTCATGATCGCGACCGGGCTTGAGGGTTGCTTCGAGCTGCGGGCGCTGCAGCATCAGGCATGAGGGCGGCTTGTGCGTGGCGAGCTCGCTCGCCCGTTCGAGCAGCGGCTGATAGGAGACGATGCGTCCGGGTTCCAGTCCGCAGGATGCCGCCAGCACCAGCACCGGGCGCGCATCGTCGATGCGTGTCGCGAGCTCCTTGGCGGCAAAGCCGCCGAACACTACGGAATGAACGGCACCGATGCGCGCGCAGGCGAGCATTGCGGCGACCGCCTGCGGAATCATCGGCATGTACAGCAGCACACGGTCGCCCTTGCCGACGCCAAAATCCCGCAGTACCGCGGCGAGCGTCGCGACCTCATCCAGCAGCTCGGCATAGGTCAGGCGTTGCTTTGTGGCGCTGACCGGGCTGTCATAGAGCAGCGCCGTCTGTGCCCCGCGCCCGGCGGCGACGTGGCGATCGAGCGCGTTGAAACAGGTGTTGCAGGTCGCATCAGGAAACCAGCGGCCGTAGACCCCCAGGCACGGATCGAAGATGCGCTCGGGTTTGTCGTACCAGTCTATTGCCTGCGCCGCCCTGGCCCAGAAGGCCAGAGGATCGGCCTGCCACTGCGCATAGACTTCGGCATAACGGCTGCTCATTGACGCATGCCCCCCGGCCCGTCAGTCACCTGTCATTGCTGCAACTGCAGCTTACGCAGCAGCGCGGCGAAGCGCGCATCGTCGCGCACTGAGTCCAAAAGCGGATCAGTCTTGATCTCGGACATGCCGCCATCGCGCTGTTGATAAGCCCGCTCCAGCCACTCCAACGCACGCGCCTTCTCGCCGCGCCAGGCATAGACTTCCGCAATCTGGTAGGCGGCGGCGTTCGCGTACTTGGCGATCAGCGGATCGAGTGCCTGTTTCGAGGCGTCGGGGTCACCCAGCGTATGCTCAGCCATCGCAATGCCCGCTGCACCGAAGACTCCGTCGCCGATCTGCCCGAATGTCACCAGTGCCTGTGCCGCATTGTTCTCGAGCAGCTGCAGCGTACCGAGACTATTCAGCGCATAGTTTGAATCCGGTTCGATATCCAGCGCCCGCTGCAGCGCCTCGTGGGCCGCCGCAAACTGCCGATTGTACGTGAGTTCCCCACCAAGCCCATCCCATGCCAGACTCGATAGCGGATCTGAGCTGGTGGCCTTCTTCATCGCCGCAATCGACTCCGGCAACCGGCCGAGGCTTCCCAGCAGCAGCCCGTATCGTGTCTGCACCCTGATATCGCCCGGATCGAGAGCCAGCGCCTTCTCAAGGTCTGCCTGCGCTCCAGTCCAGTCCCATTCGTAACGACGCATGAATCCGCGCGCCGCGTAGCCGTCAGCCTCATCGGGAGCCATCGCAATGGCTTTCTCCGCCGTCGCCTGTGCTTGTTGAAGCAGCGCCGGGTTGACCGTCCGATCCGAGACGAGGGCTTCGGCTACGGCAAGTTCCGCGTAAGCAGCGGCGTAACCGGGATCCAGTTCAATCGCCTTGCGGCACGCAGCTACCGCACGCTGATATTCGTCGAGCTTGGAGCGAGCGGCGAATTGCTTGCACAGCAGGAACTGGTTGTAGGCCTCGGTGTTCGAGGTGCGGTGCGCATTGGCCGCCTGCTGTCCCGGCGCAAGCTTGAGCTTCAGCGCGCTGACCACGGCACCGGCGATCTCGTCCTGCACCTGGAACACATCCTTCAGCTGCCGGTCATAGGTCTCCGACCACAAATCCTCGCCACTGTCGGTGCGGATCAGCTGGGTCGTGACCCGCAGCCGGTTGCCCGCCTTGCGCACACTGCCTTCGAGGATGTTGGCGACGTTGAGCTGCTTCGCGATGGTCGGGATGTCCTCGGATTTATCCTTGAATGAAAACGACGATGTGCGTGCGATCACGTGCAGCCCCGGGATCTTGGCAAGCTGATCAATGAGTTCCTCGGCCAGGCCGTCGGAAAAATATTCCTGGTCCTTCTTCTCGCTCATGTCGAGAAATGGAAGTACCGCGATTGAATTTGCCGCAACGGCGGCTTGTGCCGGCGATGACGGCGGCTCCGACGCAGCCAGCGGCACCGATGGCGGTGCTGGGTGCGCGGCGCGGTTCGACAGTAGCTTCTTATCGATTACATACCAGGCGATCGCGACGACGATCAATGCCACGATCAGCATCATCGCCCAGGATTGCCAGGACGAACGCTGATTCTTCGGCGCTGACCCGGAACCGCCGGCATCGACCGAATCGCCAGAGGCGGCGCCGCGGGCGGCCCTGGGCTCCGGCGTGGAATGCTGATCGGGCGACAGCAGATTCGATACGCGCTCAGTGAAACTCGCCGGCGTCGAGCCGCCGGGCAGGCGGGTCCACTGCAGTTCGCGGAACCGGTCAGGCACGCGGTCATCGTTGTCGCGGGTGTCGTCGATGACCACTGGCAGCAGGAACGCCTTGTCGACCGCCATCAGGTGCGAGCGATCGACCGCGAGCTTCCACTCGAGCCGGAAATATCCCTCATCGCGCGCGTGGGTGTTTCTGGAGATGACCGGCATGAACAGGGCGCAGGTCTTGATCTGCTTGCGGATCGCCGCGTCCCAGGCGTCGCCGCCCCTGAGCGCACTCTGGTCGAACCACACCTCGATACCGGCGTCGCGCAGCGCGGCGCAAATCCGCTGCGCCGCATCCGCATCTTCAGAGGCATAGCTGAGAAAGACGGCTCGCTGGTTGCCCCGCGCGACGGGGTCACCGGCAAGCCCTGGTTCATTGGGCAAGGCGCTGTTCCAGGGTTCTAATAGTGCAGTCCTGAGAATGAACTACGAGTCGTGTTTATGTAAACCGGCGCTGGCTGTTGTGTGCCGATGGAGTCGGATATGAATACTGTTATAAATTAGTCACTTATCCGAAGCATAGCGCGTCTTGCCCTATGCAACAGATCGGGAGAGTTTTTTGGTATGCACCGCCGGCGGATCGGCCGCAATGCGGTACAGTGGCGGCACATAACGAGATCAAAGCTCGGACGCGAGCCCGGATCGACGCTCGCGTGGTGGCCCATTCCAAAGATTTGTGGGTGGGAGTCCAGCTGCCTTCGGGCGTAGACAACTCTCTCCCCGTTGAAATCTCTCCGGGCCCAACCCGGAGTAGACGTTGGAATCCCCACAGAACCACCTGATCGCGCGGTTGCCGCGAGCGGACCAGTTGCGCTTGCTCAAGGCATGCAAGCTGGTCTCACTGAACCTCAAGGAAGTGCTGGCGGAGGGAAAAAGACCCCTGTCGCATGTGTATTTTCCTACCGAGGGGTTCATTTCGCTGGTCACGTTGATGAACGGCAAGCCTGTTGTCGAAGTGGGCATGGTGGGGCGCGAAGGCATGGTGGGCGCGCTATTCGCTTTGGAAGGCCTATCCACCGAGCCGCTGCACACCGTGGTTCAAGGCCCGGGGAAGGCCTGGCGGATCAGCGGTGTCGCCTTCCGGCGCGAACTCGGGCGCAGCAAGGCGCTGCGCAATGCCGTGCATCTGTACCTGCAGGTGACCATGACACAGATGACGATCGGGACCGCGTGCATGCGCTTTCACTCACTTCGGCAGCGCCTCGCGCGCTGGCTGCTCATGATGAACGATCGTGCCCACTCGGACAGTTTTCGTGTCACCCATGAGTTCCTCGCCTTCATGCTGGGCATGCGACGCGTAGGCATCACAACGGCGGCCGCGGCGCTGCAACGTGCAGGATTTATCAGCTATCGGCGTGGCAGCGTGACGGTGCTCAATCGACGGGGCCTGGAAGCGGCTGCCTGCAGCTGCTACGCCGCGGATCGGAAGATCTACGCAAAGCTGCTTCCCGGCTAGTACAGTCGCAGCGATATCTGTGGCTTAAGGCGTCCCCGTTGAACGGCAGCGGTATTCTACCCAAGCTTGCGAGCCTCTCGTCAGCCCCCGCGGATGGCATTGCAACGCGTCACCTCATGCAGTTCAGCGCGGTCCGAATCGAGATACTTGATCAGCACGGCCAATCGGTGATGGTCACGCCGCGCAGCGGTGAGCGCAGGGGTCCTGTGGTCGCAAGCGGATTTCTATTGCGAGATGGCGCTGACCTCTATCTTTATACGTGCTGGCACGTCGTCACAGGGATCGAGCTTGCGAATCCGGTGTTGCCCGGCACGAACCAGCGTCGAAGTCGATTGAAAGTCTCGATGCAAAGCAGGTTTGGATCAGATTCGTTCGAAGTCGAACTTTATGAGCGATCGGGCGAAGCCGTGTTTCTGCCGCGATGGGAGCAGGACGAACAGTCGGTGTCGAACTCAAGTCTTGCGATGGCGAACCTCGTGGAACCGTCGTGGCACGATATCGTCCGAATCCGCTTGCCCTCCAGCCTCGTAACTTCGACCACACAGGTTCTGACTCGGCTCAACTTATGGCCCGACTCGGTTACGCCCGCAGATCCCTTGATGCTGGTTGGATACCCCTACGGGTACAGCGCCAGGCAGCTGACTCCGACGCCGATCGTGGTGACGCGGCATGTAGCAGCGGTTTCGCGGGATGGTGCCCGCCGCGAAATCCTGATCGATGGGCCCGGCACGCCCGGGATGTCAGGCGGCCCGGTGTTCTATGAGCGGGACAACCGCCTTTATCTGTTTGGAACGTATGTGGGAGTGATCTTTTCCGACGCGACTCCGGAAGACGAGCCGGAGCGAACTGGCGCTCTGGGCATCGTATGTCCGATGAATCTGCTATCCCGTCAGTTGAAGCTGGCTCGGGCTTGTCCGCCAGCGAACCAATAGGAATTCTTGCGCGCCCGTTGCTATACCCACTCCGGCTCCGCCTGGTCTGGGTGTTACGCTGCAGTGGCCCTCGCCTTGTTCACTTCCTCGATCACGGTTTCGGCCACCTGCCTTGGTACCGGATCGTAATGTGAAAACTCCATCGTGTAGGATGCCCGACCGCTGGTCATGCTGCGCAGTTGCCCGATGTAGCCGAACATTTCCGACAGCGGCACTACGGCAACCACGGCGATGCTGGTGCCACGCTCGATCTGGTCCTGGATGGTGCCGCGCCGGCGGTTGAGATCGCCGATCACATCCCCAAGATGATCCTCGGGCGTCACCGTCTCGACCTTCATCACCGGCTCGAGCAGGATCGGTGAGCCCTTGCGGATACCTTCACGAAAGGCCGCCTTGGCTGCAATTTCGAAGGTCAGCGCGTTGGAATCGACATCGTGATAGCTGCCGTCGGTCAGCGTTGCCCGGAAATCCACCGTCGGAAAGTGCGCCAGCACGCCGTCTTCCTTCTGCATGCGCAAGCCTTTCTCCACCGCTGGTACGAATTCCTTCGGCACTGAACCGCCGGAAGTGTCATCGACGAACTCAAAGCCCGCACCGCGTTCCAGCGGCTCGAACGTGATCCAGACTTCGGCGAACTGGCCCGATCCTCCGGTCTGCTTCTTATGGGTGTATTTCTCTTCAACGGCCTGAGTGAAGGTCTCGCGAAACGCAACCTGTGGCTCGCCCATCACACCCTCGACCCCGAATTCCGTGCGCATACGATCGAGCGTGACTTCCAGATGCAGCTCGCCCATGCCGCGCAGGATGGTCTGGCCGGTCTCGCGATCGGTTTCCAGGTGCAGGGACGGATCTGCGCGAACCATCTTGCCCAGCGCCGCGCTGAACTTTTCCTGTTCGGCCTTGACCTTCGACTTCACCGATACGCTGATGACCGGATCGGGAAAGCGCATGCGCTCCAGGATCACCGGGTTCGCGCTGTCGCACAATGTATCGCCGGTCTCGGTATCCGCCAGCGAGACCAGCGCAACGATATCCCCGGCGCGCGCCTCATCAATGGGGTTGGCCTCCTTCGCAAACATCTCCACCATGCGGCCGATCTTCTCGCGCTTGCCGCGCGTGGAATTCTGTACCGAGGCTCCCTTGGTCAGTACGCCGGAATAGACACGGATGAAAGTCAGGGCGCCGTAAACGTCGTTGATGACCTTGAATGCCAACGCGGAAAACGGCTCATCGTCGCTGGTCTTGCGCTCACCGATCGGCTCGCCGTCGGCATCGACCGTCTTGATGGCAGGCACGTCGGTGGGGGCCGGTAGATAATCGACTACCGCATCCAGCACCTGCTGCACGCCCTTGTTCTTGTACGAGGAGCCGCACAGCACCGGCGTGAACGCGGAGTTCAGCGTGCCCTTGCGCAGCGCCTTGCGCAGTACATCGGCGGAAGGGATAGTCCCATGCGTCAGATACGCCTCCATGGCCTCATCGTCCTGTTCGAGGCAGGTATCCACGAGCTCGGTGCGATACCTGGCGATCTCAGCCAGGAGCTTGCGGTCAGTGGGTACGCTGATCTTCAGTGTGTCGGCCAGATCCGGGGTCACATCCAGGCTCTGCCACTCAGCGTCCTTATCGTCTGACTCCCAAACCAGGGCCTTCATCTCGACCAGATCGACCATGCCCTTGAAGTCCTCTTCCGACCCGATCGGAAGCTGTACCGGGAGCGGGCGAGCGCCGAGCCGCTTCTTGATCATGTCGACGCAGCGCACGAAGTTGGCGCCTTTACGGTCCATCTTGTTCACGTAACACAGCCGCGGCACATCGTAATTATTGGCCAGGCGCCAGTTGGTCTCCGACTGCGGCTCCACGCCGGCTACGCCGTCGAATACCACCACCGCGCCATCGAGTACGCGCAGCGAGCGGTTGACCTCGATGGTGAAGTCCACGTGCCCCGGGGTGTCGATCAGATTGATTTTCTTCTCGCGCCAGAAGGCGGACACTGCGGCACTCTGAATCGTGATACCGCGCTTCTGCTCCTGCTCCAGATAGTCGGTGGTGGTCGACGTCTTCAGGTCCTTGGTGTCATGAATGTCGATAATCGTGTGCTTGCGCCCGGTGTAGTACAGGATTCTCTCTGTGGTCGTGGTTTTCCCCGCATCAACGTGGGCGATGATGCCGATATTGCGAATATCTGAAAGAGCGGTTGTTCGAGGCATTAGAGATTCCTGGACGCTGCATAGCGCGTCTAAAAGTATCGAAAAATCGTCGATTTCAACGCATCTGGAATGGTCGGGGTGACAGGATTTGAACCTGCGACTCCTACGTCCCGAACGTAGTGCTCTACCAGGCTGAGCTACACCCCGAATAGGTCCAAAGCGTCATTGCGGTCAATGCTGGCGCGCGATCGCGAAGCGCACCAGGTCAGCCAGGGCTTCTCGATACGAGGTCTCGGGAAGTGCCGCCAGGGCCGCCAGCGCGTGGTCGGCCTCGGTTTGCGCGAGCCGCGCAGTGTACTCAAGCCCCCCGGTCGATTCAATTGTGGCCATGATTTCGTCCAGCCGCTCGCGGCCGCCGCTTCTGATGACCTCGCGGATTGCGGCGGTGCGCGCCGGCTCGCAGACGCTGAGCGCGTAGATCAGCGGCAGCGTCGGCTTGCCCTCGGCCAGGTCGTCGCCCAGGTTCTTGCCGCGGGTCACCGGATCCGAGCGGTAGTCGAGCACGTCGTCGATCAGCTGGTAGGCGGTGCCGAAGTGGCGCCCGAAGGCGGCCAGGGAGCGCTGAATCGGCTCCGGGGCGCCGCTCAGGACCGCTGCGACCTCGGCCCCTGCCTGGAACAGCTGGGCGGTCTTGCGGTGGATGACCTCGAGATAGCGTGCTTCGGTGGTATCTGGGTCGTGAGCGTTCATCAACTGCAGCACTTCGCCCTCGGCGATCACGTTGGTGGCGTCGGCCATGATTTCGATGACGCGCTGCGAGCGCGAGGCGGCCATGAGCTGGAATGCGCGTGAATAAACGAAGTCCCCAACCAGCACGCTGGCCTGGTTGCCGTAGACCTCGTTGGCGGTGTCGCGGCCGCGGCGGCGCACCGACATGTCCACCACATCGTCATGCAGCAGCGTCGCCGTGTGGATGAATTCGATGAATGCGGCCGCCTGCACCGAGCCCATGCCGACCGGGTCACAGGCGCGGCCGGCAAGTACCACCAGCAGGGGGCGCAGGCGCTTGCCGCCGCCGCCGATGATGTGCTCGGAGACCTGGTCTACCAGCGGGACCGCGCTGTGAAAGCCACTGCGAATGGCCTCATCCACGGCCAGTAGGTCCTGCTTCACTCGTGCACGGATTCGCTCGAGCGCCTCGCGGCTGCCGTAATCAATACTCAACTCTATGTTTCTCCAAGAGAAAGCGGCGTTTGACCGGCTGGCCGCGCGTCGTTAGAATGCGCGACCTTTTCGCACTTCCCACGTGTGCCGGCGGTATTTGTTCAAACCGGGCGGCGCACAATCCAAAGGTGGGGCGACACACACGGAGTTTGAAGACAATGTACGCGGTCATCGCCACGGGCGGCAAACAGTATCGGGTAGAGAAGGGCGGCGTGCTGCGCATTGAGAAACTGGCCGCGGAACTCGGTTCCACGGTCGAGTTCAACGAGGTGCTGCTGATTGCCGATGGCGAGAATGTCAGCCTGGGCAAGCCGCTGCTGGCCTCCGGCCGCGTGCTGGCGACGGTCGAAAAGCACGCCAAGGGTGACAAGGTCACGATCGTCAAATTCCGCCGCCGCAAGCATTATCTGCGGCAAAAGACGCACCGGCAGCAGTACACGCAGGTGCGCGTGACCGATATCAGCGGTCTGTGAGCACTGGTTAAGGAACACTGGCATGGCACACAAGAAAGCAGGCGGCAGTACCCGCAACGGCCGCGACTCGCACAGCAAGCGGCTGGGCGTGAAGCGCTACGGCGGCCAGGACGTGCTGGCCGGCAATATCCTGGTGCGCCAGCGCGGCACCAAGGTGCGGGCCGGCGAGAATGTGGGCATCGGCACCGATCACACCCTGTATGCCGAGGTCACCGGGCGGGTGGAATTCCGGGTCAAGGGCGCCGAACAGCGCACGTACGTTAGCGTGATTGCACCGTCGGCCGAGGCAGCGCCGGCGGGCAAGCCGAACTGACGGCTCGCGCAGCGCCTGGCGAACAAAAAACCCCCGGCCCTGCCGGGGTTTTTGCTTTGGTAAAGCTTCACCCAATCTTGGGCTCACCTTCATGTAGGTGAGCCGCCATCTCCTTAACTTGTGAATCGTGCTTGCTGCATCGAATTCACCCAAATCAGGAGATGAGATGAACACCCCAATCAAGATCGCCGCCCTGGCGGCGCTCGCCTGCATCGCCGGCAGCCAGCGAGCGCACGCACAGTCGGCAGAGCCGCTCACCGAAACGGTCAGCTTCAAGGACCTGGATCTGACTTCCGAGCAGGGTGCCCGGATCCTTTATGTCAGGCTCCAGCGCGCCGCCCGGGAGGTCTGTGCGCCGTTCGAAAGCCTCGAACTCACCCGTCGCAGAGCCTGGCAGTCGTGCATCGACAACGCGCTCGGAACCGCTGTCACCCAGGTGAACAACCCGTTGGTTGCTGCACTGCACAATGCGCATGTAATTCGAAGCAGCGCTGGCTGAGTCTGTCTCCCACGCACACTCATGGAGAGCAATCGCCGCCAGCTGCTTGCCGGGCGGCGTTGCGCCATTGACCGCTGTAAGCTTGGACGAACCGTTCGCCAGCCGGGAACCGATGAAATACAGCGTTGGGGACTTGAGCATAGACACTGGACGTCAGCTCGTCATGCGCGCTGCCGGACCAATCCCACTTCCCAAATTATCCTACGATCTTCTGCTGGTGTTGGTGCGCGCGGCACCTAATGTCGTTTCAGTCGACGAATTGATGCGCCTGGTCTGGCCGGGCCTGGTTGTGGCGCCGGAGACGGTCAGCCAGCGCGTCAAGATGCTGCGCGATTTGCTCGATGATGATCCGAAGGCTCCGCGCTATATCCAGGGCCTGCGCGGTCGCGGTTACCAGATTCTGGCGGCAGTCAGTGAGCACAGCGACACTCCGGCGGCAAACCCGAGCGCGCCGCCGGCAACTAAGTCAGTGGTGGTACTGCCGTTTCTCGACTTGAGCGAGACCAAGGATCAGGAATACTTCGCGGACGGGATCACCGAGGACATCATTACGGGACTGAGTAAAGTCTCGGCGCTTGCAACGGTTTCGCGTAACAGCTCGTTCATGTACAAGGGCCACAGCGCCGACATTCTCAGAGTCGCGCGCGAGCTTCAGGTCAGCCACATCCTGGAAGGCAGCGTGCGCAAGGCGGGCCATCGCGTGCGGATCACGGCGCAGCTGGTCGACGGTTCCAGCAACGCTCACATCTGGGCCGAACGGTACGACCGCGACCTGAACGATATCTTCGCGATCCAGGATGAGATCTCCGAATCCATCGTCACGGCGCTGAAGCTGACCTTGTTGCCCAGTGAAAGACGGGCGATCCAGCAGCGCGGCACCGACAATATCGAGGCCTACAATCTGTATCTGATGGCGCGGCAGCTGTATGTCTCCAGTCATGAGGGGGATGCGCGGCGCGCGGAGGGCATCATACGACTGTGCGCTGGCGCCACAGACATCGATCCCCAATTTGCGCGTGCCTGGGCGCTGCTGGGCCTGGGTCAGGTGATTCTGCGCTTCATGCGCGGCACCCACCTCGATAATGGATTGCAAGCCACCGAACGGGCACTGGCACTCGATGCCAGGCAGGCGGAGGCGCATGCGATCAAAGCCCGAATTCTTTCAGAGGACGGTCACCACCAGGCGGCATCCGCAGCGATCGATGCGGCGCTGCGGCTGGATCCGCAGTCCTATGAAGTCAACAGATCCGCGGGTTATTTGCGATACCGGGAGCACCGCCCAGAGCACGCCGCTGTCTATTTTGAGCAGGCCATGACGCTGGTCGAGTCGGATATCAACTCCGCCAACATGCTGATTTCCTGTTACTGGGCCGTCGGCGATGCCCAGGCTGTTGCGCGCGTCAGCCGCATCATCCTAAGTCGCGCCGAAATAATTCTGGCGCAAGACCCGAATAACGCCACCGCCATCCAATACGGCGCGAACGCGCTGGCGGCGCTTGGACAGACTTCCCAGTTCAAGGAATGGATGCATCGCGCGCTGCTGATCGATCCCGACAATATAAAGTCGCGCTTCAACTTCGCCTGCGCGCTGGTGCGACTGCAGGACAACGTCACCGCACTCGAATTGCTGCAGCCGGTATTTGAGAAGATGGCGATCGGATTGCTTAATCACGCCAAGGCAGACCCGGACCTCGATCCGATCCGCGGTCATCCGAGATTCAAGCGCCTGGTCGAGTCGGCGGATCGGCGGCTCGCGCCGCAAGGGGCGGCACTCGCTGAGGTGAAATCCGGCTGACGATGATTCGAAGACACCTTATTTCCAGCCAAACAGGTGGCGAACCCGGTTTCCACTGGCGGGGCGCCGAGGTCACGCGCCTGGAAGGCTTTACCTACGCGGTTTTTGCCTTCGCCGTCACGCTGCTGGTGGTATCGCTCGAGGTACCGAAGACTTTTCCGGAACTGTTTGCGGCGATAACTGCGCGCTGCTGTTCTTCGTCCTGTTCTATGTGTATCCACTAAAGTTTCTGTTCACGGCACTGTTCGATCGCACTGAAATGGCCCCTGCCGAAGTGCGGGCGCTGTTCACGATCTGGAGCCTGGGCTACGCGGCCGTATTCACCGTTTTCGCCCTGCTGTACCTGCATGCCTGGCGCATTCGTGCACAACTGGAATTGACACCGGTGGAAACGCTACGCACCCGGGTGAGCCTGTCCGACCAGGTCGCCATGATCATCATTGCGCTGCTGTCGACGCTGCTGGCGCGCACGTTGCCCGATCGCACCCTCAGTATCGCGGTCAATATCTACATTGCCGTGCCGATCTACTTCGTGATCGCCCATTCGATCGCCCGTCGCCGGGAACGTCAGCTGCAGTAGGACATTGCGATGCCTTCGATTCGTACCGAGCGGCTCGAGATTGCCTATCAGCAATACGGCCCCGGCTCGCAGGCGCCCCTGTTCTGGTACCAGTGGTTCATGTCGCTGGCTGGCGGTCCGGCTCCGTGGCCGCCGATCCGAAGGGCTTTGCCCGCATCCAATGGGACACCTGGGGCCCGCCGGGATGGCTTTCCAGCGCGCGCGGCGGCCAGATAATCCACTGAGTTAAGATGGGGATTCGCCTTTCGGCGAGCCAGCCGTTCAGGGCACGGAACTTAACGCATGAAATTCGTCGATGAGGCCATCGCCCGGGTGCAGGCCGGCAACGGCGGGCGCGGCAGCGCCAGCTTCCGGCGCGAGAAGTCTGTGCCGTTCGGGGGCCCGGATGGCGGGGACGGCGGCCACGGGGGATCGGTGTGGCTGCGGGCGATGGACGGCATTAATACGCTGGCAGATTTTCGTATCGCGCGAGTGTTCAAGGCAGCCTCGGGCGATGGCGGGTCCGCCAATGGCTGTACCGGGCGCAGCGGCGAGGAGCTGTACGTACTAGTGCCGGTGGGCACCGTGGTGCGCGACGCCGACACCGAGGAGCAGCTCGGGGACCTGGCGGTCGTGGGCCAGGAGCTCAAAGTGGCGCAGGGCGGCAAGGGTGGCTGGGGCAATACGCGCTTCAAGTCCAGTACCAACCGCGCGCCGCGCCAGTTCGGCCCGGGGCTGCCGGGCGAGAAGCGCACGCTGGCACTGGAGCTGAAGGTGATCGCCGACGTAGGGCTGCTGGGGCTGCCCAATGCCGGCAAATCAACCTTGATCCGCGCGGTGTCGGCGGCGCGGCCCCGGGTGGCCGATTACCCGTTCACGACGCTGTACCCGAACCTGGGGGTGGTCTATTGCGGTGAGCACCGCAGTTTCGTGATGGCCGATATCCCGGGGCTGATCGAGGGGGCAGCGGAGGGCGCCGGCCTCGGAACCCGGTTCCTGAAGCACCTGCAGCGTACCCGGGTGCTGCTGCATATCGTCGATATGCTGCCGCCGGATCCTGATGCCGACCCGGTGCGCGACGCGCGCTCCATAGTCGCGGAGCTGAAGAAATTCAACAAGGAGCTGGCCGCAAAGCCCCGCTGGCTGGTGATTAACAAGCGCGACCTGCTGCCGGATGCGGAGGCCGAGAAGCTGGCCGCCGACATCGCGCGGCGGCTGCGCTACCGGGGGCCGAGGTTCCTGATCTCGGCGGCCACCGGACGCGGTACGCGCGAGCTGGCCGAGGCGCTGATGACGTTCCTGGAGCAGCACGCGGCGGACGCCAAATCCCGCGAGCCGGCCAGGGCGGCTGACTGATGCGGTACGCGCATTTTCGTGAAACGCGCGCATTCGGTGACAATAGCAGCATGCGCAACTCGAAAGTCCGCGCGCGCATTGCCGCCGGCAAGCTGAAACTGCGGGTACGGGATCTGCGCAATCTCGGCGCGCGTTCCGAGCAGATGCTGTCGCTGATCGGCGTGCACAGCGCGCAGGAGCTGCGGCGGCGCGGCCCGGTGCGGGTTTTCTGCGAGTTGAAGCGCGCCGGGATCAGCTCGTCGCTGAATATGCTGTGGGCACTGGCCGGGGCGCTCGAGCCGTGGCCGGAAGGCCAGCACTGGCGCGAGGTGTCACGCGGCGATGCGCGGCTGTCGCTGCTGCTCGCCCTGGATGACTACGAGCGGCGCACGCCCGCGGCGCGCTGATCAGGTCGAGATGCTTTTGACGCGCACCGCGAGCCGGCTCTTGTGGCGGTCGGCCTGGTTGCGGTGGATGATCTTCTTGTTGACCAGCGTATCGATCACCGGCACCGCAGCGCGGTAACTAGTGTTGGCGTCTTCTTTATTACCCTTGGCGACCGCGTCGTTGACCTTGCGGATCGCGGTACGCATGCGCGAGCGCAATGTCACATTGTGCTCGCGGTGCTTCTCGGCCTGCCGGGCCGCTTTTTCCGCCGATTTGGTATTCGCCACGCTGTCGCTCCTTCAAGGGCCGCGTAGTGTGGGGATGGCTCAAAAGCTTGTCAATGCGCAGCGGGCAAAATCGCCCCGGATCGGGCTATAATCAATGTCTTAGATGGCCGTGGAGCTTACCGATCGGCGGCAGCAGCGGCATAAAACACAGCCCTCGAGGATCATGCAGCTCATCCGCCGACTCGAATCGGTTAATTCATGCGAATGCGTCGTTACGATCGGCAGTTTCGATGGCCTGCACCGGGGTCACCGGGTGCTGATCGAGCGGCTGCGTGCGCATGCAGCCAGGCTGGCGCTGCCGTCGATGATGGTGACCTTTGAGCCGCTGCCGCGCGAGTTCCTGCAGGCCGCCAATCCGCCCGCCCGGCTGACAAACTTCCGCGAGCGCTGGCGACTGCTCTCTGAAACCGGCATCGACCGATTATGCGTTCTCAGCTTTGGAAATCCCCTGCGTTCGCTGTCAGGGCTGCAGTTCATGCGGCTGCTGCAGGCTGCGCGTGCGCGCGTGGTCGTAGTCGGGCACGATTTTCGCTTCGGGCGCGGCGGGGAAGCGAGTGCCGCCTGGTGCGCGGACAACGCGGTGCAGTTTGGTTTCAGTGTCGAGCTGGTGGACGAGGTGCCGGTCGACGGCGAGCGCGTCAGCAGCGGCCGGGTGCGCACCGCGCTGGCGGCGGGAGAGTTTGCGAGCGCGGCACGCATGCTCGGGCGCGGCTACAGCATGCGGGCGCGGGTACATCACGGCAACCATTTTGGCCGCACCATCGGGTTTCCAACGGCGAACCTGCCGGTGAAGCGCCGGCGAGTGCCGGTCATAGGCGTATTCGCGGTGCGCGTCAGCGGTGCGGGCCTGATCGCCCATCCCGGGGTCGCAAGCCTCGGTACGCGGCCGATGGTGCACGGCGTGGACATGCTGCTCGAGGCGCATCTGTTCGATTTCGATGCTGATCTGTATGGTCTGGAGCTGGAAGTGGAATTCGTGGCGCACCTGCGCGATGAGCTGACGTTCGCGTCGATGGATGCGATGGTGGACCAGATCGGGCGCGACGCCGCCGAAGCGCGCCGCATTGTCGGCGCATGACGAAGTTACCCGCGGGGGCGGCGGCCGAGGCGGCGAATGCTCTGGCCACAGGCGATGAACGAGGCAGTGAGCGAGTAGTGGATTACAAGACGACCATCAACCTGCCGCAGACCGACTTTCCGATGAAAGCGGACCTGGCGCGGCGCGAGCCGGCACAGCTGGCGAAATGGGGCCAGCAGCGCATCTACGAGCGCATCCGCGAGATGTCGCGCGGCCGCCCGCCATTCGTGCTGCACGACGGGCCGCCGTACGCGAATGGCGTGATCCACCTGGGACACGCGGTCAACAAGATCCTGAAGGACATCGTCGTCAAGTCGCGCACCATGGACGGCAAGGATGCGCCCTATATTCCCGGCTGGGATTGCCACGGGCTGCCGATCGAGCTGGCGGTGGAGAAGAAGCACGGCCGGCCGGGCGGCAAGCTCGATGCGGTCGCATTTCGCGCCGCCTGCCGCAGCTTCGCGGCGGCACAGGTTGACGCCCAGCGCGCCGACTTCAAGCGCCTGGGCGTGTTCGGCGACTGGGAGCACCCATACCTGACGATGGATCCGCGCTATGAGGCGCAGCAGATCCGTGCACTTGGCAAGATCATCGCCAACGGCCATCTGTATCGCGGCGCCAAGCCGGTGCACTGGTGCCTTGACTGCCGCTCGGCGCTGGCCGAGGCTGAGGTCGAATACGAGGACAGGAATTCGCGCGCTATCGATGTTGCCTTCCGCGTGGTCGACCCGGCGGACTTTGCAAATCGCACCGGCATCGAGTCATCGCGGCTGGGAGCGGCCGTGTCGGTCGTCATCTGGACCACGACCCCGTGGACGCTGCCGGCAAATGAAGCCGTCGCGGTGAACGAGGTTTTTCGCTACGTCGCGGTCGCGGTCGATCGCGCCGGTGCCCGCGAAGCGCTGGTGCTGGCGACGGACCTGATGGCGGCGTCGCTGGAGCGCTTTGGACTACCAGTGCTGGAAGTGCTGGGAGATTTCGATGGCGCTGCGCTGGAGGGCCTGCAATTGCAGCATCCCTGGCTGCCCAGGACGGTACCGGTGATCCTGGGTGCGCACGTGACGCTCGAGGCCGGTACCGGCGCCGTGCATACCGCACCGGCGCATGGCCAGGAGGACTACATCGTCGGTGCCGAGTACAACCTGCCGGTGGTGAACCCGGTGGGCAACGATGGGCGCTTCCTGCCCGGCACGCCGCTGGTCGCTGGCCTTACAGTCTGGGACGCCGATGGCATGGTGATACAGCAGCTGGAGGAAAAAGGAGCGCTGCTGCATCAGCGGCCGCTGCGCCATTCCTATCCTCACTGCTGGCGCCACAAGACGCCGCTGATTTTTCGCGCCACGCCGCAGTGGTTCATCAGCATGGACCAGGCCGGGCTGCGCGAGCACACGCTGGCGGACATCATGAAAGTCAAATGGACCCCGTCGTGGGGCGAGCAGCGCATGACCAGCATGATCGCGACCCGGCCGGACTGGTGCATCTCGCGCCAGCGCCTGTGGGGCCTGCCGCTGGCGCTGTTCGTGCACAAGGTGAGCGGCGCGCTGCATCCGCGCACCCAGGAACTGCTGCTGCAGGTTGCCGCGCGGGTCGAGAACGATGGCATCGATGCCTGGTTCGCGCTCGACCCGGTGGAACTGATGGGTGATGAGGCGGCTGACTACGAGAAGCTGACCGACGTGATGGATGTCTGGGCGGATTCCGGGCTGTCGTTCGAGTGCCTGGCGGCGATCCGCGATGACTTTCACGCGCCGGTGGACCTGTATCTGGAGGGTTCGGACCAGCATCGCGGCTGGTTTCACAGCTCACTGCTGATGTCCGAGGCGCTGTATGCGCGCGCACCGTATCGCGGCGTGCTGACGCATGGATTCACCGTCGACGACAAGGGCCGCAAGATGTCCAAGTCCCTCGGCAACGGCATCGAGCCGCAGGACATCATGAAGACGCTCGGCGCCGACATGCTGCGGCTGTGGATCGCGGCGACTGACTATTCGAACGAGATGAGCCTGTCGCAGGAGATCCTGAAGCGCATGAGCGATTCGTATCGCCGCATGCGCAATACGTTGCGTTTCCTGGTCGGCAACTTTTCCGACTTCGCCCCAGGTCAGGCCGTTCCCGTGGCGGATCTCGTGGCCATCGACCGCTGGGCGATCAGCCGCGCCCGCGAGTTGCAGCAGCAGATTGCCGAAGCCTATCGCGACTACTCCTTCCACCTGATCTACCAGAAGGTGCATAACTTCTGTGTCGTGGACCTGGGCGGCTTTTACCTGGATATCCTGAAGGACCGGCTGTACACCACGCCGGCGGCAAGCGTTGCGCGCCGCTCGGCGCAGAGCGCGATGTGGCACATCGCAGAGAGCATGGTGCGCTGGCTGGCGCCGATCCTGTCGTTTACCGCCGAGGAGCTGTGGGGTCATCTGCAAGGCGATCGCCCCGAGTCGGTATTCCTGACCACCTGGCACGAATTGCCTGAATCGCCGCCGGATGACATCGACTGGAACGTGCTGATCGCGCTGCGCGGTGATGTCGCGCGCGAGCTCGAGGGGCTGCGCATCGCCGGCGAGATCGGCGCGCCGCTGGATGCGGAGCTCGATGTCTGGTGCAGCCGGGAGCAGTATCCCAGGCTCTCGGCGCTGGGAGCGGAGCTTCGCTTCATGATGATCACCTCCGAGGCGCGCGTGCACCCGTGGCAGGCGGCCACTGGCGCCGGCGCGGCCGGGCCGCCCGACTCGGTGCCGGCATCGGGAATCGAAGGCGGCGGGGTGTGGATCCAGGTGCGGCCGTCGACTCATGCCAAGTGCATCCGCTGCTGGCAGCACCGGCCGGATGTCGGGGTGTCGCCGGAACACCCCGAGATCTGCGGCCGCTGCGTCGGGAATCTCGCACTGCCCGGCGAAACGCGGCGGTACTCCTGATGCGTCATCGCGATCCGCATGGGGCCACGACCATCGTTGCCGAGTCGCGCAGCGGCGGCCTTGTATATCTATGGCTCACCGGGCTGGTGATCGCGATCGATCAGATCACCAAGGCGCTGATCGAGCATGGTCTTGGCATGTACCAGTCGATCGTCGTGCTGCCGGTGCTGGAAATTACTCGGGCGCACAACCCTGGAGCGGCTTTCAGCTTCCTGGCCGGCGCCGACGGCTGGCAGCGCTGGCTGTTCACGGTGCTGGCGATCGCGGTCAGCGCGGCACTAATCGTGTGGCTCAAGCGCATAGACAGCGAAGCACGTGTATTGGCCTGTGCTGTGGCGCTGATCCTGGCTGGCGCACTCGGCAATGTCATCGATCGGCTGCGCTTAGGTTATGTCATTGATTTCATTAACTTCCATTGGGAAACACATTATTTTCCGGCGTTTAATGTCGCAGATTCAGCCATAACCATCGGCGCCGCTTTGCTGTTGCTCGATGCCTGGCTCGAAGCCCGTTAGGATGTCGGGTATGCAGATCGTTCTAGCCAATCCCCGCGGGTTCTGTGCCGGCGTCGACCGCGCGATCGAGATCGTCGAACGCGCGCTGCAGCTGTTCGGCGCCCCGATCTACGTGCGCCACGAGGTGGTCCATAACCGCCACGTGGTCGACCGCCTGCGCGGCCTCGGGGCCGTGTTCGTCGAGCAGTTGAACGAGGTTCCGGATGGCGCCACCGTGGTGTTCTCGGCCCACGGCGTGTCGACTGCAGTCGAGAACGAGGCTGCGCGCCGGGCACTGCAGGTGTTCGATGCGACCTGCCCGCTGGTCACCAAGGTGCATATGGAGGTCGCGCACTTTGCGCGCGAAGCGCGCGAGGTGATCCTGATCGGCCACGCCGGGCACCCTGAGATCGAAGGCACGATGGGGCGCTTCGATACCAGTTTCGGCGGGCAGATCTTCCTGGTCGAGAACATCGAGGATGTCGAGCGGGTGGCGGTTCGCGATCCGGAGCGGCTGGCGTTCGTGACCCAGACGACGTTGTCGGTGGACGACACTGCGTTGATGGTCGCGGCCCTGCGGGAGCGCTTTCCGTCGCTGCAGGCGCCGCGGCGCGAGGATATCTGCTATGCGACGCAGAACCGCCAGGATGCGGTCAAGAAGCTGCTCGAGCAGGTCGACGTGCTGCTGGTGGTCGGCTCGCGCAGCAGCTCCAATTCCAACCGCCTGCGCGAGCTCGCCGATCGCGCCGGCATTCCGGGGTACCTGGTCGACGGGGCTGACGATCTGCAGCGCGAGTGGCTGAACGACAAGAAAACTGTCGGCGTCACCGCCGGCGCCTCAGCGCCTGAAGTGCGGGTGCAGCAGGTGGTCGAGCGGCTGCGCGAATGGGGCGCGGAGATGCCGGCGGAACTGGCCGGCCGCGAAGAGCAGGTGGTGTTCGGCCTGCCGCGGGCATTGCGCGCGTAGCGCGTAGCGCGGAGCGCGGAGCGCGACGCACCGGCGCGCCGGGATGAATCCCGGTGATGTTATGTCACCCGCGCCGCTTTACCAGCGCCTAGCGACGCAATGACCGGTTTTCGACGGTTCCGGAGCTATAATTGCTGTCCATGGGAATAGATGCGCAAACAGCCGAGTCCAACTGGACGAAGGCCGCCGCAAGGCTCACCGCCTGCGGCATTCGCGTCACCGACCAGCGGGTACAGGTTGCGGCGATCCTGCTCGGGGAGCCGCAGCATCTATCGGCCGAGCAGATCACGCAGGCACTGCGACGCGGCGGTGCGCGAGTCTCGAAGGCCACGGTCTACAACACGCTGAACCTGTTCGCCGCACGTGGGCTGATCCGCCAGCTCGCGCTCGATGGCAGCTGCGCCTGGTTCGATTCCAACGTCGCACCGCACTATCATTTCCAGGATGAGCAGACCGGCGCGCTCAGCGACGTCGCGCTGCGCGATGTGCAATTCAGCCGCCTGCCCGCACCGCCGCCAGGCATGGAAGTCGCCGGCATTGATCTCGTGATTCGTCTGCGCCGTCGCGGATAAAGTGTGTTGGCCGGTCGTCCGAAAGTGCTCATCGTGGGCGGCGTGGGCGGGCGCCAATCAGGCGTACAGGTCTCGGCCCTACTGGCGTGGCCGGGCGCCGATGCTTAACATACCCCGCTTCCAGCGCCGGAGTAGCTCAGTTGGTAGAGCAGCGCATTCGTAATGCGCGGGTCGCAGGTTCGACTCCTGTCTCCGGCAATCTAATCAAGCACTTACGCGCGTATTTCTGGACGACTTTTTAGTGTGCCGGTTTTTGTGCGATGTTTTGGCGACTTTTTCGGCTGCCTCCGCCAGGTGATCGGGGGCCAGGTGCGCGTAGCGCAGCACCATGGAGTAGCTGGCCCAGCCCCCGAGCTGCATCAACTCGTGCGGTGCGACGCCGTTCTGGATGGCCCACGAGGCGAACGTGTGGCGCAGGTCGTGCCATCGCAGGGGCTCGAGCTTGGCCCGCTCTACGGCATCCTGGAACGATTTGGTGTTGCAGTCGGCGATACGCTCGCGGCGCCAGGTGAAGACAAATTCCGATTTCGCAGCTTCGTAGGTTTCACGGCGCCGTTTGCACCAGCCCCGGTGCTGCGCTTCCTGCTTCTCCTGAAACGCCTGCAGCTCCTTGAGAACCGCCACAGCGGCACGCGACAGCGGCACGCCGTGGGTGCGCCCTGCCTTCATTTGCTCACTCGGAATCCAAGCGCGGCGCTGCTTCAAGTCAACACGATCCCATGTGAGCGAGAGCATGCTACTCATGCGCAGCCCGGTCAGTACGGCGAACCGAGCGGCGAGCTGGAGGTGCTCGGGCAGCTCTTTGCGAAGCTTCGCGAACTGGTCGCGCGTGAGCCATCGCGGCTCCGCGCTTCGCGGCCGGTACATCGGCACTTTGGGTGCTGAATCGAGCACTTGCCAGTCGTTGACACACTTGCGAAGGATCGCGCGCAGCAACGCCATATGCCGGTCGGCCGTGGCTTGTGATTGCTCGTCGGCCTTGAGGGCGCGCAGTTCCTCGATAACCTCGCGCGTAATGCCCTGAACGTCGGTGTCCTTCAGGTGCTCGTCGAACCAGGTGAGAATCTGCTCGTCCCGAGTCTTCGAGCGCTTCTCCGTCTCCGCGAGCCAGCGCTTGCGCGCAGCGCTCCAGGGATAGGGTGGCCGATCGCCTAAATTGACTTGTCGCCAGGCGTGGCTTCGCGCATTTGTTTCAAATTCTTCCGCTTCGCGGCGATTCTCTGTGCCAGTGCTGAGCCTGACTTCGCGTCCGTTGAGCTGAAACCGAACCCAGTAGTGTGGAGAGTTGGGGCGGCGATAGAGTGACACCGTCGGCTCGCTTTGAGATGGCTGACCAGTTCATCCAGCAGAAAGACCCAGCTCTTGCCAGGCTTGTAGGCTGGAACCCTACCGGCGGCCGCGCGCTTGCGCAACGTGTTTGGCGACATGTGAAGAAACGCCGCAGCACTCAACAGCCCTAGCGTCGTGGGGAGCGTCGCTCTGCGCTCGTCAGGCGAGGAATCTTCCAGGCTCACAAACGACCTTCATCATGTGGTTCCGGTCGTTTAGGGTCGAACTGTCACGTGTGGCGCCATGATGCTCAAGTTGGCAAGTCAATTCCAGCCCCCGATTCGCTCAAAAATCAGCGAATCCCTCAACGCGATATCCCTTTGGAGCAGTCAAATCTGAGAGTCTGCGTGGCTTGCCGTCACTTCGTGTTTATGGGTGCCAGCACTCGCCGTACAATCTCAACGCAGTCATCGTACGAACGCCGGTAATCCAGTACATCGAGAGCCGTAAACTCCTCTCTAAGAGAGTCTCCGTGCTTTTCAATTCTGGCAAGGATCACGTCCCGGCGGCCTTCCAGGATAGGCGCGATTTGCGAGAGCTCTGCAGGTTCCCGCTCCACGACCATGGCGGTGTCAAATATGTCGCGGCCTTTGAAACTGTCGCCGCGATGCCAGATCTTTTTTGCGATGATCTCGGCGGAGGTCTCAACCAGGAAAGGGCGACCCAGGATTTCTTCCCTTGTCGTCGGCGCTTGTGTGATACACGGGGCGGCAACGAAATCGATCTCTCCTTCCGGAAAGATAAGCTTTACGTAGTTGTGCTCCTCTATGTAATCCCTCGTCAAAGATTCGGCCACACTATTGAGTCGAGGAGTCAAATAATTAATGAACTGTGGGTCGTTGATGAAGATGTCAACGTCCTTGCTCAAGCGGTGGTGGTGTCGACGCATCAGCACGGTACCGCCTCCGAACGTCCATTCTTGTACGGGAAGCCCGAGTCCTTTCGCGTCATCGATCAGTACGAGCGCGCGCTCGAACAGGGTTTCCCACTCGGTAAGTCGTGGATCGTTCACCGGTTACTCGATGGGCTCGATAGCCCGACCGTTGCCCTGATGGTCTTAAGGTTTCTGGACACTTTTCCGGGTGGCGCCCATCGCTCGACCTGGCTGATGAGTTGATTCATAAGCGGCGCGGGAGTCTCTTCCAGGAGCCTGCGCACGTGGGGGCGGTAGTCCTTAGGAACCTTGCCGGTCAGAAGGATACGTTCAAGGGCCTCCTCGCTCAGAGCCTCCTTGAAGCTTACGCTTGCGGAAATACTGGCCTGACGCAGAAGGTTAGGCTTCCGGGATTCGAAAGAAAGGTCGATTACCTCGAGCCCTAATCCGACCTGATCGAGTAACGCGGCGACTTTGCGCACGCCCAGATCTTTAAGCAGCCCATTCTCCAACCGATTTAGCGTCGTTCGTGTGATGTGTGCGGCGGCAGCGAGCTGAGCTTGCGTCAGACCGCGGCCCAAGCGGGAGCGTCGGATTTGGGCGCCGATTTCCTGAAGATTCAATGGCGTATCACTCTAAGATGTTAAATATAAGTCACATTTTTACCGCTATTTTGGCTTTTAGCCAAGGTTTTCTATAGAATAGTTGCTAGAGTTACTTTAGATACTCCAGATAATAAAGGACCCAGTATGCCCTCGATCGAAGTCGATTTCGACGTCTTCAAGGCATTGACCGCGCGGCGGCCCTCAGAAGAGGTGTCGGAGAACGATGTCCTCCGGCAGCTGTTGCACTTGCCGCGCAAGAGCCCCGCATCTGAACTCAGCGAGCTGCCGGGCCCAGACGACTGGGTTGTTAAGGGTGTTCGCATACCCGTCGGCACGGAACTGCGGGCAGCCTACAAAGGCAAAATTCATCTCGGACGCGTAGCGGAGGGAGCACTCGTGCTGAACGGGAGTAAGTTTGAAAGCCCTTCGGCCGCCGCTATGAGTATCACTCACCACCCTGTGAATGGCTGGATCTTTTGGCAGTGCCGCCGGCCAGGTCAAGGTAAGTGGACGCAGCTCAGGGATTTGCGCAGGAAGAGTAGCGACACTGTCCAATAAGTCGAAAGAGTGGAATATTCAACTATTCCACCTGACTTGGCGGACGGATGCCCACACTCACCCGAGGTCTGTACGAAGTCCTCATAACAGAGGTGCTCGAGGAACGCCTCGGGGCTCTTGGAGTTGGGCTCAAGGCCATCCGTGAAGCCCCGCGAGAACCCGAGGTCGCGGATCGGATTTCGCTGCATGTAGCGCGCATCATCGAACGGGCGATAGATGTTATCAACGAAGGTGACCGTACGGCGGTCGGCGTGGATCTGGCACGTCGCCTCATTGACATCATTCGGGCATTGCCATCAGCCAAGGATCTGGGGGGCGAGCGTCCCATCCCCTCGGGCGAGGTTCTACGCAGCGTAGTCGGTCAGTTGCCGGACGGTCGGCCGGACTTCATTACGGAACCGCTGATCCCTCTGTTGGACACGACGCTTCTGACGAACGCGCCGGGCGAGCCGCGCGTGGGTCATCAGGTACTCACGGAGATACGGTCGGCCGATCGCATCGATGTGGTGATGGCCTTTATCCGCCGCAGCGGTATCGCGCCGCTGATGCCAGCGTTGCGTGAACATTGCGCGGCAGGGCGCGGACTCAGAGTCCTGACGACCAGTTATACCGGCTCGACCGAAGCGCGTGCACTCGATGAGTTACGCGAGGCGGGCGGCGACATCCGGGTGTCGTACGACACGACCGGAACGCGACTGCATGCGAAGGCATGGTTATTACACCGTCAATCGGGGTTTTCCACCGCCTACATCGGTTCGTCGAACCTGACGCACTCGGCACAGATCAGCGGACTTGAATGGAACGTGCGCGTGTCCGGCGCCCGCAATCCGGATGTGATCGACAAGGTGGCGGCGGTCTTCGAAAGCTATTGGCATAGCGTGGACTTCAGGCCGTACGATCGAGAGGAATTCCCCCTCCGAGCAGCGTCATCGGCCGATTCGCGGACGACTATTCTCTTAAGCCCCACGGATCTGCGTCCAGAGCCGTTTCAGGAAAGGCTGCTTGAGCAGATCGCGCTTTCCCGGCAACAGGGGCATCACCGCAATCTCCTCGTGGCGGCGACGGGGACCGGGAAGACGGTCATGGCGGCGCTGGATTATCTGGGATTGCGGGAAACCCTGCCTCGTGCACGACTACTCTTTGTGGCACATCGTGAAGAGATCCTCATGCAGAGCCGAGCCACGTTCCAGCAGGCGCTTCGCGACCCGCTGTTCGGCGAGTTGTGGGTCGCAGGGAATCGTCCCGAGCAGTTCGAACACGTCTTCGCGTCCATTCAGAGCCTCAATGCCTCCGGTCTTGCGCACTTGGAACCAGCGCACTTCGATATCGTCATTGTCGATGAGTTTCACCACGCGGCCGCCCAGTCATACCGCATGCTGCTTGATCACGTGCGGCCGGTGGAGCTGCTGGGGCTCACCGCCACACCCGAACGCAGTGACGGGCTGCCGATTCTAGAATGGTTCGACGGACGTATCGCGGCCGAGCTTCGTCTGTGGGATGCCATCGATCAGCAGCGCCTGGTGGCTTTCGTGTACTACGGTATCCACGACGGTCTTGACCTGCGGGACGTTCCTTGGCGTCGCGGCCGGGGGTACGACGTTGAGGGGTTGTCGAACGTCCTGACAGCGAATGACTCGCTGGCGAAATTTGTCCTGAAGGAACTCGACCAGCGCGTTGATGATCTTGCGCGCATGCGTGCCCTCGGCTTTTGCGTAAGCATTGAACATGCACGCTTCATGGCCCGAGTGTTTCGGGCAGCGGGCGTTGCAGCCACGGCTGTCTGGTCCGATACGCCGGATTTGGAACGCCGCGCCGCGTTGGCAGATCTCGCCTCCAGGCGTGTGAACATCGTGTTCTCGGTCGATCTCTTTAACGAGGGTGTCGACGTGCCCGCTGTCGACACGCTACTGATGCTGCGTCCCACGGATAGTCCGACGCTGTTCCTGCAGCAACTGGGCCGCGGCCTGCGTCGCAGTACCGGGAAGTCCGTTTGCCTGGTTCTCGACTTTGTCGGGCACCATCGAAAGGAGTTCCGATTCGACCGGCGGTTACGAGCCCTCCTGGGCGGCAGCCGTAAGGAGCTAATGACTCAAGTGGAAGCGGGCTTCCCGTTTCTGCCTGCCGGATGTCATATGGAGTTGGACCGCGTCGCGTCCAACATCGTGCTTGAGAGCATCAAGAACGCAGTGCCGTCGCGATGGACTGAGCGGGTGGAAGCACTCCGGCAGCTGACAGCGCAGGGATCGACCTGCACGCTCGCTCGATACCTCGAGGAGACGGGACTCGAGCTCGAAGATGTCTACGCTGGGAACAAGAGTTGGTCTGACCTTCGGGCGGACGCGGGGCTGGTCAACGAGCCATCAGGCTCCGAGGAGGTGGTCCTGCGGCGCGCCTGCGGCCGGCTGCTGCACATCGATGACACGCTACGGATCAAGGTCTATCGGAGCTTGCTTGAGAGCGAGCGCTCCCCGGATCTGGCGCATCTTCCCTCACGGGAGCGACGTCTACTGCGGATGCTGGTCGGCTCGCTGACCTCTGGCGCGGTGAACACGGACACACCGCTTACCGAGGGTGCAACCCTTCTATGGAGTCACCCGCAGGTGCGCGCGGAGCTGCTCGATTTGCTCGAGGTCCTCGCTGATCGGATTGAGCATGCCTCGGTACCACTTGCATCGCATACGGACGTACCGTTAGAAGTCCACGCGCGCTATACACGGATCGAAATCCTCGCTGCCTTCGACGTCGGCGAGGGCGCCAGGGTGGCGCCATGGCAGACCGGCGTGTACTGGGTGGCTGATGCCCGGACTGATCTATTGGCCTTTACGCTCGACAAGACGACCGGGCAATTCTCACCCACCACCCGCTACCGTGACTACGCAATCAGTCCCGATCTGATTCATTGGGAGAGTCAGTCGGTCACCCGAGGGGACAGCGAGACCGGTCGCCGGTATCAGCAACATATCGAAAACGGAACGAGCATCATGCTGTTCGCGCGGCGGCGCAGCGACGAGCGCGCGTTTTACTTCCTGGGTCCAGCCACATACGTGAAGCACGAATCGGAGCTGCCGATGGCCATCACCTGGAGATTGCTGCATCAGCTGCCGGGCGATCTCTTTGCTGCGTTCGCTGCAGCCGTCGCCTAGAACTGCGCCAATGGCAGCCGAATGAAGACCTGGGCGGGCGTCACGAACAGGGAGCTATTTCCGTTCCTGAATCGATTGATTTCGAATAGGTCGATCCTCTAGCACATATGATTGTTCGGGATTCGCTGAATTTTGAGTGATATGCAGGATAGCTGGGGAGCGAGTTTTCGCTAACATCCGTAGCGATGGGTGTATCAGAAGTTTTGACGACACGAGTGACACCTGACATCAAAGAGCGGGTGACGGGCATCGTTTCCGAAGGATTTCTGACAGAGGCCGTCTGGCTGCGTCGCTTGGTCCTGCGTGAGCTGCAGACCGTGTCATCCGAGGACACGGAACCGCGGCATGGCGCGAACGGGGTGCCCCCGGTCCGTGGGCGGCGCTCCGGACGCCGTGAGCCGACCTCCAGCCTCTATGTTCGGCTGCGTGGGGACGACCGGCTCCTGCTCCACGAGCGCGCGGCGGCGCGCGGTATGGCCTCCGCCACCTACGTGTCGGTGCTCATGCGAGCTCATTTGCGATCTCTCACGCCGCTGCCTAAGGACGAACTCATCGCGCTGAAGCGCGCCGTGAGCGAGTTAGGCGCCATTGGGCGCAACCTCAATCAGATCGCTAGGGCGGCCAACCAGGGCGCTCGCGCCGGCAGTCTCGGCCATGACGAATTTCGGGCGATCCTCAAGATCTGCGAAGCGCTGCGCGACCACACCAAGGGCCTGATCAAGGCGAACGCCGCGAGCTGGAGTGCCGGCCATGCCGAACCTGCGGATTAGCCTCGCGGGCCGACCGCTCCTCGACCTCGCGAGCTACGCGCGGCGCGGCCCTGGGCACCGGGACCGGTTGTCGCCGGAGGAGTTGGCCCATATCGGCCGCACCGTGCGGCGCACGCCGGAAGTCATGGTCAAGGTGCTCTCGAAGGACAGCAACAACCTGCGGTCCATCGCGCGACACCTCAACTACATTGGCCGGCGGGGCGAGCTGGAACTCGAATCAGACCACGGCGACTGGCTCCAGGGGCGGAAGGCGGGCCAGCGGCTGGTCGAGGACTGGGATCTCGATCTGGATGCGGATCGGCGGGACTCGCCGTTGACGGCCGGCGCCGGTCCGGCACCGAAACTTGTGCACAAGATCATGCTGTCTATGCCACCTGGCACGCCGGCGAAGGGCGTGCTCGAGGCCGTGCGCAACTTCGCGCGCGAGGAATTCGCGCTCAAGCATCGGTACGCGTTGGTGCTGCATACGGACGAACCACATCCCCATGTACACCTAGTCGTCAAGGCCGTCAGTGAGCAGGGCGAGCGGTTGAACATCCGGAAGGCGACACTCCGGGAGTGGAGGCGGGAATTTTCTCGGCACCTACGCGACCAAGGCATTGCTGCAAATGCCACAGAGCGCGCGGTGCGGGGCGAGAACCGGACGCACAAGAAGGACGGGATCTATCGCGCTGCGCAGCGGGGGGATTCGATTCACACCCGCGCTCGCAGCGAGGCGGTAGCCGCTGAACTCCTGGGTGGCAAGGTTTTCGCGGGACCCGGCCGCCGTAAGCTCATCGAGACTCGCAGAGTCGTCGAACTCGCCTGGGGCAAAACCAGCGACATCCTGACCGCTCAAGGTCGCCCTGAGCTTGCCGAGCAGATCCGTAACTTCCTGGCGCAAATGTCACCACCTCAGACTGAGAGGGAGCAATTGGCACATGCGCTGGGGAAAGCTCGCGAGGCACGAACGCGCGATCGATCTGTTCTATCCAGATAATAGGGCTATCAGGATAGAAAGAGGGGGTGTAACCGATGCATCCCATTCCGGCATCGAAGCGGCGGCCTACGCGCGCTCGGCCGACCTCCGTGACCTTCGCGCTCATACAGTACGCCCCGGGACCGACCACTGGAATCTCTGCGAACGGTTGGCCGGAAGCTCCCATCCGTGCTAAACACGAGCCCGGACTGCAGGAGGTGCGATGGCCGACAACAGCTCCATCGAATGGACCGACGCGACCTGGAATCCGGTAACGGGTTGCACAAAGATCACCGCCGGCTGCGACAACTGCTATGCCGCGCGCTTTGCAGAGCGATTCCGTGGCGTGCCGGGCCATCCCTTTGAGACCGGCTTCGACCTAACACTGCGACCGGACCGGCTTGAGCAACCGCTCGCGTGGACGCGGCCGCGCATGATCTTCGTAAACTCCATGAGCGACCTCTTCCACAAGGACGTCCCCAGGGACTACATCGCTAGGGTCCTCGACACCATGGAAGCGGCCGACTGGCACGTCTACCAGGTGCTGACGAAACGGAGCTCCCTGCTCCGCAATTTCATCAATCACCGATATCGCACACGCCCGGCGCCGGGCCACATCTGGTTCGGCGTCTCCGTCGAAGACGCCCGCGGCGCTGCGCGCATTGCCCATCTCCGCGCCGCCAACGCCACTATTCGCTTTCTCTCAGTCGAGCCGCTCATCGGACCCGTCGGCAATCTCAACCTTGAAGGGATCAGTTGGGTCATCGTTGGCGGGGAGAGCGGACCAGGCGCGCGGCCCATGGACCCGCGCTGGGTTATGGATGTTCGCGACCAGTGCGTCCGCGCTAAGGTCGCGTTCTTCTTCAAGCAATGGGGCGGGCGCACGCCCAAGGCCGGTGGGCGGTTGCTCGAAGGCCGCGAGTGGAACCAGTTTCCTCTCAGGCGTCCCCTGGTCCCGGAGCGGCGGCGCGAGTTCCGAGCAATCGCGTGACAGCACCTGCGTTTGATGAAATCGGCTACTGGTCTGAGCTCAAGTTGGAGATCGTCGAAAAATACGGTGCGGCTTACACCAGCATCCTGAGCAAGCAAAAGCTCAAGAAGTACTACATCGATGCCTTCTCCGGGGCCGGCATTCATCGCTCAAAGACCACCGGCAAATTGATCGAAGGCAGTCCCGCCCGGGTGCTGAAAGTTTCTCCGCCCTTCGACGGCTATTACTTCATCGACCTCGATCAGCAGAAGACCGATCACCTCAAGCAGCTCTTCGGTGACCGGCAGGATGTTTACATCTTTACCGGCGACGCCACGAGCCACCTTCTAACGGACGTGCTGCCGCCGATTACCTACGAGAACTACAAGCGCGCCCTTTGTCTTCTTGATCCCTATGGATTGCACCTCGACTGGGATGTCATGCGTCAGGCTGGTAAGTCGCGCGCAATCGACATGTTCCTGAACTTTCCCGTTATGGACATGAACCGAAACGCGCTCTGGCGCAACCCCGCTGCTGTATCCGCCGATGACATCGCCCGCATGACCAGATTCTGGGGGGACGACGCATGGAAGCAGACAGCCTACGCCGAGAGTCCCCAATCGGATTTCTTTGGCCCTGCAGAGATGGTAAAGCAAAGCAATGGAGCGATCGTTGCCGCGTTTCGTGAGCGTTTAAAAAAGGTAGCCGGGTTCCAGCTGGTCGCCGAACCCCTGCCCATGCGCAACAGCAACAACGCCGTTGTGTATTACCTGTTTTTTGCGTCCCAGAAATCGATCGCGGAAAAGATTATCACTGACATCTTTGCCAAGTATCGCTAGCGATGGACCCGAATGGCCACATATTAAGGTCGGAAACATTATCGGGGGGTGCATTTTCGTTTTCCCAGTCGCTTGCTTTGTGCCTTCGGTTGGCCGCTGACGCGCCGCGCTTCGTTTGGCCAAAAGTCGACTCATGAAGCGTCTGCCGAGCTATAGGAGCCTGATGGCCGGTAGCGGCATCGGTCGGCTCTCAACAGACGATGCGTTTCTCCGCACCGGAATCCTGATCGACATCTGCGGGGCGCAGCGGCGCAAGGCCGGAATTGCAAGGGCGCTTACCTGGTGTGACGAGTTGGAGGCCCGAAACCTAAGCGCGGCCGAACGTGTGCAGCTAGATTATTTCCGCGCCAACGCGTGGAACACCCGTCGGCCGCGGCGCCAGCACGGCGATGTCTGGTTGTGGGACCAGCCGGCGCTTCAGAAGGAAATTTTCTTTCTGCGCCGCGCAAGCAGCGCAGAGGGCTTCTCCGCAGTCGAGCACTACCGTCGATGCGAGATACTAACCAATCTTGGAAACCTACTCAGCCACCTCGGGCGCTCGATTGAAGCGCTGGAGGTCTGGAGACGAGCGCTGGAAGTCGATCCCGAATTTTGGATGGCGCGCGGCAATCTCGGGTCGGGCCTGGCACGCCTCGGCCGCCTTCACTACGACCGCAACCAAGGTGCGGTCATGCTCCTCTCCGCTGATAAGGAACTCGCGCATGCCCTGGGGGACGCTGGGAAATATCCGATCTTCGGCTATCCCGAGGCACGTGCCTACTTCGAACAGCAACGCCGCGACATCGAGGCAAACCTCAACATATCCGACGTCGTAGAGAAGTCCGAACCCGATGGCTACGCAATCGGCAGGTCGAAACAGGAGCGAGAGTATCGTTTGTGGTGTCTGCACCATGACCTATTCCTGCACCTCCTCAACGAGCTCGGGCCCAACCGTATCGCGGCGCATGATCCACTAGTGCTTCCGTCATTCGTAACGAAACTCGGGGAGCCCCCAGTGCTAATCGGTTTATTCAATCAGCTGAAACAAGAGTTCGCATCCGCGCGGTGGACGTTCTTCGAGGGCATCCAGGATGGCCCAGCGCATCCGTCGGACCACGGCGTCCTGCTAATAAACACGCTCGACTATCCGAGCTTTGGGCTCGGCGTCGAAAGAATTCGAACGGCTTATCGGGTCGCTTATTCGTTATTCGACAAGATTGCGTTCTTCCTAAATCATTACATGGCGCTCGGACACGCTGATAAGGATGTTTCCTTTCGGGCTGTATGGCGCCCAACGAAGGGGAAGGGGCCACGCGGGATCCTTGCCGCGCTTGCCGCATCGAAGAATCTGCCCTTCCGCGGCCTATACTGGGTCAGCAAGGACCTCTTCGAAGAGGCTTTTGCCGATGTGGCCGACCCGGATGCTCGCGGGCTGCACGAACTGCGCATCCACCTCGAACACCGCTATGTGAAGGTCCACGAGCTGATGGACCGCCGGGCTGGGCGGCAGGACGCCGCAGGCGATTTGTTCGTCGACACCCTAGCCTACTCGATTTCGCGGTCAGATCTCGAGGCCCGCACACTCCGGCTGCTGAAGCTGGTGCGCGCGGCACTCATCTACCTCTGCCTCGGGATGCATTGGGAGGAACGGCGACGGATGAAGCGGCGGCGAAGCAAGCGGCTCATCGCGAGCCAGTCGCTTCCCAGGGTCGAAGACAGATTCAAGCGTAAGTATTAGGTGTCGGCATCAGTCCTTCTCCCTGTTGAGTGTCTCACGCCACCGGGTAATTCGACCGTTTGCTGCAGCTCGTCGATCGTGGGAACTGACATCTTACCAACAGTCCGGCGACCATTACACCAGCTCGGTGGCCGCGCGCATTGGCGTACTCATAGTCTAGGCGCCTGACGTGCGTGTCGAGTATGCTTCGACGCGTGCGAATGCAAGGAGGCCGCGATCCCATGAGCACGCGCAGAAATCCTCAAGGACCATTCCTGCTCGTCCTTCTGGACGAGAGCAGAAAGGTCTTCACTGTGGTTGGGCCGATGGCCGACGATACGGAATGGAATAGCCGGGTTGACAAAGCGCAGAAACAGGGACGCCAGGTCACCATATACCAAACGGCCCATCCGCCTCTGTCGCGTGTGCAGGTTATCGCTGATGCGCAGCTATCCTTGGGACCGGGCTATCGTTATGTGAATGAGGACTTGGTGTCGGTGAATGACGGGATGTCGCCAGATGACTGAGCTGCGGCCGACGCACGGAAGATAGCGCGGTTGCTGGATACTGCTGGTGGTCGAGTAGCGCCGATGCTGACCCGATGTAACTGGCCGATCATTGTTTTGCAGGTGTGCACTTAGGCACCGGCGAAGTCTTCCCAAGACCTTTCGATGCGTAGTAATGTGACCTTTGGGCCCGCAGAGAACCGCATTGATCAGCTGCTTTGCCGTGCACATATCAACTGACTGACTCAAATGGCAGCGCGTCAAGGTGGCGCTCCCGCTCTTCCCTCCCGTTGAACACAGCGACGTAGTTCTGATTCCGCGCGATGAGATTCACGCAGTCTCGGACTATCGATTCCAGTTCATTCATCAGTTTGCGCGAGTGTTCTTCAGTCAGTGATTTGAGCCGAAGTCCATGCACAACTTTCGAACGCCACGTGTAACCTTCCTTGACCTTATCAAATGTATCTTTTGCCGGTCTTCCAGTTGGTCGAAGATGAAACGCAATCCGTTGCGACAGTCGGAACGAAATCTCCCTCCCGTCGGCAGCGCCGAACAGAGCTTCCAGCGCGAGCCAGTGGCAGAGATAGCGCAATATCCAATCTGGCTCCGTAATCGCTTTAAGTACCATGTTGACAGCGACACGCAATGTAGACTCCCCTTCCAAACAGCGCAGGGTCTTATAGGTCGCCGATAGCAAAGCAGCGGAAGGAAACTGTTCTGGAGACGGCGCATCGGGCGAATACAGCATATGATCGGCGGACGTCACGGACGGCATCTCCCAGCCTCCGCGGCTGTCTGAACCGCAATCGGTAACATGGCGAATGTCCAACGGCATCCCCGCCAGCCAAAACGCCATCTGAACCAACATTACGTTCTCATATGCCCGGTGCCGCACTTTGATGACTTCAGTAGCAGTAGTCTTAGTCGTAAGGGCAGGGGAGCTGTACTGCACGAGGACAGCGAACTCTACTTCCTGCTGAAGGCGGCGTAACGCTTCGGGGAAAAACTCGGGCATTTTGATGTCTCTATACCACGCCGGGATATGTGCAATGGTCACGTCATTGTCGAAGACGATGGGCGTCTCTGCGCGACGCAGCAGACCACCATGTTCGATGGGGGCGACGGTCATGCAGGAGGTTGTAGGGTCGGTACTCATGAGCCACCGATAGTACGGCTAAGAGTAACCCCGCGGTCGGTATTACGAAAGTCCGCGCTAACTAATCGTCCGTCAGATCCGGCAATAACGTGTCATGCCACCCGGATATTCCGCAACAGTTTGTCCAATAGAGTTGAGCATTTCATGTCCAGCGACCGCGATGGGACTGCTTCCTTCGGCGACAAAGTGCGACTCTATTGTGCTCCGCCATGGTCTACTAATGTTGCGTCTGCCTACCTGGGGCCATTGTCATTTGTTACAGTCGGTGCGGGTCGGCGCGGCATACAATTGACGAGTCTAGGGATTCCGGGCACCCCGACATGGAACATTTTCCAGAGACCAGCTATCACGATGGCATTCTGCTCATTGGAGCGATCGTCGCTCGAGACTATGCTATTGCGGATTTCCAGGATCGCGGAATCAAGGCTCTGCCCCCCAGCTCTATAGCCGCCGTTGCGATGTCTGCGGCAGCGGCAGAAGCGATCCTCGGCATGGTTGCCGCCGAAACCGACTCACTGTGCACTGTTACCGAGTGGCTCCAGGACAAGCGTAAAGTCCCGGTATAGATCCGGGATGTGGCGGTGATAATGCAAGATGACATAGACAGATTCGTGGACTATTTTCAAACGAATCTTGTGGAATTAAGGGCTTTGCAGTCGCCGCATGCAGAACTCTATCGCAAAGTCATGTATGTGGGGATTCTCGATACTCTGTCTGGCGTCGTGATGCCACATCGCACTGGCTCCCGCGAGCGCTTTGTATACTTTCTGCAGCGCTTCTGCCGGTGGCCGGACGGCGACAAGGTGAGTTTGCCTCATCTGATGCAACTCCTGCGCAAAAATCCTGATCCGGCATTTGAGAAGCTAAGAGCATGGGTATTGACTCGGTACAAGGCGATGCCCGCTTTTTCCGGACAGGTCCAGTCAATAGAGAACGATCCGTCGTGTGAAGAAGTCAGAAGAATGTGGCCCGCCCCCAAAGAACACCGCACGCCTCTTGAGGGAGTCGATTTGGAGTCGCTGCAACATTGGCAGTTGATGTACGCCTATAGGAACTCACTGATTCATGCGCTGCGAACGCCGGGATATGGCATGGAATTCGGAAGTGACGAAAGTCCGCATTATCATCAAATGTCCACGCCCGCGACCGAGGACCGGGAAGTCACCGTGACCGCGGAGCTAGTATATCCGTGGAAATTTCTTCATAAACTTTGTGACACTGGACTCATCGAGTTGCGAAAGTACTTTTTAGAGAACGAGATCAACCCTTTCGACTCATACGTTTTCGGGAGTTATTGGCTGAGCGAATTGAACCGCTGATCATTTGAATCTCCACTTCCACGGTCATTACCCCAACCATGACCCGTAATGTCCGCAAATTGAGCACGCCGCTTCGCGGGAAGGACCCGGATACGCCGCTGGCCTTCTCGGAGTTCTCGCAAGTGCCTCACCTAATCCTCCTAGGCGAAGCGGGCTCAGGTAAGACGCACCTTTTTCGGGAGCAGGCAACCGAGGAGAAGGCGGCGTATGTTACCGCCCGGGCCTTTCTGAACGTGCCGGCAAATAAGATTTACGGTCAGTCTCTCTATATAGATGGACTTGATGAGCGTCGAGCGGGTCGAGGTGATCGGGACACCATCGATGACATCGTTGGGCATCTATTCGAGGTTGAGCCCAAGCGAGTCCGCATCTCATGTCGCATAGCCGACTGGTTAGGTGAGACCGATCTTGCCGCACTGAACACCTACTTCATCCAAAGCAGCGAGCCGGTGGTGGTGGTGCTCGAGGCACTATCTCACGACGAACAGGTCGAGGTGCTGGGAGCGCGGGGCGCACAGGCTACTTCAGCACTGGAGTTCCTCGCCGAGGCCAAGCGTCGCGGTCTCGACGACTTTCTAAGCAACCCTCAGAACCTCCTCATGCTGTGGGCAGTCGCGAAGGATGGTATCTGGCCAGCTAACCGCGGCGAACTGTTCGAGTTAGCAACTAGATTGCAGGATTTCCCCGATGGGGACCGGCTGATTTCCTGAGTTGGGGACCACCCTGAAGGGGTCACCGACGGAGCCGTAGGCGACGATTCTTAGCCATCCTTCTTCCTGCTGGCAAGTTTTCTTG
>Ga0182030_10000584_pt1 | contig 69938 bp, 81 predicted proteins | sample 812S3MmetaG_FD_121299 | JGI IMG/M metagenome (GOLD analysis project Ga0182030, IMG submission 121299) | Permafrost microbial communities from Stordalen Mire, Sweden - 812S3M metaG (Illumina Assembly) | ecosystem: Environmental > Terrestrial > Soil > Wetlands > Permafrost | place: Sweden...
ATCGGGTTCGGCTTCGCGCCTTTCACCGGCGGCGTTTTGAGCTATATCGATGGAATAGGCGCGGCGAATTTCGTCGTGCTCTGCGATCGGCTGCAGCAAAAATATGGCCCGCGCTTCGCGCCGCCGCAAATTCTGATCGATATGGCGAAAGCCCATGAGACTTTTTATGGGCGCTTCGCAGGAGAGACGAGACGCGTCGCGTGAGCCATGTGGTCATAAGGCCGCGCACGCGGCCTTGATCTTCAATATTTCGCGACGATGGGGGCAGGGGCCGGAGACAGCCAATCAAACTTATAGTTCAGGCCCACGCGGGCGATATGATACATCGTGCGCGTTCCGAAATTCACCGTTCCCGCGGGCGTATTGTAAGACGTATTCCGCGCATTGATGAAGTCATACAGATACTCGGCTTTGACGGTCAGATTTTTCGCTATGGCGTATTCGGCGCCAATGCCGATCACCCCGACATGGGGCAGCAAGCCGGAACGCGTCGCCGTGCTTGATCCGCTTGCAAAGAAGGGGGCCGTCGTCGCCGCGCTGTAATAAGTATTCACCGATCCGACGGTCGCGCCGCCCGTGAAATAGATCATGAATCGGTCAAGCGCATAGCCGATGCGGCCGCGCGCAGTCGCAAAATCCAGGAATTTGGAGCCGAATGTAGCGCTGCCGACTCCGCCGGAGACCGTCGCGCCATTCACGGTGGTCTGGCCTCTTATGCCCGACCAGTCGTTGTCGACCTCGACGCCGAGCACCAATCCGAATGGAAATTGATAATTGAATCCGGCCTGGACGCCGCCGAGGGGACCGCTTGCCGTGATTCCAGTCCGGCCCTGAAACACCGTGCCTGGGCCGCCTGATCCCATAATATAGGGAAAGGCGAAATGATCGAGCCCATAGCCGACATTCACGCCGACGTAAAAACCCGTCCAATCATATGCGGGCGGCGGCGCAGGCGGCGCAAAGACCGGCGCGTTTGTTTTTGAGGGAAGATCGGCGGCGTAGGACGATCCCGCGGCGGCGGCGAGAACAATGGACAAAACAATATTGCGCGCCGCGGCGAGCGGATGCGCATGGCCTCGCCCGCCGATGAAAGCGAAAGCTTTCTTAAAAAGGTGGATTTTAGTGGGGACTTTCACAGGCCAGCGCTCCTGCTCCGCTAATTTCTTGCTACGCGATGAAAAGCGTTTTGCGGAGGGTTCGGCAAGGCCAGCTTGGCCAAGACCTATGAAATTCGACCGGCTGTTGCCAAAGAGTCACTTAATAACAGGCCGCCGTCGCCGCCCTGTGGACAAGGCCGTTCACATATTCGTCGGCAAGCTCATTCAGCGGCTTGATTGGATGAAACTGATCAGCAGCGCCTGTGCGAGGCCTGCGGGCTCAGCTCGTGGCGGCGTCCCTGCGTTAGGACAGAACAACGGCATAAAGCTTGCTTCGCCACTTCAATATGCAAGCAAGTTGCTGCGCCATCCTAGGCGGTGAGCCCGACCATGTCTGAAAAAATAGTCAGTCTTCGTGGAGCCGTCACCGCGCCTCCCGCACAGCCAAATGCGACCGTGATCCAGGAGCTCGAGCGTCTGCTGGCGGCGGCGAAAGCCGGCGACATTGTCGGCTTCGCCGGCGCCTATGTTCACAAGGACAAGGCCGTTGCTTATAGCTATGCGGGCGCGGTGGTGAGCTATGGCATGCTCGGCGGTCTCGATTGCGTCAAGGAGAGATTGCTTCGCATCGCCGTATCGAAAGAATAGGCTTCGGCTGAGCAAGCATCCCTCCGCGCTGGGCTCAGCTCGCGCGCATGAGGCCGAGCGAGGCGCCTTTATAGGAGGGCGCCTCGAAGCATATTTCTAAACCTCCGCTTCCTGCTGCTCCAGCTTTTCCTTGCCCTCGAGGTCTTCGCCGGTTTCCTGGTCGACGATTCGCATGGACAGCCGCACCTTGCCCCGATCGTCGAATCCCAGAAGCTTCACTTTGACCTTGTCGCCTTCCTTGACGACATCGGAGGACTTGGCGACCCTTCCCTTGGCGAGCTGAGAAATATGGACGAGCCCGTCCTTAGAGCCGAAGAAATTCACGAAGGCGCCAAAGTCCACGACCTTGACGACAGTGCCGTCATAGATCTGGCCGACTTCCGGATCGTTCGCGATGGATTTGATCCAATTGATCGCGGCGCGAATCGAATTGGCGTCGGCTGAGGCGACTTTCACCGTGCCGTCGTCTTCGATATTGATCTTGGCGCCGGTCTTTTCGACGATTTCGCGGATGACCTTGCCGCCCGTGCCAATCACTTCGCGGATCTTGTCGGTCGGGATTTTCAGGGTTTCTATGCGCGGCGCGAACTCGCCAAGCTCCGCCCGGGCGCCGGTGAGGGCCTTGGACATCTCGCCCAGGATATGAAGGCGGCCGGCCTTTGCCTGATCGAGGGCGACGCGCATGATCTCTTCATTGATGCCGGTGATCTTGATGTCCATCTGCAGCGAGGTGATGCCCTGTTCGGTTCCGGCCACCTTGAAATCCATGTCGCCGAGATGGTCCTCGTCGCCGAGAATATCGGAGAGGACGGCGTAGCGTTCGCCCTCCAGGATCAGGCCCATGGCGATGCCGGCGGTCGGCCGCTTCAAGGGAACGCCTGCGTCCATCAAGGCGAGCGAGGAGCCGCAAACCGTGGCCATCGAGGATGAACCGTTCGATTCAGTGATCTCGGAAACGATCCGCACCGTATATGGAAACTCCGCCGCGGTCGGCAGCATCGGATGGATCGCCCGCCAGGCCAGCTTGCCATGGCCGATCTCGCGCCGTCCGGGCGAGCCGATGCGTCCGGTCTCGCCGACCGAATAGGGAGGGAAGTTGTAGTGCAGAAGGAAGCGCTCCTTATAGGTGCCTTCCAGACTGTCGACGAATTGCTCGTCCTCGCCGGTGCCAAGCGTCGCGACGACCAGGGCTTGCGTCTCCCCACGCGTGAACAGGGCCGAGCCATGCGTGCGCGGCAGAAGGCCGACCTCGGCGCGGATCGGGCGAACCGTCCTTACGTCGCGCCCGTCGATCCGAATCCCGCTATCGAGAATGTTCCAGCGCACGACCTTGGCTTGCAGATCGTGAAACACCTCCGCGACGTCTTCCTTCGAAAATTTGGTCTCTTCCTCAGTCGAGAAAAGCGCTGCGGCGACTTTCGCCTTGACCGCGTCGACGGCGGCATAGCGATCCTGCTTCGAGGTGATCTTATAGGCCTCGCGCAATTCGGCCTCGGCGATCTGGCGCACCGCGGCCTCAATCTCCGACTTGTCGGCGACGACGAGATCGCGGGGCTCCTTGGCGGCCTTTTCGGCGAGCCTGATGATCGCGTCGATCACCGGCTGAAAGCCGCGATGGCCCGTCATGACGGCGTCAAGCAGGGTCGCTTCCGAAAGCTCCTTGGCTTCCGATTCGACCATGAGAACGGCGTCGCCGGTGCCGGCGACGACAAGGTCGAGGGCTGAGTCCTTCAATTCCTCGACCGTCGGATTAAGCTTCAACGCGCCATTGATGAAGCCGACGCGCGCCGCGCCGACCGGCCCCATGAAGGGGATGCCTGACAAAGTCAGCGCCGCCGAGGTCGCGACCATCGCCAAAATATCGGGGTCGTTCTCGAGGTCATGCGAAAGCACCGTGACAATGACTTGCGTGTCATTGCGATAGCCATCCGGAAACAAAGGACGGATCGGGCGGTCAATCAGGCGGGAGACCAGCGTCTCCTTCTCCGAAGGCCGTCCTTCGCGCTTGAAATAGCCGCCAGGTATGCGTCCTGCCGCGAAAGCCTTTTCCTGATAATTCACGGTCAGGGGAAAAAAGTCCTGGCCGGCCTTCGCCGTCTTGGCCGACACGACAGTGGCGAGAACGGTGGTTTCGCCATAGGTCGCAACGACCGCGCCGTCAGCTTGGCGGGCGACCTTGCCAGTTTCGAGCACGAGCTTGCGCCCGGCCCAATCGAGCTCTTCACGATGTATCTCGAACATTCATTCGTCTTTCTTTAAGTGAAAAGGCGAAGATGAAGGCCAGAGCAAGACGGCTAGAAGCTGTCGCGGAGGCGGACAAAGCCGCCCGAGACAGCGCCCGGCGATCCTGCCATGGCGCGTTCTGTCTTCACCAGGCTTCAGGCCGGCGGCCCCATGCCGCCGCGTCCCGTGGGAGCGGAGCCGCAGCGGCTCGCTCCCAAAAATATACGCAAGGTAAGGTCGCATCATCCGACGGTGTCTCGCGAGCGCCTCAAAGCCAAGCGGCTGCGTCGCGTGGATGTAGTCCGATTGTCTCGGGCCGGCGAACGCCCACCCATTCCCGGTTCGCCGCGACCTGCGCCAAGCTTTTGCTCTGACGCAGGCAGCGGAGCGAGACCGGCAGTCCAGTTTGCTTGAATAGGCTCTCTACCTGTCCGCTTTCCGGCATGATCTCGTCTGAAAGCCCAATCGCTCCCGGAAGATCGCGCTTTTTCGCGAAGTCCGACGAGATCGAATCAGACGACGCTGTCAAGCTTTTGATCGAACACGAATTTAGCGAAACTCGGCTCGCCGGTTTCGCAATGTATGGTCTAGCGCCGGATGCCGAGGCGTTCAATCAAGGATTTGTAGCGTGGCTCGTCCCTCGCCTTCACATAATCCAGAAGCTGGCGGCGCTGCGAGACAAGCTTGAGCAGACCGCGCCGCGAATGATTGTCTTTGACATGGGTCTTGAAATGCTCGGTCAAATTGGTGATCCGCTCGGTCAGGATCGCAACTTGAACTTCAGGCGAGCCGGTGTCGCCCGCCTTCAACGCATATTCTTTCACGAGCGTTTGCTTGCGCTCCGCAGTTATCGACATCGGATAAACCTTTCGACAGGATGAGCAGGCCCTTCGCTGCGCGCATGAGCGTTTAGGGAATCGGCCTGGGGAGGTTGACCAGCTGCGCCGCCCGGCCGGGATGTCGTCCAGCGGGGTTTCGTCAGGTGGGATGCGCAACGATCGCGCGCTTCACCCTATACACGAAACGAGCGGCGAGAAAAGGGGCTCAAGCCCCGAGCGCCTGCGGGTGCCCTCAGATTGCGTCTCCGAAGAGCCCTCGGCCTTTTCGCGTCCGGCATCCTCTAGTTCGACCGATCTGACGCAACTCCGCATCGCGCGCATTTGGGTCAATTGGTCGGGTTCAGGGACTTTCGAACGGAACATGCGATAAATGCCCCTGCGTTATGGAAGCTCTCATTCATCGCGATAATTCACTGCTTGTTTGAATATTGACCGTAGCATGTGCCTATATTTTGGCAGCTAAGGGTTATCTGGAGCAGGCATGTTTAGCGTTAGTCTAGATTTATTTAAAGAAATTCCACAGCGGTTTCAAGAGAGCAAAACTAATCAAACTATTATCTTGGTTGGTGCGTGGTATATTGTCATATTGTCCTGCCTATACGCAGCGAAAGCCTGTTTTAGCGCGCGAAGCAAAAGCAATAGCAGCGGCGGGCGCGGCTTGGCGATCATGGGTTCGACCTCAAACGGCGATATTTCGGCTTTCGCCGCCGAGCTTGCGCGCGACGCGAAGGAAAGGGGAGTAGCTATCGCATCCGTCCAGGCGATCCTCGCCAAGATACGAGACGCTGGCGTCCCGGAGGAGGAAATTCCGACGCGGCTGCGCGGCGCGGTCGATGGTCTGGCGCAGCTGCGGTTCAGATTGTCCAAGGAGGAGAACGGCTCGCTTGGCTGCGCTCCGATTCGATCTGAGGCTTTGGCTCGCCTCGACTGCGGCGATCTCGACGCCGCGGTCGAGACATTGGCCCAGGCTTGTGAGGATGGCCGGGCCGGCGGCGAGAAGGCAGCCTGCTGCCAGAGCGCCGAAGCTCAAGCCGAAATTTATGCCGATGCGGCGTCGATCGACCATTTGCGGCTCGATTATCGCGCGGCCGCGGAAAAATACGGCGCAGCGGCTGGCCTGGTCGCGGCGTCGCGCGGCGCCGGCTCGGACGCAAGGAAGGAATGGCGGTTCCGGATGGACCAGGCCCAGGAACTCTATGGTGACGGCTGCGAGTTTGGCAATCGGCAGGCCTTTCTCGAAGCAATAGAAGCTTGCCATAGCGCCTTTGGCCTCGTCGCGCGGGAGAATGCGCCGCTCGACTGGGCCGCCACGAATTTTCACTTTGGCAACGTCGTTTTGGCCTTGGGCGTCAGCGATGATGACAGGGATCGGGTGGAGGAGGCTGTCGACGCCTATCTCGCCGCGCTCGAGGAATGGAGCCGGGAGCGCGCCCCATTTGACTGGGCGAAAGCGCAAAATAATCTTGGCGACGCTCTGCTTATTCTCAGCGAAAGCGACGATGGCTTGGACCGGCTGCGCCCGGCAATCGAAGCCTACAGGGCGGCGCTTAAGGAATGGACCCGCGATCACTTTCCAGCCTTGTGGGCGATGACGCAGACTAATCTCGCCAATGCGCTTGCGGCCGCGGGGTTGCGCGGAAGCGAGGCCGGGCCGCTGCGGGAGGCTGTCGGCGCCTACCGAGCCGCGCTGGAGGGGCTGAACGGCGAGATCGCGCCGCAGGATTTGGCGGCGATGCGGAATAGTCTCGGCGAGGCGCTGCTTGCAAGCGGCGAGCGCGCGGCTTGAAGGATCGGCGGTCTCAACGCTGACGCAAGCCGGGGCGGATACGCGTCTGCTGGAATTAGAGCGCTTTCCCGTTGATCCCGGTCGGCGTCTTTTCCGATCTGGTTCGTGATCATCCGAGCCTATCTGCGGCATTCGGTCGCGGACTGCCGTTTTTGACAGGGGGCGCCCGGCAGGTTAAACCCGCCCGCATAAGGCTGCTCGGCGCATGTCGCCGCAGCCAGGGGATGGGGTGCCCCCTTTAACCGCCGGCTCGGCTGATGACTCCTGCTCAATGAGGCGCTTCTTAACAGGAGCGTCATCGAGTCATCGTGTCTAGGAGTAGGCGGAAATGGAACAAGACGTTTCAATATTTTTGGCCCCAGTTATCATTATTGTCGGCGGCGGCCTCATCGCCACTGCTTTGCTGACGTTGTTTAACTATCATTTTTACAAGACCAAGGCTCAGGCGGTCGGCGCATTGATCGGCGGCATTGTGCTCATAGGCTTGCTGGAGCTTATGTTCATTAGCGGCAACGTCTCCGCCGGCTTCTTCTTCGAAAATCAGAAGCAACAAGTGACCGCCTGCGAGCTCGTGGGGGAGGCCGCGCATCCGGACCAAAGAGGGACCCACAACAGCAGCGAAATTCGGCAAACGATCATCGGTTGCTTGAACGAGGCTGGGTATGAATGGGCGGGGGAGCACCATAATTGCCAAGAGGCGCCGGTTGCGACCAATCCCTATTGTTATCTTCCAACCGGTTTATTCAGCCGCGCATTCACCCATGTGCAGTTGGTCTTTGAGTGATTTGACGCAAGGCTTGGCCAGCGCTCAAGTCTGAGACCGTTCAGCGGTTCTCGGTCTCGCGCGCTAATTTTGGCCTCGCCGAGGATGCAAGAGGTCTCGGCAGGCTCAAGCTTGGCAAGGTAGAAACCAAACGGCTTTCGTGAAGCTTGGCTTTACGGGGCCGCGTATTTTCGCCAGCCTTCGGCGCGAAGAATGCAGGCTGGACAAGACCCGCAGCCATAGCCCCAATCATGCTTCGCGCCGCGCTCGCCGAGGTAGCAGGTGTGGGTCGCCTCGACGATGAGCTCGACGAGCTTCTTTCCGCCTAGACGCTCCGCCAGCCGCCATGTGTCGGCCTTGTCCAGCCACATCAAAGGCGTCTCGAGAGTAAAGCGCGCGTCCATGCCGAGGTTCAAGGCGATCTGCATGGCCTTCACGGAATCGTCGCGGCAGTCAGGATAGCCGGAAAAATCCGTCTCGCACATGCCCCCGACGATTTGGGCTAGGCCGCGCCTAAAGGAGACCGCGGCCGCGAAGGTCAGAAACAAGAGGTTGCGGCCGGGCACGAAAGTATTCGGCAGGCCGCGCTCATCCAATGCGATCTCGATGTCTTGCGTCAACGCCGATGCGGAAATTTCGGCCAAGGCCTCGATGCGGATCAGATGATCTGGGCCAAGCCGCTCCCGCCAGGCTGGAAAGTCGCGCGAGAGCGCGTCGCGGATCGTCGCGCGTTGATCGAGCTCGATGCGATGCCTCTGGTTGTAGTCGAAGCCCACCGTCTCGACATGCGCATAGCGGTCGAGCGCGAAGGCGAGGCAAGTCGTCGAATCCTGGCCGCCGGAAAAAAGCACCAGAGCCTTTTTGCTCATGCGAAAGCCTCCAACTTGCTCTATCTCAATGGGTCTCGCCAGCGACCCAGGCCGCGATCAGGAGATTGGCTATGGCGAGCTTAGGCGGGCAGGCGAGCCCTGCGGGATGGGCGTTGCTTAGCATGAGAGCGGCCTCTTCGCGACTGAACCAGCGGGCGTCTTGGAGTTCCTTTGCGTCGATTGTGACCTCTCGGCTGGCCGCCTGCGCGATGCAGCCGATCATCAGCGAAGCCGGGAAGGGCCAGGGCTGCGAGGCGAGGTAATCGACCTTCCCGATTCTAATCGCCGTCTCCTCGAAAACTTCGCGCCGGACGGCGTCCTCCAGCGTCTCCCCGGATTCGACGAAGCCGGCTAGGCAGGAATACATGCCGTCGGGGTAGACCGCGCGAACGGAGCCGACGTGGCGGGCGAGCAAACAATCCCCGTGGTTTACGACAAGCATGATGACCACGGGATCGGTGCGGGGAAAATGCTGCGCGCCGCAGGCGTCGCAGGCGCGCCGCCAGCCGGCGGCGGCGACGCGGCTCGGCGCGCCGCAATTTGAGCAGAACCGGTGCCGCGCGTGCCAATGCATGAGGCTCTTAGCCTGGCCAAGCGCGCCCATGACCTCGGCGGGCAATAGGTCTTGCGTCGCGATCGAGCGGAGGTCGATCATCGCGATGTCGCTCCGCGCCTGCGCGGTTTCCGGCGTTTCAGTCTCGATCAAGGCGGCGAATAGGGCGAGTTCGCCTTCGACGCCGAGAAAAGCGGTCTCGCGCGGCGCGCCGAGCGCCATAGCCTCGGCCAGCGTGAACAAGGCGTCATAGCCGTCATCGACCCGCTTTAAGACGGGAATGTCGCCGGACAAGACTAAGCTTCTCGTTGCGGGGGATTGTTTCAAGCCGTTGATGAAAGCCGCGTCGTCGCGGCGTTCCGACATGCGATTGAGCCGATTGACCGCAAATCCCGTGCGCGCCGATGGCTCCGCCGGGAAGGGCGGATGGAAGGGGCGATCTGGCATGAAAATTCCTTATTGACTGAAGCTTTAGCTCGCGCGCCGCGAATTTACCCGCAATGCCGGCTCCGCCCAAATCGCGCGCCGCGATCCGAGCATAGAGATCGAATGGGTTGCGAAATTTGCGCCGACGGTCCAAATAGAGGGCGGGAGGTTGGCGGTGGACGCACCACTCGCCAACCGGGTCAGGTCCGGAAGGAAGCAGCCCTAACGAGACCGGGCGGGTCTCTGTCCAGCCTCCCACCTTACGCTTTTGTCTCGACAACCCGGCCGATATTGTTCGGCCGGCGCGGCATGGCCCGGGGCCAGCGTTCTATTCCTTTCCAAACCGGCGGCGCGATGCAAGAGGATCGCATGGAAGACAGCTCGAACGCCGCTGGCGACGCGAGCCTGCCGCTGGGGTTCGCGCGCGACGCCGCGCCGAAAGCCGACGCTGAGGCGGGGAAAACTGTCTATCGCGTCCTCGCCCGAAAGTACCGGCCGGCGCGTTTCGAGGATCTCATCGGCCAGGAGGCCATGGTCAAGACCTTGTCGAACGCGTTCGACCTCGACCGCATTCACCAAGCCTATATCTTGACCGGCGTGCGCGGCGTCGGCAAGACGACGACCGCCCGCATTCTCGCCCGCGCCTTCAACTATGAATTGCCGGCGCGGGGCGATCGGCCGGCGGTGACGCGCCCGACGATCCACATGCAAGAGCTTGGCGTCCATTGCCAGGCGATCATCGACTCGCGTCATGTCGACGTCATCGAGATGGATGCCGCCTCGCATACCGGGATCGACGACGTGCGCGAGATCATCGAAAGCGCGCGATATCGTCCGGCGCTGGCGCGGACCAAGGTCTATATCATCGACGAAGTGCATATGCTGTCCAAACAGGCTTTCAACGGTCTGTTGAAGACGTTGGAAGAGCCTCCAGACCATGTCCGGTTTCTGTTTGCGACGACCGAGATCGACAAGGTGCCGGTCACTGTGCGCTCGCGCTGCCAAAGGTTCGATTTACGCCGTATCAATGCGGATGTTCTGATCAAATATCTCGCTTCGATCTGCGCCAGGGAAGCCGTCGCCATCGATGATGACGCGCTGGTCCTGATCGCGCGCGCCGCGGAGGGCTCTGCCCGCGACGCGCTGTCGCTTCTCGATCAGGCGATCGCGCATGGCGCAGCCGGCGGTCAGACGAGCATTTCCGCCGAAAGCCTGCGTCTGATGCTTGGCCTCGCCGACCGCAGCCTTGTCATCGACCTCTTTGAAGCCGTGATGCAAGGAAAAGTGGCCGAGGCGCTCGGCGGCCTGAAAGACCTCTACGACTGCGGCGCCGACCCGGCGGAGATCCTCATTGAGCTCGCCGAATTCGTCCATCTCGTCACCCGCCTGAAGCTTGCGCCGGATGCGGCGCAAGATCCCTCTCTCTCCCCCGAAGAGCGAATGCGCGGCCTCCATTTCGCGCAGGCGCTCTCCGTGCCGGTCCTGACCCGCGCCTGGCAATTGCTCGCGAAGGGCCAGTCGGAGGCGAAGGATTCGCCGCGCCCGCTCGCCGCCGCCGACATGGTGCTGGTGCGCCTCGCCTATGCGGCCGATTTGCCGACGCCCGATGAGGCCTTGCGCAAGCTCGCCGCCGCGCCGGGGGGTGATCGAGACGCTTCGCCCGCCGGGAAAAGCGCGCCGGAAAGAAACGATCCGATCGGGAGATCCAGCGGGTCCGCGCGCGCGGCGGTTGCATTGCAGCCGCGGCAAAGCGAAGTCCCGTCTGTGACTCGGCTCGCCGGCTTCGAGGACGTCGTGGCGCTCGCCGGGCGCAATCGCGACATACAATTGAAGCACGCGCTTGAACGGGATGTGCGTCTCGTTCGTTTCGAAGATGGCGCAATCGAGTTTTCGCTTGCGCCGGGCGCATCCCCGCAGCTTGCGCAAAACCTGATGCGCAGGCTGCAGGAATGGACCGGACAGCGCTGGCTCGTTGCGGTTTCGCGCGAACCGGGCGCACCCAGCCTGAAGGAGCGGGAGGAGGCCAAGGCCCGCGAGGCCATGACCGGCGTATGCGCCGATCCTCTGGTGCGAAGCGTGCTTGCTTATTTTCCCGGCGCCGAGATCGTCGCCGTCCGAGCCGTGGAGCAGATGGCCCAGGCCGTCCCGGCGGAGGCGCCGGCGGAGGGCGTTGATGACGACATCGGCTTTGCCGACGACATTTACACCGACGCCGAACTTTGAGCGGCCAGAAGTCGCCGGTTCGGCAAGCGGCCATTTAAGAAGGGAAAAGATCGATGCGCGACATGTTGGGCCTGATGAAGCAAGCGCAGGCCATGCAGGAGAAGATGCAGGCGATACAGAGCGAAATGGAGCGGCTCGAGGTCGAGGGGCAATCGGGCGGCGGCATGGTTCGGGTCACGCTGACGGCGAAAGGACAGCTAAAGGGCGTCAGCATCGACGATCAGCTTCTGAAAGCCGACGAAAAGGAGATTTTGGAAGACCTGATCGTCACGGCCCATGAGGACGCGCGCAAGAAAGCCGAACGTCTTATGGAAGATAAAATGAAGGACGTGACCGCGGGCCTGGCCTTGCCGCCGGGCCTGAAGCTGCCCTTCTGATGCGCTTGTCCTGATGGCTTCGATCTGATGGCGGAGCGGGTTGCGGGTCCCGAGATCGAGCGGCTCATCCAATTGCTGGCGCGTCTGCCTGGGCTTGGGCCGCGCTCGGCGCGCCGCGCCGCGCTGCATTTGATCCGCAAGCGCGAGGAGCTTCTCGGACCGCTCGCCGACGCCTTGCAGGCCGCCCGCGAGAAGATTCTGACCTGCTCGGTCTGCGGCAATGTCGATAGTTGCGATCCCTGCACTGTATGCAGGGACGAGCGGCGCGACCGCGACACGCTCGTCGTCGTCGAGACCGTCGCCGATCTTTGGGCGCTCGAACGCGCAGCCGCCTTGCGGGCGCGCTATCATGTGCTCGGCGGCGCCTTGTCGCCGCTCGATGGAATCGGCCCGAAAGAGTTGAATCTTGCGAGCCTCGTCGATCGGGTCGCCGCCGACTGCGTCAAGGAAGTGATCCTCGCCGTCAACGCGACCGTCGATGGGCAGACGACGGCGCATTACATCACGGATCTTCTGGCGCATCTGAACGTCAAGACCACCCGCCTCGCGCATGGGGTGCCGGTTGGCGGAGAGCTTGACTATCTCGATGAAGGCACGCTCGCGGCCGCGATCCGCAGCCGGACGGATTTTTAATGCGAAATTTGCGCATGTCCCGCGACCGTCACGCCAGCGTCATGGCGCGCGCCTTACCTGACGCATATTCACCCTAATTCAGCCCTGAATATCTCGCGGATTTGGTGTGGGATCACCCCGCGGCCCAGCAATTCAACGGAGCAGTCATGGCTAATCCTTTCGTGCATGTGGAGCTTGCAACCACCGACGCCGACGCGGCGAAGGCTTTCTACCAATCGCTTTTCGATTGGAAACTGCAGGATGTGGAGATGGGCCCTGGGTTCACCTACACGATGATCGGTGTCGGCGAAGGCACGGGGGGCGGCTTGATGAAACATCCGATTCCCGGCGCGCCATCGGCTTGGCTTCCCTATGTGTTGGTCGAAGATGTCGCGGCGGCGGCCGCAAGGGCGAAATCGCTCGGCGCCTCCGTCATGAAAGACGTCACCGAGGTGCCGAACACCGGATCTTTCGCCATCATCATTGATCCGACCGGCGCGGCCCTTGGGCTCTGGCAGCCCAAGGCGAGGTAACAAGCGCCGCGGGCGTCGGCGCTTATTCGGCGGCCTTCATCTTATCCACGGCCGCCGCCTCCGCGGGCTCGGCGAAATCCATCTGGTCAATCCGCTCGCCGGTTCTTGCGATCCGGTCGGCGGAGGCGAGGATATTGCCGACGTCCTCAGCCGCATTCTTGAAATGTGCGTCGAGCTTCGCCGCCCGCGCCCTGAGCCGCGCGACGTCATCGACGAGGCGGCGCACCTCGGCTTGGATGATATGGGTTTCTTCGCGCACCCTAGCGTCGCGCACGATCGCTTGCATGACCTGTACCGCCATTACGAGAAGCGACGGCGAAACGATGATGATGCGGCTCCTATGCGCCCTTTGAATGATGTCTTCGAAATGTTCGTTGATGTCGGCGTAGAGCGATTCCGATGGGATGAAAAGAATCGCGATGTCCTGGGTTTCGTTCGGAAGGAAATAGCGCTCGGCGATGTCGCGAATATGTTTCGCAACGTCGCCGCGCACGCGGGCCGCCGCTTGCTTGCGCGCCTCGTCGCTTTCCGCCTCCTTGAGAGCTGTGAAGGATTCGAGCGGGAATTTGGCGTCGATGACCATGAGCCTCGGATCGCCCGGCAGGCGAATCACGCAATCGGGACGCATCCGATTCGAAAGCGTATGCTGAAACGCGAAGGCGGACTCCGGAAGCGCGTCGCGAATGATCGCTTCGAGCCGGCCCTGGCCGAAGGCGCCGCGCGCCTGCTTGTTCGCAAGGATGTCCTTGAGCCCGACGACTTCCTCGGTCAATCCGGCGAGCCGCGTCTGCGCCGCGTCGATCACCGCCAGCCTTTCGTTCAATCTGGAAAGATGCTCGCCCGCCGTTCTGCTCGACGCCTCAAGCCCCATGCCGACATTTGCGCCGACGGCGTCGAGCCGCTCGGACACGAGCCGCGCGAGATCCGCCTGGCGTGACCCCAAGACCTCCGCCACGCCGCGCATCCGGCCGGCGAGCTCGGCGTTTTGCCGCGAGATCTCGACCATGGCGCGCTCTAGCCCGCGCTGCCGCTCGGCGGCGGCGAAGGCGTCCATATTGCCGCGCGCCCGCGCGCCGCGCCCGAGATTCAGCGCCAAGATCGCAAGCAGCAACAGGGCGAGCGCCGCCGATCCCAGAAGGGCGTCCGCAACCCTGACCGGCGCGCCGTTAAGGATAAAAAGGATGCGCTCCATGGGCAGTGTCTACATGATTCGCTTTGTTGCTGGAACGAATCTAGAACACGTGATCGATGCAGCGCAATGGACGGCAGTTGGTCGCTAGCTAGTCATGGCAAGCGCCTATCGTGCCGCGCCGGGATCGAGTCGAAGATAGTTCGCGCTCGGATCGCTTGAGGCCCTGAGGGCGTTTTGCGATCGGCGCGACTTTCGGTCGGGATCGAAAAAATGGCTCAAACTATTCGAGACAAGCTTGCATGAATGCGCTTCGCTGGCTGCAATCGGCCTTCCGCATCCTCTACGACGCCGTCATGCGCTTCTCGCGCGACGACGGCTGGGCCATCGCCAGTCATATCGCCTTGTCGATCCTGACTTCTATGTTTCCTTTCCTGATCTTCGTGACGGCGCTCGCGGGCTTTATAGGTTCGCAGAATCTCGCCGATGAAGCGGTGCGCATTCTCTTCCAGACCTGGCCGCAAGACGTCGCGGCGCCGCTTGCAGCCGAGGTTCATAATGTCCTGACGCGGGCGCATGGCGGCCTTCTCACCATAAGCATCGTTCTCGCGATCTATTTTTCCGCGAGCGGCGTCGAGGCGCTGCGGATCGGGCTCAATCGCGCCTATGGCGTCGAGGAGGAGCGGCCATGGTGGTTGTTGCGGCTCGAATCGATCGCCTATGTTCTGGTTGGCGCCGTCTCGCTTCTCGCCTTGGCTCTCCTGATCGCTTTCGGTTCATTGATATGGACGGCGGTGCTGCGCTTTGCGCCCGGTCTCGAACCGCTCGACCAAGTGATCACCTTCAGCCGATTCGGCATCGCCACTCTGGTGCTTTTGGCGGCGCTGTTCATTGTGCACAAATTTCTGCCGGCTGGACGCAGGACCTTGCGTGAGGTGGCGATGGGAATCTTGCTGACATTCATTCTGTGGGTCGCCGCGGGCGTCGCTTTCGGTTCCTATGTCGCGCAATTCGCCCGCAATTACGTCACGACCTATGCCGGCCTCGCCTCGGTCATGATCGCCATTGTGTTCCTGTACATGATCGCGGCCATCTTCATCTTCGGCGGCGAATTGAACGCCGCGATCCTGCGCGCGCCGCGCAAGGCGGAAGCTTCGAAACCTTGATTTTTTGGAAATTCTAAAAGGCCAGCCGTGCAAATGGCTTTTTCGGAATTTCTCTTCAGCCGCATGTGGTTTCCCTGAACCCACGCCAAAGTGGAATCATGCGGAAAAATGCCGTTTTGCTTGTGAAGACAGAATGCTCGCGAAATCGCGCAGCTCGGGTTTCGCGTTGATCTTCTCGCCGGAGTCTGGAAAAACAAACCCGGACGCCGCGCGGGCTCCACGTCAGTCACGCAAACCTCCAGGGAAGACAAGATTATGGCCTCTGCCTGCACTGAAGGGCTAGACACCGGCTTCGTCGCGCTCGGCTACGCCAAGGTCGGCGTTCTCGGCGTGGTTCAGGGCCTCACCGAGCTTCTGCCGATTTCGTCGACCGCGCATATGCGGATCGTCCCGGCGCTGCTCGGCTGGCAAGATCCCGGATCGGCCTTTTCCGCGGCGATGCAGGTTGCGGCCCTCGCCGCCGTGGTGAGCTATTTCTGGTCCGATGTTCGCGGCCTCTTGTTCGGCTCCATCGCGGCCGCCGCGCGCGGCAGGTTCCAGGATTGGAACTTTCGCTTCGCGGTCTGGATCATCTTGGCGACGCTGCCGATCGTCGTCGCCGGCGTCTTGCTTTCGCCGATCTTGAACGCCTGCAATTCGCCTTTGCGCACGCTCACTGTCATCGGCATCGCCTGCATCGCGATGGCGGCTCTGCTCGCCCTCGCGGAAATCTATTCGAGGCACAAGCGAACGCTTGACCACGCGACCTTGAAAGATGCGATGGTGGTCGGATTCGCCCAGGTCGGGGCCCTGATCCCTGGCGTCTCGCGATCAGGCTCGACGCTGACTGCGGCTTTGTCCCTGGATCTCAAGCGCGACGAGGCGGCGCGTTTCTCGTTTCTACTCGGACTTCCCGCGATCGCGGCCGCCGGCTTGAAGGAAATTTGGGAGCTGCATAAAGCGCATCTCGACGCACAGGGCTGGTCCATCCTGGCTTTCGGCTTGGTGATCGCGTCGATCTCGGCTTTTGCAGCGATCTGGAGCCTGATGCGAATCCTGGAGCGGTTTTCGGCCTGGCCTTTTGTGGTCTATCGCGCGCTGATGGGCGTCTATCTACTGACTGCTGTTTACTTCGGCTGGCTGCACAATTGAGATTGTCGGCGGCGAGCCTTCGATCAGTCGTGCGGGGCCAGCATGGCTTCGGGGCGGACTTACGCGTCGAATTCCTCGCCAGTGACGAGGCCAGAGGCCAGCGCCTCCTCGCGCAAGGTGGTTCCATGCGCATGCGCCGCCTTGGCGATTTGAGCGGCGCTGTCATAGCCAATTTTCGGCGCGAGAGCGGTGACAAGCATCAGCGAGCGACGCATCAGCTCGTTGATCCTTTCTCGGTTCGGCTCCAGTCCGTTGACGCAATAGACGCGGAAGCTATTTGTCGCGTCTGTAAGAAGGCGCAGGCTTTCGAGCAAGCAATAGGCGATGACGGGCTTATAGACTTTGAGCTCGAAATGCCCCTGCGATCCGCCGAAGGTGATCGTCGCTTGGTTGCCGAACACGCGCGCGCAGACCATGCTCAGGGCTTCGGCCTGCGTGGGATTGACCTTGCCGGGCATGAGCGATGATCCCGGCTCGTTTTCCGGCAGGATCAGCTCGCCGAGCCCGGAGCGGGGGCCGCTGGCGGCGAGATGGATATCATTGGCGATTTTGAAAAGGCTTGCCGCGATCGCATTCAGCGCGCCATGGGTGAAGACAAAGGCGTCATGGGAGGCGAGCGCTTCGAACTTGTTCGGCGCGGAGACGAAGGGCAGCCCGGTCAAGGCGGCGATCCTTGCCGCGAAAGCTTCGGCGAAGCCTCTTTTGGAATTGAGGCCGGCGCCGACCGCCGTGCCGCCTTGGCCAGGCGATAGAGGCCGGGCAGAGTCGCTTCGAGCCGCTCCATCCCATGCTCCGCCTGCGCCGCATAGCCTGAGAATTCCTGTCCGAGGGTCACGGGCGTCGCATCCTGCAGATGCGTGCGTCCGACCTTGATGATCGACGCGAAAGCCTCCGATTTCAGCCGCAGCGCAAGATGCAGCGCGCGCAAGGCCGGTTCGAAGCTTCGCTTGATCTCCAAGACCGCGGCAATATGCATCGCGGTCGGAAAAGAATCATTCGAGGATTGGCTGAGATTAACGTCGTCATTGGGATGAATAGGATGCTTTGCGCCGCGCGGCGCGCCGAGCAATTCATTGGCGCGATTGGCGATCACCTCATTGACGTTCATGTTGGTTTGGGCGCCGGACCCTGTCTGCCAGACAAGCAGAGGAAATTCCGCGTCGAGGCGTCCGCTCTCCACTTCGCTCGCAGTGGCGACACTCGCGTCGCAGAGCGGCGCGGGCAAAGGGGTCCGAGGTCGCGATTGACCTCGACGGGCGATGCGTTTGACGACGGCCAAGGCCCGAATGATTGCAATGGGCATTGTCTCCGCGCCGATCGCGAAATGGATGCAAGACCGTTGCGTCTGCGCGCCCCAATAGCGATCGGCGGCAACTTCGATCGGCCCGAAACTGTCTGTTTCGAACCGTGTTTTCTCGCCTTCATCCAAGCTTGAAGCCGCCGAGCCCGGCGGCGAGTTGAGAACGGCGAAGCATAAGGCCGTTCATCGCCGCGCGGGCGTCAGTCGCCGCCGCCGCGGGAATAGCGTTGGCCGACCATGATGGGATCGACCGCCTGCCAGTCTCCGTCATGTCCGAACTCGCTGCTCGAGCTGATCGACAAGAGCTCGGCGAGGCGCCCTCTGGCGCGATTGACGCGGCTCTTCATGGTTCCGACGGCGCAGCCGCAGACTCCAGCCGCCTCCTCATAGGAAAGGCCGGAAGCCCCGATCAGGATCAACGCCTCGCGCTGATCCGCCGGCAACTCCTGCAGCGCGGCGCGAAAGTCGAGCATGTCCATGTGGCTGTTTTGCGCCGGCGCGGTCGCAAGCCTCGCGGCGATGGCTCCATCCGAATCCGCGACCTCCCGCCGTCGTTTGCGATATTCGGAATAATATATGTTGCGCAGGATCGTGAACAGCCAAGCCCTGAGGTTGGTGCCCTCGACGAAGGAGCCGAGCTTGCTCCACGCCTTCACCAAGGTTTCCTGAACGAGATCGTCGGCGCGATCGAGATTGCCGCACAAGGAGACCGCGAAGGCGCGAAGATTTGGAATGACGGCCAGGATGTCGGCGGTCATCTGCGCGCTCGCCGCGCTCGTCGGACGCTTCTCTTCCGTGATCTGGTCTTCCGCATATTCCTTGTGCGCGACTGTCACGTACCGTCCTTTTTCGATTGCGCTCCCGAAACGGTTTCAAGTTGCCGCAGCAGCTCGAAAAAACGATCAGGCACAGGTTGCGCTAGGACATCATCATAGACGCTGCGCAAACCCAAGCCAATTTGCTCGGCGAGGTCATTCTTGGGCGATATTTTTTTCGGACGCGGCGCGGCTAACACAGCGGCGTCCGCGGTTTCTTGGAAATTTATCGATCCGCACTCGAGTTCCAGTGTTTCGCTTAACTGGACGGCCGTCCCCTTGATCGATGATTTGCCCAACTTTGTCGCTTTCGTCACCAGGCCACCTTTGCTTTGGCTCTCATCGTCCTTCATCATTCCCCCTATGACGGTCATCTTATGAGCGTCATCCAGCAACGAGCGCAAGTGTTTCCTAAAGAGCCTTGATAAGCGTCATTCGCTATGTAAACTTGCAACCAACGTCGGCTTCAAACGCTCCGCGAGTGACAAAGTTCCAGGCGCCGGGAACCAATCTTAACTATACGGCATTCCCCGACCAAATTGCCTTGGCGGGGCCATGGTCAAAAGGGTTTTCTCGATGTCGATATCACAGGCGATCTCATCGCATATCCCTTATCTAAGACGGTTTGCGCGGGCTCTGACCGGCTCCCAGGCGGGCGGAGACGCTTATGTGCTCGCCACTCTTGAGGCGATCGTGGCGGACCCCACGAATTTCGACGCCGGCGCCGATGTGCGGACCGCGCTCTACCGTTTGTTCCTCGATGTCTGGTCCTCCATGCCGGTCAATGGCCACGTCGACGAGCTCGGGTTTTCCGGCGACGAAGTCGGCGCCCAACGCAATCTCGACGCCATCACTTTGCGGCCCCGCATCGCCTTTCTTCTCAGTTCGCTCGAAGCCTTCGACACAGCCGAAGTCGCGCGCACGCTTGATTGTTCGGTGGATGAGGCCGCGGCCTTGATCGACGCGGCTGGAAAGGAAATCGCCAATCAGATTCGGACCGATGTCGTGATCATCGAGGACGAGCCTTTCATCGCTCTGGACCTGCAGACCTTGGTGGAGGAGCAGGGCCACCGGGTCATCAGCGTGGCGCGCACCCATCGCGAGGCCGTCGAGGCAGTCACTCGCGAACGCCCTGGCCTCATCCTCGCCGATATTCAGCTTGCCGACGGCAGCTCGGGTCTCGAAGCGGTGAATGAGATCCTCGGGTCCTTCTCGGTGCCGGTCATTTTCATAACCGCCTATCCGGAGCGCTTCCTGACCGGAACGCCGCCGGAGCCCGCCTTTCTCATCACCAAGCCTTTCGGCGTCGACAGTTTGAAAGCGGTGATCAGCCAGGCGCTGTTTTTCGATCGCAAGTCGCATCGCAAGGGTCAGCCCGAACCGAGCGGCGCTCTCGTTTGAGGCTGTTCACGCCTCGGCGTCTCCCGACGGATCGCGTCTCCCAAGGACGCGGCCCAGCATAAAGCCCGCGACAGTCGCGAAAGCGACGACGGAAAAAGGATTGAGTTGCTTGGCGATCGTGGCCCCTGCCTCGACCGCCAGCCGTTCGCGCTCGAAGCCGGCGTCGCGAAGAATGTCGAGAATGGGCGCAATTGCGCCATCGATGTTCGTAGCGAATTCCGGGGATGGCTCGGGGCGTTTCTCGTCTGTCTCGACCGGCGTGGCGGCGGTGACGGAAGCAGCGCGGTCGGGCGCCGTAGACGAGCGTACAGCAAGGATGATGCAGATTAGCCCGACGCCAAGATAGAGCGCTCCGACGCCTAGCGCGGCGATCGCGGTTCCTTCAAATGTTTGGACGAAGGTGTAAAGAGCGATCGTTAGAAACACTGAGGCGAAGAAAAGACAGCACATCGCCAGGAACAAGAGCGTGGCCATTTTGAGCAGGCGCTCGCCCATTTGTCCGATTGGGGCGGCTGCGTCGCGCGCGAGCCGCGTGATCAAGGCGGTCATTTTTGCGAGCGGCTCAGTATTCCGATCAGCAATCCAGCCACCAGAGCGGCAAGTACGGCAATCAGAGGGTTGCGCGCGATCGCAGCCTCGACATCCGAACCGACTGCGCCCACGCGATCCTGCGCATTGGCGGCGCCCTCGGTAAATTTCTTCCGCGCCTGATCGACCGCGCCGAGGACCGTGTTTGTCGTCGCCGAAGCCTCGGCGCGCGCGAGTGCGGACACGGATGCGGTCAGCTTTGCAATATCGTCGCGCAAAGCCGCCAAGTCCGCGGCGAAATCCTGGGAAGCTTCTTCGAGGTGTTTGATATTTGGCATATTTTTCTTAGGCTCTTTTTGGGTTTCTCGAAAAAACGTCGCTGACTTGCCGCGGCCGAGCCCGCACTCTTTCTATTGGAAAGTGCTCGACGTGTGGTTACCGACAGCCATGTCTCATTCGAAGGTGTTGACCACCGCAACCAAGACAGCGAGACCAAAAACCAAGCCGAAGCCGACGGATGGGCCGTAGCCCCAATCCTTGCTAAAAGACCACCTCGGCAGCGATGCGATCAGCGCAGCACCGACAATGAGGAGGAACAAAATCGTGAACGTCATTGATGTCTCCCTCTAGAACTACTTTTTTATTTCGCTTCGCATGTCCTGGCGCAGCGAAGTCGCACTTTCGTGCATAGCGGAAACGTCGAACTTGACAATAAGTTCCCGCAGGCCAGACCTTTTTGGTCTCGGCCTGGACCCGTCAACTAAATCGTTTTCAAACCCCGCCGCGCGCGAGGAGAACGATGACGACGACAAGAAGAATGACGCCGAGAGCGCCCGAGGGGGCGTAGCCCCACCTCCGGCTATGCGGCCAGGATGGTATCGCGCCAAGAAGCAGCAAGACGAGAATGATCAGAAGAATTGTTGAAAGGGACATTCTGTGAACTCCAACTTGCATTGCTCTCGGCGCGTTGATCCCCCCGCCGCTCCTCAAGTAGGGGCGGGCCGCCCGATAGGTCGCGATAAGCGATCAAGCAACGCTCGACAAAAGCTCGGAGGCTTCGGTCGCATAGCCTTGGGACTTCAGGTTCGGATCTCGGCCGAACGCTCATGGGCGCATGCGCGGAATTCAGCTTCGGCGTTCGCGCTGATGAAACGGCAAACGCGAGCCGCGGGCCCGAGTTCCTGCGCTAAACCAGCAGACCCTCCGTCTTGGCGATCTTGGACGGCTCGGTGTCGAGGATCGCGGGGGGACGGGATCGACGGCCGCCAACAAGCACAGGCGAGCGCATTGCCGGCGGGGCTGATAGCTGTCCGCGACTGTAAGATGATCGTGGAACCTTTGGCTTCAGGTTGCGTTAAATTGTCGCGGCCAAAAAGACAAATTATCGCGCCTTAATCGGGAAGAGGCCTGCGATGGCGGTCAAGTCGATAGACGACCTCTTCCTGCATACGCTGAAAGACATTTATTCAGCCGAAAAACAAATCCTGAAGCAGCTTCCGAAGATGGCGAAAGTCGTGAAGTCCGCGGATCTAAAACATGCCTTCGAAAGCGATCGGGAGGAGACCGAGCATCAGCTCGAACGGCTGGGACGACAGGCTCGGCCTGCAGCAGGCGAGCAAGCTTCTGCGCGAGATGCTTGAAGAAGAACAGAGGGCGGATCGACTGCTTACGCAAATCGCGGAGGAAAAGTTCGTCGCAAAGACGGCGTAACCCGCCCTGAATAGCAAGGACTGTGACGCATCCGGCAATATTCGCCGACCAAGGGAGAATGGCCATGAGTTTTTTTGAAGCGCCAGTTACATTGCACGACGCGGAAGCCCGCTACGGAGCGGAGCCGGAAATGATTTACGTGCTTGTCGGCGGCTTGGCCCTAGCCGGCGTCGCATTCGCTTTCTTGATGGCTTTCGCCGCCTAGAGCGCGTTCCGATTGGATGGAATCATCCAATCGATAAGAGTTCGCTCCAGATCAATTAGTTGGAGCATGTTCTGATCGAAAAAGTCGATCAACTTTTTAGGAACATGCTTAGGCGCGACGCTGCGGTCGGATCGATTCTAGCTGAGACGAAAAGCGCGTGCGACTCCCGCCGGAGAGCGGGGACACGCGCTTTTCTGTCTCGCTTTGCATTAAGCGCTTCAGTAGTCGACCTTCCGGTCAACGAGTGATCGGATATCCAGAATTTGCATCCGCCTCATGTCGCCGAGGCGACGCCGGCGAAGGAATGCGGCGCCGGGCTAATCGGCGCGGCGAGGCCGTTATTGATCTGCAAGACCATTAGGCCGCGTTCATTGGAGCCGTCGGGGCGGAAGCGGAAGACGCCATCGGCGCCGTTGAAGCCGGAGCGGTTGGTCAGCACATTCTCCGAGTAGCGCTGCGAGCCTTGCGTATGCGCGAGCGCCGCTGCAAGCGACACGGCGTCATAGCTGAGGGTGGAGATTCGCGTCGGATCGGAGTTGAATTTGGCGCGATAGCGCGTCGCAAAAGCATTGAAGCCGCCATTGTCGGGCGCCGCGAACCAAGCGCCTTGCAATGCGGGAAGCTTGAGCACGCGGGCGTCGTTCCAAAGGCCGGTGCCGAGAATTTGCACTTTCTTGGCGTTGATCCCCGCCGTGGTGAGAGTCTGCGAGACCGAAGGCATGGCGTCGGCCTGCTCGGGAATGAAAAGCGAATCGATCTGATCGCCTAGCGCGGCGATTTTCTGCGCCGCCGCCGGCAGGGTCTGCGGCTGGTAATGTTCGATCGCCATGACCCGCACATTGTTGCGCGCCGCCGCCTGCTGGAATGCGCCTTCGGCGATGCGGCCGTAATCATTGTCCGGAATAAGCGCGGCGATCGATTTCTTGCCCTTGGAGGCCGAATAATCGACGATGCGATCGACATAGCTCTCGACCAGGAAGGAGAGCAGGTAGAGACCCTGCCCGGCGGTCGACGAATCGGTCGAGAAGGCGATGACAGGCTTGCCGGCGCCGCGGGCCGCCCGGCCGACCTCGCGCACATTCGGCGCGAACAAGGGACCGATGACGAGGTCGGCGCCATCGGAAAGGGCCGCCTGCGCCGCCGCGCGCGCGCCCTCTGGCGTCGAATGATCGTCCTTGACGAGCAGGGTGAGATCGTTGCCGCCTGCTTCCGACAATGCAAGCTCCGCAGCGTTGCGCAGGGAAAGGCCGACGACGCTCGGCCCGGACGCTTGAGTCAAGGGCAGGATGAGCGCGACGCGAACCGGCCCCGAGCCGATCTGCTCGGCCGTTGCGGGCGCTGGAGTTGCGGCTTTGGGCGCGGTCCCAGATAATTCGCCAACCCCGCCGCCTCCAAAGGCGCCGCCCAACGAATTGCAGGCGCCGAGCGACAGGGCGAGGGACAAGGCGCCAAGCGCCCGGAGCAGGCCGAACCCAGCGACGTCAAAAGACCGGAGACCCTCCTGCCGCTGGCGACGGCCGCGCGAAAAAACTTTCATCCGTGCGAATCTCCAAGCGCAATTTCCTCACGCTCGAAGCGCGAAAAGGGAGCCTGAATCGTGATAGCCTGAAAATTATGCCCCTTTCCACGCATAAAATCGAATCGTCGGCGAGAGAAGCCCGTATTGCGTGATCCGCATCTTGCGAAATTGGAGATGCTGTTCTATAAAGAGAACGGTTGGATGTTTTTATAGAACAAATGAATTGGCGAGCATCGATTTCTTCGCGGCTGACGAGCGGGACCATGAGCATGGGTGAGGGGAAGAGACCGAGCCTCGGCGCCGAGCGCGCGACCGTTTCGCCAATCGCGCCCGAAAAAGCTCTCCAAAGCGGGTTCACCGCCTTTGGCTTGCGGGCCGAGGCGGAGCCGATACGGCGCGGGCTGCACGTGGTCGCAACGCCGATCGGCAATCTCGGCGACATTTCCTTTCGCGCGCTTGCGACGCTCGCGGCGGCGGACGCGGTCATCGCCGAAGATACGCGGGTGACGAAGACGCTGCTTGCGCATTATGGCATAGCGACGCCGCTGGTCGCCTATCATGAGCATAATGCGGCGGTCATGCGGCCGCATCTCCTCGCCCGCCTGGCGAGCGGCGCGGCGCTTGCGCTTGTCTCGGACGCGGGAACGCCGCTGATTTCCGATCCCGGCTTCAAGCTTGTCGCCGAGGCCTTGGTGCAGAAAATCGAAGTCATATCGGTGCCAGGCGCGTCCGCCGTGCTTGCGGCCCTGGTGGTCGCGGGCCTGCCCACGGATCGATTTTTCTTCGAGGGATTTCTGCCGCCGAAAAGCGGCCCGCGGCGCCAGCGCATCGCCGAGCTCGCGCCTATTCCCGGCACTTTGGTGTTTTTCGAATCGCCAAGGCGCTTGGCCGAGACCCTCAGGGATCTCGCCGCTGTCCTCGGCCCGCGCGAGGCGGCGATCGCGCGCGAATTGACGAAATATTTTGAAACCGTGCGGCGCGGGCTTCTGCCTGATCTGGCGGCCGCGATTGCGGACGAGGCGACGCCCAAGGGCGAAATCGTGCTGCTTGTCGCGCCGCCCGGCGCGGAAGGGCAGGGTGAAAGCCGCGAAGAGCTAGACGCCAAGATCGGGAGAGCGCTAGAGACGCTCTCGGTCAAGGACGCCGCCGCTGTGGTCTCCGCCGAGACCGGTCAGCCGCGTCGGAAGGTCTACGCCCGCGCGATTGAGCTTTCAGCGCGCGACCGTTGAGCATGAGATCCGCGCGCGACCGCCGGCGAGCGCATTTGCGAGGCCTTCTCGCAGAACAGCTCGCCGCCTTGGTTTTACGAGCCTTCGGCTATCGCATTCTCGCTTGCCGCTATCGCGTCAATGGCGGCGAAATCGATATTGTCGCGCAGCGCGGCGACGCCGTCGCATTCGTCGAAGTGAAGGCGCGGCCCACGCTTGACGAAGCCAAGACCTCGATCGATTTCGTTAAGAGGCGGCGCATGTCGCGTGCGGCAAGAGTTTGGCTCTCCGCGAACCCTTGGGCTGCGCCTTTGACGTTGCGTGGCGACGCGGTCTATCTGGCGCCGTGGCGCTGGCCGCGCCACGCCATCTCGGCACTCGATTTGGACTTGGGATAGGCGCAATCGCCGCTGCGCAAATTTATTTGAATTCTATGCGTTAGGCTATCGTAGTGGAAGCTTCACTTTATTGGCGTCGCGTGCGCTTAGAAGAGTCTTGATCTTTGATGAAAGATGCTCTTTGCCTGGGTGGAATGACTGCAAGAGCGCATGCAATTTCACCCAGGCTGACATTGCTTTGGCTTGACGATTGATTGGGCCCTTAGAAAACCAGGTGACGACGCCAAGTGATGGGCACATTTCACGACAGCGATATGGTTGAGGCCGCTTCGCCTCTTCTGATCGGGCATGGAATTGCAGCCGACCTCATCGCGGTCTTGGCGGCAGTGACCGCCGGCGAGCCGAGGGTCTTGACCATCCAGGATCAACGCGCGCTCCCCTCCGGGCCGTTCGAGCTTGCGCATCGCTCACTCCAATCCGGACTGCGCGCCTGGGTCGAACGGCAGACCCGGTTGCCGCTCGGCTATGTCGAACAGCTCTATACGTTCGCGGATAGGGATCGCGCAGGGGGCGGCCAGCAGGTCATCTCCATCAGCTATCTGGGCCTCACGCGCGAACAGCGCGCCTCCGGCGAATATGAGGCGAGCTGGCGCAGCTGGTACGTTTATTTTCCTTGGGAAGATCATCGCCTTGGCGCGCCCGCGATGATCGAAGAGATGCTCTTGCCGCGTCTGAAGGCCTGGGCGAGCGCGACAGACGATCCGAGCCTTCGCCAGGATCGTTGGCAGCGCGTCGCAATCACTTTCGGTTTCGATGGCCGTCCCTGGAACGAAGAGCTTGTCCTGCAGCGCTACGAACTGCTTTACGAGGCTGGCCTCATCGCCGAGGCGATGCGCGGGCCGGGCGCGAACCGCCAAGGCGTGGCCAGCGAGGCCCTGCCGAGCACGGGCCGGGCCATGATCCTCGACCACCGCCGCATTCTCGCAACCGGCATCGCGCGGCTTCGGGCCAAGATCAAATATCACCCGGTGGTGTTCGAGCTGATGCCGGAAACGTTCACGCTCCTGCAATTGCAGCGCTGCGTCGAAGCCCTGGCTGGACGCCTCGTGCATAAGCAGAACTTCCGCCGCCTGATCGAACAGCAGGTGCTCGTCGAGGAAACCGGGGAAACCAGCCAGGATACCGGAGGGCGGCCCGCGAAACTGTTTCGCTTCCGCCGCGAGGTTTTGGCCGAACGCGCCATCGTCGGAACCAAGCTCCCCATTTCGAGGGCTTGACAAATGTTATGCTCAACACCAGCATATGTTCGTGTAATGCTCATGTGGAGTATAAGGCCATGGCGCCGGTTGTGGGATTGCAGCGTTCGGAAAATCTCTACGCGGAAGGTCTTTACGCGAAAGTACGGCATGCGATCCCGGCGATCGAATGGCCAGTCTACGCACAAGACATCGACGCTATCATGACGTTGAAGCGGACGCGGAACGCCGTGATCCTCGCGCATAATTATCAGACCCCGGAAATTTTTCACTGCGTCGCCGATCTGGTCGGCGACAGTCTCGCTCTTGCCCGCGAGGCGATGACCGTCGAGGCCGACGTCATTGTTCTCGCCGGCGTGCATTTCATGGCCGAAACCGCGAAATTGCTCAATCCGGACAAGACGGTTCTGATCCCCGATCTTGGCGCCGGCTGCTCGCTCGCCGAGTCGATCCGGCCGGAAGACGTGCGGCTCCTGCGGCGCGCCTATCCGGGCGTTCCGGTGGTGACCTATGTGAACACATCCGCCGCGGTAAAGGCTGAGTCCGACATCTGCTGCACCTCGGGCAATGCGCGAGCCGTTATCGAATCGCTTGGCGTCGAACGGGTCATAATGCTGCCCGATGAATATCTCGCCCGCAATGTCGCGGCGGACACGGGCGTCAAGGTGATCGCCTGGTCCGGCCATTGCGAGGTCCATGAGCTTTTCACTGCGGCCGAAGTGCGGGAGTTGCGCGAGGATTATCCGGGCGTGGTCATTCTTGCGCATCCCGAATGTCCGCCCGAAGTCGTGGCGGAAGCCGATTTCGCCGGCTCCACCGCCGCCATGTCAGCCTATGTCGCGCATAATCGTCCCCCTCGCGTCGTGCTTCTGACCGAATGCTCGATGAGCGACAATGTCGCCATTCAATATCCCGAGCTCGAGTTCGTAAGGCCCTGCAATCTCTGCCCGCATATGAAAAAGATCACGCTGCGCAATATCAGGCGAGCGCTTGAGACGATGCGGAACGAGGTCGAGATCGATCCCGCCGTGGCGGCCCCGGCGCGCCGGGCCGTCGAACGCATGCTGGCGGTCAAGTGATGCTCGACATTCGCGAGGCGGCCGGCGCTTGCATAGTCATCGGCGGCGGCCTAGCTGGGTTGACGACGGCCTTGGCCTTGGCGCCGCGGCCGGTGATCCTGTTCAGCAAGGCGCCGCTTGGCCATGAGGCTTCGAGCGCGCTTGCCCAGGGCGGGGTCGCCGCCAGCATCGGTTTCGACGATGATGTCTCATTGCATCTCGCCGACACGCTCGATGCCGGCGATGGGCTTTGCGACGAAGCTGTCGCCAAGCGGATTCTCGCCGCGGCGCCGGCTGCGATCGAGGACCTGATCCGCCTCGGCGCGCCCTTCGATCGCGACGGGGAAGGCAAACTTCTGCTTGGCCTCGAAGCGGCGCATTCGCGTCGCCGCATTGTTCATGCGGGCGGCGATGGCAGCGGCCGTGAAATCATGCGCGTTCTGACGGAGCTCGCGCGCGAGACGCCTTCGATCACCGTCATCGAGCGGATCGCCGCGCGGCGGCTGATCGTCGAGGACAATGCGGTGACGGGCGTTCTCGCCAACACGCATTGCGGGCCTGTCCTCTTCGACTGCGACCGCGTCGTCATCGCAACGGGCGGCATAGGCGGGCTCTATCAATATGGCACCAACCCGGCCGGATCATTTGGCCAGGGCCTTGCGCTCGCGGCTAAGGCCGGCGCAATCATGGCCGATCTGGAATTCGTTCAGTTTCATCCGACCGCTCTCGATGGAAAATCATTTCCATTAAAGCTCATCAGCGAGACCGTGCGCGGCGAAGGCGCGATCCTCGTCGATGAGACCGGCGATCGCTTCATGGCCGAGGTTCAAGGCGCCGAGCTGGCGCCGCGCGACGTGGTGGCGCGCGCCGTTTGGCGGCATATGGCGGCGGGGCATCGGGTCTTCCTCGATGCGCGGGACGCTGTCGGCCGCGATTTCCCGCGCCGGTTTCCCGCCATCACCGGCTTCTGCCATGCGGAGGGTATCGATGCTGCGACGCAGCCGATTCCGATTCGCCCGGCGGCGCATTATCACATGGGCGGCATCGCGGTCGATCTCGCCGGACGGACATCGGTCGATGGTCTCTGGGCCTGCGGCGAAGCGGCTTGCACGGGCCTCCATGGCGCCAACCGGCTCGCGAGCAATTCCCTGCTTGAAGCTGCGGTCTGCGGCCGCTTTGTCGCTGAAAGCATAGCCGCGACGGCCTCGACGCCTCGGCGCAAGCCCGCGATCGCGGCGACGCCTCTCGTCGGCAGCGACCCGGCGCCCGTGCGCGCAATTCTCTCCTCCGCCGCAGGCGTTCTCCGCGACGCCGAAGGCTTGGCTGACGCGGCGCGCGCGCTGCATCCTCTGGCGTTGGCGGAGGAGGCTGCGAGCGACGCGGCCATCGTCGGCTTGATGATCGTGATCGCAGCCTTGCTCCGTGAAGAGAGCCGTGGCGCTCATGCTCGGACGGATTTTCCCGACAAGGCAAACGCGGCGCAAAGAACCACATTGCGCCTCGACGACGCACTCGACGCAGCGCGCGAACTGGCCCCGGAACTGGTCGCCTGAAGCGAAAGGCTAAAAGCCGATGGAGCAGCCGCTTTCGCCCCTTCCGCGGATCATGCTCGAACCTTTGGTTCGCGCCGCTTTGCTCGAAGATTTGGGCCGCGCCGGCGATCTTACGACCGATGCGATCGTTCCAGTTGGCCTTAAGGTGAAGACCGTTCTTGTGGCGCGCGAGCAGGGGGTCATCGCCGGACTCGATCTGGCGAGGCTCGCTTTCGAACTTATCGATCCGCAAATTTCGGTTCGCATCGAACGCCGGGACGGCGCCGACGTCGCGCCGGGCGACGTGATCGCCACGATCGCGGGCCCTGCGGCCGGCATTTTGACGGCCGAGCGCACCGCGCTCAATTTTCTCGGGCATTTGAGCGGGATTGCGAGCGCGACGGCCTCGATTGTCGCCGCCGTGCGGGATTATAAAGCCGCGATCGTCTGCACCAGAAAGACCACGCCTGGCCTGCGCTCGGTGGAGAAATATGCGGTGCGCGCGGGCGGCGGCGGCAATCATCGTTTCGGCCTCGATGACGCGGTTTTGATCAAGGATAATCATCTCGCCATAGCCGGCGGCGTCGCCGAGGCTTTGCGGCGGGCGCGCGCCGGGGTCGGGCATCTCGTCAAGATCGAGCTGGAGGTGGATACGCTGGATCAGCTTGGCGAGGCGCTGGAGCAGGGGGTCGACGCCGTGCTCCTCGACAATATGTCGCCTGATACGCTCGCCAAAGCCGTCGCGCTGGTCGCAGGCCGCGCCGTGACCGAAGCCTCAGGCCGGATCACGCCCGCAACGGCCCCTGCAGTCGCCGCGTCGGGCATCGATCTGATCTCGATCGGCTGGCTGACCCATAGCGCACCCGTGCTCGACATCGGGCTCGATTTCAAAGCTTAGAGCGTGTCCTTGTCGAAAAAGGCATTCTCCTTCTCGACGAAGACACGCTCCGAGTCATTCAATTTGAGCGCTCTGTTTTGATAGCATAAACCCAACCAATTGGAACATGCGCTTCATTTACGCGCGCCGGCTCACTCGCCGGTTTGCGGATTCTCCGGGTGACCGGACGGGTAACCTTTTTCGTCGGACTCATTGTAGAAGGCTCCGGGCTCGGTCCGCCGGTAGATTGAGCGGCCTTCATAAATTGGATAGACCGGGGCGCCGGGGAGCAAGTAGCGCGTCGTGGGCGGAGCCATGGGCGGGTAGGACTGCGCGAATGTCGATCCTACCATCCCATAGCCGAGGCCGGCGCATAATCCGGCGATTCCAAGCATCTTGATCATAGCCACCCTCCATTGCAATCAAGGAAGGGTGACTGCCGCCCCTCCTATTATTACGTTTCTGTGACAATGCTTCAGACTCGCAAATGTCTCTGTAAAGTTTCGCGATTGCATTCAATTTTTTGTGATAATTTAATAAAATAAATAGATTTTTGAAATATTCATAAGAATTTAGAGAAGTCTTTGCAGTTAAAAACATAATTAAAACAAAGCTGTCCAATACGCCGAGTTTGGCGCTTCCTGTCATGGGCACGATCAAGCTTTGCGGCGCTAAGAATGGCGAGAGATATTTTGCCCTCAAGCCTTAGCGCCGCGCTGAAAAAAGCCGGTCAAGAAGATAGTCGAGCGAGAAAATCCCCGGGCCGCGCGCGATTACGACTAGGAAACATGTCGCCCAAACGCCATGGGTCGGCCAAGCGTAGGGGTAGACGAAAATTTCTATGACTGCGGTCATGCCGAGAAGCGCCAGCGCGGAGAGGCGGCTGGCTAGGCCGATCACGAGCAGAACTGGAAAGAAATGCTCGCTGAAAGCAGCCAGTCTCGCGGCCATGGCGGGGTCGAGCAGGGGCAGCGTATATTCGTCTCGAAACAAGTCGATCGCATTCTCGGTCACATGCCAGCCTTCGACTTTGGTTTGCCCCGACCTCCAGAACACGGCGGCCGGAAAAATCCGCGCCGCGAGAGAGATGAAGGATTGGGGGATCCTGTCCAAGACCGCGATGACGCAGCCTATCGCGCGCGCCAGCCCCGAGGCCGGCTTGGCATGGCCATCATATGACTGCGTCATGGCTGAAGATCCTCTAAAGGCTCCTGAGTCGCCTCGATGGCGAACCCAGTGGAGAACAGCGACGCGAGATTGATCGCGAGATCGAAATCAGGGCTGCTTGCGAGCGCGGCGTTCGCCGCCGCTCCAAGCGGCTTCCCGCCCGCGAGGCTTTGCAAGAAAGTTGCTGCGCCGGCGGGCAGCCGGCGAACCTCGACATCAAGCGCCGGGCGCGCCACGAGCGCGTCTTCGCCGCGCCAGTCCGCGAGCGGCGCGAGCTCGATTTCATCGGCGTTCATCGCCCAAATGGTCACGATCGGGAAGGTCGAGACGACGATCTCGATCGAAGGGTGCAGGATGAAACGGAGGCCGGCCAAGGCGTCGGGCCCAAATCCTGCGAGTTCCGCGGGCGTGAGCGGCTTGGCGTCGGCGGCGTGATAGGCGCGTGTGCGCGCGGCTTCGAGCCGCGCCACATCGGCGAGATAAGGAACCGCCGCGGCGGGTTTGAAAGCGCCAAGAAAATCCGGAAATTGGTCGCCATAGGTCATCATCAACGATGAACGCGGCGGATGGGCGGTGGCGAACAGCCGCGCGGCGGCCGCAAAAAACTCCTCGCCGACAATGCGCTTGGTCGCCGGATAGCGCGCCTCCAAGGCGCCGATCAGGCCGACCATGACATTGTTGCGATAGACCGCGAACCGCTTTTGCGGGAGCCGCGAATTATGCGCGATCACGCCTGAGGGCAAGGGAAGGCCGGGATCGCGCAAGGCCTCGGCGAATTCGCTTTGGAGATCGGGCGGCATAACGAATTTGCCTTCTTCCATTGTGGCCTAGCCGTATTCGAAAACCCTCATGCCGCCGATCGCGCGCGGCCGGGGTTATGGGCCCGGTCGAGGCGGCCTTGCGCAACCAGCGCCTGAGCGCGCAACGTGTCCCAATCAGGCACATCATTGTCCCATTCGATCAAAGTTGGCAGCGGTCCCGAGCGCGCGATCACTTCGTCATAGAGGGCGAGGACATCGTCGATGACAGGCGATCCATGCGCGTCGATGCAGAGCGGCGCGCCGGCGTCGTCGACGGTCTCGAAATGGCCGGCAAGATGAATTTCGCCAACGAGATCGAGGGGAAACTCGGCGAGATAGGCGCGCGCGTCGGCGCCGTGATTGCGCGCCGAGACGAAGACATTATTGACGTCGAGCAGGAGTCCGCAGCCGGTCGCGCGCGCGATCGCGGCGAGAAACGCAGGCTCGGGAATCGTGCTTTGCGCAAAGCGCAGGTAAGTAGCTGGGTTTTCGAGCAGCATGCGGCGCCCGAGCGCCGTCTGGACTTCGTCGACATGGGCGATGATGGAGGCGAGGCTGGCCTCGGTATAGGGCAGGGGCAGGAGGTCGTTGAAAAAGATCCCGCCGTGCGAAGACCAGGCGAGATGCTCCGAGAAGCTTTCCGGCTGATAGCGCTCGCAAAGCTGCTTCAACCGTGCGAGATGATCGCGGTCAAGCGGTTCGGGCGAGCCGATGGATAGTCCGACGCCATGAATCGACAGAGCGTAACTCTCACGCAGAAAGCTCAGTTGGGCGTGCGGCGGACCGCCCGCACCCATATAGTTTTCCGCATGGACTTCGAAAAAGCCGAGCGGTTGGCGCGCCGCCGTGATGGCTGCGAAATGCTGTGGCTTGAAGCCGACGCCGGCGCTAGCGGGAAGCGTGGATGGGATGCGCATGGCCTCAAACCTCGCCGCGTCGGTCATCCGAAGGGCGCGCAGATGCCGCGCGCCCTTCGCGCGTGGCTTTTAAGACTTTGTCGGCTTCAGCGAGCCGGCTCCATTCGGGGTCTTGATGGTCTCGCAAGTTCCCTTGGGGACATATTTCCAGATCGAAGGGTCATAATCGACCTTCGAGGTGCCGGCGCAGCTCGTGTTGGCGCCCGCCGCGCAATCGTTTTGCCCTTTCAGCGAGACGCCGTAGCACTTCTCTTTGTTGGGCTTCTCGCCGCCCATCGTCTGCGCGGAAGCCGGCGCCGAGAGAAGCGTGAGCGCCGTAGCGAGCGCGCCCGCAAGAGTAGCGGCGGCGATCTCGGTCTTGGTGATCTTGGTGGTCATGGCTTGTTCCCTTTTTTCAAACGGACGGCGGGTTCATGGCAGAGAATTATAATCCCGTCTCCTCCCCGATTGCATAGGATTATCTCATTCGTGCTACCTATCATCAGCGCAGCGCGGCCATGGCCGTTTTCAAAGGCGAAGCGATGACCCGAGTCTCCGCTGATCAAAGGGGCGCGCCAGGGATGCGCGCCCCTCAACCAGCATAAAAGGGAGGGCCATCGCCCCGGCTCGAGCGTCACGAACTGCTCAAGCTGCCATGGCCCTTGGGCGTGACAATGGACACGCACGTGCCCTTCGGGACAAATTTCCAGCTATTGCCCTGGTAATCGACCTTTGACGTGCCGGCGCAGGTCGTATCGGCGCCCGCCGCGCAGTCATTTTGCCCTTTCAATGCGACGCCATAGCATTTTTCCTTGGACGCTTGCTCATCGCCAGGGGCCGCCGCTGCGGACGAGGCGAGAAGCGCGAGGGCGGCGGCGAAGGCGCCGGCAAGCGAGGCGGCGGCAAGTTGCGTCTTGTCGGTCATGTAGAATTCCCTTTACGTGCGATATGAAGCGATCATGAGACGCGGCCAAAGCCGCCGGGCTCTTCGCCGGCCAGCTCGTCAACTCGGTCCCACGCATTCTTCTTCGTGAGCCTTGCAATTTGCGTTACGCCGAGGGCTGAAAATCATAGGTCACAAAAAAGTGCTATCGAGGCGCGCCGTCGACCGTAACATGAAGGCCGCGTCGGCCGAATAAACAAGTGGGGCGCTTGTGCGCGGCGATGTCCGGGAAAAGGAATGGGCCATGTTGATGCGCGCCGGCAATGCAGGCGACGCGGGCTCCTACCGGCAATTGCTGCGGGAGTTGACGCCCGTGCTTCGCGCGGCGGCGCGGCGTGGGCTTTTTCGAGCTGGCATGGCGGAGACAGATGCCGAGGATGTGGTTCAGGAGACCCTTCTCGCCATCCATCTCAAGCGCCAGACCTGGAATGAGGAGGCGCCGATCGGCCCCTGGCTTTGGGCCATCGCGCGGCACAAAGTCATTGACGCCCTGCGTCGACGCGGACGCCGCATCGACCTTCCGATCGACGATTTCATCGAAATCTTGGAACATGGGGACACCGAGCCAAACATGATTGTCGCCGACGTCGATCGCCATCTCGAAGGCTTGCCTGTCGGCCAGCGGAACGTCGTGCGCGCCATCGCGATCGACGGCGATTCGATCGACGAGGCGGCCTCGCGCCTTTCAATGAGCAAGGGCGCGATCCGGGTGGCGCTCCATCGCGGCCTTGCCGCGCTCGCCGTCAAATTCCGAAAGACTGACGCGTGAAAACCGGCGACCTTATCCGCGCGCTAGCGGCCGACGCCGAAACGCGCACGGCTTCGCCGCAGCGCGCCTTGGCGCTGGCCTTGATTCCGGGGGTCGCAATCGCCTTTGGGCTCTATTTCGCGGCCCTTGGGCTGAGGCCGCATCTTTTCGCCCTGCTCGGCGAGAATCCGCGGCTGGTGTTCAAGCTTTGCCTAACCTTTCTGCTCGCCTGCCTCTCCGGGCGATTTGTTCTACGCCTTGTCCGCCCGGGCGCCGATGCGCGAGGCTCCGCCCTGCTGCTTGCGGTTGCGCCGGCTTTGCTCGCCATCGCCAATTTGGTCGAACTCCTGACGGTTCCCGCCGCCCTATGGAGCCAAAGGCTCGTCGGCTCCAATGCAATTCACTGCTTGGAAAGCATCCCATTTTTGGGCGCGGTCCCGCTCGTCGCGGCATTGCTCGCTTTGCGCCACGGCGCGCCGGAGCATCCGGCTTTGGCAGGGGCTGGCGCGGGCCTCTTGGCCGGAGCCATCGGCGCGGCGCTTTACGCCACGCATTGCCCCGACGATTCACCCTTCTTCGTCGCGACTTGGTACACTCTCGCGATCGCCATCGTCGCCGCCGTCGGCGCTCTGGTTGGAGCGCGTCTCTTGCGTTGGTGAGGGAGAGGGGCCCGTTTCGCGGGTCTGTTGAAGCTGCGTCGGCGGCGCTGCTCAGTTATCGGCTCTGAGCCCGGGGAAGTCTTCCAGAACCCTTGCAGGCACGTTGAATCCGTTGCGCACGGCTTTTTCGACTTCCGTCTTATGCACCCGTTTCAGGAGCCTCAGGCCGCTCGCGCTGAAAGTCGTCGTGATAGGGACCTTGCGTCGGTGCTCCAAACAGCGAAGGAACAGTATGTCTGCTATGCCAGTGTTTTGCACGCGCCGAAATACGATGATGGTGTCGCCAACATAGTGGCCTACGCATTTCCAGCCATCTCCGTCCCGCTCGAGCAGAACCTGATCCGCCAAGCCCCGACCTCCTGTCGCAGGCGCGGTCGCGTAGTCGAGCATAGATGCGACCTGCTCGACCTCATCGCTTTCCCATGGGATTTCAATCTCTGGAGGAACGCTCACGTCGGAGGTGATCTCAGCGCCGCCGATCAATTCTTCGCTTGTGTATTCCCATAGCTTCATCGCTCGTCCCATGTTTGCGCTTGGCCGAACTTGATGCTTGCCGCCTCCGTCAAGGGCGGCGCAAGCCTTGCTCCAAGAGCCCTTCCCAGCGCAAATCCTTGCGCAGGATCTTGCCGACATTCGATTTCGGCAGATCGTCGCGGAAGACGATAAATCTCGGCGCTTTGTAGGCGGCGAGTTCGCCTCTGCAAAAGGCGCGGATCGCGTCGGCGTCGAGCGTCGGATCGCGGCGAACGATAAAGGCCTTGACCGCTTCCCCCGTCGCCTCGTCCGGAACGCCGACAACCGCGCATTCCTTCACGCCCGGAATCTTGGCGAGCACGGCTTCGACTTCATTCGGATAGACATTGAAGCCGGAGACGAGAATCATGTCCTTGCGCCTATCAACGATGGCGAAATAGCCGTCCGCGTCCATCGTGGCGATGTCGCCGGTGAAAATCCAACCGTCGCGCAGCACATTTTTTGTTTCGTCTGGCTGCTTCCAATAGCCCGCCATGACCTGCGGCCCGCGCGCGATAATCTCGCCCGGCTCGCCGATCGGGACTTCGCGCCCCTCGTCATCGACGCATTTCAACTCCGTCGAGGGAAGCGGCACGCCGATCGATCCGACCTTCGCCTGATGGACAGGATTGAAGGTCAAGACCGGCGAACATTCAGTCAGGCCATAGCCCTCGATGACGGGCGTGCCGGTCACCTCGCGCCAGCGCTTTGCGACGGTGTCCAGCAAGGCCATGCCGCCGGCGACCGACATGCGCAGGCTGCGCGGCGGATGCTCACAAAACCAGCTCTCGTGCAAAAGACCGTTGAATAAAGTGTTCACCCCGGTGATGAAGGTGATGTCCTCCTTCTCGAAGGCCTTGCGCAGATTGCTGAGCGGCCTCGGATTGGGGATGACGATGTTGTGCGCGCCGCGAAAGAAGAATCCCAAAAAATTCACCGTGAAGGCGAAGCAATGGTAGAGCGGCAGCACAGTCAAGAGGCGGTCGTTCTCATTGATGTCGGAACCCGTGAAGCTCAAGAATTGCGCCACGTTCATGATGAGATTGCGATGCGTCAGCATGGCTCCCTTGCTGACGCCTGTGGTTCCGCCCGTATACTGCAAGCAAGCTACGGCGGAAGGCTTCAGCGCGCTTGTGTAGGCCATGACGTCCGCGCCGCGCTTGAGCTGCGCGGCGCCCGACGCAAGAGCTTTCGAAAAGCTGATCGAGGTGAAGCCGGGCCGCGGAATCTGCTTTTTGACGTATTTCTGCACGAAACCGATCAAATGGCGCCGCGGCGTCGGAAAGAGGCTTGCGGCCTCGGCCAGCACCACATGCGGGATCGGAACCTTCTCCATCGCTGCGTCGAGTCTGTCGGCGAACATGTTGAGGCCGACGATCGCGGACAATTCCGCATCCGCGAAGAGATGCGCCATCTCGGCGGCGGTGTAGAGCGGATTGACATTGATCAGGATGCAGCCGGCTTTGAAGACGCCAAAGGCGACGACGGGGTAGGCGAGCCCGTTCGGGATCTGGATCGCCACCCGAGCCCCGGGCGCGAGGCGCAGAGTTTCACGCAAATAGGCGGCGAAAGCGTCCGAACGACGATCGATATCGGCAAAGCTGAGGCTCGCCGCCATGCCGTTCGGCAATATGGCCGTGAACGCCTTGGCGCCTCCCCTGCGCGCCGCCAGATCCCGCGCCGCGTCGCCGAGCAGACGGTAAGGGGACGCCTCGACCTCCGCCGGCGCGTTCTCGGGGTAGAAGGCGAGCCAGGGCAAGATTGCAGCCTGCGTCCCGCCGGCAGTCGTCGCCTCTTTGGTCATCGGCGTCTCCCTAGAGCATGTCTTTGAAAAAGCCGCTCAGCCTTTTCGATGACGACATGCTCCAACTCTTTGAGTTTGAGCTGCGTCCCTAGAGAATGCTCCGAAAAAGTTGATCAACTTTTTCGATTGGAACATGCTCCAACTTATTGATCTGGAGCGAGTTCTTTTCGATTGGATGATTTCATCCAATCGGAACGCGCTCTAGGGACGCGCTTTGTCGCTTTTTCGTCAATATACAATATTTCAAAAGCCTGCGGGGCGCTTGCCCCGCAGGCGTCTATGATATACGCGCATAGGCCTTGCGCAGTTTCGGAGCTGACGACAATTGGCTGAAACAACGAAAATAAACTGGGTCCATTTTTCGACCCTCGTCGCCGTCGCCATCCTGGTCGGCACCGAAATGGTCGGCGCCTCCTGGGCGGCCGGATGGGCGCTCGGCGGCCTTTTGCAGCTCGACCCGCTGGTCAGCCGGGCCATCGAGGCGGGTTTCGCCCTATGCGGCTTCGTGCTCCTCTATTACTTCATGCGCACCGCCATCAAGAACGAACCCATCCGCAACTAAGGGCCTTTCGTCGCCGCCTCGCCAGGTTGAGCTGCGCGGGGCGTCGTTCGTCCGGCGGGCGGCCTTGTCCCGACGTCTCGCCAGCCGCCAGACCAATAGCGCCGCCAGACTCAAGGGAAGCAATATGATCAAAGCCGTTGACCGCAGATCGGTGCTCAAAGCGGCCGCGGCGATCGGGCTCATCGGCCTCGATGCGAGATCGCCTGCGGCCGCGGATTTGTTGAAGCTTGGGCCGACCCGGCCATTTTCCTTCGAAATCCTGAAATCGTCCGCGAAACGCATGGCTGGCGAGCCCTATGTCGGGCCGACCCGGCCGGCGCCGGATATTGTCGACAAGATCACTTACGAGGCCTGGGGCAAGATTGCGTTCGATATGGATCATGCTCTCTTCGCGCAAGAGCCCGGCCGGTTTCCGATAAGCTTCTTTCATCTCGGCATGTTCTTCCCAAAAGCCGTCGAAATGAATGTCGTCGATTCCGGCAGCGCCCGAGAGATCATTTACGATCAAAGCTATTTCAATATGCCGGCGGATTCGGTCGCGAGAAAATTACCGCAAGGCGCAGGATTCGCCGGGCTCCGCATTCAGGAGCCGAAAGGCGGCGCGCTCGACTGGCGGAAGAATGATTGGGTGGCCTTCCTCGGCGCGGCCTATTTTCGTTCGATCGGCGAATTGCATCAATATGGGCTGTCGGCGCGAGCGGTCGCGGTCAACTGCGCGGTCGCGGACGCTCCGGAAGAATTTCCCGACTTCACCAAATTCTACATTGACCGATCGGATCCGGAAAACGCCTTGACGATCTACGCCTTGCTGGAAGGGCCGGCCATCGTCGGCGCTTGCCGTTTCGTGCTCACGCGCGGCAAAGGCGTCACGATGGACATCGACCAGGCCTTGTTCCTGCGCGCCAACATCGAGCGTTTCGGCCTTGCGCCTTTGACCTCCATGTATTGGTTCTCGGAAACCAAGAAGCAGACCGGCGTCGATTGGCGTCCGGAAGTCCATGATTCCGACGGGCTCGCCATATGGACCGGAGCCGGCGAAAGACTCTGGCGCCCGCTCAACAATCCGCCGCGCACCATGGCGTCTTCCTTCCTGGATAATAATCCGCGCGGCTTCGGGCTGTTGCAGCGCGATCGGAATTTCGATCACTATCAAGACGGCGTCTACTATGACCGACGTCCGAGCCTCTGGGTCGAGCCCTTGGGCCATTGGGGCAAAGGCGCGGTGCAGCTCGTCGAAATCCCGACCGACGATGAGATCCACGATAATATCGTCGCGATGTGGGTGCCGGAGCAGACCGCGGCGGCGGGGTCCGAGGTCAACCTATCCTATCGCCTCTATTGGCTCGCCGACGAACCTTTTCCGACCGATCTCGCCCGCTGCGTCGCGACGCGATTGGGCAATGGCGGCCAGCCCGGCCAGCCGCGGCCCAAGGGCGTGCGAAAATTCATGGTCGAATTTTTGGGGCCGCCACTGGAGACGCTTGCCTTTGGGGTCAAGCCCGAGGCAGTGCTCTGGGCCTCGCGCGGAACTTTCTCCTATGTCTTCACCGAGGCCGTCCCGGACGACGTGCCGGGCCATTGGCGCGCGCAATTCGACTTCACGGTCGCTGGCGATGACCCAGTCGAAATGCGTCTGTTTCTACGCTCGGAAGAAAAAATCCTCAGCGAGACCTGGCTGTTTCAATATCACCCGTTTTGAGCGGCGATGACCGAGCCGCGCGGCGCGATGGATCCGCGAACATGGATGAACTGCCTGAGCTGCCGCCGAACGCCTTCGTAAAGTCGGACAGTTCTCCGGATGATCTTTTCTATGCCGCACCGCGCTTCGTCACCCATATAGACGGGAACGCGATCGCCGCCGTCATGGTCCTTTATCGCGAACTGTTCCCGGCGGCCGGCGTCATTCTCGACCTCATGTCGAGCTGGATCAGCCATTTGCCGAGGGACGTAGCCTACGCCCGAGTCATCGGGCAAGGAATGAACGCGGCCGAGCTCGCCGCCAATTCGCAGCTTACAAGCTCATTCGTGCAGAATCTCAACGAGAATGCGATTCTCCCGCTCGAGCCGGAGAGCGTAGACGCCGCGGCGATCTGCGTTTCAGTGCAATATTTGCAAAATCCCATCGCAGTGTTGCGGGAGGTCGCGCGCGTCCTGAAGCCCGGCGGGCCAGTTGCGATCACTTTCTCGAACCGGTGCTTTCCGACCAAGGCCGTCGCCATCTGGCAGGCGCTCGATGATGACGCCCATGCTCGGCTCGTCGCGGTTTATCTCGAGCGGGCCGGATTTGCGCCGATCGAGACGCGCGAGCTCGTTCCGCCCGCCCGAGGCTTCGATCCGCTCTGGGCGGTCATCGGCCGGACGCGCAAATAGGCGGGCTTTGGACATCATCGCCTTCGCATCGCGGTCGATTTGCTTGCATAACGCAAAGGCCGCCAGCAATAGTGCGCGCGAATCCGAATTGCTTCATTTCTCGGCGAGGGGCCATGCTCTGCTTCCACTCGACTGCCGGCAAGCCATTCATCAAAGTCGAGCGCGACGCCGCGGCGATTCCGGCCGAGGTGAATTGGATCGACGCCTTTCGACCCGAGCCTTGGGAGCTTGCTTTTCTTGAACGGACCCTTGGCATCGTGGCGCCGACCTTCGAAAAGCTGTCCGAGATCGAATCGTCGAGCAGGCTTTACCGCGACAAGGACCGCCTGTTTCTCAGCAGTCCGGCGCTCTATCGGATCGACGGCGGAATGCCGAATACGACGCCGCTTGGCTTCGTCCTGTCGAATGAGATTCTCCTGACGATCCGCTTCAAGCGCCTCAAGGGCTTTGATCTCGTCAAGGACAAGGTCTTGACCGAGGACCACATTCCAACCGGCGGGGCGGGCGCCTTCGTCGCTCTTGTCGGAATGATCATTGATCATGTCGCCGACGAGCTCGAGGGCGTCAGCGGCGATCTCGATCGCGTGTCGCAGGATATATTCGGCATGAACGGCGGCGCGGATCAGCGTCTTCAGCCGCGGGAAGACGGGCGGCAGCTGCGCTCTGTGCTGCGAAAAGTCGGACGCAATGGCGATCTTACCGGAAAAATCAGCGACGTCATTCTCGGGATGGCGCGAATGGTCCCTTATGTCATGACCAATGGCTCCGATTATCTTTCCGCCGATGCGCGCGCCAGGCTCAAGAGCCTGCGCATCGACCTCGATTCCCTCAAGGACTACGAGACGCGCCTGACCGACAAGATTCAATTCCTTCTCGATGCGACCTTGGGTCTGACCAATATCGAGCAGAACAATATTTTCAGGGTGCTGACCGTTGTCTCCGTGATTGGCATTCCACCTACGCTCGTCGCCAGCATGTACGGAATGAACTTCAAGCATATGCCTGAGCTGGAATGGAGCTACGGCTATCAATATGGACTTTTTCTGATCGCGTTCAGCGCGCTCATTCCCATCGTCTGGTTTAAATGGCGCGGCTGGTGGTGAGCCTCGCCTCGCAGCAAGGACGTCAGCCGTCGATGTCGGAAGAGGAGCTGAACGCGCGGCTTCTCTATCGCGACGGGCTGATGCTCGTCATCGACAAGCCGGCGGGGATCGCGGTCCATCAAGGTCCGAACGGCGGCGAGAATCTCGAAGCCTATTTCCATATGCTGCGCTTCGGCTTGCCCCGCTCCCCGGCGCTCGCGCATAGGCTCGATCGCGACACCTCCGGCTGCCTCGTGCTGGGGCGCCATCACAAGGCGCTCGAAAGACTGGGTCTCTTGTTCAAACAGGGCAAGATCGAGAAGACCTATTGGGCGATCGTCGAAGGAGCGCCGACGCAGGACATGGGCCTGATCGACCTCCCGCTCGGCCGGCTGGATGCGAGCCGCGGCTGGTGGATGAAGGTCGATCCCAAGGGCGCTCCCGCGCGGACGCGTTGGCGGGTGCTCTCGCGGTCAGAAAGCCATGCGTTTCTCGCGCTCGAGCCCTTGACCGGCCGCACCCATCAATTGCGGGTCCATTGCGCGGCGCTCGGTTGGCCAATCCTCGGCGATAAGGTCTATGGCGGCGGCGGCGCGATGGGAATGCAGCTGCATTCCCGCGCGATCAAGATCCCCCTGTATAAGAACAAGGAGCCGGTCAGCGTCGATGCGCCGGCGCCGAGCCATATGAGCGCGATGCTCTCCGCATGCGGGCTTTCTGGCCTCTCAGGCGAAGCTGGACAAGCCTCAGGGACAGGAGCGGGGGCGGTGGGACAAATCGAATAGAGCTTTGTCTCCGCGGGGCTTCTGCCTCAATTTCCGACATATTGATGCAAGGAGGCTTCGACGGCGGATTTTTCTTGCGTCGAGAGCTTGGCGAGTTCGCCATCGAGCCAGGCGTCCTTGACGCCGGCGGCTCTTGCGAGAAGATGCCATTTCATCGCCTCGACCATGTTCTTCGGCAGGCCGCGCCCTGCTGCGAGAAGACGCGCGGCGCGGTTTTGCGCGATCGGGTTGTCCCGCACCGCGGCTTTCAGGAAAAGCTTCGCCGCCGCCGTCTCGTCCTTTTGGACGCCAATTCCATTGAACAGCATGATCGCATATTCAACTTGGGCGGAAAGATTATTGTCCTTCGCGGCGCGGCCGATCCATTCCGCCGCGCGCTCATCGCTCTTTGCGACTCCGTTCCCACTTTTATAGAGCAGGCCCAAGGCATAGGCGCCGTCGGCGTCTCCGAGGACGGCGGCCTTCTCAAAGAGCCGCGCAGCTTTCGAGAAATCGGAGACGACTCCGTTATTTTCGATCGCGAGAACGCCGAGGTTATAGAACGCGCCAGGATGGTCTTGCGCCGCCGCCTTCTCAAAGAGCTTCGCCGCCCCGGCGCGATCCTGCGGCGAGCCGTCGCCTTTCAGCTTCGCGACCGCGAGCGCGAATGTCGCCTGCCGGTCGCCGCGGTCGCTCCCGAGTTGGTACCAGCGGGCGGCTTCGGCGGGGTCGCGCCGGACGCTGAGCCCTTGCGAATAAAGTTCGCCGATGAGGGTCATCGCGGCTCCATCGGAGGGATTGGCCTCGATCCGTTTCATCGCCTCGCGCATTGCGGTTGAATAATAGCCGCGCTGATAGGCGGCGAAGGCGAGATCCGGAGCGCCGCCGGCGCGCGCGGCGGCCGTCAGCTCGCTGGCAACCGCCATTTGCGCGCCGAAGAATTTGCCGCCGCAGAGCAAGACCGTCAGCCCCATGCAGAAAAGCGACAGGGAATGGTGGCGCAAGGTCGAATTCACTGGGCTGGTTCACCGACCCGCGCCACGATCGCGGCTGCGTCGCGCAAGGCGGCGGGGGCGCCGCGCGGATCCGAGAATACGGCGTCGCCAAGCGCGATGAAATCCGCGCCGGCGCGGACAAGATCGGCTGCCCCCACGAGATCATGCGCGTAGCCCACGCAAGGAACATTGAAGATCTCGGCCCACCAGGCGACGCGCTCGACAATGCTGGCGTGCGGCTCGACGCAGTCGGGGGCGCCGAACATCAAATAATCGACCCCGGCTTCGCCGGCCGTCATGGCCGCGTCGCGCGTCGTCAATCCTCCGGCGCCGACGATGCGGTTGGGCTGCAAGGCGCTCAAAGCCGCTTTGAGCCGCTCGCCGGTCGCCTCCATATGGACGCCGTCGGCGTCGGCTCGGACCGCTAGCTGAGGTTCATTAGCGATGAGGCAGGCGGCGCCATGCGCTTGCACGATTGGAGCCAGCGCACGAATGATCTTCTTTCTGTCGCCGTCATCGTGCGCTTCCGTTCGCAATAGAACGCAGGCTATGTCGCACGCAGCAAGCGTTGCGTCAAAGAGCGGCGCGAAAGCGGTAAAATCCGATAGGGGCGGCGTGATCAGATAGAGGCGGGGCATATCCAGCAACATTGCGCGAACCGATTCCGCTTGGGAACCCTGAATGTTCTTCTAGAGCATTTCAAGGCAAAGCGAGATCCTATTCGCCAGAAAGGGCGGTCCCTCGCGCAAATGACGTGAAAATAGGGCTGCGGCTCCGCGCGCGCGACCGATGCGTCTGCGTCATGTCGGCAAAGATCCTGCATTGTTGATCGTCGATTGCGTTTGTCGAGAGCTTCGGCGCTCGTCTTTATCGCGGGCGCAGCTAAGGCCGCCCGTTGCGGTCCTTATCGGCGCGACAAAAAGCTGCGCACACCTACGGAAGGGAGAAGGGCGAAACGCAGAACGAAGGCACAAAGCACAACGTCGCCGAAGTGTCGATGCCCAACTGTTACCAATGTTTAATTAGCAAGTTTGACAATAGTACAGTATGTATAAGAATATTAGTCAATCATCAGCGATAACGGAGCCATACGTTTTTTCGAGCCTTTTGGGTTGTGGTGAAATGAAAAACGCGTGCGCGCTTAAGGAAAATAATATGCAGCTCGACATCCTAAGGGTGGCGGAGCGTTTGTTTCGTGAGGTCGGCTTTCAGAAGACGACGGTCGCGGACATCGCCCGCGAGCTGCGGATGTCGCCGGCCAATATTTATCGATTCTTCATAGCCAAAGCCGAGATCAACGCAGCGGTCTGCCGCCGGATTTTCGGCGAGGTCGAAGCCGCCGCCGGGCAAATTGCAAGCGCTCCAGGACCAGCCAGTAAATCTCTGCGCAATCTAATCGCATCCATCGATGAGCTAAATGCCCGTCGTTTCTCGTCCGAGCGGAAGCTGCACGAGTTGATTGAAGCAGCCTACAATGAAAATTGGCCGATCGTCCATGAACACTCTGAAAATATGGACAAGATTTTTGCGCAAATTATCAGCCAGGGCATGGCGGCCGGCGAGTTTCGGACCGGCGACGCGGAGCTTGCGGCGATTCTCGTCCGCAGCGCCTGCATGCGCTTCTGTCATCCGCGCCTGATGGTCGAATGCGCGCTAGATCCTGAGCCAACCATCGACCAAATGATCGATTTTTGCCTCGCCTCACTCGTGTAAAAGGCTTGCCGTCTCTTTTGATCGCACGAGGCGATCCCTCCCAGGCGCCGGGAGCGGGCGCGTCGCGCCCGTAAAGCCTTCCAACACGGTGATGGAAGCTGCGGAGCCCTATGACGACGCCTGGACATGACCAGCCTCAGGTCCGCTTGTCCGGCGCGCGCATCCGTGCTAACCGCAGCCGCGGGAGATTTGCAATGACGAATGGAAATGGAAGCGGCGCCGCCGAGGTCGATTCGGCGCCGGCGATCAATGCGATGGTGCAGTACACAAAGGATTTCTCATTTGAGAATCCAAATGCGCCACGCTCGCTGGGACCGCAGCAGACAGCGCCGAATATTTCAATTCAGGTCAATGTCAACGCGCGCCAGGTCGCCGACGCGGACTTCGAGGTGAATATCCTGCTCGAAGGTACGGCGCAGGTGGACGCTGACCTCTTGTTCAAGTTCGAGCTCGATTATGCCGGACTTTTTCGGCTGCATAATATTTCCCCGAACGACATGCATCCGATCATCATGATCGAATGCCCTCGCCTTTTGTTTCCTTTCGCGCGACAGATCATCGCCGAAGCTGTTCGCAGCGGAGGGTTTCCGCCGCTCTACATCGATCCGATCGATTTCGCCGCGCTTTATCGCAAGCGCCTCGCTGAGGTCGCCGCCGCCGCAGGCGACGCGCCGACGGCGACGACCTGAAGTTTCGTCGCGCGGGAATTGAGTAGGCGCGCCAATGTCGGGCGGCGGGGCAGGATCAGCTGCGGTCCTTGCTCCCGTCGCTTTTGCCTGGGCCAAATCGGAGCAGGCTAGCGCCATGCGTCTTCAGCCAGGCTTCAGCGGGTTCAATATCCGAGGATAATTGCGCAACCACGGCCCAGAATGCAGCGGAATGATTCATGTGCAGGAGATGCGCGACTTCATGCGCCGCGAGATAGTTGAGGACAAAGTGCGGCGCCATGATCAGCCGCCAGGAAAAATTGAGCGCGCCCACTGAGGAGCATGATCCCCACCGGCTCGTCGTATCCCGCAGCGTGATTTTGCGAGGATGGACGCCGAGCTTGGCGGTGTGGCGCGCAACAGCGGTCTCAATGTCGCGCCTGGCCTCCCGTATCAAAAAGTCCTGAACGCGCCGTGGGACGAAGGGAGCCTCCGCATTAACCCAAAGCAAGGGTGCAGCGTCTCCATGAGCGTCTTGCGTCGCGGCTTCGATCCTGACGGCTCCACGCGCTCCGGGGCGGTGCGCGATTCTATGGAGGACTCCGCGCACAGGCACGAATTCGTCAGGCATGAATCGCATCTTTGCCGGCAGTCGGCGCAGCCGCATGCCGATCCAGGCGGCGTGGCGCTCGGCGAATGATTTCGCCTCTGCGAGACTGCCGCGCGTGGGCATCGTCAAGACGACGTCATGCGCCGCGGCCCGGACGCGCAAAGTATAGCGCCGCGCCGCCGCGGTCCGCTTCAAATTGATCCGATATGTCTCGCCCGCGTGGGCTATGTCGAAGTAGGCGATTTCGGCGCCGCCAGCGGGATTTCGTCGTAATCGTCGCAGCATAAAGCCAGCTTAGCGAGACGCGAGGCGAGTCGCTACTGGCTAGGCGATCGCACCGCGGATTTCAGCTGGATTTCACTAGAGTCAAGCTTGCGGCGGAAGGCTTGACCGACGCCTCGTTCCGATGGAACTCCCGGATCCTCGGGGCGATTTGATTGCGGAAACGCGACCCGTTGAACACGCCGTAATGGCCGACCTTGCTTTGCAAATAATCCGCCTTCATGGACCGTGGAATGTTGCGGCAGAGGTCATGCGCCGCAGAGGTCTGGCCTATGCCCGAGATGTCGTCGTTTTCGCCCTCGACGGTCAGCAAGGCCACGCGATGGATCGCCGAAAGATCGACCTTGACGCCGCGGTGCCTCATATGTCCGTCAGGCAGGGCGTGACGGACAAAAACCAAATCCACGGTCTGGAGGTAGAATTCCGCCGTGAGATCCATGACCGAGAGATATTCGTCGTAGAACTCCCGATGTTTTTCAGCCGAATCGCCGTCGCCTTCAACGAGATGGTTGAACAATTCGAAATGCGCGTTGACGTGCCGATCGATATTCATCGCCATGAAGCCGGCGAGTTGCAGGAAGCCTGGATAGACATCGCGCCCGGCGCCTTGATATCCATAAGGCACAGCGCAAATGCAATGACGGCGGAACCAGGCGCCGCCGCGCTCTTGCGCCAGAAGATTCACCTTGGTCGGGCTTTGCCGCGTGTCGATCGGCCCTCCCATCAGCGTCATCGAAGCTGGAACGTGCGGACTGTCCGCCGCCTCCATCAGGGCGACGGCGGCGATGAGCGGGACGGCGGGCTGGCAGACGCCAAGCGTGTGGAGCGGGACGCCATCTTGCTCCTTGCTGAGCAATTTGCAGATCGAAATCAGATAATCGATATAATCGTCGAGGTCGAACTTCCCGACTGAAACTGGGATCGTGCGGGCGTCGACCCAATCGGTGACATACACGTCGTAATAAGGGAGAAAAGCCTCCACCGTGCCGCGCAGGAGCGTCGCGTGGTGGCCAGACATGGGGGCGACGATCAAAAGCTTCGGCTGCGGCTCCGCAAGCGGGGTTTTAAACGGGCGTTGGAAATGTCGAAGCTGGCAGAATGGCCGCTCCCAGACGATCCGCTCGTTGATCGGAACGGCTTCATCGCCGACCATGGTGAAGTTTAAGCCGAATTCCGGCTTATGGTATCGACGCGTCACGCGTTCGAACACTTCCGCCGAAGCCACGAGGTTGCGGCCGAACGCTGTGAAGGACAGCGGATTGGCCGGGCTCCTCCACCATGTTCGCGCAACATGAGACGCAATCCTGGCCGGAACCACGGCGAGATGGGCCATTTCGTGCATTTCATATGAAAATGGGGGCATTTTTGTTCTCACTGCCGGCGAACCGGCCACGCCGCCCACAAAAGTCTAGGCGGTGAATTCTTCCAAATTTAACACCGTAACCTTAAGCCGCTCTTTCGCCTAGCCATACCCCTAATGCCTATGTATTCATATATTTTTTATATTTGTAGCATGCACAAAACGATGGTCCTAGAATTAACGCATCGGGAGGTAAAAAATTGTGACCGTTCCGATTAAAATTCGTGATCGCAAGGACAACGGTCTAAAATTGTAGCAGAGATCGGGCTTTTGGCGCAGCTTGACGAAAGCCGAGGAAAGCGAAATCAGCGGCTTGCAAGAGAATAACCTCGATTATTGTAACTAATCACTATTAAAGATAGAAGATAGAATTTATTAATATATTTGCCAGACCCCGAGAAGGTCCATTGCTGGCGCGCGCGTCGTCGGCGTTTGAGGGGCAGGTGGCCGCCCTTGCCTTTAGGGCTTCAACCCTCGGGCCCGGGCTCTTGCGCCGACGGCTAGCCGGTGTATGGGATGACGATGGTTGATTTATTCGACATCGACCTTGGACGCCGCTCCCGGCGGTTGCGCGTCGATACGCTCGTCAAGCTGCGGTGGCTGGCGCTTCTCGGTCAGGCGATCGCGCTGATCGTAACCCGTTTCGTGCTGGGTTTTTCGCTTCCATTCGGCCCTTGCCTCCTCGTCGTCGCAGGATCGGCTTGGCTGAACATTGGCTTGCGCCTGCGGTTCGGCCACACGGATCGGCTCGAGGATCTGCCCGCCGCCGCGATGCTCGCCTATGACATTCTTCAACTCACGGCTTTGCTCTATCTGACCGGCGGCATCGAAAATCCATTCTCGATGCTTTATCTCGCGCCGATCATGATTTCGGCGGTGTCGCTGTCCAGCCAAATCACCTTCGTCTTGACCTTGCTGATGATCGCCGCAGTTTCCGCTTTGACGTTCATGCATTACCCAGTGCCTTGGTTTCCTGGCGAAACTCTGCAATTGCCCTTCATTTATAGCGCCGGCATTTGGGCGGCGAATGTCATAAGCGCGGCGTTCATCGCTATTTACGCGTCGCTTGTCGCCGTGGAGGCGCGCAAGCTCGCCGACGCCTTGGCTGCGACCGAGCTGGTCATCGCCCGCGAACAGCATTTGACGCAGCTCGATGGCCTGGCGGCGGCGGCGGCGCATGAGCTCGGCACCCCGCTCGCCACCATCACGCTGGTCGTCAGGGACCTCGAAAAACAGCTTCCCTCGGCCGGCCCTTTCGAAGAGGACTTGGCGCTGCTCTCGCAAGAAGTCGCCCGTTGCCGCAGCATTCTCGGCAAGCTGACCTCGCTTGGACAGGACTCGGGGAACATTCTGGACGAAATGACTCTAAGCCTGCTGCTCGAGGAAGTGGTCGGCCCACAGCGCGATTTTGGGGTTCTCATCACGATCGTCAAAAATGGCGAGGGGAGGGAGCCTGTGTGCCGACGCAATCCGGGAATCCTCTACGGACTTGGCAACCTGATCGAAAACGCGATCGATTTCGCCGCGTCCGAGGTGCGCATCGGCGCGCAGTGGAACGCGGCTATCGTAAGCGTGGTGATCGAGGACGACGGTCCCGGTTTTTCGCCCCATGTCGTCGGTCGCGTAGGCGAGCCTTATGTGACAACGAGGTTCGACCGGCGCGCTAAATCGGAGGAAGGGTCAGGTCTGGGCCTCGGCCTGTTTATCGCCAAAACCCTGCTGGAACGCTCTGGCGCAACTGTCGCGACGGCGAATTTCGGGCCGCCAAAGAGCGGCGCTATGATCACGATTACTTGGCAAAGAGCCGCTTTCGAGCGCGGCGTCAGAGGATCAGCCTTTGAAGCAGCCAAGATTCCAACCTGACCGCCGCGTTTCAGCGCCCGTTTCACTTGCCTCCATGAGAGGCGGCCTGGGCTCGATGCGCACGGCCCATGGCGAAGCCGCCGCCAAGAATATTGCAACGAAAGTGGATATCGCTCCGGATTGGCGCTAGACTGTTTTCACACAGTCGCGTCATTTGCGGCGAACTATCCCTGCTTCGCCCGAAAATGCTCTAACCGAGACACTTGGCGATGAAGAGCGAGCGCCTCGATCCCTTGAAGGCCGGCAGCCAAAATGAAGATTCGACGAGCGAACTTGGCGCGCTTGGGCCGGATCGTTCGCTGCTGATCGTTGATGACGACAAGCCTTTTCTGACGCGGCTGACCCGCAGCATGGAGATGCACGGCTTTATCGTGACCGCGGCGCAGTCCGTGGCGGAGGGGCTAGCGGCGATCGCCGAAAGCCCCCCGGCTTTTGCGGTGATCGACATGCGGCTCGCCGACGGCAATGGGCTCGACGTGATCAGCGAATTGAAGGCGAAGCGGCCGGACGCGCGCGGGGTGATCCTGACCGGCTACGGCAATATCGTCACCGCCGTCACCGCGGTGAAGCTTGGCGCCTTCGACTATTTGGCCAAGCCCGCCGACGCCGACGAAATCTATCGCGCTTTGATGGCGACCAATCATGACAAGGCGGAACTCCCAGAAAATCCGATGTCGGCCGATCGGGTTCGCTGGGAGCACATTCAAAGGGTCTATGAGCTTTGCGGCCGCAATGTCTCTGAGACGGCGCGCAGGCTCAACATGCACAGGCGCACGCTCCAGCGCATTCTGGCAAAGCGCGCGCCCCGCTGACGCGTTTCTGGTCATGGCCGATCGCCTTTTCGGGGCGCTCTAAGCCACGTCGCGTCATGAGCCGCCACCGATTTCGCAATAAGCTTCAGGGCGTCATGGCCCCAGCGCCGTCCACCCGAAGCTTCCCCGGCTCGGTTTCTCCCCGCAAGCGCGGCGCAGTCTCGAACGCGCCGGACTGGCGGTCCCAGGATCTCGCATAGGCGCCGCCCGCGGCAAGCAGCGCGGCATGGGGGCCTTCCTCCGCCACCTTGCCATGGTCGAGGACCACCAGACGGTCCATTTGCGCGATCGTCGAGAGCCTATGGGCGATGGCGACGACCGTGCGCCCCTCCATCAATTCGCCGAGCTGCTCCTGGATCGCGGCTTCGACCTCAGAATCGAGCGCCGAGGTCGCCTCGTCGAGAATCAGGATCGGCGCATTTTTCAGGATGACGCGGGCGATTGCGATGCGCTGGCGCTGGCCGCCGGACAGTTTGACGCCGCGCTCGCCGACGAGGCAATCGAAGCCGCGCCGGCCTTGGCCATCCTCGAGGCGGTCGATGAACTCCAACGCATGGGCCGCGGCCGCCGCTTCGCGTATGTCCTTTTCGGTCGCGTTCGGACGGCCATAACGGATATTGTCCCGGACCGAGCGATGCAACAGAGACGTATCCTGAGTCACCATGGCGATAAGCCCGCGCAGGCTCTCCTGCGTGACGCCGGCTATGTCCTGGCCGTCGATCAGGATGCGGCCGGATTCGACATCGTAAAAGCGTAAGAGCAAATTGACGAGCGTGGACTTGCCTGCGCCCGAATGGCCGACAAGGCCGACGCGCTCGCCGCCGCGAATGGCGAGATTCAGGTCGTGCAGCACGCCTTTCCTGGTTCCATATCCGAAACGCACGTCTTCAAAGCGGATCTCGCCTTTCGCTATGCGCAATTGCCGCGCATCCGGCCTGTCCAGCATTTGCGTTGGAACCGCGATTGAACGCATCCCATCCTGCACGGTCCCGATTGCTTCGAAAATATTGGTGACGCTCTGCGCCAGCATCCATGAAAAGCCGCTGAGCTGCCAAGCAAGCGGCAAGGCGACTGCAACCATGCCGACCGTGATGAGTCCCTGCGCCCATAGCGCAACCGCAAGGCCGCCGGTCGCTGTGATCAGGGAGCCGTTTAGCAGAGACAGAAGAAAAGCGAACAAAGTGTTCAGACGCTGTTGGGCATGGAAGGCCTCGGTGTGCCCGTCGACCGCTTCACGCACGAATTTGTCTTCATCTTGAGCCCGGGCGAAGAGCTTGACGGTCAAAATATTGGTGTAGCTGTCGACGATGCGGCCGGTCAGGGCGGAGCGCGCCTCGGAATTGAGGCGGGAGCGGTCCCGCATGCGCGGCACGAAAATCCAGAGGAGGAGGGCGAAGCAGGCGAACCAGATAAGCAGCGGAAGAGCGAGTGCGGCGTCCATCGCGCCCGCCAAGACGATCGCGCTCGTCCCATAGACGAGGACGTGCCACATCGAATTGGTCGAGGAAACAACCGATTCGCGCAGCGAGGCTCCGGTCTGAACGACCCTTCCGGCGACGCGCCCCGCGAAATCGTTTTGGAAGAAGCTCCAACTTTGCCGCACCACATGCCAATGGCTTTGCCAGCGCGTCAGATTGGTGAGGCCGGGGGTGAGAATCTGGTTGGTGATGAGGCTTTGCGTCAGCAGCACGAGCGGCCGCGCCACGACGAGCACGGCGGCCATTCCCGCGAGTTGTCCCCAGTGTTCCCGCAGCAGGGTTTGCGGATCGTTTTGCGCGACGAGCCCGGTGACCCGGCCAATGAAGAAGGGGAGCGCAATATCGAGCAGGGCCGCCGCCGACCCTAGTACGAAAAGGGCGGCGAGAAACCCGCGCGCCTGTTTGGCGTAATGCCAATAAAAGGCGACGAGCTGTTGCGGCGGCGGTCCGCTTGGCGGAAGCGACGTTGGCCGCAGAATGCGTTCGATGCCATGAAACATGAATTTTTTCCGATTAGAAGCCAAACCCGCGCTCGGCGGCTTTGGGACTTAACGATTCTGTTCAAGACTGCGGACCGCTTAGTCCCGCCAGGCGCGGCCGGCGGAATGCGCCAAAACCTCCGCCAGCGGGGCCCCAGTTCAGCGCCGCCGAATGCTCGAAAACTGCCCGGATAACCATTGCGTCGCGCAGCGAAACCGGTGTAATGCCCGCTCCCTCGGCCATCAAACGGTCTCGTTGCGGTCGCCGGGGCCGGTAGCTCAATGGTTAGAGCCGGCCGCTCATAACGGTCTGGTTGGGGGTTCGAGTCCCTCCCGGCCCACCACGGCGATTTTATGTCATTGATTTAATAGTATTTTATTGATTATGGCCCGCACCTGGTTTGTTGGTGCGGGAATGGATGTTCGTGGTTTTGTCTTTCACGAGCTTTCCAATCGCCTCTCGCGCCAGCCGGGTCCGGTCCGCCGCGCGCGTATAGAGGGCCGCCATTTTCCCGCCACTCCAGCCGTAAATAGCCTCGAGCTGCGCGACGGTCGCGCCGTTGTTCGCTGCGCGCGTGGCGCCGGCTTTGCGCAGCCCATGGGCGGATCCAGGCACGCCCGCGGCCTTGCAGGCTGATCGGAACCAATTCCCAAACGATTCCTTCGTCATTGGCGCGCCTGCCGCCGTCGAGATGAAGGCCAAGTCGCCAGTCTTCGTCGCCGCGATGATTTCCGCGAGTTCCGGCAGAACGGGGATCACGACTTGAATTCCTGTCTTTTCCGTTCGAATGGCGATGACGCCGTCCCGGACATGCTGGCGCCCGAGCCGCGCCGCATCGCCGCGCCGCAGTCCGGTGTAAAGCAGCATCGCCAGCGCCAGCCGCTCCCGCGCCCCAACCGGCCAGCGCGCCTCAAACCGCTCGATCTCCTCCTCGGTCCAGACCTGGAAACCCTCCGTCTGGACGGCCGCGCCCTGAATGTCTTTCGTCGGGTCTTCGGCGACGAACCCTGCCGTGAGCGCCCAGCGAAACAGCCCTCGCATTGTCTTCAGGAAATTATTGGCGGCAAAGGGAGTCGCCCTGCGGCGGTCGAGCCCAGCCCCTATTGTCTTGGCCGTCACGGCCCTATAAGGAGCCTCTCCAGCCGTCTTGATAACGTGCAGGAAAATATTCTCCCTCTGCTTCTTTGTGGCTGAAGAGAGCTTCGCCCACGCGGTCGAGTCGCGATAGCGGCCAATGAGCCATGCGAGCGAGTTCGTCGAGACGGAAGCTTTTTTAGGCGCGGGCTCGCCGGCGATCGCGGCCTGATAGGCGGCCATGAACTCCGGCGTCCCGTAGCTCTCGCGGATTCGGATCCGCGGTCCCCTGCCGACGCGGACGTACCAGACGAGCGCTCCATGGCGGGTGCGTTCACGATGAAGGTGCGGGGGGCGCGGCCGGGGCATGGGCTCCATCAAAGCATGATCTCCCGCTCGGCCTCAACCCCGCATTTTGGGCTATTCCGACGGCTCTCATCCGGCTCGACAGGAACGAGCCTGATTGTGCCGTCAGGGGCGATCTCGACCGCCATCCGCGCGCCCGCGCCAGCCTGTTCGACCGCGCGAATTGCGCGGGCGATGTCGGCCTGTCTGACGCGGGCGGGGCGGCGCGGCACCTCAGACCTCGATCGGAGCCTGCGCCACATCCCGCCGCAAATTGCGCCGAATGTTTCGCAGACATGCAAAGGAGCGGCGCCGCGCCGGCGCCGGCGGTTTTTCGTGGTCGACGAGGATGCAGCCGCGCCGGATTGGCGCTAAGCGATCCGTCTTGCGGGCAAAGCGACAAGCGACGGATAGGGCTGCGACGAAAAGCAAAAGCACCGGGGCAAGATCGAACTTCGATCCACGATCTGATCCGGAAACAAGTACTTTTTCGATCGCCGCGGGGCTAAGGAACGCCGCGAAATCGGCTTGCGCAAAGGTCATGCGGGTCCCTTCTGCGCAATTTCCATCTCCGCAAATTTTGCTTTGACGCCGGCGCGCTCTTCCTCTGTAAGCTCCATCAAGCAACGCTTGGTGAAGGGCTTTACCATCCAGTCGGGCATGCGCGGAACGAGACCGCGCAGATCCACATTGTGGAATGTTGGCGTTTGTTCACATAATTGCAGCGTCTTGAAGATCAGTGTGGCCTGACTGGTCATGCGCGGCCCCTTTCTATGTGGTTAGCCGCGCTCGCTATCCGGTCGAAGGGGGCGTTGCTCCTTTCGGCTGATTGCCGCGACGAGACCGCGCCATTTTTTGAATCGTTCGGGGTCCTCGTCGGGGCGAAGGCCGCTTGATGCGGCGCGAGGAAAGCGGCGAGATCCCGAACATCCATCTCGGCCACGGCGGCCATTAGCCGGTTCCCTTCTCATTTTCCCGGGCGCGCCACGCGTCGATCTGTCCGAAGGTCCATCCGAGGCGGATCAGATCATCTACAGAGACCGAGGTATTGATGATGAACACAGCTGCGATGTCAGACTTGACGCGTTCGCTGATCGCGGCGTCGTCGCTCATCCAACGGCGCGGAATTTGCTCCTGGTCCTGGCGGCGTTCGGATAGGGTGCTCATGACTGTTTCACCGCCGCCTTGAACCGCATCGCGCGCGAGTATGATAATGCTGTCGGGTTCGCCGCCACGTCTTTGTCCAGGCTGTCTCTTACGCAGGATGTTTTGCCGCTAAATCGTGCCAAATTGGCAAATTTTAGTCAATATAATATTGCCAAATTGGCAATATTATATTGAGAGCTCCCTTAGCCTGCCCGCCTCTAGCTGGGTGGTCCGAGTCCTATCGGTTCAATTCAGATGAAGAATGGTTGCCAACAAAAAACGCCTGCGCGAGGGGAGGCGGAGCAGTGGGGGCCATCCGAACGAATGATGGAGCGATGTGAGACTTAGGTCTGATTGATGTGATCTGGCGAGAATTTGATTTCGACGAACAGCATGGCGGCCGAGTTGAAGAGGCCACGTCGAACCAAAAGGCTTTCGAAGAGGGCCGGCATCGGGGGCGATGCGTCGAGGCCTAGCGTCGTGACCAGCTGAAGATTGGATCTCGATTGCGTTAATTCGTCCCAGAAACTCTGATACTTACAAGCAATATTTAAATATTTTGGGAGCGTATCGCCGACAGAGAAATTTATTCTACTTGATGGGCTTTAGCTCAATCCCGCACGCCGGACGGCGTTCTAATTGTGGTCAGTGCGCGAGTGCGGCTTACCTTTCAAGACGATGCTTTTAACAGTCTTTTTCTTAAATATAATGTCTAAAAAGCCATGATATCAATACTTGTACTATATTTAAATACTATAAATAAAATAGTTATAGTATTATAGCTATATAGGCTGAAAATCACTGATGATATACATTTCTATACTTTTCCATGTCTAGAGTCTGTATAGCTATAAAAAGCTGTGTCAGCCTTAAACCGTCCCAATTCAGCCTCCATTTTTGCGCACTCGCTTTCTACGAGGCGTTCTGGCCAGGCTTGTTTTGTGTTTTTCTTCCTCGTCGCCGATTGCTTCTCCGGTAGGACCCGTCTCCATTCGCCGGCCCGGACCGTGGCGCCCACCTTCAAGATCCATTCCAGCCTGACATTGCGGATTGGACTAGCATTGTGGCTCTCCAGGTCGAACAGCTCCTCGCCAACGCGGCGCAGCTTTTTGAGATAGCGATGGCCATCTTCGGTCATGACGGCAGCTTCGCAGCCATCGACGATGTCGCGCGTGTCGCCACGTTGCCAACAAATGAGGATCTCGCCAGGGTCGAAGCGCGGAAGCATGTTGTCGCCGACTACCTCGAAGGCGACGGCGTCCTTAGGGGCCGAGACCGGCGCCTCGATCATGGGAGCACAACCGCCGTCGCCCTGAGAACCTGCCGGGAAAATCTCGGCGCTCGCTCCAATGAATCCGCCCAGCGGGATTGATTGCGCTTTGGCGCCGACGAGGTCGGATGCGCTCACGCGAAGAGCCTCGCCAATTTTTGCGAGGTTCTTCAACGAAACGTTTCTGCCGTCCCTCTCCATGCGTGATAAATAGGAGACCGAAATCATTGAGATTTCGGAAAGCTGTTCAAGGGTTAAGCCCCGACGCTCGCGCCATTCCTTGATCCGGTTTGATTTGCCCATACGGCAATATGGTCCGTCGAATCGGCTGAGACGAGAGCCAAATAGGCAAAAAGTGCTTGACTGATGTTTGCCAATTTGGCAATATTGTCGAATGAATACACTTGACATTTATTTTGCAGAAACCGGGGACAACGCATCCAAGCTCGCGGAGCGAATTGGACGCGCTGTTTCGTCGATCACCCGTCCCCTCAATGGCGAGCGCAACGCCAGCATGACATTGGCGTTGGACGTTGAGCGAGGGACCGGCGGTTGCGTCACCGCATCTGAGTTTCTTTCGATTTGCCTTGCGGCGAAGAAGATGCGCGAGGCGCAGTTCATATCCCGCCCTTTTCCGACAGCCGGGGACGCCGCATGACTGAACCGGCGCAAACAGCAAATGCTCTCGTGGAAAGAAGCCGGCAGCGGCGCGGTCATTGGCCAGGATGGTTTGACGCCTCTCTAGATCGATCGGCTCGCCATGTCGCCCAGTCCCGAGGAAGCCTGCGAAATCGCCGAGGCGCCTTTGAGGACAGCAAGATCGAATGCAGCGGAACGGAAGCGAAGGATGACTTATCGAGGCTCTCGAGAAAGATGATCGGTAGGCCCTTGAATGAGCAAGGCAGGCTACACCTCCGATCTCGAAGCGGCGAACCAAGGCCTGCGCAGCGGGCCCAACGCCATGCGCGCTGAGACCGATCGGTCGCGAGAGACAGGCGGCAAGACTTGCGCTCCATTGTCCGCCTCTGGCGGAGAACTCAGCGTGCATTCACGCTCGCCTCTGTCATTTTCAAAAGAGCGGCGATGTTAGGTGAACCGTGCATCGCCGGAGACCTACCGATCATAGGGTTGCTCCTCCCGCTCCTCCCCTTCCTGGGGTGGCTTATCGCGGGGTGGGTCTACGTTGGCTGTGACTGGTCGTTTCTTCGGAGTGAGCAGGCAGGCGGCGGGGGGTAATGCTTTAGTCCGCACTCTTAGAGAACCGCAGCGACGCGCTTCAAATGGCTGTGTCCTTATCTGCCCGCGCGCGGGCAAATTACGAGGGAGCATCAGCATGACCCATTATCGCCCCCGCGACGCACTGACGTCCGCCCTGTTGGGCAAGACGTTTGGACCGCCGTCGCGGAAACGGCGACCAGCCTCCCAGATCCACCCTCCGACCTTGGTTGAGCCTGATCCTTTGCTGACGCCAGAGGAAACCGCCGCACTCTTCTGGAAGGGTCGGGTCCGGGAGCGGCAAAGCCTAACGGCTGCAATCTGCGGCGATCCTGAACCGCGGCGCCCGGCCTTGAACGGCGGTCTACCGACCGCGGAGGACGATCTCGATGACGGCCGCAAATGGCGCAAGCCCGGATTGCGGCGATTCACGTGGGACCGACAAGGATGAGCGGCGATGGGGCGTGCATTCGTTCTGCCCGACGCAGAACGCTCTACCAGGGAAGTATAGGGGAATGACATCGGGAGACCAGCTGGCTTTCCCTTTGGATGCCGCGCGCGCATTCAGCGAAGCCGCGGAAACTGCCGGACGAAGTGTGGTGGGATGCGCAGTGGCGAAGGCCAAAGCTCGGCGCACATGGATGCCCGAGCCGCAAGCCATGCTGAATGGGCGCGACGCGTGCGACTGGACGGAGATTGGCGACAAGATCGAAGGGCTGGCGGAATGAGCAATCGCGATCAACCGCTTGTGTCGAGGGATGTGGACCTCCGCGACTTTCCGTTTACGCCAATATTTAGAGCTCGGCTTTTTGGATCTAGCTTTCATGCTCGGGTGTCGGACTGTGGATGGCGAGTTGGCGTAACGCTGTGGCTCAAGTCATGGGATCAGGTTCCGGCGGGGTCGCTCCCGAAAGACGATGTTGATCTATGCCGGATCGCAGAGCTTGGACGTGATCTGAAAGCTTGGACGAAAGTGAAGAAGGAAGCTCTGTGGGGATGGCAAGAATGCAATGATGGACGTCTATACCACAAGGTCGTTGCTGAAGGGGTCAACGACGCTTGGGAACGCAAGAAGGCGCAACGAAGCAGAACCGAAGCGGCTCGTTTTGCGCGTGAATCAAAGCGTCTTCAGCAGAGAATGTCGCATCAATGCGAAACGCGAACGACAGAGGCTGAAACAATCTCTGTGACAGACCCTGTAACAGCATCAAAGGGACAGGGACAGGGACAGGGACAGGAAGAGTCAACCTCACTTCGTTCGGTTGCAGTCGCGCCGAACAAGCCGTCGCCGAAAGCAAGTCGGGCAAAAGCTCACAGTCCAATCGCCGAGGACGCGGAGCCTGACGACGTTCAGCGCCGGGACGCGATTTCAAGAAGTCTCGACCTGGCGACGTTCCGATTCGAATGGGCAAAGTTCCGCGACCATCACCGCGCCAAAGGCTCGCTTATGGCTGATTGGCATGCGGCATGGCGTACGTGGATCGGCAACATGGGACAGTTTCAGGCGCGCGCAGGTCCTGCATATCCCAAACGCAATCCAGACCTCGAGGCGTTCGAAAATCTTGTGAGAAAAGACCGTGAAAAATTTGCAGATAACTCCAGCCAATTCGCAGACGTCGCCATCAGCGCCGATCCCGTTGAGTCGAGCGTACCACGATCGGCTGGCGTGGTTCCGATCGAAGCTGGAACGCGATTGGAGGGGCAAAGGGACCCTCGCTTGGAAAGATGGTCCGTCCGACGATGAGCGCGAGGCCTTGCGGCTGCGGCTCGCGGAACTTGATCATGCGCTTCGCCCCGCCGGCGAAGCCGCCGTTCGTCCACATATTGCGTCGATCATGTTTTCGTTGAAACACGCCAACGAAGGAGCGTTGGATCGCACGGCGCTCCAGGCCATCTATGCCGCAGACCTCGCCGATTTGCCGCTGTTCGCGGTAGAGGCTGCTGGCAGAGACTTTCGGCAGGGACGCGCCGGCGATGGCAAATGGGCGCCAACTCAAGCCGAAATTCGAGCCGTGGCGCTTCGCCACGCGCATGGATGGAAATCCGAACGAGCTGGAATTCGGGCGATCTTGACGGCTGAAATCACTCCGAATCTGCATCCATCCGATGAACTCCGACAGCGAATGAAGGCCGATTTCGCTAAGCTCGCCGCGGAGCTGAAGGACAGGTCTGATCCAGTCTCGAAGCCAAATAGCAAGCCGCACTCGCTAGTCACGCCGCTCGATGCACAAGCCAATCTCGATGGTATGTCGGCTGAACGGCTGTTGGCGCCGAAGTTAAGCCCCGAGACTCTTGCGGCAATCGGTGCTGGCCAGCCGAATCGCGTGTCTGGCCAGATTGCCCGTGAGGAAAAGCTTTTGGAGGCAATCAAGTGATGATTAGCGATGCAATAGTTTGTAGTTTTTCTTGCGCTTATGGTGTGGTCGCTTGGGTTGCCGCCGCGGCAAGTGACCTTTGAATCGGTTGCGTTCTAGACCTCGCATCGATCCGGCTGCAACCGGCGCTCTCGCGGATCTATTGTAGGCGTTATCCTGGCTTTGACATCAGCGATAAGCGGTTGAGCGCGACCCATTCCAATCAGGCCACCGGAAAGTAGATCTCTTGGTGAACAAATCGCGGCTGGCAGCACATAAAAGGGGAACAGCGTGAATAAGAGACGGCCTGGTCGACCACGCAAATTTGCAATGCGTGAATCGAATGGAAGGCTCCAACGGTCAACACTTGCTCAGATTTCTGACGCGGATCTGGCGCAACGGCTCGAGGAGACGGCTCATGCTTATCAGCAGCCGCATAGGCGCGACGCAAACAATCCACGAGATGAAAGGCTAGAAAATGCCCTCGGTCGCTTTGCTGATTGCGTTGGTCTGCCGGACGAACTCTATCAAGCCGGAGTGAGGTACGGCAATTTGGTTCGCCGCTACCTGAGCCGCAAGGGCTTTCCGGGAATCTATCGCGAGCCGGTCCAAAGAGGTGGGAAGCCGCTGACCGATGAGGAAATCGCGGTGCGCATCGAGCGCGACGCGAAGCGTATAGGAGAACTCAACCTCGCTCTCACGCAAATGAGCCACCCAGCCTATGTCTCTGTGCGCCAGCTTGTTGTCGACAATATTGACCTACCGCCAGCGATGCATTTCGACGCCAAAATTGGCCTTGTCGAGCTTGCTGTAGAATTCAATTTTTTGCCGAGGGTGAAGCTGCCCCGACTTCGGCGGTTGACAACACTCGAAAAAAAGATTAACAGGTACGTCAGAAATTCACAGTGAGAAGTGTGCGCCCGGAGCCTAACGGTTCCGGGCGTTTTGCGTTTCGAGGCCTTGCGCCGGTCCTCCGCGACTCCTGTACAATATTGAATTGATCCACCGACCTCTTGGTGGCGCACGTCAATTACCCGTTTCAGACCTGCCTCGTGGCGGGTTTTTCTTTGCCGGATTGGGAACAAAATGGCGACCAAGCAAACTCTGCTCATCCTGAATACCTGGACCCAGCTCGATCTTGGGCCGCTCGCCCTTCAGGCCGTGGGCGGCCAAGTCAACTACATGGTTAGCGCGACGCAGCCGACCAGTAGCGGAATCTTCTTCTGGCTCGCCGCGGGTGAATTTCGTGAGGTCGATTGCGCGTCGACCGATCAGATCTGGGCGACAACTCTCTTTCAAAACGGGGTCTCCGTGCTCTCAATGCCGATTGGAAGCTGATGGCGGAAGCCGTGCTGGATGTAGATCAGTCCGATGAACCCATGCGCGGACGAAAGCTAACGCGGTAGGTCGTAAAGCGATATTGGTGCAAAAAATCGAAGTGGCGGCCTAGTTGGCTCGTGTTCGACACTGTCGCATAAAAGCGCTTACGTCATGTCCAACATCAATGAAGTTTTGAGGTCGTGGTGCACATGGTCGCCTCGTTCTGAGCTAACTGAAATCGATCCGCTGCGCATGTAATCATCTGTTTTAGATCCGCTTCACAACGGGTCGTTTTTTTGCCGGACAGGGATCAAAATGGCGACCAAGCAAACTCCACTCATCCTGAATACCTGGACCCAGCTCGACCTCGGACCTCTCGCCCTGCAGGCCTCCGGTGGCCAGGTCAACTACCTCGTTTCCCCAACGCAACCGACGAGCGTTGGAATCTACCTTTGGCTCACCGCCACCGAATTTCGTGAGGTCTATTGCGCCACGACAGATCAGATCTGGGCGACGACTCCCTTCCAAAACGGGGTGTCCGTGGTCTCGATGCCGATCGTACTTCCTTCCGTAGACTCCACCGCGCCCAATTTCTTCTTGCTTTCCGCCCTAGCCATCTAACCTCGGAGAGAACCTGTGGGACTTCCTACGTTAACTTATCCGCCCTCAGCTGGGGCGACGGTGAATACGCTGCCGATGGGCGGTCAAGCGACCGGGGCGAACAGCCTGCCGGTCGTCATTGCAAGCGATCAACCGGCAGTTCCGATTTCGGCTGCTTCGCTTCCACTGCCTGTCGGCGCCGCCCAGGATGGCGCGGATGCAACCGGCGTCACGCTACCGCCGGGCGGGTCCGGTATCCGTGGATGGCTGTCAGGGATATTTAACAAGCTCAACACGTCGATCACAGTCACCGGCACGTTCTGGCCAATCACACAGCCAGTTTCTTTTTCCTCGGCTCTTGTCGCCGGTTCGGCGATTGTTGGCAAAGTTGGGATCGACCAGACGACAATCGGAATCACGAACGGCGTGACAGAAGTTGGATCGTCGAACTGGGTGGTCAATCAAGTCTCCGTCGGGAGCACCGCGACATCGCTCGTTCCGGTGCGTTCCGCGCGGCAAGCCGTCGTCGTCACGAATATGGGCGCCACGCCAGTCTATCTCGGCGGCGCTGGCGTGACCATGATCAATGGCGCGCTTCTGCCGGGCGTCGTCGGCGCCTCCAAAACCATTCCAACCACGACAGCTGTCTATGGCATTGTCGGCGCGAATTCTCAGATCGTGAGCATCGAGGAGCTTTACTAATGCGCCGGATTTTTTTCGCAACATTCGCATTTCTTTGCCTCGCGGCGAGCGCTCACGCGTTCGGTCCAAGCCTGTCGGTGCCTTATCCGCCGCAGGAGACGCTCGGCGCGCAGCTACGCCGGCTCGCGACGTCGGCGAAGGGCAACAACCCGATTGAATTGCCGCCTCTGCAGGGCGCACAGCCATGGATTGTGCTGACCGGCGCATATCCGGGGAATAGCGCGACCGTTGCGCAAGGGGCGCTCTATTCTAATGGAGGCTACGCCTATTACGCCGCAGTTGGTGGCAGTTCCGGAACTGCCACCGCTCCGACCGGAACGGCGCGCAATGTGCAATATTCTGACGGCTCCGTTGTCTGGCTCTATTACGGATTCCAGGTCGGCGATATCGTCTCAAATGGTGGGAATGCCTATCAGGTGGTGACAGCTGGACTTCCAGCGACGTCGGGAGGCGGCCCGACCGGCAATTCATTGTCCATTACGGATGGCACCATCACATGGAAATATATCGGGCCTCAGACAGCTCCAGTCTTTACCCAATCGCCGATGCACAATTCGTCGCTAACCACCATCTATTCTATGACGCAGGGTGCGAGCGCCTACGCCTTGATTCCGGACAACTCGGGGGTCGTCAGATTTGAAGGAGGCTGGCCCTTTGTTGATAGCTTTGCGGTCGGCGTCAGCGTCGGCGCCCCCAATATTGCGCCGTCGACCGCTAACTGTGGAAATGCCATCTTTGGAAGCCTTAACGTCTCATGTAATTATCAATCCTATACATTTATAGCGGAGGCCGCGATTGTAGAAGTTGAAGCGCTTGGACAAAGCCCTTTCAATGTCATTGTTAACGGGCAATATATTTCATCTAACGTCATTGAGTGCAGTTATTACACTGGAGGCCTTCAGGCGTGCCAGCTGGATTTTACGAATGTGGGAGGACGTAAACCTAGGCAGATCACAATCGAGGCGACCAGCAATACGGCCATCAGGCAAATTGCTGTCGGGCCATCTGATTCCCTGGCCTATCCGGCGACGCGAGACAACTTTGGAGTTGCGGTTGTGGGCAGCAGCCTGTCTACAGCGACAAATGCAAGCGATGCATCTCATGGATGGAGCAACATCTTTCGCTATCTTGTCGGGCTTCCTGATAATGCATCTTTCGCGATTGGTGGGACCGGTCTAATCAACCCGGGGTCAGCCAGTAATTACATTACGCACGTGCTGGGTGATTTGATCAGATATACTGCATTCCGTGGAGCGCCGAAGATCATTCTAATCGAGGCGCCAATTAATGACGCCATTATCAACACGAGCGGCATAGCCTATAACGCAAGTACCGGCATAGTGTCGCTAACAACGAGTTATCCTCATAATATAAATGTAGGAGATTTGGTTACTCTTTCGGGAGTTACTGGTATAGCGGCCCTAAACGCTGTATGGCCCGCTGCCGCAGGCACGACGGGCACGACTCTTACGCTTCAGACGACTACGGGACTGTCAGGGACTGCCGGTGGAACTGTAACGGAATTCTCTGCGGCGGCCCTTACTCGCGTTACGCTGACGCTGTTGCAAAACCTGCGGGGCTCCTATGTGGGCGCTTTGATTGTCGGCGTCGGTTCGACCTATGGATCGAACAACACTATAGCAGGGACCGCAAATTCAATAATCAGCGTTGCGGAAGCGGCATTCGCCGGAGGTTTCGGCGCTCAACAGGCCACAGGAGATAAGCTGCTTGGGTTCATTGCGAATAATACCCGTCCGTCTCCACCTGGCCCGATCATTTCGGGGGCTGGAAAGCAAAACAACACGACGGGCCCGTGCTCCGCGGCGAATGGAACCGGAAGCACCGCGGGGAATGCGTTCTTCGACGTCTCATCTGACGGCACCCACAACGACGATTGCGGCTATTTGGAGTGGGCGAGGGCTATTGTTCCTCAGTGGTGGACTATCATCAGAGCGTTGCCGTGACGACGGTAGCGGTTCTGTGAGTCGAAACTAAAAGAACCGTCGATTAAATGTGTCGGCTAAACATGGAGTGGATAGGTGGCTATTGTTGATGACTTGAAGGCGGAAGTTGAGCACAGCAAATCCGTTGTGGCTGCAGCGAAGAAGGTTTACGAGGATCAAGATGCTTCATCGAAGGCATCGCAAGCCGTTCTCGAGGCGCAGTTGACGACTTTCGTCGCTGATCTGAAGGCGGCCCATGACGAGCTCGAAACTTTCGTCAACGCCAAGGCGACGGCGTCCGCCATGGCCCCAGCAGCAGCGGCGCCGCCCCAGACAGGAGCGGCGGAAACGCCAGTGCCGCTTCAGCTGGCGGGATATTAACTACGGCCGAACTCATCGCGTATTTCGAAAGCTTCGCGTCCCGGGCGTATTGGGATGTGGATCATTGGCGCGTCGGCTTTGGGTCGGACACTGAGGGACCGCAACAATTAAACGTTGTTCAAGGGACGACTACGACACGCGATCGCGCGTTGCAAAATCTTGCGCTCCGCATCCCTCAGGTCCAACAGACTATCATCAAAAAGATCGGCGCGGATGCATGGGGGAAGCTGGGTGAAATTCAAAAGAGCGCACTGAGCTCGCTTACCTACAATTATGGCCATTTGCCTGTTGATGTGTATTTGACGGCTCCGGCGAGGACCGCCGCACAGATCCGAGACAGGCAATATGATAATGGCGGGGTGAACAAGAGGCGCCGGATCCAAGAAGCGAACTTTTATATGGCGGGAACGCTTACGGGACAGGTCGGGTCGACCATCCCTCCGGTGGCAAAAGGTAGCGTCATCGCGGCGTCTGGAGCGGCTTCGGCTGCCATCGTCAACTATCTCCAGGCCGGTCCAGGGATTGGGACGTTGGCCTTGGTGCTCGGCGTCTGCATCCTTGTAGCCGTGCTTTTGGCTGTGACAAAAAAACCGAAGACGGCGACGGTCTTGGCGATCCCATCTGAGCCGCCTGCAAGAACGTTTTCTCCCGTTGAAGAGCTTAAAGCCGCGCTTGTCGACCTTGCGGGGGCCCAGGCGCGCGTGGCTGCCGCCGAAGGCGCAGTCATCGCTGAAGTCAAGGAGCAGGAAGAACTGCTCGCGCAGGTGCCGCACTCAACGGCAGTCGACAAATGAGGCCAACCGGAAAGGGAATACAATGAATAACATTTTGCTTAACTATAAGACAAGCGCAGCCGGCTTTGCGGCGGTCCTCGCCGCGGTCGCCGATATCGCCCATGCTCTCAGTGTTGGCGCTATCCCAAATTTGACCGTTGATGTCCCGGCGATTGCAAGCGGCATCGGGTTGCTTCTCGCCAAGGATGCATCGGTGAGCGGCACGGCGGCAGGTCAGGGCAAATGAGCGCGCCTGAAGCCGGAACGCCAATTGTAAGCGGCAATACGCTCTCTGCGATGGCCGCGGCGTTTCTTGGGGATCTTGCCTCGGGCAAGTACGACCAACAGGTCGCGGTTGTCGAGGGGTGGTTGAAAGAGGCGTCCTTAGCGATTCCTGCGCTCGTGGCCATTGAGAAGGGCTTAGAGGTCTTGCTAGTGGTGAATAAGGCGACGGCCCCGATGTCGGGGCTCGTGTCCGATGAGCAAGGCGGTTGGGTCCCGAAAGGCCAAGTTGCGCGGAATCCATTCGATCCGAAGACCGGGAAGTTTCTTTAGCGGTTAAGTGTGTGGACGAAGTCTAGCAACAGCTGGACGAACTTTCCACAACGGGGAGGCGATGCGTCTTGCCGCGCTCGCCGTCGCGCTGACGAGCCGTCGCGACCTCGTCGTCTGTCTCCAAAGCATCATAGCAGATTGAGTGCTGGCAAATGGGAACATCAAACAACGTCATCTTGCCGCAGGGAACTATCGTTTCTGTTGGCAATGGACCCGTCGAATTGCAGGCGGGGAATCTGTCGCTCGAATTTGCGAGCGATAACAATACGCCGACGGCCTGGTTTACATTGGCGGCATTCGAAAAAATACGGGTCAATTCCTCCGCGAAAGTCTGGGCGCTCTCGGCGATTAACGTGAGCGCGGTAACCGTTTCGCCGATCGTGCTTCGGTCAGTAGGCGGCGCGGGGGCCGGCGCGTCCGGGCTCAATGCTCTCTCGGTAGCTGCGCCCGTTGTCATGGCCGGGGCGAGCGCCGGCGCCGTCGTATCGGCGATTTCGGGCGTGACCTTCGGCTCGACGCTCGCCCTCCAGGATAGTCATTCCGGGGCGGTCGCGCTTTTCGGTTCAAATCTTGTCGTTGGAGCGACCCCGCCGTCGTCGTCGGGCTCCTTCACCATCACGCTGCAGGAGACGCTGGCCGGGGCGAATAATTCGCCACGATCGACGACGCTCACGCTGACCATGGCGGATGTGATTGTGTCGGCGTCGGGCAATGATGCGAACGCTGGGACGCTTACCGCGCCTGTAGCGACGCTCCACAAGGCGAGGCTGCTTATCGCGGCGGGCCTCGCCAACGCTGGAGGCCGGACCCGTAATTTCGTGGTCCTGTTTCGAAATGGATCTTACTACCTGTCGGCGACCGAGGTGTTTACTCTCGCCGATACGGCCGGTGCCGGTTACACGGTCACTTATAAGGCGTATCCCGGCGAAGCCGCGACGATCAGCGGAGGGCAAGTCCTGAGCGGGTTTGTCGTCGATGGGGCGACCGGCCATTGGACATTGACAATTCCATCGGTTGCCGCCGGGACATGGTATTTTGGAGAAATATGGGTCAATGCCCAGCGCGCCAAATGGCCGATCTGGCCGGTTCCTGGCGGAGACCGCCTCCACGTGGCCAGGCAGGTCGCGAGTTCCGGGACAGCAGCGAGCGACTCGGTCAAGCCCGCTGGCTTTGGCGATCGAGTCAACATCGTCAGCAACTCAACCGCTGTTCCACCGGCGAACACTAATCGCTTCGGGTTCAATGCGGGCGAGATTACTTCGTCGTGGACGAATTCCACCGACATCCGGATCCGCGTGTGCCATCCCGCGTGCTGGGACTCTTTAATTCCAGTCGCTTCGATCGACACGGTCAATAATATCGTAACGATGAACTCGCACACGCTTAGCGACATTATGCCGGTCGGCGCCGCTTGGAGGCGAGAGAATGTCTATGAAGATCTGGCCGCTGGCGGTCAAACCGGCCAGATGTATCTCAATCGATCGACGGGGGTTCTGACTTATGTTCCGAGGCCTGGAGAGAGCCCGGCGAATTCGATGGTCATTGCGCCGGTTTTGAATGAGTTGATCCGGATTTCGAATGGGCAGAGCGCCGGTGGAACAACAGGCAGCCTCGTCGGACGCATCACTTTCGGCAGCGGCCTAGTCTTCTCTCATACCAATTCGCCAACGCTTGCGTCTGGCTTCATCGGGGCCTTCACGAATCGGTTTACCGATCCGCTCGGAGCGATCACCGTCATCGGTGGAACGGGCGTGACGCTCAATGGCGTTACAATGACTCATATCGGCGAGGCGGCGGTGATCTTCGGGCCCGGCTCCATGTCGAATTCTGCGATCAACAGCACTTTTTCAGACATCGGCGCCAGTCCGATCATCGGCGGCCAAGAGCAGCGCATGGATAACGCCCGTTATCCAGACGGCGCCGGCGACGGCAAGGGCGGCAATGCCGGAATCAACGGCCCAAGCACGCCGGAATGGGCAATCGGCAATTCGACGGTCAGCAACAATCTCATCACTGACTTCGGTCATCTGATCTCGAACTCGGCCGGCATAGCTTTCGGACGGAACCAATTCGGCAACACCTTCACGCACAATGAAATTAGCATCGGGCCGTTGTGCGGAATCCATCTCGGTTACAACCCGGGAGGGTTTTCCGACACTTACCTCCGCACATGGTGGCCCGAGGCGGGCGGCAGCATGGTCAGCTATAATTACATCCACGACATGGGCTTCAGCGGCGCTGCGTTCGGCAATGATATGGGCGCGATTTACTCGCCAGGTCCCCAGCTCGGAACGATCTTCCAATACAACAAAATTGAAAACATCTATGGATCGCTATTTCCTACCTATTATGGCGGCGCGCTGAACTCTCACGGAGGAGACATCTACGGCATCTATAATGACGACTATTCTAACGGAGTGACTATTCAATATAACTTAGTCAGCATGGCGCAGAACTCGTTCCAGCAGCTAAAGGGCAAAAATCAAGTTGTGTATAATAACATATTTTACAGCGATTTTTCAGGGTACTCATTTGGAGTTGGGCCAGGGTTCACCTTTGTCGCTTATTTCTCAGAAGACACAACAACTTTGTTCGCGACAATAACGAAAAATATATATGTCGTTAAGAATACGACGGGAAACTCGATAGACGGCGTCGGCGGCATGTCCGCTATTCAGGTCACCGCCGACGACAATTTGTTCTACGAGATCGGGGGAACTCTCACGACGTTTTCGCCTGACTTCACATTGGCGTCGTGGCAGGCCGGAGGCCGGGACGTTCATTCGCTCTTTAATGTCGATCCCCTTTTCACGAATCCGTCCGGGGGAGACTTCAGCTTGCAGGCGGGCAGCCCGGCGCCCGCTCTCGGGTTCGTTCCGTTTGACCTCTCGACGGCCGGTCTTGCGTAGGGCCTCGCTCAGGAGGAGGAGCTGATGGATTCGCGGGAAAACGAGGCCAGCTCGTCCATGTGCGGCGGCCCATGGACAAGAACATCTATGCGAGCATGGCTGAGAGGCTGACGTCCGATAAGGCGAAGCTATCGATAGCGAGACGCGCATTCGAGGGGCCTTCAGAGCTGCGACTGCTAAACCCCTATCTCCATCCATTATAGATCGCGCAGAGCGGATTTTGCTGGCCTTCCTCCTCCAACCTTGATTGCATTCATGGCTCTTGAACAACACGCTGTCAACATGACGCCGAGTCCCGATCCGACTCTTTTGACGACTCTACAACTCAATAGGGAAATCGGCTCGGTGCGCGAAATCCTGGAGGCGACGCTGCGAGGCAATCTGGCCGTTGTACAATCCCGCATGGACGGAATGGACAAAGCGCTGCAGCTCTTGCAGGTCATCTCTGACCGCATCCCGGGTCAGATAGACGAGAAGATTTTCCGCCTCAAGGAGCTGCACCAGGAGAAATTCGAAAGCATCCAGGTTCAATTCTCCGAGCGCGACGTCCGCACCGAACAGACCGCGCGCGACGTAAAGATCGCGGTCGACGCGGCGCTCCAAGCCGCCAAAGAGGCCGTGGCGGAACAAAACCGATCGTTCGCTTTGGCGACCGCGAAAAGCGAAGCGTCCACCGCCAAG
>Ga0182030_10000586_pt1 | contig 69914 bp, 60 predicted proteins | sample 812S3MmetaG_FD_121299 | JGI IMG/M metagenome (GOLD analysis project Ga0182030, IMG submission 121299) | Permafrost microbial communities from Stordalen Mire, Sweden - 812S3M metaG (Illumina Assembly) | ecosystem: Environmental > Terrestrial > Soil > Wetlands > Permafrost | place: Sweden...
CGCGATTGAGCGATCCGCGATGAGCGATCCGCGCTTTGCCGGCATCGGCATGACTTCGGCGCGCACCCGCGACCGGCTGGTACAGCGACTGCGCGATCAGGGCATTACGAATCTTGCCGTGCTGGATCGCATCCGCAACCTGCCGCGACATATTTTCGTCGATGAAGCTTTGTCCAGCCGTGCCTATGAAGACACCGCTCTGCCGATCGGGTTTGGACAAACCATCTCTCAGCCCTACATCGTCGCGCGCATGAGCGAGGCGCTGCTCGAGGGCGGCCCGCTGCATAAGGTGCTCGAAATTGGCACCGGCTGCGGCTATCAGACCGCGGTGCTCGCGCCGCTGGTGACCCGCATCTTTACGATTGAACGCATCGAAGCGTTGCAGAAGCGCGCACGCGAGCGCTGCACGGAACTGCAGATCAAAAACGTCCGCTTCCGCCACGGCGATGGGACACTGGGCTGGCGTACGCAGGCACCGTTCGATGGCGTGCTGGTCGCTGCTGCGCCGCTGACCATTCCAGAGGCGCTCACGGCCCAGCTCGCCGTCGGCGGTCGTCTGATCGTGCCGGTAGGACCAGAGGGCGAACAGCAGCTGGTGCGGTTGACGCGACGTGAACAGGGAATCGAGCGGCGCGTACTCGGAGCGGTCTCATTCGTCCCGCTGCTGGGTGGACTGGGTTAGCCCCACATAGAAATGAGATGACGAATCTCGTTTAATCTATTGATAACTATTGTTAATTAAAGAAAACCTCAGGTAAAGTCTTAACAGACTTGCCAGCGGCTCAGATTCACGGCAACATCCTTTTGTCGGCGTACGCCGACAAGAATTCCGCCGGAGGCTCACCGAAAGAAGACACAGGGCGAAAAATTAGGGGAAGACCGAATGGTGAGCCAAAGAAGAAAAACAAAAACACGGTTGGATAACAATAATGAAGCGGAAACAATTATTCGAATTTGTCAGCTTCGGATAATTCGGGTGATGCAACGATCTTCTCTCCCTGTGTCTTCTTTCGGAGTGTCTCCGGCGCTCCTCAGCGATCCCCTCTCAGGGAAATAATCCCGCCACCACATTGCGCTGTTCGCTTGCCAGGATGTTGTAGGTCCGGCACGCAGCGCCGAGTGTCATGCACTCGAGTGCGATCCGGCGTGAGCGGAAGCTCGCGCGCACCGCTGCGCTGGCGAACATCTGGGTTTCCCCCGCGCCGAGCAGCACCACATCGGCGGCCAGCGCGAATAACGGCTCGAGCTGCGCCTCGATGAGTTCGGTCAGCGAGGTCGCGCCCCAGTCGAGCACGAGTTGCGTGGGCGTAATGATCAGGGGGCGCTTGATCAGTTGCTCGCCGATGAGGATTTCGCCATTTCCGTATCGGCGAACCACATTGATGCGGGAATCAGAGTCGAGCACCAGGCGCATGATCTGTACGATACGCCATGGCGAGCGAGCTCATCCTGGTCCTGCGCGATTTTTCTGCCATCGGCAACGCGCCCGCGCGGGATGCACTACTGCCGCGCCTGCCGGCCCTCGAGACCCTGCTCGGCAGAGCCGTCCGCGCACCGCTGCCGCAGGGCTGGCGCGATCACTTGCGCACCCGCTTCGCCGCTGCGGCGCAGCTGGAGTCGGCACCGGCGGGTGTGGTCGCCACCGACCTGGATCTGACGCCTGCCGGCATTGGCACGCAGTATTGGCTGGCAACGCCGGTCCACTGTTTCGCCGGACTCGACAGCGTGCAACTCCATCCGGCGGGACTGCTGGAGCTGTCGGTGCAAACGCAGTCGGCACTCGCAGCCGAATTCAGCAGCGTGTTCGCGGATACGCCGTGGCGGTTGCACGCCACGGGTAAGCGGGAACTGCTGTTGTCGGGTGCAACGCTTGCAGCCAGCGCGGCCGATCCGGCGATGTCGATCGGCGCGGATCTGCGCGATGGTTTGCCCCGGGGACCTGAGGCCGCCACACTGCGGCGCCTCGGGGTCGAGATCGAGATGTGGCTGCATGAAAACCGGATCAACCGGGAACGTCAGTCGCGCGGCGAGTTGCCGGTGAGTGGGTTGTGGCTGTGGGGCGCGACTACGCAGTCCGCGCCGGATTCGGGCGCGCGCCGTCCAATCGCGCCACCGTCACGATCCGGACCACTGCCACAACACGCGCGACTGTTCGGCGAGGATGCCTACATGGAGTCACTGTGGCGGTTGCGCGGTAGTCCCATTGCGCCGCTGCCGGATGGTTTCGAGCGCATCGGCGGACCCGCCGAAGGTTCAAGCGTGGTGCTGTATCCGACACTGGGCGCCGCAGGCCCGCTGCGGACATTCGAGCAACTCGAGCAGCGCTGGCTGGCGCCGGCCCTGCAGGCGCTGCGCGCACGCCGGCTGTCGTCCTTGAGTTTGCTGGCAGGCTCGTTCGCCTATCGCCTGACCCGGTGGTATCTCGCGCGCTTCTGGCGGCCTGCCTCGCCCTGGTGGGAGGCGCTCGCATGAGCGGCGTCTCGCCTTTGCAGATCGTTCGTCGCGTGGCAGCGGACAGCACCACGCCATTCGGCGATGCCGTGCACCCGGTCCTGCGCCGCATCTACGCTGCCCGCGGCATCCTGCATCCGGCGCAGCTCGGACTCGCGCTGCAGAAACTATTGCCGGTCAGCAGCCTTGATGCGGTCGATGTCGCCGCGCAACTGCTGGATGCGCATCGACAGCGCGGCGGACTGGTGCTGGTCATTGGCGACTTCGACGCTGACGGCGCCACGAGCACCGCAGTGATCGTTCGCGCGCTGCGCGCCTGGGGGTTTCCGCGCGTCGATTTCCTGGTGCCCAACCGCTTCAAATTTGGCTACGGGCTCACGCCGGAAATCGTGGCACTGGCACAGCAGCGCGAGCCCGCGCTGATCGTCACGGTCGACAACGGCATTTCCAGCAACGCCGGTGTCGCGGCGGCCCGCGCCGCAGGGATCGATGTGCTGATCACCGATCATCATTTGCCCGGAGCCTGCTTGCCGCAGGCCAACGTCATCGTCAATCCCAATGTCGCGGGCAGCGCCTTCGCCAGCCGCGCGCTGGCGGGCGTCGGCGTGGCGTTCTATTGCCTGGTGGCACTGCGTCGCCGGCTCGAGCAGAGCGGCAGCCTGCCTGCAGAGGCGATGCCGGTGGCGGATCTGCTCGATCTTGTGGCGCTCGGCACCGTCGCCGATGTCGTGCCGTTCGACCTCAACAACCGCATCCTGGTCGCGCAGGGGCTCTCTCGCATCCGGGCAGGGCGCTGTGTTCCGGGCATCACCGCGCTGCTGGAAATTGCACGCCGCGACCGCGACAGCCTGGTCGCCGGGGATCTGGGCTTTGCCGTGGCGCCAAGACTGAATGCGGCCGGACGACTCACCGACATGTCGATCGGCATCCGCTGCCTGCTGGCGGATGATCCGGCCGAGGCGCGCTCGCTGGCGCTGGAACTCGATGCGCTCAACACCGAGCGGCGCAGTATCGAGGCGCGGATGCAGACCGAGGCGCGCGCCGCGGTGCGATCGCTGCGGGACCATGGCAGCGGCGTGCGGCGTGCGGGCGTGTGCCTGTTCGATCCCGGCTGGCACCAAGGCGTTGTTGGCCTGGTCGCCAGCCGCGTCAAGGAGCGTCTGCGCCGACCCGTCATCGCCTTTGCGCCGGCTGAGGATGCCACGCTGCGCGGTTCGGCGCGCTCGATCCCCGGGGTCCACATTCGCGATGTGCTCGATGCGATCGCCGCGCGCGACAGCTCGCTGATCCAGCGTTTCGGCGGCCATGCGATGGCCGCGGGACTGACTTTGCCGATGGCCTCGCTGGATCCCTTCGCGCGTGCGTTCGATGAGGAGTGCGCGCGGGCGCTGCAGCAGCGCGGCTCGCCGGACGTGATCGAGACCGACGGCGAGCTCAGCGATCCGGAACTCGCACTGCCCACCGCGCAGGCGCTGCGCGAAGGGGGGCCGTGGGGCCCGGGGTTTCCCGAGCCGCTGTTCGATGGCCTGTTTCGGATTGAATCCGCGCGCGTGGTCGGGGAGCGGCATCTGAAGCTGCGGCTGGCGGCCCCCGAGGGGCGCGGCCAGTTCGATGCGATCGCGTTCAATCATGTGGATGCCCTGGAGCCCGCGGAACTGCCCGAGGGCCTCGTACGCCTGGTTTATCGGCTGGACAGCAATGAGTACCTGGGCGAGCGCCGCCTGCAGTTCATTGTCGAGCATCTGCTGCAGGGCTAGGGCGTGCGCAGCGCCATGGTAGTATTCATATGATGGAAGTCAGCCAGCTCAAGCGTACGCTCAAAGATCTCGAGGAACGTGCCGTTTCCTTGAGGGGGTTCCTTTGAGTACGACCGCAAGAAAGAACGTCTCGAAGAAGTAAGCCTCGAACTCGAAGACCCGGCTATCTGGAGCGTGCCCGAACGTGCCCAGGAGCTCGGGAAAGAGCGTGCGCGGCTTTCGGCACAACTGGAGGAACTCGATCGCGCCCACACCGCCGTCAGCGATGCGGCCGAGCTGCTCGAGCTGGCCGAGCGTGAAAACGACGAATCCACGGCGCTCGATATCGAGCGCGAATCCAACGCACTCGAAGCCGGCGTGCGGCGCCTGGAATTCAAGCGCATGTTCCGCGGCGAGATGGACTCGCACAGCGCCTTCCTGGACATCCAGGCCGGTGCCGGCGGCACCGAGGCGCAGGATTGGGCGCAGATGCTGTTGCGGATGTACCTGCGCTGGGGCGCCGCGCGCGGCTTCTCCTGCGAAGTCATCGATAGCAGCCCCGGGGAAGTCGCCGGCATCAAGAGCGCCAGCGTTTCGGTGCAGGGCGAATACGCTTATGGCTGGCTGCGCACCGAGACCGGCGTGCACCGCCTGGTGCGCAAGTCGCCGTTCGATTCGGGCAATCGGCGCCATACCTCATTCGCCTCGGTGTTCGTCTCGCCCGAGATCGACGATGACATTGCGATCGAGATCAATCCGGCGGATCTGCGCATGGATGTCTATCGCTCGAGCGGCGCCGGCGGTCAGCACGTCAACAAGACCGAGTCGGCCGTACGCATCACGCACATGCCGAGCGGCATCGTGGTGGCCTGCCAGAACGAGCGCAGCCAGCACAAGAACCGCTCGATGGCCATGAAGATGCTGAAGGCCAAACTGTACGAACTCGAGGTCAATAAGCGCAACGCGGCCGCCAAGGTGCTGGAGGATGCCAAGTCGGACGTGAGCTGGGGCAACCAGATCCGCTCCTACGTGCTCGATCAATCGCGCATCAAGGATCTGCGCACCGGCGTCGAAGTCGGCGATACCGCCAAGGTGCTCGACGGCAATCTGGATCAATTCATGGAAGCGAGTCTGAAGGCGGGATTGTGAACGACGACCAGGACAAGGACGAGAACAAGCTGATTGCCGAGCGTCGCCGCAAGTTGACGGTGCTGCGCGGGCAGGGCATCGCCTACCCGAACGACTTCCGGCGCGACGTGCTCGCCGCGCAGCTGTTGTCGATCTACGCCGATCGTGACGCGGCCTGGCTCGAGGCCAACCCCGTGCGCGTCCGTGTCGGCGGCCGCATGATGTTCAAGCGTGTCATGGGCAAGGCGAGTTTCGTCAAGATTGCCGACCGCAGCGGACAGATTCAGCTGTTCCTGCAGGAGGGCGCGCTGGGTGCCGGCTACGAGGCCTTCCGCGACTACGATGTCGGCGACATGCTCGGCGCGACCGGCGAGCTGTTCCGCACCCGCACCGGCGAACTCTCGGTGCGGGTCGAGCAGCTGCGGCTGCTGGCGAAATCGCTGCGGCCGCTGCCGGACAAGTGGCACGGTGTCGCCGACACCGAGCTGCGCTACCGGCAGCGCTACGTGGACCTGATCATGACCGATCGCAGCCGCGAGGTGTTTCGCACCCGCACGCGCATACTGCGCTACCTGCGGGATTTCATGGACGCACTCGACTTCATCGAGGTCGAGACGCCGATGATGCAGCCGATACCCGGTGGAGCTGCGGCGCGGCCGTTCGTGACGCACCACAACGCGCTCGATATCGACATGTATCTGCGCATCGCGCCGGAGCTCTATCTCAAGCGCCTGATCGTCGGCGGCTTCGAGCGCGTGTACGAGATCAACCGGAACTTTCGCAACGAGGGCCTGTCGACCCAGCACAATCCCGAGTTCACCATGCTCGAGCTCTATTGGGCCTACACCGATTATCTGGAGCTCATGGACCTGATAGAGCGGTTGCTGCACGGGCTTGCCGACGGGCTGTTTGCCGGGCGCAAACTCACCTACCAGGGCCGCGACTACGATCTGGGCAAGCCCTTCACGCGGATCAGCATCGAAGCGGCATTGCTCGAGCGCAATCCGGAGCTGGAGCGGGCGCGGCTGCGCGATGTGCCGTACCTGCATTCGGTCTGTGATCGCCTTGGTATCCCCTACAAGCACCACGATGGCGCCGGCAAACTGCAGATCGAGCTGTTCGAGAAGACCGTCGAGCACACGCTGCTCGATCCCACCTTCGTCTATGCCTATCCGCTCGAAGTCTCGCCGCTTTCGCGCAGCAACGATGCGGATCCGTTTCTGACCGACCGCTTCGAATTCTTCCTCGCCGGACGCGAACTCGCGAACGGCTTCTCCGAGTTGAACGACCCGGAGGAGCAGGCGCAGCGCTTCCGCGCGCAGGTGCTGCGCAAGGACAGCGGCGACGATGAAGCAATGCATTACGACGCCGACTATGTGCGCGCGCTCGAATACGGTATGCCGCCGACGGCGGGACTGGGGATCGGCGTGGACCGGCTCGTCATGTTCCTGACCGACAGCCCCTCGATTCGCGATGTGCTGCTGTTCCCGCAGATGCGACCGGAAGCATGAACTTCACCAGGAGATTCACACGATGAGCAACGAATTCCAGACCTGCAGACGCGCGCCGACGGCTATCGTCGCGTTCATGGCCACCGCTGTCACGCTGGCGGCATCGTCGGCAGGCGTGGCCGCCGCGGCCGCCAAGAGCGCCGCCCCCGCGGCTGCCACTGCGGCGCCCACCAGCGACAACGACAAGACACTCTACGCGCTGGGGCTTCTGTTGAGCCGCAACCTGGCGGCATTCGACCTCACAAGTGCTGAACTCAAGCTCGTCGAGCAGGGCATTACAGATGGCAATGCACACCACCCCGCGCTTGATCCCGAGGCCTACACTACCCAGGTGCAAGCGCTCGAGCGCACCCGCCTGGGCGCCATCGACGAGCGGCAGAAGACCGCCGGGCAGGCCCTGATCGACAAGGCTGCCGCTCAGTCAGGCGCGCAGAAGACGGCCACCGGGCTGGTCTACATACCGCTGGCAGAAGGCCAGGGCGCCGTCCCGGAACGTAACGATCGCGTCAGCGTCATTTACGAGGGCAAGCTCAGCGACGGCACGGTGTTCGACAGCTCGGCCAAACACGGGGGCCAGCCCGTGGCGCTGAACGTCACCGGCGTCATTCCGTGCTGGACCGAGGCGCTGCAGTTGATGAAGGTCGGCGGTAAGAGCCGCGTGATCTGCCCAGCCAATCTCGCCTATGGCGATCGTGGGGCGATGCCGACGATTCTGCCCGGATCAGCGCTGGATTTTCACATCGAGCTGGTCGATATCCTGCCCAAGGCACCGTCCCCGGCCGCTGGCGCTGCGCCCACGACGCCCGCCACGCCCACGACGCCAGGGACCCCGCCATCCACAGGTCATTGACGAACTCATTGGCGGGCAATCGTGTCGATGCGCATCGACAGATCGATGGCGGTGATGTGCTTGGTGAGCGATCCGACCGAGATGTAGTCGACCCCGGTCTCGGCGATCGCTCGCAGTCTGCCAAGATCGACGCCGCCGGAGCATTCCAGCTGTGCCGGTCGCGCATGGCTGCGATTGAGCGCCACCGCTGCGCGCACATCGTCGAGCGCGAAGTTGTCGAGCAAGATGATGTCGGCGTGCGCATCCAGGCCCTGGCGCAGCTGATCGAGGGTCTCGGCTTCGACTTCGACACGGACACCGGGCGCGTCGTGACGGGCCGATGTCACGGCCGCGGCGATCGATCCGGCCGCCGCGATGTGGTTCTCCTTGATGAGCACCATGTCGTAGAGCCCGAGCCGATGATTGGTGCCACCGCCGCAACGCACGGCGTATTTCTGCGCTGAACGCAATCCGGGGATCGTCTTGCGGGTGTCCAGAATGCGGCACTGCGTGCCCGTTACCGCCTCCACGTAGCGCTGCGTGACGCTCGCGGTGCCCGACAGCAGCTGCAGGAAATTAAGCGCCGTGCGCTCCCCGGTCAGCAGCGAGCGCGCGGGACCTTCAAGTTCGCACAGGATCGAATCGGCCGCCGCGTGCGAACCGTCGAGGAAGTGCCAGCGTATCTCTACCAGCGGATCGAGCTGCCGGAAGGTTTCATCGAACCAGGCCGTTCCGCACAGCACTGCGCGCTCGCGGCACAGTACGTGCGCGCGCGCGCGCGTGCGCGCCGGAATCAGACCGGCCGTGATATCACCCGGTCCAATGTCCTCGCGCAGCGCGCGCGCGACCTGCTCGGGCAGGTCGGAGGGCAGAGGGCTGTTCAGAACGGCAGCGGGTGATTCGAAGCGCCCATGCAAAGCAGCAACGGAATCGACAGCACGAAATTCGTGCGCGATGCCAGCAGGGCGACTTTGCGCGCCTTGGCCTTCTGCTCGTCACTGGCGGCCACGATTCCCAGGATCTTCTTCTGGTTTGGCCAGATCAGCGCCCACACATTGAACAACATGATGGTGCCGAGCCAGCCGCCGAGGCCGATCGTGAGCCCATAGTGTTCCTGGCCGAAATTTCCCAGGGTCACCGCGCTCACGAAGGTTCCGGCGCGCACGAGGTACCAGATGCCCGTCAGCCAGGTCAGGACAGCTGCCCAGCGAAACCAGAGCAGTGCGCGCGGGGCGATGTACTTGTTGACACCCGCACCGCCCGGCCCGCCCTTGTCGGCTGCGGCGGCCGCCATGCCGGGCGTCTGGACCACGTTGAAGTAGTACAGGAGCCCGATCCACATGACGCCGGCCAGAATGTGGATCCACACAGCCAGCCCGAGTTCGGCGAAGCCGGTGGCCTGGTGAACGGCAAAACTGGCAATCAGGGCAAGAATGAAGCCGGTGATGATGGCACCGCGTACGGTCAGGAGCGGGTTCATGACAATCCTCGCATAAGTTGTTGTTCTGTTTAATTGCGCCGTCGGAAAGCCCTGGAAGAATAGGCCACCACACCCCATAATTCAACGCAGGGCTATTGTTTCAGGTGCAGGCTTAAAATGGACGTCAACGATCGTATTCGCAAAGAACTCGGCACCGCGCCGGTGGTGCTGTTCATGAAGGGCACCCCGGAATTTCCGCAGTGCGGTTTTTCGGCTCAGACCGCCTCCGCGCTGCGCCATCTGGGCGCCCAGTTCCATCACGTCAATATCTTCGAAGATCCCGAGTTGCGCGAGGCACTTAAGCGCTTCTCGAGCTGGCCGACTTACCCGCAGCTCTACATCAACAGCGAACTCGTGGGCGGCTGCGACATCGTGCTCGAGATGTACCGCAACGGTGAGTTGCGACAGGTCCTGGAGACCGCGGGCGTGGTAGCCGCCTCGCCGGCCTGATCCGACCTGTTTAGTCGACCCCTTTAAGTCAACTACTCGTCTTCTGGCTCCGGCGGCGCGGGCGACGGCACCCCCCAGCCGAAACCCTGTGCACGCTGATCAGCGCGCGCATAGCTGCCGGCCAGTTCATTGCAGATCAGGCAGAAAAGGTCCGCGGTGCGTTCGGCATCGTAGGTAGCCGAATGGGCGGAAGCCTGATCCCAGGCCATCCCGGCGACCGACACCGCCTTTGCCAGCACCGTCTGGCCAAGCGCAGCGCCCGCGAGCGTCGCGGTGTCGAAGCACGAGAAGGGGTGGAATGGATTGCGCTTCATGCCTGTCCGGGTGACCGCCGCATTGAGAAACGCAAGATCGAAGGAAGCGTTGTGTCCCACCAGCACCGCTCGCCGGCATCCATATGTGCGAATGGCGGCGCGGATGGCGCGAAATACGCGCTGCAAGGCATCACTCTCATCGATGGCCGGACGCAACGGGTGCCACGGGTCAATCTTGTTCACCTGCAGCGAGGCAGGATCGAGCCTGGAATTCTCGAAGGGCCGCACGTGAAAGGAGTGTGTCTCGCCGCGGCGCAAGTGACCCTCGGCATTGATGTCGATCAGCACCGCGGCAATCTGCAGCAGCGCATCGGTGCGACATTCGAATCCGCCGGTTTCGACATCGACCACTACGGGCAGGAAGCCGCGGAAACGCCGCGCCATCAGCGGCGCTGTGGGCGTGGGCGCCGGTGCCAGCGGCGGGACCGGTGGAAGCTCGCTCATGCGGGCCGCCGCAGTCGCCAGCCGACGCGCTCGCCCGCGCGCAGTGGCACCAGCTCCGCACCGCCGAATGGGTAGCTGCCGGGAACTGTCCAGGCGTCTTTCACGAGCGTGATCGAGCCTTCGTTGCGCGGCCATCGATAGAAATCGGCCGCGAAATGCGAGGCAAAGGGCGCCAGCCGCGGCAGCATGCCCTCGGCATCGAAGATCTCCGCGTACAGCTCGATGGCTGCGTGCGCGGAGAATATGCCGGCGCAACCGCAGGCGCTTTCCTTGGCCTGGCGGGCGTGCGGCGCACTGTCGGTGCCCAGGAAGAAGCGCGGATCCCCCGCGGCCAGGACTTCCAGCAGGCTCTGGCGATCCGGTTCGGTCTTGAGCACGGGCAGGCAGTAATAGTGGGGGCGAAGACCGCCCTGGAAGAGCGCGTTGCGATTGTGCAGCAGGTGCTGCGGCGTGACCGTGGCAGCGACGCCTGGGCGTGCGGCGCGAACGAAGCGCACGGCCTCGCGCGTGGTGACGTGCTCGAACACCACGCGCAGCTTTGGCCAGCGCTCGCACAGCGGCGCGAGCACGCGTTCGATGAAGCGTGCCTCGCGATCGAACACATCGACCTGCGGGTCGGTCACTTCGCCATGCACCAGCAATGGCAGATCGTGCGCGCTCATGGCTTCGAGCGCCGGCTCGAGACGCGCCAGATCGGTGACGCCGGCATCGGAGTGCGTGGTGGCGCCGGCCGGATAGAGCTTGCAGCCGACGATCGAACCTGTGGCGCTGGCGCGCGCGATCTGCGCGGCATCGGTTCGGTCGGTCAGATAGAGCGTCATGAGCGGCTCGAAGGCGGCGCCAGGGGCAAGTGCCGCGCGGATTCGATCCCGATAGGCGAGCACCTGCGCGGTGTCCGTGAGCGGCGGGACGAGGTTGGGCATGACGATGGCGCGCGCAAAGCGCTCGGCCGTAAAGTTCACGACGGCGGCCAGTGCGGCGCCGTCGCGCAGATGCAGGTGGGCATCGTCCGGACGAGGCAGTGTGAGGGTGCTCAATCGTTCAGCCTCATCGCAGCAGCCGCTGCGGGTGCTGCCCGAGCAGCAACTCGAGTGCCCAGCGCGCGCCGAAGCCTGTGATGTCAGTGCCGACATGCGCCAGCCCACCGCGCCGCATCGCCGCGGCAAGATCCACATGCACCCAGGCGCAGTCGGCGACGAACCGCCGCAGGAAGCGCGCCGCGAGAATGTGATCTCCCTTGCTGTCGACGGCGCATTGCATGACGTCGGCGACCGTGCTCTCGATATCGCTGTCGAAGTCCTCGTCCATCGGAAAGTTCCACACACGCTCGCCGCTGTCACGGCCGGCCGCGAGCAGCGCCTCGGCCAGTTGCGGCCGGTTGGTAAATACGCCGCTGTAACGCTCGGTCAGCGCGTGGACACAGGCGCCGGTCAGCGTGGCGAAGTCGACGATCAGATCCGGCCGCGTGCGCGCGGCGAGCGCAAGCGTATCGGCGAGCACCATGCGGCCTTCGGCGTCGCTGTGAATGACCTGTATGGTCGTGCCGTTGCAGGCGCGCACAACTTCCTGCGGCCGGTAGGCCGTCGGGCCGGTGTTGTTCTCGGTGATCGCAAGCCACGCGTCGGCGGCGATCGGCGATTTCAGTTCCGAGAGCGCCACGAGGCTGGCGAGCGCGACCGCGCTGCCGGACATGTCGATGTGCATATCCAGCATCGAGCGATGCGTCTTGAGATTGATGCCGCCGGTATCGAACAGGATTCCCTTGCCCACGAGCGCCACCTCGGGCGAGCGCGGGCGCGAGCGGCGTCCGCTGCCACGCCAGCGCAGATGGGCGATGCCGGCATTGCGGGCGGCATTGGCGCGCGCAACGGCGAGGAAAGCGCCGGCACCGAGCCGCTCGAGCGCGCTTTCCGGATACCAGTGCAATTGCAGATGGTGTTTGCGCGCGAGCGCGCGCAGCAATTTCAGGTAGGCGCCCGCATCGAGTTTGTTGGGCGGCAGCGCCGTCAGCGTGCGCACCAGATTGCCCGCGCGCGCCGTGGCCGCGATGCGTTCGATCGGAAGCTTCGGTGCCGCGTACAGCGTGATCGATTTAAGTTGCCAGTGCTCGCCGGGCTGACTGCGAAAATGCGGCAGTGCGAAGCTTGCCGCCCAGGCCGCGCTCAGCATCGCCTCGTACCACCCGGCCGCATCGGGCAGCGCATCGCTGACGATGAGACCCAGACGCTGCGGCCTGCGGCCCGAGATCTCCTTCATGAGCTTGCCCGCTAGCTCTAAGCGCTCGAATGCGCTGGCGCCAGGCTTGGCCAGGCCCAGTACCGCGTGGGTCTGGCGGCTGTTGGCCAGAGCCGTGGCATGCCACTTCAGCGGCGCCGGCCTGGATCGCGTGCTGAGCGCACGCCACCGGGCCGACTCGGGCAACCGCGACAACAGCGTGGTATCGCCTGCGGCCGTGATCACGACCAGGGCGTCGAGCGCTTCGACCGCACGCGCATCCGGCAGTGCCGGAAGGCGCTCGAGCGCCGCCACGGTGCAGTCGGGAATCGTTGCGGCGCGAGCCGTGCGCCGACGCCCTTTGTGCTTGACCATGCTGATTGAAATCCTAACACAGCGCCGCCAGTGGAATTTCTCGCTAGAATCGCAACATGAATGACGTCACTCCGCCCGCCGACCTGGACCCGGTCGAGACACGCGAATGGCTGGCCTCAATCGATTCGGTGCTGCGCGCCGAGGGACCGCAGCGAGCCCACTACCTGCTGGAACGGTTGATCGATCACACGCGTCGCTCCGGGGCCTACCTGCCGTTTCGCCCCAACACGGCCTACGTCAACACGATCGCCGTAACGGCCCAGCCCGAATACCCCGGCGACCGCTCGCTTGAACGCCGCATCGAGGCCTACATCCGCTGGAATGCCATGGCCATGGTCGTCCAGGCCAATCGCAAATCGAGTGAATACGGCGGCCACATCTCGAGCTACGCCTCCTCGGCGACCCTCTATGAGGTCGGGTTCAATCACTTCTGGCGCGCGCCCAGCCCCGAACACCCGGGCGATCTGGTTTACATGCAGGGCCATTCATCGCCGGGCATCTATGCGCGCGCCTATCTCGAGGGCCGCCTGAGCGAGGATCAACTGAGCCGCTTCCGGCAGGAAGTCGGGGGCAACGGGCTCTCGTCCTATCCACATCCGTGGCTGATGCCCGATTTCTGGCAGTTCCCGACGGTATCCATGGGCCTGGGGCCCATGATGGCGATCTACGAGGCGCGGTTTATCCGCTACCTGGAGAATCGCGGGCTGGTGGCCCCATCCGACCGCAAGGTCTGGGCCTTCTGCGGCGACGGCGAGATGGATGAACCGGAATCGATGGGCGCGTTGACGATGCCGGTGCGCGAGAAGCTCGACAATCTGATCTTCGTCGTCAATTGCAACCTGCAGCGCCTCGACGGTCCGGTGCGCGGCAACGGCAAGATCATCCAGGAACTCGAAGCGGCCTTCCTGGGCGCGGGCTGGAACGTCATCAAGGTGATCTGGGGTTCACGCTGGGATCCGCTGCTGGCTCGCGACACGGGCGGCAATCTGCAGCGCGTGATGGAGGAGTGCGTCGACGGCGAGTATCAGAATTTCAAGGCCAAGGGCGGCGCCTACACGCGGGAGCATTTCTTCGGCAAGGACCCGGTGCTGAAGGAGATGGTGGCCAACATGTCCGATGAGGACATCTGGTACCTCAATCGCGGTGGTCACGACGCGCGCAAGGTGTACGCGGCCTACGAGGCTGCCGTCAATCACCGCGGCCAGCCCACCGTGATTCTCGCCAAGACCGTCAAGGGCTTCGGCCTGGGCAAGAGCGCCGAGGGCCAGATGGTCGCGCACCAGCAGAAAAAGCTCGACGACGAGGCGCTCAAGGAACTGCGCGACCGGTTCAACATTCCGGTGTCGGATGCCGACATCGCGGGTCTGCCGTTTCGCAAGCCCGCCGATGACAGCGCGGAGATGCGTTACCTGCAAGGACGTCGAAAGGTATTGGGCGGCTACCTGCCCGTGCGCAAGCCCTCCGCGCCGCGGCTGGTCGTGCCGCCGCTCGAGGCGTTCCGCTCGCTGCTCGACGGCACCGGCGATCGGGAGATTTCGACGACCATGGCATTCGTGCGCATCCTGACGGTGCTGCTCAAGGACAAGAGCATCGGCAAGCACATCGTGCCCATCGTGCCCGACGAGGCGCGCACCTTCGGCATGGAGGGGCTGTTCCGCCAGATCGGCATCTATTCGGCCGTCGGACAGCTCTATACGCCGGTCGATGCCGAGACGCTGATGTCCTATCGCGAGGACAAGAAAGGACAGATGCTCGAAGAGGGCATCAACGAAGCCGGTTCGACCTGTTCGTGGATCGCGGCGGCGACTTCCTACGCCAATCACGGCATCAGTATGGTGCCGTTCTATATCTACTACTCGATGTTTGGCTTTCAGCGCGTCGGCGATTTCATCTGGGCGGCGGGCGACATGCGCGCGCGCGGCTTCCTGCTCGGCGCCACGGCCGGGCGCACGACGCTGGCCGGCGAGGGCCTGCAGCATCAGGATGGTCACAGCCACCTGGTAGCCACGACGCTGCCGAGCTGCCGTGCCTACGATCCGGCTTATGCCTACGAACTGGCAGTGATCATCCAGAGCGGTATGAAGCGCATGTATCTCGATGACGAGAGCGTGTTTTATTACATCTCGGTCATGAACGAGAACTACGCACACCCGGCCATGCCGGCTGGCGCGGAAGAGGGCATCGTCAAGGGCGGCTACGCGCTGCGCAGCTGCGCCGCCGGCAAGGTGCGCACGACGCTGCTCGGCAGCGGTACGATCCTGCGCGAATGCGTCGCGGCCGCGGAACTGCTCGAGAAGGACTTCGGCGTCGGCGCGGACGTCTTCTCGATCACCAGCTTCAGCGAATTGCGGCGCGAAGCGCTCGAGTGTGAGCGCTGGAACATGCTGCACCCGACGGAAGAGGCACGTGCGCCCTATGTGCAGACGCTGCTCGCGAATCGCGAGGGTCCGGTTGTCGCGGCGACCGATTACGTGCGCAACGTTCCCGATCAGATTAGATCGTGGGTGCACGCACCGTACGTGACGTTGGGTACTGACGGCTATGGCCGCAGCGATGCGCGCGCCGAGCTGCGCTGGCACTTCGAGGTCGATCGCAATTTCATCGCGCTGGCAGCGCTCAAGGCGCTGGCCGATCAGGGGCGCATCGGACTCGACGTGGTCGCGGCGGCAATGCAGAAGCTCGGCATCGACCCGGACAAGGCCGACCCGCGCAACGCCTGACATTCAAGGAACCGCATTGGCTTCGAAAGACATCCATGTGCCCGATCTGGGCAGCTTCAAAGACGTGGCCGTCATCGAGCTGCTCGTAAAGCCCGGGGACAGCGTTCAGGTCGACTCGCCGCTGCTGACGCTCGAGACCGAGAAGGCGACCATGGACGTGCCCTCGCCGGCAGCGGGCATCATCGAAAAGCTGCACGTGCAGAAGGGCTCGCTCGTCTCCGCCGGCAGCCTGATCGCGACCATCCAGGGCGATGCCGCGAAGCCCGCCGAGGCCGCCGTCGCACCGGCCGCGGCTGCCATTGCCACCGCGCCGCCTGCACAGCGTGCAGCACCGCCTCCGGCTGCGGCGAAACCGGCAGGCACGGATCCTGGCGATACTCTGCAAGTCGCGGCGGTGTCGAGCCGGTCACTGCCGCCCGTGAGCGAGGAGGGGATTGCACGCGCCCATGCGAGTCCTTCGGTGCGCAAATTCGCGCGCGAGCTCGGTGCCGATCTGATGCGCATACAGGGCAGCGGCCAGAAGGGACGCATTACCGAAGAGGATGTGAAAGCCTACGTCAAGGCGGCATTGGCTAATGGCGCAGGCGCGGGGCCTGCCGGTGGCGGCGATGCCGGCCATGCCTGGCCCGCTGTGGCGTTGCCGGACTTCGCGCAGTTCGGACCCATTGAGGTCAAGCCGCTTTCGCGCGTGCAGCGAATCTCGGGGCCAAGGCTGCATGCGAGCTGGGTGAATCTGCCGCACGTCACCCAATTCGATGACGCCGATATCACGCAGCTCGAGGAGACCCGCAAGGGATTGAAGGCGGGATCGGAAGGGGCCGGCGTCAAACTCACGACGCTGGCCTTCATCGTGCGCGCTTGTGTGAAGGCGCTGGGGGAGTACCCGGTGTTCAACACATCGCTCGATGCGCGTGGCGAGAATCTGATCCACAAGAAGTATGTGCACCTGGGAATCGCGGCCGACACGCCCCACGGGCTCATGGTGCCCGTGATTCGCGATGCGGACCGCAAGGACGTCTACGAGATCGCCCGTTCGATCGCCACGCTGTCGCAGAAGGCGCGCACCGGCAAGCTCAGCGTCACCGAGATGCAGGGCGGCTGCTTCACCATATCCAGTCTGGGCTCGCTCGGCGGTACGGGATTTACGCCCATCATCAACGCGCCCGAGGTCGCCATCCTGGGTGTTTCGCGCTCGACGCTGCGGCCGGTCTACCAGGATGGCAATCTCGTGCCGCGCCTGATCCTGCCGCTGTCTCTTTCCTACGATCATCGCGTCGTCGACGGCGTCGCCGGCGCTCGCTTCATGAGTTATATCGTCGCAGCCCTGGCCGATGTGCACGGGCTGCTCGAGGCCGTGCCGTGAGTCGCGTGGATGTCGTGTGCCCGGATCTCGGGGACTTCAAGGACATTCCCATCATCGATGTGCTGGTCAAGGTGGGCGACAGCATCGAGATCGATACGCCCCTTGTCACGCTCGAGACCGACAAGGCGACGATGGATGTGCCCTCTTCAGCGGCCGGCACGATCGTCGAGTTGCTGATCGGCAAAGGCAGCCGCGTCTCTAAGGGCACTTTGCTGGTGCGGCTCGAATCCGCGGCTGCTGCGACACCACCGCCATCTGCTCCAGCGCAGGCGCCAGCACAGCCCCAGGCCGCCGCTGCGCCGGCGAAGCCTGCAGCCGCTGCTGCCCCGGCGCCTGCACCCGCATCTGCAGCAAAGCCGACAGCTCCCGCGCCAGCGGTCGATGAGCCAGCCGCCACACGCACGGCACAGCTGCTGGTACTCGGCGCCGGTCCCGGCGGTTACACCGCGGCATTCCGTGCGGCGGATCTGGGGCTCAAGGTCACGCTGGTCGAACGCTGGAGCACGCTCGGCGGTGTGTGCCTGAACGTCGGCTGCATTCCGTCCAAGGCCCTGCTGCATGCGGCACGAGTGATTGAGGAAGTGCACGAGATGAGCACGCGCGGCATTGTGTTCGGCGCGCCGCAGGTGGATCTGGTCAAGCTGCGTGAATGGCGCAGCAGCGTCGTCCGCAAGCTGACCGGCGGACTCGCCGCGCTGGCCAAGCAGCGCAAGGTCGAGGTCGTGCGCGGGGAGGCAAAATTTGTCAGTCCGCATGTGATCGAGGTCACGGCCGCCGGGAAAAGCGAAACCATTCGTTTCGAGCAATGCATCATCGCCGCCGGATCCGAGTCGGTGCGGCTGCCCTTCCTGCCACAGGATCCACGCATCATCGATTCCACCGGGGCACTCGAGCTTCCGGATAATCCAGGAGAATTCCTGGTCATCGGCGGCGGCATCATCGGACTGGAGATGGCCTGCGTGTTCGATGCGCTCGGTGCGCGCGTGAGCGTCGTGGAACTCACGCCGCAGCTCATCCCGGGATGTGATCCGGATCTGGTGCGTCCGCTCGAAAAGCGCATCAAGTCGCGCTATGCCGAGATCCTGCTCAATACGCGCGTGGTTGCCGTCACCGCCACGGCCGAGGGAGTGCAGGTGACGATGGAGGCGCAAGGCGGCGCGCGCAGCACCAAGCGCTACGATCATGTACTGGTCGCGGTTGGTCGATCGCCCAACGGTGGGCGCATCGCGGCTGACCGTGCCGGGGTGCAGGTAGACAAGGCCGGCTTCATCGCCACCGACAAGCAGATGCGCACCAATGTGCCGCACATCTTTGCGGTCGGCGACATCGTCGGCCAGCCCATGCTCGCCCACAAGGCGATGCATGAAGCCAAGGTGGCCGCCGAGGTGGCCGCTGGTCAGAAAAGCTATTTCGATGCGCGGGTGATCCCCTCGGTGGCCTACACGGATCCGGAGATCGCCTGGGCGGGCCTGACGGAAACCTCGGCCAAGGCGCAGAACATAGAGTACGAGAAATCGAGTTTTCCGTGGATGGCCAGTGGACGTTCACTATCCATCGCGAGGGATGAAGGTTTCACCAAGCTGCTGTTCGATCCCAAGACCCATCGCGTGCTGGGCGGCGGCATCGTCGGCACCAATGCCGGCGAACTGATCTCGGAGGTGGCACTTGCCATCGAGACCGGGGCGGATGCCGCGGATATCGGCTTGACTGTGCATCCGCATCCGACCTTGTCGGAGACCGTTGCAATGGCGGCAGAAGCCTTCGAGGGCACCCTCACCGACCTGTATCTGCCGAAGAAGCGCTGAGACGATTGTCGTTATCCACGACTTTAGGGAACTCGCTCAATCCCCGATCGACAGGCGGCTATGGCCGCACCGGAAATTTCAGACGGAAGCAGCTGCCGCGGCCGATTTCGCTATCGACTTCGATTTCGGCGCGATGCGCAACGCAGATGGAGCGCACGATCGACAGCCCGAGTCCCGCGCCCCCGTCCGCGCGCGTGCGAGCTTCATCGATGCGGTAGAAGCGGTCGAAAATGTGCGGCAGCGCGGCGGCGGGTATGCCGATGCCGGTATCCCGGATCTCGAGCGCCTGGAAGGCGTCGCCCACGACAGCTCCCAGCGTCACGGTGCCGCCGCGCGGCGTGAAGCGGATGGCATTGTCCAGCAAATTGACGATCACCTGCTTGAGCCGTGCGCGGTCGCCGTGAACGACCACCGGACGCAGCGCCGCGGACACGAGATGAATGCCTCGATCCTCGGCCATCAGGCGCATCTGCTCGGCCGTGCCAGCCGAAAGCTCGGCCAGGTCCACATCGACCCATTCGCGCTGGGCTTCGCCCACATCCAGGCGCGACAGTACCAGAAGACCAGAGACCAGGTGTTCGAGGCGCGCGACCTCTTCGAGGACGCTGCCGATGCGATCGTGCAGCGCTTGCGACATGGTCTCGGTGCGGACCACTTCCTGCAGCTCACCCTTGATGACGGTAAGCGGCGTGCGCAGTTCGTGCGAAGCATCGGCCAGGAATCGGCGGGAGGTCTGCACCGATTCGCGCAGCCGGCCGAGCATGTGATTCAGTGAAATCGAAAGCCGGGCCAGCGCATCGCCGCTTGGCAGCACCGGCAACCGTGAGTCGACATCCTGCAAGCTCATCAGCTCCGCACTTTGCGAGATACGATCCACGGGTCGCAGGGCCCAACCCACGAGCAGGTAGCCTCCGCCGGCCGCGCAGGCCACCAGCACCGGCAGTAGCATTCCGAGCAGTCTCAGCAGGTGCGCCTGCAGCGTCTCGATCGGTTCCAGGGAGGCCCCGAGCTCGATCAGGTAACGTCCGGACGCCGTATCGATCGCCGTCGCGCTTTCCATCACGCTGCCGGTACGACGGGCGATGCCTCGAGCAGGCCAGGGCGGACCCAGGGGCGGGATCGCCGCCGGGTTGAAACTACGGTCGGCGGGCACGCCGGAACGATAGACCAGGCCGGACCGTTCGCGCGTGACGCGCACGAAGCGATTGTTGAATTCCGCGGCGATGCGCGTCTCGATCGATTCGACTATGGCCCCGTCGGAAACATCCACCGGCGCATCGGCGAGAATCTGCTCGATCTGCGTGGATCGGCGCCGCAGCGAATCGGCCAGTCCTGAGCGCAGATATTGCTCGAGACCGTAGAACATACCGGTACCCACGAGCGCGAAGGTGGCGCTCAGCAGCAGCGCGTACCAGACCGCCAGCCGGAAGGCGAGCGAGCGGTGATTCACCCGGCGGCGCTCTCGCTGTCGCGCACGCAGTAGCCCACGCCGCGCACGGTGTGGATCAGCTTGACGGGAAACGGCTCATCCACCTTGCGCCGCAGGTAGCGCACATAGACATCGACGATGTTAGTGACGCCTTCGAAGCTCTGGTCCCAAACGTGCTCGAGAATCATGGTGCGCGAGAACACGCGGCCGGGATTGGACATCAGGTATTCGAGTACGCCGTATTCCTTGCTCGTCAGCTCGATGCGTTGGCCGTCGCGCCGCACCTGCTGGGTCAGGCGGTTGAGCTCCAGATTAGCGATGCGCAGCACATCGGCACGCTCCTGCGGCGAGCGCCGGAGCAGGGCTTTGACGCGGACCACGAGTTCGGCGAAATCGAATGGCTTGGTCAGGTAGTCATCGGCGCCAGCCTCGAAGTGCGCCACTTTGTCATCGGTCGCATCGCGCGCCGTCAGGACCAGCACCGGCAGCGTTGGACGCGATTTGCGCACGCGCCGCAGCAGCTCGGTGCCGCTTAAGCGAGGCAGCATCAGGTCGAGGATCAGAAGGTCGTAGTGGTAGGCGTCGATGAAGGCCTCACCCTCGCGTCCATCGCCGGCAAGGTCGACCGCAAAGCTCTCGGCGCGCAATCCGCGCGCCACGAACTCAGCAAGTTTGCGGTCATCCTCGACGATCAGCAGCCGCATGAAAAATCACCTCCGGCACTCGTAAGGGTCGGCAAGATTACAAGAGCAGCCGGATTGGAGTTCGTTGGTGGGGATGAGGAAAATCTCGTCTGTCATACAGCCGCAATACCCCGCGGGCACCCTTGCCGGGTCACTGCCCCGGCAGGCGTAACCGCTATAGGTTAAATGTGGTGTAAACGAGACAGCAATATTATTGACCAGTAAAGGCGTAAAGCCGGAAATGTGGTCTAATTCTAACAACGAATTCAATCCATCCATCCAATCCTTTAGGAGCATCAGCGTGGACAACGCGAACGGATCGTTTACTGCGGGGACGGAGGTTAACCGCGGCAAATGGGGAACACACCAGATCGGAGGCGCCCTGGCACTGGGGGCTCTGCTGGCGACGAGTGGCGTCGCCCAAGCGCAGAGCAGTATGGGGCCGGTGCCCCTGCCGGCAGATGGCAGCCTGACCCTGCACGGTGTGACGCTTTACGGCATCGTCGATGTCGGCTTGCAGTATGAATCGCACGGCGCGCCATTCAGTGATTACTTTCCGGCGGGCAGCGCTGACATCATTCAGAAAAACAGCAACAAATCACAGTTCGGTGCAACACCCAGCAACCTGAGTCAGTCGCGTGTCGGTCTACAGGGCATCGAAGCACTCAATGCCGGCGACTGGTACGGCATCTTCAAGCTCGAGACCTTTTTTAATCCGCAGTCGGGCAATATCAGCGACGCGCTGAAGTCCTTGGCGCAGAACAATGGCAGAGGGCTGGCCGAACAGACCACCAACCTCGATTCCAGCATCGCCGGTCAGGCCTTCCAGCAGTCCTTCGCAGGATTGAGTTCCAAGACTTTCGGTTCAGTGACCTTCGGTCGACAGAACACGCTGCTGGCCGACGGCATTGCCAAGTACGACGCGCAGGGCGCCTCGCAGGCGTTTGCGTTGATCGGCCTGTCCGGCACGACGGCCGGCGCCGGCGATACGGAGGATCGGCGACTTGATAACTCATTGAAGTATGTCGGTCAGGTCGGACCGGTCCACGCGGGCTTGATGTACAAGTTCAATGGTTCGAACGGTGCTGCCAACACCGCCGTTGAGGCTGATCTCGGAGGCGAATATCTGGGTGCATCGGTCGACGGGTACTATGTACACGTCAGGGATGCAATCGCCGCATCAGCATTGAGTGCGACGCAGGTGGGCGATCTGCCCACGGGATACTCGGTCAGCAATTCGCTGGCCGCCACGATCTCGGACAATACGGCCTATGCGATCATGGGTATGTACAATTTCGGGGCTCCCAAGATCTATGCGGGATACGAGCACATTCAATTCTCCAATCCCACCACGCCGCTGGCGGCCGGGTTCGACGATATCGGCGGCTATAAGCTCGCCTTCGTCAACAACACCGCCTTCCCGACCGACAAGACACTTCAAGTCTACTGGGCAGGCGTCAAGTACACGCTGCTCTCGAAGCTGGACCTGGTCGGCGCGTACTATGGCTACAAGCAGAACAGCTACGGCATCGGTGCCAATGCGGGCTGCTCTACCGACAAGGCTGGCACGTGCAGCGGTACTGAGCTGGCGGTGTCGTTCTCGGCGGACTATCGCTTCACCAAGCGCTTCGATATCTACGCCGGCATGATGTACACCAGCGTCAGCGACGGACTGGCCAACGGTTACCTCTTCAACACGTCGACCATCGATCCGACGGTCGGTTTCCGCTTCCGCTTCTAAGGTCTAGGTATCGTTCGAGCGTTCCCGGTCTCATGGCCTCCGGGCCATGAGACCGGCGCTCCAATTCCATTATCACAGCGCACTCAATCGCACTTTTGTTTGCGTCTTGTTCGGTTTGGGCACTTGGTCCGAGCCCATATATGCGGGCTAAAGCCGCGTGCTTCGAAGGCCGCGCCTACAGCGATGCTGCGCGTATCGCCAACCGTACCGCGGCTCTCGCGCTTCCTCCAACGAAGCTCTGATCGTTCTCGCTGTGGCGAGCGGATCACCGGTACGCCCCAATTCCGATGCGTTGACTACCCGGATTTAATGCAAATTTAAGCGGGTCTTAATCAACCGCGCGTACGCTTCCGGCCGACGCTCGCCACTTTTCGAGTGCGCGGTAGCTAGAGACCTAGCCGTTGTGTCGGGTGCGTCGAAGCATCCGCGCGGGTCAGTGCACCGGAGACCATTAACATGAAGCTATCATCAAGTGTCGAAGCAGGGCTGGGCGATGGCGAAGCGGCCTGGAATGCGGCCTTGGTTCAAGCCGAGTACGCGCGACGGGATTACGCCCAGTGTCTGAGTGCCTCCGACCGGGATGAATCGGAGCTTGGCCGCCTCTGGATGCGTCTGTGGCTTGCAGAGCGGCGGCGTGAAGAATTATTCAGGCAATTGAAGTGACTCGTTTGATTCGCTCGAAAGAGTTCAAGAGCGTCATGGCCATCCAGGCGACTGACGCGGCCGAGCTGGAGATCGTACGACGGGCCCAGTCGGGAGAGCGGCGCGCCTTTGATCTACTGGTCATCAAGCATCGGAGCAGAATACTGAGCCTGCTCACCAGATACACTCGCAATCCATCCGATGCGGAGGACGCTTCACAGGAAACATTCCTCAAGGCTTACAGGGGGCTAAAGCAGTTTCGGCGTGAATCCGCCTTTTATACGTGGCTCCGCCGCATCGCGATAAACTCCGCCAACTCTCTCTTGAAGGCGCGTGCCCGCGACTTTGCTGATTCCACATGGGATGTGATTACTGGAGGCGATGGGTCGCGCGAGATTCCGCTGCAGCTACGTGAAGTCGGGACACCCGAACAGGCGGTCTGCGCCGAAGAAATCCGTGGTCTGCTAGATACGACGCTCGCCTCGTTGCCGCCAGGACACCGCGCCGCCATCATGTTGCGGGAAGTGGATGGTCTGTCCTATGCAGCGATCGCCACGGCGATGCTCATCCCGATAGGGACGGTTCGCTCGCGCGTCTTCCGGGCTCGTGAGCTGCTCGATAGGCAGTTGCGTCAAGTGGTTGACGGCGGCCTCGGCCGCTGCTTGACGCGACGCACGTCAACAGCCGCAGTATCAATAAGACCCGCAGCATACCACCCTGTCCAGTAGTGCCCGTGGGCACTGTAGATGATGATAAACAGGGGGAGCCGATCCCGGCGTTGCCGAGATTGAACAATTGCACAATCCATGGCGAATGGCTCGAGATGAAAGCATTTTAATGCTGGCCTAACGCCGTTCTAATCTGGGTCCTGTCAAATGCCGGTCGAGGTTTGAACCATGCGACTGCTCATTGTTGAGGATGATCCGAAACTAGCGGAGTTCGTCGCTCGCGGCTTGCGAGCTGAGCTCTATGCGGTCGATCTTGCGGCCGACGGTCGCGAAGGTCAGAACTATATCAACTCCTATGAGTACGATTTGCTGATTCTCGATCTGATGCTGCCGTTTGTTAGCGGCAGCGAGTTGCTGCGACGGGTGCGCCAGTCTCACCCTTCGCTACCCGTCCTGATCCTTACCGCGCGCGATACCATAGAAGAGAAGGTGAGGCACTTCGAGGCCGGTGCCGACGATTATCTCACCAAGCCCTTCGATTTTGCCGAGCTGGTGGTACGCGTCAAGGCGCTGCTGCGCCGTACGCCCATAGAACGAACCGATGTTCTGCTTTTCTCGGATCTGGAGTTAAATCGGCTGACCCGCGAAGTGCGGCGGGGTGACCAGCGCATCGAGCTGACGGGCAAAGAATATGCGCTGCTGGAGTATCTGCTGTCCTCTCCCTGCCGGGTATTCTCGCGCGCCATGATTCTCGAACATGTCTGGGACCAAAGCTTCGAGGGGGTCACCAACATTGTTGATGTCTACGTGCGCCATCTGAGACGCAAAGTCGACGATTGCTTTCCGGTTAAGCTGATCCATACCGTGCGCGGAGTGGGTTATTGCGTGCGCGACTCGGAGTCGGCGATTGCGCCCGACTTGCAATGAATCATCGGTCCCTGGCCTTCCGGCTCGCGGTTTGGTACGCGGTGCTGATGAGCTTAACCTTCGCGCTGGTTGGCGCCGGCATCTTCTACGGCCTGACTCAATACGTGCGCTCCAGCCTGGGCGATTCGTTGCGGCGACGCTCGGTGCAGGTTGAACAGATTCTGGCGCAATCGCCGTCAGATGTTACGGACGCGGCGATCGCGGAATCCATCAATACCCGCGTGGCGCCTGAATTCAACAATCGGTTCGTGCGAGTGACGCGTGCGCCCGCCTCGCTGGTGTACCGGTCCGGTGCGCCAACCGATCGCAGCTTTGAGCCGCTAGGGGTACCCCCCTTTGGCGGCGTTTGGCCGCTAAAGAGCGTGACGCGTAGCACCGTAACGGCGCAAGGCCTGCGGCTGATCTTGAGTACCACGCCACTCGTAACTGCGTCGGGTCAATACCTGATCGAACTGGGCACCTCGCTCGAGCCGATCGAAACTTTGCAACAGCGACTGCTAGCTCTGCTGGGGCTGCTGCTGCCGGCGCTGGTGACATGCGCGTCGGGCGGCGGCTATCTGCTGGTGAACTGGGCGCTCCGACCGGTGGATCGGATGTCCCAGACGGCAGCGCACATGAGTTTGCGGAATCTGGAGGCGCGCTTGCCGGTGTCACCGACCGGTGATGCTCTGGAGCGCTTGTCGTTGGCGCTTAACCAACTGCTGGCACGGCTGCGTGACTCACTGCAGACCTCGCGTCGGTTTCTGGCTGACGCATCGCACGAACTACGCACGCCACTCACCATCATCAAGGGCGAGTTGCAGGAAATTGTCGGTAAGCAAATCCTGCATGGGGAAGTCCGGGATCGCCTCGGCAGCGTATTGGAAGAGGTCGCTCGTTTGGAGAACCTGGTGGCCGGCCTGCTGGTGCTCTCTCGACTCGATGCCGGCGAGGTGCAGGGCGATTGGGCTGATCTGGATCTGGCGGAGCTGACGCTGAGCACTGCGGAGCAGATGCGGCTGATGGCAGAGGATCGGGGAATTCAGATCGACACCCAGGCGTTAATCCCGATCGTGATTCGCGGTGATCGCGCTCGACTCAAGCAGGTCATCGTCAATTTGCTGGCTAATGCGATTAGGTTCACACCGCGCGGCGGAATGGTCACCCTGCGGTCCAGCCAGAGCAGTTTGTACAGCGTTCTGGAAGTATGCGACACCGGTATTGGAATCCCCGCGGCGGCGTTGCCGCATGTATTCGATCGATTCTTTCGAGTCGATGAAGCGCGCTCACGCGAGGACGGCGGCGCCGGCCTGGGATTGTCGATCGCGAAATCCATCTGCTCAGCGCACGGCGCGCAGCTTCAAGTCGATAGCGAAGTGGGGAAGGGCAGCTGCTTTTGCCTGATGTTTCCACGATTGCCAAAGGCCGTGATTCAACGGGCCGCGCAAGCGCTGCGCAGCGAGCATGCCAACGATGGGGACACGGATCTCACTGGCGGAGAATCAGTGCTCGTTGCGCTGCGCCCACGCTCTTTGTTCTGAGGAATTGAGCAATGTCACTGGTTCGTTTCGTCCTTAAGCACCCCTACACCGTCGCGGCGATGCTGATCCTTATTTGTCTGCTTGGCGTCGGTGCCGCACTGCGCATGCCAATCGATATCTTTCCGGAGATCAATATTCCCGTGGTCAGCGTGGTATGGACCTACAACGGCATGAGCGCCACCGACATCCAGAATCGGATCCTCTCGTTGCATGAGCGGCAAATGGCCTCTCTCGTGGACGACATCTCGCGTATCGAGGCGACCAGCTACGAGGGTGTCGGCGTCGAGAAGGTATATCTGCACGAGGGCGCGGATGTCAGCCGGGCCGTATCGCAGCTGGCGAGCAGCGCGCTCGTGGTTCTCAAATACATGCCTCCCAATATCACTCCACCGTTGGTTCTGCGGTACGGGGCCACGGATGTGCCGATTATTCAGCTCAGTCTCTCAAGTAAAACGCTGCCGGACACCAAGCTGAACGACTTGGGACAGAACATCATCCGACCCGATCTGGCGGTGGTACATGGCGCGGAAGTGCCGCAGCCGTACGGCGGCAAACCGCGGGTGATCATGGCGGATTTGGACTCCTCGGCCCTGGCCGCGCGCGGTCTCTCGCCCTCGGACGTCAGCGAGGCGTTGCAGCGTCAGAACGTCATTCTGCCCGCCGGTGACGTCAAAATCGGCAGCAAGGATTACGAGCTGTCGATGAACAACAGTCCCGATGTCATCGACAGCATCAATAGTTTTCCAGTCGCGCAGGTGGCTGGAAAAACTGTGTTCATGCGTGATATCGCCCACGTACACGACGGCTTTCAGGTACAAACCAACGCTGTGTCGGTGGACGGCACCCCCGGAGCATTGATCACCATCCGCAAAACCGGGGGCGTCTCTACGCTAGCGGTGATCGACGGAGTGCGTGCGGCGCTGACCGACATACGCAAGGTAATGCCCAGCGGCGTCACCATCAAGCCGCTGTTCGATCAATCGATTTTCGTCAACGCAGCGCTCTCGAGCGTAAAAATGGGCGGTTTGATGGCCGCCGGACTGACTGCCCTGATGATTCTGCTGTTCCTCGGCAACTGGCGCCTGACCATCATCATCCTTGCGGCCATACCGCTGTCGATCATTACCGCCGTCCTGGCCATGTATGTTGGTGGCCAAACCCTGAATACCATGACTCTCGGTGGCTTTGCATTGGCGGTGGGTATCCTGGTGGACAATGGGACGGTGGTGATCGAGAACATCGAGCGGCACGTGAGCTTGGGGGAACCCTTGGCCGACGCCATCATAAACGGGGCCAGCGAGGTCGCGGTTCCGACGGTTTTGGCAACTTTGTGCATCTGCATCGTCTTTGTGCCGGTGTTTCTGTTGCAGGGGACGGCCAAGTACCTGTTCTCGCCATTGTCACTGTCGGTATGCGTGTCCCTGCTCGCTAGTCTTTTGCTCTCCTTTACGATGGTCCCGGTTCTATTCGAGTACCTGATGCGCTCGCATACCGCGCAGCCCCACGACGAGCAAGGCTCCAAGGCAACCGCGGTTGGGCGGCACCGCAATCCGTTTATGGCGATTCACGTCGGCTTCAATCATGGCTTTGAGCGCTTCCGCAATACCTATCGGGACACATTGGCATGGACGCTGTCCGAGCCATTGCGTACGGTGCTCTTTTTCGGCGTGTTGATCGTCTGCTCGCTGCTGCTCTTCCCAGCATTAGGCCGGGATTTCTTTCCACAAGTCGATGCCGGCCAGATGCGCTTGCACGTGCGGGCGCCACCCGGGACTCGGATAGAGCAGACGCAGAGCGATTTTGCGCGGGTCGAGGCCACTATTCGGAGCATTGCCGGCAACGGCCAGATCGATACCATTCTGGACAATATCGGGTTGCCCTATAGCGGCATGAACATCGCGCTGAGCGACTCGGCGACGGTCGGACCCATGGATGGCGAGATTCTGGTATCACTCAAGGAAAAGCACACGCCGACGGCCGATCTGGTCGCACGGCTGCGACGCGAGCTTCCGCAGCAGTATCCTGAACTTCAGTTCTTCTTCCAGCCGGCCGATATCGTTGACCAGGTTTTGAACTTCGGACAGCCTGCGCCCATCGATATTCGCGTCTCGGGTCCCGACAGCGCTGAAAGTTATGCGCTCGCGAGTAAGTTGGCGCGCGACCTGACGCGGGTGCCCGGCGTAGTCGACTCCCATGTGTTTCAAGTCCCCAACGCGCCGACCCTCAATGTGGATGTCGATCGGTCGATCGCGACGCAGTTGGGTCTGCAACAACGATCGACAGCCAACGATGTCCTGATCACCACCAACAGCAGTGCCCAAAGCGCCCCGAATTTCTGGGTAGATCCACGCAATCAGGTCAGTTATCCGCTGGTGGTGCAGCTGCCCACTTATCACATCGAATCCGCCCACGACTTGTGGACGATGCCACTGGCGGCCGGCGTCAATGGCACGCCGGGAGAAATGCTGATGAATGTAGCGAGCTTTCGGCGAGGCACCGCACCGCTGGTGTTATCGCAGCTCAATATCCGGCCGGTATTCGATGTCGATGCCGACGTGCAGGGACGAGATCTGAACTCGGCCGCGGCGGATATCGATAAGGTCATCGCCGCGGATCGACCGGATGCGGCGAAGGCCATTTCGGTGTTGCTGAGTGGGCAGGTCGACACCATGCGAGAGAGTTATGACGGCCTGTTCTCTGGTATGGCATTAGCGGTGGTACTGGTCTATCTGTTTCTGGTCATCAACTTCCAGAGCTGGCTCGACCCGGTGATCGTATTGCTGGCCGTGCCTTTCGCCTTGGGCGGTGTCATGTGGATGCTCTATCTGACCGGTACCCATATGAGCGTGCCGGCACTGATGGGCACCCTGATGTGCATCGGGCTGACTACCGCCAATAGCATCCTGGTGGTTACCTTCGCCAACCAGCGCATGGCAGCCGGCGATAGTGCGATTCTGGCAGCAGCAACCGCAGGCTATACCCGAATTCGCCCTGTGCTGATGACCGCCGGCGCGATGATGCTCGGCATGATTCCGATGGCGCTGGGTATTGGCGAGGGTGGTGAGCAGAATGCGCCCCTCGCGCGGGCGGTCATCGGGGGATTGCTGTTTGCCACCTTTGCGACGCTGGTGTTTGTTCCAACTGTCTATCCGCTGTTGCGAGGGCGCGTGAAGGTGCCGGCCTCGCACACGATGTCCGCCGGAGGAGATCCCCTTGCCATCTGATGTTATGGGTCGAACATTGCAGCGCGCGGCGATCGCGGTCGCCGTGGTGCTACTGCTCGCCTTCTTGGTGGTCCATTTCACCAAGTGGCACGCCGAACGCGGGTTGGCCCACGAGACCCGAACGGCGGCAACTACCCTGCCGGCGGTCGATGTCGTGGTTGTGCACGGCGGGTCGGCGTCGGCGAGCCTGACGCTTCCAGGCGAGACCGCGGCCTGGTACGAGAGCACCATCTACGCGCGGGTCAGCGGCTACGTGGCCAAGTGGTATGTGGATATCGGCGATCAGGTCAAGAGCGGGCAGCAACTGGCCTTGATTGACACGCCGGAGTTGGATGCGGAGTTGCTCGCCGCCAAGGCCAAGTTGCAGGTCTCGCAAGCTCAGGTCAAGGTCAAGGAGGCCGACGCAGCGTTTGCTGCCAGCACCTATGCCCGCTGGCGCGACTCCCCCAAGGGCGTGGTCTCCGAGCAGGAGCGCGAAGACAAGAAGGCCGGCGATTCCTCCGCTCTGGCGCAGCTCGAAGCGGCGCGTGCGCAAGTGAACTCCGACCAGGCGGACGTGGATCGCCTGACCGCGTTTGAACAATTCAAGCATGTCACGGCGCCATACGCGGGCACGATCGTCGAGCGGCGTATCGACATCGGCAATCTCGTCACGGCCGGGAGTTCAAACAATACCACCTCCCTTTACCGCATCGCGCAGGATGATCCCATCCGGGTATTCGTCGATGTACCGCAGAGTGCCGCGCCTGACTTGATGAAAGTCGGGGTGGCCGCCACCATATCGACGGATGACCTATCAGGCCGCACCATCGTCGGGCACATCACCCGGACCTCCGAGGCCGTTGATCCCAAGGCACGTACCTTTCGCGCGGAATTGGACATCCCCAATCCCGATCGCCGGCTGGTAGCCGGGCTTTATGTTCAGGTCGGCTTTCAGCTTCAGAACAACGGCATGAGCCAGATACCGGCCGCGGCGCTGCTGTTCAGTGCCGGGGGGCCGAAGGTCGCGGTGGTCGAGGGCGACGGCTCCGTCCGGTTTCAATCCGTTACGATTGGCCGTGATGATGGCGATAGGGTTGAACTCAGTTCGGGCGTGACCGAGGGCGAACGCCTGGTGCTCAACATCAGCAACCAAATTGTCGCAGGAGAGAAAGTTCGGGTAAGCGGCGACCAGTCCCCTGGTTCGAGCGTTGCGTTGCGAGCCCCCTGAGATGAAGAGGGCAAACACGCTGCTGCTCTTCGCATTGAGCCTCATCATGGCCAGTTGTGCAGTGGGCCCCAACTACCATGCTCCCAAAACAGTCGCCCCACCGGCATTTGTGGCTGCCCCGTCCCCGGCCGCGGCGGTGTCGTCCACTAAAGCGCCGGCCCCGGTCGACCTGGCCTCATGGTGGCGGTCCTTCAACGATCCAGAGTTGGACTCCCTGATCGACCGGGCCATCCAGGCCAACCCCGACCTTGAGATTGCCCTCACGCGTCTGCAGGAAGTTCGCACGGGTGAGGCGGTCCTGCTGGGTAACGTTTTGCCAATGGTCGCCGCCAGCGCGGCAGCGGGGCGGGGTACCGGCAGTGACATGACACGGGCGGGCGCTGCCTCGGCGCTCAGAGCAGCTGACAACAAAGGATCGCTTGATCAGATCGAGCAGGTGGCGGGCTTTGCCGCCACGTGGGAGCTTGACTTATTTGGCGGCGGCCGGCGTGCGATCGAGGCGGGCAAGTACGACATCGAAGCGGCCGCTGCGGCTCGAAATGCAGTGCTCATCAGCATCGTGGCCGACGTGGCTCGCAACTACGTCGATATGCGCGGACTGCAAATGCGGCTCGCAATCCTTCGCGACAACATTGCAACAGCGCAACAGTCCCGCGACTTTGAAAACGCGCGGTTCGATCGTGGACTGACCAACGAGTTGGATTTCCAGCTGGCGAGCCGGGAACTCGCGACCCTGCAGGCCGAGCTACCGCCGCTGCAAAGTGAAATTCAGACCGCGCAATACGATATCGCGGTCCTGCTCGGTCAATATCCTGAGGATCTCACGGTCGAATTGGCAAAACCCGGAACCCTGCCAATCCTGCCAGAGAGCATCGAGGCCGGATTACCGCTCGACCTACTGCAGCGCCGTCCTGATGTTCGTGAGGCAGAGCGACAACTGGCAGCGGCCACCGCGCGAATTGGGGTTGCGACCGCGGATTTATTTCCGCACGTCATGCTCAGCGGCGGTCTAGGCACGCAATCGGCAGGCATTGGCGCGCAAGGCAGCCATATCTGGGCCTTCGGTCCGTCGGTTTACTGGCCGCTGCTGGATTTTGGAACCCTCGACGCACTGGTCAGCATTGCCGATCTGCAGGCGCACGAACGGTTTGTGACCTACAAGAAAACGGTGGTCGATGCGGTTCAGGACGCGGACACGGCAATCGCGCGTTTTCAGTCGCAGGAACAGCGTCTGAGGAGTCTGACCGACGCCATTGACGCGAGCCAGCGGGCGGTCGAACTGGCGCATCAACGCTATGATCGAGGCTTGACCGATTTTCTGAATGTCGTGGACGCCGAACGCCAGCAATACAATCTGGAAGATCAATACACCGCTTCCCAGCAAGACGCTGCCGATGCCTTCATCTACCTGTACAAGGCGCTCGGCGGCGGTTGGGAGTCGTACCAGCACGTACCAGCCATTCGCCGTCCAGAGCCTGCCGTCATGGCCAGCTTTCACCGACTGCTGTTCAGCGACGATCCTCAAAAGTGAAGCCGCCCCCGATGGAGCGCGAAGGCGCGCGGGCTGCAGTCGCAAGGGAGATGCTCTTGGATCCGAACAAAAAGAATCCCCGCCTACGCATCTCTATTGGCGAGGACAAGCGTCACGGCCCACGGGTCTCATTCCGCACCCGATCAGCATGCAAATCAAACCGGAAATACGAGTGCCGCTGCCCATAGAGAACTACGCAATGATAGGGGATTGTCATACCGCCGCACTGGTGGGGTGCGACGGTTCCATCGATTGGCTGTGTTTTCCGCGCTTTGACTCGGGGGCCTGCTTCGCCGGGCTGTTGGGCGGCCCGGAGCACGGACGCTGGCTGCTGGCGCCGTCCGAAAAAATAATCCGGGTAGAGCGCCGATATCGACCTGGCACGCTGATTCTGGAAACCGACCTGCATACCGAGCACGGCAGCATTCGGTTGATCGACTTCATGCCGCTATCAGACGAACGCTGGGACGTGGTCCGAATTGTGTTCGGCCTGAGCGGTCAGGTCATGGTCCGCATGGAACTCATTGTCCGGTTCGACTACGGATCCATCGTTCCCTGGGTGCGTCGTGCGGACAAGGTACTATTGCTGACGGCCGGACCCGACACGCTCGAGTTGGTTGCAACCGTTGAGGTCGCGCCCGAAAACATGAAGAGCGTCGCCACATTCTGCATCGGCGCTGGCGATCAGCACTCATTCTCGCTCAATTACCGTCCTTCTCACGAGGCCATACAGCCGGGTGTGGATGCCGACGCGGCGCTGGCCGAGACCGACGCCTTATGGCGCGACTGGTCCGATCGCTGCACCTATCAGGGACGTTGGCATGGGCCGGTGACTCGCTCGCTCATTACCCTAAAGGCCCTGACTTACAAGCCCACCGGCGGAATCGTTGCGGCGCCCACGACTTCACTTCCTGAACACCTCGGCGGTGTGCGCAACTGGGATTATCGATACTGCTGGCTTCGCGACGCGACTTTCACTCTGAATTCGCTGTTGCTCGCCGGCTATCAGGATGAGGCTGTGGCATGGCGCGAATGGCTGTTGCGTGCCGTGGCAGGGTCGCCTGAGGATCTCCAGATTCTCTACGGCGTGACCGGCGTTCGTCGCCTGGATGAATATGAAATCCCTTGGCTGCCAGGCTATGGAGACGCGGCGCCGGTGCGCATCGGTAACGCGGCTTCAGCACAATTTCAGCTTGATGTTTATGGGGAGGTCATGGATTCGTTGCATTTGGCGCGCGCCGCCGGACTCAAGGCCGACCCGGCGGTCTGGGGGTTCCTGCTCGCAATGCTTAAGTTTCTCGAATCGCATTGGGAGCGCCCTGACGAAGGGCTGTGGGAAGTGCGTGGACCGCGCCGCCATTTCACCCACTCAAAAGTCATGGCTTGGGTAGCTTTCGATCGAGCCATCAAGGACGCGGAAACCGATGGCATTGACTCGCCTATCGAACGGTGGCGACAGGTGCGCGATGCAATTCATGCGCAGGTGTGCGAGAAGGGCTTCGACTCGCGAGTCAACTCGTTTATCCAGGCATACGATTCGACGCATCTGGATGCAAGTCTACTGTTGATTCCCCAGGTCGGATTCCTCCCGCCTGACGACCCGCGGGTTCGAGGCACCATTGAGGCCATCGAGCGCAATCTGGTGGTTGAGGGCCTGGTACTACGCTATTCGACTGAGACGGATGTGGATGCGCTTCCGGCCGGGGAAGGGGCCTTTTTGCCTTGCTCGTTCTGGCTTGCCGATAGCTATGTGTTAACTGGGCGCCGCGAAGAGGGCGAGGCGCTGTTCGAGCGACTCCTGGGGTTGAGCAATGATGTGGGCCTTTTGGCGGAAGAGTACGACCCACGTGCGAAGCGCATGCTGGGGAATTTTCCGCAGGCCCTCACTCACATGGCACTGGTAAATACCGCTCGAATACTCTCGATACCCGCGCAGCAAACCAAAGAAGCTAGTGCAAGAGGCGAGCATCCCGCCGCTGCAGCGACAACGGGAAGGAAGTCGAGTGGGTGATGCAAGTATCGGGAGCCTTTGGCATTACCAACCAATCCCCGGGCCATACATAAATCCATAGCCAGGACCCCATGGCCCCCACGCACCCCAGTTCCATGCGGGATCCGAGTAGAGTTGCGCGGTCGTCTCCTGTTCATCAGCCAGCTGCTTCTGCTGCAGGTACTGCTTGTACTTGCTGTAGGCCTGCTGCGAACCCACATAAAGGCAGTCGCACACCAGTGGATCTGCGTACACATAGTGCACCGTGTCACCATGTGTCCGCTGGACGAAGCGATGTGGCGGCAAGTGGTTCAGCATCTCCTGGCGCTCAGGTGTGCTCGCCGGCCGCATAAGAAATCCCGCCGCAGCAAGATGGTCTTCGTTTTGCGATACCGCTTCCCGAGTCGTCACGCAGCCGCTAAGACTTACCAAGGCGAATCCGAACGCTACCGCCAGCGCGCGCCTTAAACTCACCCGGCCCGGAGTCACTTGAGTTCTGAGGTGGTACATGGGTGTCAATACATCTTCGTTCTGCTGATAGTGAACCAGTCGGCGTCGCAACTCGCGTTCATGGTTCTCGAAAAGGGGCACAACACCATTGGCTTAGGCCACAACATAGGCGCAGAAGATTAAGGTGCGGCGAATACAACATTAGAATTGATGCCGTCATGCGGCTGGCTACAAAAACTGAAAGATCACAGTCATCGGCCCACATCATCCAGACTGATCGAGTTGATGACCCGGGCGACCCCGGGGACACTGAGGGCAACTGAGTCGGCCGTGGCCCGCTCGAGTTCTGTGTTGACCTGACCATACAAATACACGATGTGATCATAAGTCTCGACGCGCACAGAATTGGGAGCTTCCAACGAGGGGTATTGCGCAATACGCGACCGAACGCCTGCCGTGATGTTCGCGTCGCCAGGACAGCCAGCGAAGCCGCATTTTCTGTAAGTGGCGCAGGCGCCAAGACTACCCGTCAGGACAACGACAACGCTCGTGGCTAAGAGATAGTCGCGACCACGGCGGCAGCCAGCCCTCGATCTAAGATGCTGCATATCAAATCAGACTCCGAGGTCTCAGGGGCTATGAAATCACCGACCATGCTACACGCGCATCATTAAAACGCGCCGAGAGTTGCATTAAAGCTCGCTGTAGAAACTCGGTGTCGTGCTCTATAGCCGCCAGCATAAGGGGGACCGAAATTGCGTGCAGGTGAGCCTGCGCGGGGATGTCCTAGAATGGTGTGATGAAGTTGAATACGCAGCAAGAACCCGCTGGCTCCATTCCCGCGACCCTTGCGCGTCCTGGAGCTGCGCGCTTCTGGGCGGCCGCGTTGCTGACGGGAGCAGGCGCCGGTATCGCCGCGGCGGCCCTGACGCGGTTGCTGTTGCTCATACAGCATCTGGTGTGGCCTGGTCCCGACCTACTGGACGCCGCGGCGCACGCCAGCGCCTGGCGGCATATTTGGGTTTTATTGGTTGCTGGTCTCCTAACGGGAGCCGGTCAGATTGTCCTTCACCGTCTCTCGAGCGCCAATGGCATAGATATTACTGAGGCCATATCGTTGCACGCAGGGCGCCTCCCTGCCTGGCGTACGCTCGGCAGTGCGTTGCTGTCGGTACTGCTCGTCGGCATGGGCGCTTCGCTCGGTCGCGAGGGTGCGCCGAAGCAGGCCGGAGCTGTGGTCGCAAATTTCCTCTCGGATAGGGCGGGACTCTCCGACGAGCAACGAAAGCTGCTTGTGGCTTGCGGTGCCGGGGCCGGCATGGCCGCGGCCTATGGTGTACCCCTGGGAGGTGCGCTGTTTGCACTCGAGGTGCTGCGCGGCGTGCTGGCACTTCGACTGATCTTGCCCGCATTGCTTGCCTCGGCAATCGCCGCGGGTATCTCATGGCTGGCGCTGCCCGATGCACCCACCTACTTGGTCCCTGCGTATTCCACCTCCGCATCCGTGATCCTCTGGGCGCTGCTGGCAGGGCCGATCGCCGGGGTTGTTTCGGTCGTTTACGTTCGAGTGATTGCGTGGGCGGATCGCAACAAGCCCTCGGGCTGGCGGCGGGTGCTCGCACCCACGCTGGCACTCGGATTGCTCGGGATCGTCTCGATTGCGTTCCCGCAGATACTTGGCAACGGCAAGGACATCGCTCAACTCGCCTTCACGAACCAGGTGACGCCGCTGCTACTTCTGGCGCTTCTTTTTCTCAAGCCAGCGGCCACTGCGATGTGCCTCGGCAGTGGTGTGCCCGGTGGGTTATTCACACCATCGCTGGCGCTGGGAGCGTTGCTCGGGGGTCTTCTGGGTTACCTGTGGGGCCTGCTGTGGCCCGGGGTGCCACCGGGCCTATTCGCCGTAATCGGTTCGGCTGCAGTACTGGCCGCGACTACCCATGGACCCATTTCCGCAGTGGTACTGACCATGGAGCTGACGGGCCGAGATCGTTCATTCATTCTGCCATTGCTGTTGGCGGTGGGCACGGCCACAGTGGTTGCACGCACCATCGACCGTCGTTCGATCTATGACGCGCGCTTCACCGACAAGGAAGTGCAAGCCTTGCAGCAGGCTCGAGCGCCATCGGCATCCTAGATCCCTCGCGAGCAAAAGATCGTTTAACCAACACGGGCAGCCCTGCATGACTCTCGGTCACTGCCGGAAGGCTGCCCGCGTAGCGGCGGCGGAGCAATGGCTCGGCAAGTCACCGCATCATCATTGATCTATCTCACACTTATTTGACTCACCGAACATAAATAGCCGAATGGCTCGGACGGGGAAGTGTCCGAGTGACGGCACATGAACCAGATCCAGTCCGCCAGGCCTGACGGCCCCGATCCTTGTCGCTACCTCAAAGATGTCCTGGAGCGACCAGATTGGCCGGGCGCATACGTTCGCCTGCACGGCGGCCACGCCCGGCGGGCGCGACTGGCACAGGCCGGCGCATCGGTATACATTGGCAAGAAATCCGACGCGCGGGCGTTACGGCAAATAACGGGTTGGGGAGAGTCGCAATGGAAGCTGCACAAAAAAAACGCGGTGGCTGGAGCTGGTGGCACGCGCTGTTTCTGTTCCAGTTTGCCGCGGTTCTGTGGCCACCTTTCTATAACCGAGTCGAGCCTGTGTGGCTGGGGCTGCCGTTTTTCTACTGGTATCAGCTGCTGTGGGTAATCCTGAGCGCGCTGATTACGGCCGTGATCTATATCGCGACGGACGAGTAGGCCGCCGCTGATGGGTTCCAGTCCGCCACAATAAGAAGCTCTTGGGGAGAGTCGCGTGCAGGAAGTCAATTGGGTAGCGCTGGCCGTTTTCGTGGCTCTGTTTGGTTTCATCACCTGGCTGGGCTTCGCCGCCGCGCGCTGGCGCAAGGGCGACCTTGACCAGCTGCACGAGTGGGGTCTCGGGGGGCGGCGCTTCGGTACCGTGGTTACCTGGTTCCTGGTAGGCGGAGATCTCTATACCGCCTATACGTTCATCGCGGTCCCGGCACTCGCTTTCGGCGCCGGCGCGGTCGCGTTCTTCGCGGTGCCGTACACCATCGTGATTTATCCGTTCCTGTTCCTGGTCTTCCCGCGTCTTTGGCACGTCTGTCACAAGAAGGGCTATATCACGGCGGGGGATTTCGTACGTGGCCGCTTCGGCAACCGTTGGCTGGCGCTCGCGATCACGATCACCGGCATCGTCGCGACGATGCCCTATATCGCGTTGCAGCTGGTCGGCATCCAGGTCGTGGTGGGTGCGCTTGGCATTTCCGGCACGGGCCTTGCGGCCGATCTGCCGCTGATCATCGCCTTCATGGTACTGGCGGCTTTCACCTATTCGAGCGGCCTGCGCGCGCCGGCATCGATCGCGATCGTCAAGGACATCCTCATCTATGTGACTGCCTTCGCCGCCATCATTTTTATTCCGATCGAGCTGGGCGGCTTCGGCAAGATCTTCGCGGCGGTACCGGCCAAAAAGATTCTGCTGGCTGTCCCCGGCGCAAACTCGACTGGCGCCTATGGTGCCTATGCGACGCTGGCGCTTGGTTCGGCGCTGGCGCTGTTTCTCTATCCGCACTCCATGACAGGCATTCTAAGTGCCAGCAGCGGCAAGGCCATCCGGCGCAACGCCGCGATGCTGCCCGGCTATTCGTTCATGCTGGGCCTGCTCGCGCTGTTCGGCTTCTTTGCGATTGCAGCCGGCGTCGACAAGCTGCCTGAGTTCGCGGGCGGCTTCAAACAATTCGGTAACAACTTTGCGGTGCCCGCGCTGCTGCTGCACAGCTTCCCGGCCTGGTTCGTCGGCATCGCATTCGCCGCCATCGGCATCGGCGCGCTGGTGCCGGCCGCCATCATGTCGATCGCGGCAGCCAATCTCTACACTCGCAACATCCACCGCGAGTTCATCAACAGGAATCCGACCGACAAACAGGAAGCGCAGATGGCCAAGTGGGCGTCGCTGATCGTTAAGGTCGGCGCACTCGTGTTCATCCTGTACGTGCCCACGAAGTACGCCATTCAATTGCAGCTGCTCGGTGGAATCTGGATCATCCAGACTCTGCCGGCGGTCATGTTTGGCGTCTACACGCGCTGGTTCAACTCCTGGGCGCTGCTGATCGGATGGGCCGTGGGCACTTATGCCGGCACGTCGATGGCGATCGCGGCCAATCTTGCAGCGGCTTATCCGCTCGCGATCGGCAGCTATACGTTCCCCGGCTACACGGCGTTCTACACGCTGGTGCTCAATCTGGTGATCGCAGTCGTCCTAACTCCGATCATTAACCGTTTGGGGAGCACCAAGCCGGCCGATGACACGGTGGCGGCAGACTACGTGGGCTGAGCCGGGAGACCTGCAGCGGCACGGAGAACGTGTATTCCTTAACACCAATAACCCCAGTCCGACGGTCGGCTTCCGCTTCCGGTTCTGAAACAACGCTTGGAACGGTTGGATGGGTGAAGGCCCCCCGCTAGGATGGCAGGGGGCCTTTTTTTGTCATCCGCGTGTAACACGGACACGGCTGAATACGCGCGGGAACGCCCGACCGTACCTAAGTCAGGAGAGACGACTGTGCACCGAAAATTCTCATTGATCGCAGCAGCAGGGACGCTGGCTCTTCTGGGAGCCTGGAATGGTCTGGCATTCGCGGATGACATTTCCGGCGCGGGTGCGACCTTCCCGTACCCGGTGTATGCCAAGTGGGCCGAGGCCTACAAACAGCAAACCGGCATCGGCCTGAACTATCAGTCGATCGGGTCCGGTGGCGGCATCAAGCAGATCGAGGCCTCCACGGTTACCTTCGGCGCCTCGGACAAGCCGCTCGAGCCGGCCGACCTCAAGCAGAATGGCCTGGTTCAGTGGCCGCAGATCATCGGCGGAGTGGTGCCGGTCGTGAACATCCCGGGCATCAAGCCCGGCGAACTGGTGCTGGACGGCCCGACGCTCGCCAGCATCTACCTGGGCGAGATTTCCCGCTGGAATGATCCGGCAATCAAGAAGCTCAATCCCTCGCTGAACCTTCCCAAGCTCGACATCGCGCCGGTTTATCGGTCCGACGGCTCGGGCACGAACTTCCTGTTCACCAACTATCTCTCGCAGGTCAGTGCGAATTTCGCCAAGACCATCGGCGCCAACGCGTCCGTGCAATGGCCGGTCGGCATTGGTGCCAAGGGCAACGAGGGTGTCGCCAACCAGACCACGCAGACCGGTGGCGCGGTCGGCTATGTCGAGTACGCCTACGTCAAGCAGACCCACATGACGTACGCGAAACTCATTAATCGCGATGGCAAGGCCGTGGCTCCCGAAGCCAAGGCATTCCAGACCGCGGCAGCCAATGCCGATTGGGCCAAGGCCGAGGGCTACTACCTGATCCTGACCAACCAGGCCGGAGCGGCCAGTTGGCCGATCACCGGCGCGAGCTTCATCCTCGTGCACGCTGACGGCAAGGACGCCAACGTTCCGGCCGCGCTGAAGTTCTTCGACTGGGCCTTCAAGAGCGGCCAAACGCTGGCCGAGAGCCTGGATTACGTGCCGCTGCCGGCCGGGGTCATCACGCTGGTCGAGAAGACCTGGACCGATTCGGTCAAGGTCAACGGCAAGGCCGCCTGGACGGGCAAGTAGGCTGTCGTAAGATACCGCGCACATGTCCGCGGTCACGATACCCTATAAGCAGCAGTTGCGGCGCGAGGCACGCGCCGAGGGCATATTCCGCTTTCTCTCGATGGCGGCGGCGCTGCTCGTGCTGGCGCTGCTCGCCGGCGTGCTGATATCGCTGTGCTACGGCGGCTGGCCGGCGCTGAAGGAGTTTCGCTTCGGCTTCCTGACGCAGACCGTCTGGAATCCGGTCACCGAGCGGTTTGGCGCCCTGGCAGCGCTCTACGGCACGGCGATCACCTCGCTGATCGCGATGATACTGGCCGTGCCGGTGGCCTTCGGTATCGCCGTTTTCCTGACCGAGACCTGTCCGATCTGGCTACGCGCCCCGATCGCTACCTGCATCGAGCTGCTCGCCGCCGTTCCGAGCATCGTGTTTGGCATTTGGGGCCTGTTCGTGCTGGCCCCCGTTCTGCAGCACTCCGTGCAGCCATGGCTCATCGACGTGCTGGGTGACCTGCCGCTGATCGGCAAGCTGTTTCGCGGGCCGCCTTACGGCATCGGCCTGCTCACGGCGGGGTTCGTGCTCGCAGTCATGGTGCTGCCGTTCATCACTTCCGTCATGCGCGAAGTATTCCTCTCGACGCCGCGCTCGCTCAAGGAAGCCGCGTACGGTCTCGGCGCCACGCAGTGGGAGGTCATCTGGGATGTGGTACTGCCCAACGCCCGAGCCGGCGTGGTAGGCGGCATCATGCTGGGCCTTGGGCGCGCACTGGGCGAGACCATGGCGGTGACATTCGTAGTCGGCAACGCGCACCGCATTTCCGGCTCGCTGCTGGCACCGGGCACGACCATCTCGGCCAGTATCGCCAACGAGTTCACCGAAGCGGTCGGCAAGCTCTATACGTCGTCGCTGATCGCACTCGGGCTGCTGCTGTTCGTGCTCACATTCGTCATCATCGCGGCGGCGCGGCTGCTGCTGCTGCGGCTCGAGTCGCGCGGGGCGCGGGTATGAGTCGCGGCAATCTCAGAAAGCGCCGCATTACGGCCGCCGTGGCCCTGGGCGCCTCTGGACTCGCCACCGCGCTTGGGCTCGCCACTCTGGCGGCGATCCTCTGGACGCTGTTTTCACGCGGTCTGGAAGGCCTGACGCTGCAGGTCTTCACGCAGACCACCCCCGCGCCGGGCAGCAGCGGCGGTCTGATCAACGCGATCTATGGCAGCATCGTGATGACGATGCTGGGACTGGCAATCGGTGCGCCGATCGGCATCATGGCTGCGACATATCTGTCGGAATACGGCCGCGGCAAGCAGCTCAGCACCGTGATCCGCTTCATCAACGACGTGCTGCTCAGCGCGCCCTCGATCGTGATCGGATTGTTCGTCTATACGATCGTCGTGCTCGGCATGGGACATTTCTCGGCCATCGCCGGCGCCATATCGCTCGGCATCATCGTCATCCCGGTGACAGTCCGCACGGCCGAGGACATGCTGCGGCTGATTCCATCGAGCATGCGCCAGGCGTCGGCCGGGCTCGGCGCCCAGCCCTGGCGCACGATCACCAGCGTGGTCTATCCGGCCGCGCGCAGCGGCCTGCTGACCGGCGTGCTGCTGGCGATGGCTCGCATCAGCGGCGAAACCGCGCCGCTGCTGTTCACGGCGCTCAACAATCAGTTCTGGAGCGCCAACCTCAATCAGCCGATGGCAAATCTGCCCGTGGTGATCTTTCAGTTTGCCACCAGCCCCTACAAGAACTGGCAGTCCCTCGCGTGGACAGGTGCGCTGCTGATCACACTGTTCGTGCTGGCCCTGAGCGTCATCGCGCGGATGATCTCGAGCCTGTTCGGCAGCGGCGAGACGCGCATCGAATAGCGCTCAGCCCTTCGGTTGATCCGTGGTTTTATCCGGGTACTCGCACCAGCGCAGAATCGGGCAGCGGGGGCATTGCGGCGCGCGTGCCTTGCAGATGTAACGGCCCAGCAGGATCAGCCAATGATGCGCATCCCGGAGAAACTCGCCAGGAATCACGCGCATCAGCTCGTCTTCCACCGCGCGCGGATTGGCGCCGCGCGCGAGACCGGTACGATTGGCCACGCGGAACACGTGCGTATCGACGGCCATGGTCGCTTCGCCGAAGGCGGCGTTGAGCACGACATTGGCGGTCTTGCGCCCAACACCCGGCAGCTGCTCGAGCGCTTCGCGATTGCGCGGCACCTCCCCGCCATGGCGCTCCATCAGGAGCCGGCAGGTGGCGAGAATATTGCGTGCCTTGGCGTTATACAGCCCGATGGTGCGGATGTGGCGTTTGATGCCGGCCAGGCCCAGTCCGGCCATGGCAGCGGGCGTCGGGGCGACATGGAACAGCGCGCGCGTGGCGAGGTTCACGCTCTTGTCAGTCGCCTGCGCCGAAAGGATCACCGCGATCAGCAATTGAAACGGTGTGTCGAACAGCAGCTCGCTGCGCGGATGCGGGTTGGCGGCACGCAGATGAATGAAGATCTGTCGGCATCGCTGGCGGTTCATTGCGGGGACCGCGGCCGCGCGGCCTGCTTGCGACTCGACAGCAGCGCCTCGCGTTCGCGCAGCAGCCGGGCCTCGCGCTGACGGTGATTGTCGTAGCGCCGCCGATTGTCCGCTGCATTGGGTACTGACTCATCCGGCGCACGGGGTTGCATGACGATGCAGTCGACCGGGCATGCTGCCAGGCACAGCTCGCAACCGTTGCACTCCGCGTCCAGCACGGTGTGCAGAAACTGTCGCGCGCCGATAATCGCATCGACCGGGCAGGCCGGCAGACAGCGCGCGCAGCCGATGCACGTTGCAGCATCGATGATGGCGCGGGTCGGGGCCTGCTCATGGCCGCAGGCCGGATCGAGCGGCAGGGGCGCACGGTGGAGCAGGGCCGCTAACGCTGCGATTCCGGCGCTGCCGCCGGGCGGGCAGCGATTGATGGCGGCCGTACCCTGGGCTAAGGCCTCGGCGTAGGGGCGGCAGGCCGCATAGCCGCAGCGCGTGCACTGGGTTTGCGGCAGCAGCGCATCGATGCGATCGATCAGCTCCGCGTCTTTCAATATCTGCCGGCTCGTCTACCTTTTATTGCCGGCGAGAATACCCTGCTTCGAGAGCTCGGGCACCAGCACGCGGCTGATGTCGTCCGTGATGCTGTGAGTCGTACTGAGATCGACGCTGCGCGTGATGCCGGTCCAGATCAGCTTGCCGCCGGCCGCATCGACAGTAAAGACATCGGTCTGATAGTCGGCACGGTGTTCGGTCTCGACGTAGCCTGCGCCATAGGCGGCATCCCAGTAGCCGTAGTAGCGCCACCGCCAGCCAAAGCCGACGCCCGCATAGCCGGGCATCCAGTAATTGCGCTGACTGGCACCAACGAAGTGCGAAGCCATGACGCCGTCGAATCCTTCGCGGCTGGCTGTGGCCGCGAGCTCATCCGCATTCGGCGCCTTGGCGGGAAACACCGAGTAGGAAGCCGTCGCCTGCACACCCTGGTGCGTCAGCGCGCCGACCATGCCGTCCTCCCACAGCCGGCGGCGGCCATCGTCCTTCTGCACGCCCACCACGAGCACCTTATGCAAGGGCGGCCCGGCAAAAGAGGCGTCTTTCCAGCGATCGATCAGCGAGGTGTTTACGCAGCCGCCAAGGACGAGCAAAGCCAGCCCGAGCAGCATCCGGGCGGTTGGCTGGCGAGCATACGATGAAGCATCCATGGCAAGACTCTCCTGGTGGCAGAATGCGCTTGACTCAATAGACCATGTAGCGAGATTAAATGTTCCAGGCATTGACGCCCATCGTCCGGCTGCTCCTTTATGCCAACCTGATCGCGTACGCCGCGGAATGGTTGACAGGGGACAGCCTGTTCGCGGCCTGCGCACTCTGGCCGCTCGGCGGCGATCGCCTGTACGGGACGCCGCCGTTCGAGCCCTGGCAGCTGGTCACTTATGCCTTCCTGCACGATCGATCGAACCTGATGCACCTGTTCGGAAACATGTTCGGGCTGTGCATGTTTGGCCCGGATACCGAACGCGTGCTCGGGGCCAAGCGGTTTGCGGTGTATTACGGGGTCTGTGTCATCGGTGCCGGCCTGGCGCAGCTCTGGGTGGCACACTCGATTTCGCCCGGACCGTCGGAAACGATCGGCGCCTCAGGCGGCATTTTCGGCCTGCTGCTCTTCTACGGGGTGAACTTCCCGCAGCGTAAGCTCGTGCTGCTGTTCCCGCCGATTCCGTGGCCCATCCCGGCGTGGCTGTTCACCTCGCTGTACGCGGTGGTGGAACTCTACCTGGGCGTTTCCGGCCACATGCAGGGCGTGGCCCACTTCGCCCACCTGGGCGGCGCCGCCGCCGGGTTGCTGCTGATCCTGTACTGGCGCCTGACGGCCCGGGAGCCGCGCTAGACATCAGCTGACCTTCATGCCCGGCTTTGCGCCCTCGGCCGGTTCGATCAGGAAGATGCCGGCGTCCTGCTCACCGCTGGCACAGAGAACCATGCCCTGCGAGACGCCGAAGCGCATCTTGCGCGGCGCCAGGTTGGCGACGACCACCACCTGTCGTCCGATGAGCTGTTCGGGCCGATAGGCCCCGCTGATTCCCGAGAACACCGTTCGCTGCTCGCCACCGAGGTCCAGGGTCAACCGCAGCAGCTTGTCCGAGCCTTCGACGGCGGCGGCGTCGGCGACGCGCGCCACGCGCAGATCGAGCTTCGCAAAATCATCGATGCTGATCGTCGCGGCAGTCGCTGCGCGTGCCGCGCCCGCCCTGGCTGCAGGCGCCGCCGTCGGGGCGGTGGCGTCGGACGGCGCCGCATCGACCAGCGATGCCACCGCGGCGGCATCGAGCCGCGTCGCCAGCGGCTGGTAGGGGCGCAGGGTGCTGCCGAGCAGCGGGGTGTCGATGGCGGACCAGTCGTCGAAGGACGTGCCCAGAAAGCGGGCCGCAGCCGAAGCAATGCGCGGCAGCACCGGCGTCAGGTAACTCATCAGCACTCGAAACAGGTTCACCCCCTGCGTTGCGACCGCCAGCACTTCGGGCGCGCGCGCGGCATCCTTGGCGAGGGCCCAGGGCTTGTGCTGATCGATGTAGCGGTTGGCGTGATCTGCCAGCACCATGATCTCGCGAATGGCCGCGGCATATTCGCGAGCCTCGAAGAGCGCGCCGATCGGCTCCGCTGCCGAGATGAATTGCCGATACAGCGCTTCATTTTCCAGCGATGGCGCCAACCGGCCACCGGCACGTTCGACGAAGCCGGCGCAGCGGCTCGCGACGTTCACGAGCTTGCCCACCAGATCCGAATTGGTGCGGGCCACGAAATCGTCGATATTGAAGTCGATGTCTTCGATGCCACTGCCGAGCTTGGCGGCAAAGTAATATCGCAGTGGCTCGGGCGGCAGGCGTTCCAGGTAGCGCCGCGCCGTTACGAAGGTGCCGCGCGACTTCGACATCTTCTGGCCGTTGATGGTCAGGAAGCCGTGGGCGAACACGGCGGTGGGCCGGCGCAATCCGGCGCCATGCAGCACGGCCGGCCAGAACAGGGTGTGAAAGTAGCTGATGTCCTTGCCGATGAAGTGATAGAGCTCCGAGGCCGTCTCGGACTTCCAGTACTCATCGAATGAGGCGCCGTGTGCCGCGCGCCAGGCCTCGAAGCTGGCGATGTAGCCGATCGGCGCATCGAACCAGACGTAGAAGAATTTGCCCGGGGCGTCCGGTACTTCGATGCCGAAGTACGGCGCATCGCGCGAGATGTCCCAGTCCTGCAGTCCGGCCTCGAACCATTCGCCGAGCTTGGCACGCACGGCATCCTGCAGGCTGCGTCCGGCGACGTATTGGCGCAGCATGGATTCGAAGGCACCGAGCTTGAAGAACAGGTGATCCGATTGGCGCCAGACCGGGCGCGTGCCGGTAACGGTCGAGACCGGATCGATCAGGTCGGCGGGTGAATAGGTCGAACCGCACACCTCGCAGCTGTCGCCGTATTGGTCCGCCGAGCGGCATCGGGGACAGGTCCCGCGGACGTAGCGATCGGGCAGGAACATCTGCGCCTGCTCATCGTAGGCCTGGTTTACCGAGCGACGCGCGATGAAATCGTGATCGCGCAGCGCCTCGTAGAGCTCGCGCGTAAAGCGGCGGCTCTCATTCGAGTGGGTCGAATGGTAGTGGTCGAACTGGATCAGAAATCCGTCATAGTCGCGGCGATGCTCGAGCGCGGCTCCGGCGATCAGCGTCTCCGGCGTCACGCCTTCCTGCTGGGCGCGGATCATGATCGGCGTGCCGTGCGCATCGTCGGCGCAGCAGAACACGCAGCTGTTGCCGCGCATCTTCTGGAATCGAACCCAGATGTCCGTCTGGACCGATTCGATGATGTGGCCGAGGTGCAGCGGCCCGTTGGCGTAGGGCAGAGCGTGGGTGACGAGAATCTTGCGAGCCATGGTGCGACGGACTGGTTGAACGATCCTCGCATTATTGCACGCGGGCGACAGACTCCTAGGCCTGCTCCTTGAACTGCTCGAACCGTACCTTGTTGATCGCCTTCCGATAGGCTTCGGCGCCGCTGACGACGCCCGCCTCGAACAATTGCTGGATGGCACTATCCATCGTGCGCATGCCGAACTGGCCGCCCGCCTGCATCGAGTTTTCCAGCTGATCGAGCTTGCCTTGGCGTATCAGGTTGGCCGTGGCAGGGGTGTTGATCAGTATTTCGAGTGCGGCCACGCGCCCGCCGCCGTCCGTTTTCCTGAGCAGCTGCTGGGAAATCACGCCGCGTAAGGAGGTCGAGAGCATGGTGCGCACATGCGATTGCTTGTCGGATGGAAAGCCGTTGACCAGGCGATCCACGGTCTGGGCCGCGCCATTGGTGTGCAGCGTGCCCATGACCAGGATGCCCATTTCCGCGGCCGTCACGGCGATGCTCATGGTTTCCAGATCGCGCAATTCGCCCACCAGGATCACGTCGGGGTCTTCGCGCAGGGCCGAATGCAGCGCGGCGGCGAAACTCGGCGCGTGCACGCCGATCTCACGCTGGCTGATCAGGCATTTGTGGCGCGGGTGCACGAATTCGATTGGATCCTCGACCGTGAGTATGTGGCCTTTGATGCGCTTGTTGATGTCATCGATCATCGCCGCAAGCGAAGTCGATTTGCCCGAACCGGTCTTGCCAGTCACCAGGATGAGTCCGTTATTGGCGCGGCAGAGCTGCCGCACGGCGGTTGGCATATCGAGCTCATCGAGCGTCAGGGCTTTGGAGGGGATGGCCCGCATGACCGAACCCATGCCATTGAGCTGGCGCATGACGTTGACGCGAAAGCGACCCTTGCCTTCGAGCGTGTAGGCGAAGTCGGCGCCGTCCTTTTGCTCGAAGCGCTCGACCGCCTTCTTGGGCATGATCTCGTAAAGCGTCTCCTTGACGAACTCGGCCGTCAACGGCTCCTGGCGCAATGGCGAGAGCTCCCCGTGCAGACGGATGCGTGGCGGATCGCCGGCCAGGAAATGCAGATCCGAGCCGCGCCGGCGCATGATTTCTTCGAGGAATTGGTCGATTTGTGCCATGAACCGCGGCGCTCAGCTGTGCGTGCTCTGAATCCCGGTGGCATCGAGCTTCGGCAGCATGCTGGTGTCGGTCACGAATCTCTGGAACATGCTTTTGTTGGTGGCGTAGGCGTAGGCGTCATCGGGATCGATTTCGCGCGCATTGAGGGCCGCCTGCAGTGCCTGATCGAACAGCTGCATGCCGAATTCCTTGCCCATCTGCAGCTGCGTCGGGATCTGGTGGGTCTGATCGGTCGTAATGAGCTTGGCGATGGCTTTGGTCATGACCATCACTTCGACCAGCGCCCGCCGGCTGCGCCCGTCGGTACCCTTGACCAGGATCTGCGTCACGACCGCCAGCAGGCTCTGCGACAGGAAGGCCTTGGTCTGCTCGCGCTCCTCGGCGGGCAGCGCATCGATGAGCCGGTCGATGGTCTTTGTGGCGCTCGTGGTGTGCAAGGTACCGAGCACCAGGTGACCGGTTTCGGCGGCCGTCATCGCCATGCGGATGGTTTCCGCATCGCGCAGTTCGCCGACCAGGATCACGTCCGGATCCTCGCGCATGGCCGCGCGAACGCCCTCGGCGAAACTCGGGATGTGGGTGCCCAGTTCACGCTGGATGATCTGGCTCGATTTGCTGCGATGAACGAACTCGATCGGATCTTCGAGGCTCACGATATTGAGCCGGCGCGACTTGTTGAGCAGGTTGATCATGGCCGCGAGCGTGGTTGACTTGCCCGTGCCGGTCGATCCGGTGACGAGGATCATGCCCTGGTGGTAGTCGCACAGCTTGGTCACGATCGGCGGCAGACCGAGCTTCTCGAGCGTCGGGATCTCGGACGGGATGGCGCGAAACGTGGCGCCGATCCCCGTGTCCTTGCGATAGATATTGACGCGGAAGCGGCCGCCGTCGGTCGACACATACGAGAAGTCCAGATCGTGGCCGATCCGGAAGTGATCCGACTGATTCGGGGTCAGGATCTCCATCAGATAGCCCTCCAGCTCCGTGTCGCGCAGATCGCGGAACTTGATGGCCTCAAGGTCGCCATGCTGGCGCACCATCGGCGGCACGCCGACGGCCAGATGAATATCCGAGCAGCCTTGCTGCGTGCCAAGCTTCAGGAACGCATCGATACGTGCCACTGTCGATGTCCTTATGGGCGCCCCGATAAGGGGCCCTCTATCGTGTGATGTTTAACCTAAGCGCCTGAGCCGGATCAATGCCTTACAGCTCGAAATTTGACCCAGTGCACGGACTTTGGCTACCGCGGGGGGATCGGTAAGCCGAAACGGGGGCAAGGATTACAGAAATCGCTCCAGCGCGCCGCGAAATTCATCCATGGTCTGGAAGCGCTTGGCCTTGTCGACGGCCATGGCCTTGACGACCACCTCGGCGAGGTTGGCAGACAGTTGCGGGTTGATTTCCTGGGGAGCGCGCGCCTTGCCCTGCACGTGCTGGTACATGACCGCCATGTGATCGCCACGGGAATAGGGCGGTACGCCGGTGAGCATTTCGTAGAGAATGACGCCGAGCGCATATACGTCCGCCCGTTCATCGACCTTTCGGCCCAGGATCTGCTCGGGCGCCATGTACTTCGGTGAGCCGATCACATAGCCGGTCTTCGTGAGCTGCGTATCACCCTCGCGCTGGGCGGCGGCAACACCGAAGTCAACGATCTTCAGCAGGCCCTCGTCGTTGATCAGCAGGTTCGCGGGCTTAAGATCGCGATGGACGATGCCCACCTGGTGGGCGACCGTCATCCCGGTGGCGATGTCGATGCCGAACTGCAGCGCGCGCTTCTGTGCCAGGGGCTTCTCGTTGACGATCTCCGAGCCCAGCGTGTGGGACTTGAAGTACTCCATCGAGATGGCGTAATTGCCCTGGATGTACAGAAAATCATAAATGCGGATGACGTTGCGGTGCGTGATCTTGCGCGAGTAGCGCAGCTCATGCACGAACCGCTTCATGATCTCCTCATCTTCGGCGACATTGGGATTGAGGAACTTCAGGATCAGCCGCTCCTCGACCACGGTGTCTTCCATGAGCAGTACGGTGCCGAAGGCGCCGCGGCCGATGCGTTCGATGTACTTGTAGCGACCTTCGATGACATCGCCCGGATTGAGCGTCGAAATGTCGAGTCGCTGACCGCCCGCATTGGCGACCTGCTGCACGACCTGCGCGACTTCCTTCTCCGGGATCAGCAGCGTGCGCGCCGGTTCGGTCGGACGCACGCCGGTGCGGCCCGGGCGCGCGGAGGTGCCAAGCTGGGTCTGGGCAGCCGTCTGCGCGCCGGCACCGGCCGAGAATCGCACTTCCAGCTCTGTCAGCGCCCGCACGGCTGCGCGCGCCACGGTGGCATCCGCATTGCCTGCCTGACCCTGCAGCTGGACGCGGATCTGATCGGCCTGATTCTCATCGCTCAGGCGCGAAAGCGCCTGAATCACCTCAACCCGCGCTTCCTTCTCGGCGCGCTGCAGCAGGGGCAGCAGCAAGTCCACCGATTTGGAGTCGCCGAGCTTACCGATTGCCCGCACCACCACCGGGATTTGCTTGGTCGCACCCGCGCGCAGCATTTCGTACATGCGCGGCACGGCGCGCTTGCTGCCGATTTCCGCCAGCGCATCGACCGCGCGCTCGCTGACCCACCAGTCGCTGTCCTTGGTGGCTTCGATCAGGTGATTGATGGCGCGCTCGTCCTTGGTCTGATTGAGGATTTCAATTGCCGCGCGTCGGATATCCTCGTCCTTGTCGCGCACCAGCTCGAGCACCGCATCGATGACCTTGGGCCCGCCGATCTTGCCGAGCGCATCACCGGCGCGGCTGCGAACCCACCAGTCGTCGTCCTTGAGGGCCTGCAGCAGGTACTTGACCGAACGGGCATCGCCGACTTCGTTGAGCACCTCCACGGCGCATCGGCGCGCCTGTTCCGACTCGTCCTTGAGTACGGGCACGAGGTGGCGGATGGTGTCCGGATCCCGGGCGCGCTGCAGCAGCTCCACGGCCCGGTTCTGGACTTCGATTTCCGGGTCGCGCAACAGCGCGCAGACCTTCGCCACGTCGATAGGGCCGTCCATTTTGGCCAGAGCGCCCAGCGAGGCCGCGCGGATGATCTTGTTGCTGTCGGAGATCTGGGTCTGCAGCGCGCGCTGCACCTCGGGCTTGTTGAAGCGCGCCAGGATATTGATGATGTGCAGGCGGGCGATCGGATCCTTACCCTGGAGGCGGCCGAGCAGCTCGGGAAGCGCGGTCTCATCGGCCGCTTCCGCGACGATGCGAAACAGCGCGGCCTTTTCGTTCGGCTCCTGCTGGTAGGCGGCGCTCAGCAGTTCCCGAACGGAGAAGCGCTGGCGCTGGCCGTTGATGACGTCGAGCAGCGCCGACTTCGCGACGCCCGGCATCGTGAGTGCTTCCAGCAACAGGTGCGGCGGATAGCCGCGACTGCTCGTGAGAGCCCAGGCAACGCCGGCAATGGCACGCGGACTGCCCTGCACCATGGCTTCGATGTATTGCGGGAAGGTCTTGGCGCTGGCGAGCGTGGAGAGCACGTCGACGAATGCAACCGTCGCATGCTTGTCGGCCTCGGGCAGCGCCGCGATGACCGGTTCAATGGCGCCCGGGCCCAGATCCTTGAGCTTACCGATTGCCTTTTGGGTCTCGGGACTCATCAGATCGGTGGTCGACTTGATCTGTTGGATCAGCCGATCGGAGCGCAGGTTGGTGAAAAAACTCATGCCGACGTGTTAATGTTGTTGCGAGGCCCGCACATCCGGTTGATCACTAACAGAAACATGGATTATGCCATGTTCGCCCGCGGGAAATGAGCACATGGCGACTACCGAGGCCAGCGTTCGCGCGGCCCTAGAAAGCTTTGTCGAGCCGTATCTGCAACAGACTCTGGCGCAGGTGCAGGCGCTGCGCGAGGTGGAACTCGCGCGCGATCAGCTGCGGGTTCGCATTGAGCTGGGCTTTCCGGCATTGGGGTACACGCACTCCTTGCAACTGGCGCTGCAGGCGCATCTGCGCTCGCAGGGCATCGATGTGCCGCTTACGCTGGAGCTCACCAGCGTTATTCGGCCACATGCCGTGCAGCGCAGTCTCAAACCGCTCGCCGGGGTCAAGAATATCGTCGCAGTGGCAAGCGGCAAGGGTGGAGTTGGCAAATCCACGGTTGCGGTCAATGTTGCCCTGGCCTGGGCGGCCGGGGGCGCGCAGGTGGGCATCCTCGACGCGGACATCTACGGTCCCAGCCAGCCGATCATGCTGGGTCTGGCCGGTCAGCACCCAAGCTCGCCCGACGGCAAGCTCATCCAGCCGCTGCGCGCCCATGGGGTGGCAGCGATGTCGATCGGGTTTCTGGTCGACCCGAGCCAGGCAGTGGTCTGGCGCGGCCCCATGGTCACGCAGGCGCTGACGCAGCTGCTCTCCGACACCGAGTGGGGGGAACTCGACTACCTGGTGGTCGATATGCCGCCCGGCACGGGCGATATCCAGCTCACGCTCGCGCAGCGCGTGCCCGTCTCAGGGGCCATCATCGTCACCACGCCGCAGGATATAGCGCTGGCCGATGCACGCAAGGGGCTGGCCATGTTTGAAAAAGTGTCGGTACCGGTGCTCGGCATCATCGAGAACATGAGCATGCACGTGTGCAGCCACTGCGGTCATATCGAGCACATCTTTGGCGCCGGCGGCGGCGCGCGCCTGGCTGCCGAGAACGGGGTCACACTGCTGGGCGAGTTGCCGCTCGACGTGCGGATCCGGGAACAGGCCGACAGCGGACGCCCGACGGTGGTCGCCGAGCCGGAAAGCCCCGCGGCCCAGGCCTACATATCGGCGGCGCGACGTGCCGCTGCGGTGCTGTCGTTGCGCGGGCGCGATCGCAGCACCCTGTTCCCGAAGATCGTGGTGGAAGACACCTGAATGAGCATCAAGTCGGACAAATGGATCCGCCGCATGGCGCAGCAGCATGGCCTGATCGAGCCGTTCGCGCCGCGGCAGGTGCGGGAGAACGAAGGCGGCCGGATCATCTCCTATGGCACCTCCAGTTACGGCTATGACGTGCGATGTGCGCGCGAATTCAAGATCTTCACCAACATCAACTCCACCATCGTCGATCCGAAACAGTTCGACGAGAAGAGCTTCGTTGATGTGGCGGCCGATGTTTGCATCATTCCACCCAATTCGTTCGCGCTGGCCCGCACGGTGGAATACTTCCGCATTCCGCGCAATGTGCTGACGGTGTGCCTGGGGAAATGTGTCACGGGCGACACACGGGTGGTCGATGCTGACACAGGGGCGTACGTTCCGATCACGCAGATGCGCTGGGGAAAGAAGACGCTGGCCCTCGACGGCTCGCGGCTGCGCTCCGCGCGCGTTTCGGACTTCATACCGCAGGGAGTGCGTGAAGTCTTCGAGCTAAGAACCCGCGCGGGCCTGCGTATCCGCGCCACGGGCAATCATCCATTCCGCACGCTTGACCGCTGGGCGCCGCTCAGCGAACTGAAAGTAGGAGACCGCATCGCCGTCGCGCGTGAAATTCCGATCTTCGGTCGGACCCCGCTGCCTGACTGGGAAGCCACGCTTCTGGGACTCATGATCTCGGAAGGGCAATCTATTACGCCAGGCCACAGCCCGACATATACCACTGCGGATCCTGCGATGGTGAAGCTGCTCGAACGGACGCTGGCTGAGGCCGGACTTGAGTCAGATCGCGCGCATCTGTGGCTAAAGGCTCATGGGCTGAATCTCGGCGCGGCCGACCAGCTCGTGCCGCAATGTGTCTTTATGGCGCCGGAGACTTCTGTTCGGCTGTTCCTGCAAGCCTTATTCAGCCAGAACGACAGTTTGTACCACTCGGGCGAGGACCTTTCCCTCGAATACCATTCAAACTCGCGGCGCCTGATTGAGGATGTGCATCATCTGTTGCTGCGATTTGGTGTGTTTTCCCGGATTCGGATCAGGATTACGGAGATCGGAACGGGCGCCTGGCGCGTAACGATCACCGATAAGCAGGAGATACAGCGCTTTGCGGCACGAATCGGTTTCACTCCCGACTCGCTGAAACAGCGCGTGCTCGATGAGGAAGTTCTACCAGAGATGCCCTCTGCAGCAGCGCGCATGGGCGGCACCAGCCCCGGCGCCCTGAGCATCAGGGCGAGTACCACGCAGTCGACACCGCTCGCCGATGGTCCGGTGTGGGACGTCGTGGACGGAATTGAGCCTGCAGGCGAGGAAGAAGTGTTCGATATCTCGGTCCCGGGCCTGCATAATTTCGTTGCCAACGACATGATCGTCCACAATTCGACTTATGCGCGTTGCTTCAGTGCGGATACGCGCGTGGCACTGGTCGACGGCACGTCCATTTCACTCGAGGACATGGCAGTCGGGCACGTAAATGGCGAGCTGTATTGGGGCTATGGCGTGGGGCCGAACGGCCGCGTCATAGTCACCCTGCTGGATGCGCCGCGATTCATCGGGCGCGACTGCTTGATCGAGATTACGCTCGACAACGGGCAGACGGTGCGCGCGACACCGGATCATCAGTTTGTGCGAAGGGACGGTCGCATGGCGCGGGCCATGGAACTGCGGCCCAATGACTCCCTGATGCCGCTCTATCGGGACCTCCGAAGAGGGTATGAGCATGTCTACCAGCCAATCAACGGCCATCTGTTGCCGACCCACAGGCTCGCCGATGAATGGAACGTCCGTAACGGCATATATGAAGACGCAGCCGGCACCCATCGCCACCATATCGACTTCAATCGGCTCAACAACAGGCCGACGAACCTCGAGCGTATGGCCGCCACGGATCACATCCGGACTGGATCCATTCGGGGTGCGGCGCGCTACCTCGGGTGTGATCGCTCAGTATTCCGGCGCTTCCCGGATGTCATTGCGAGTTTTGGCGGAAGGCCAGGCCGGAACCATAAGATTGCAACCATCCGCGAGTTGCCCGGCGATCATGATGTGTACTGTCTGACAGTGCCGGAAGCCGGTAATTTTGCCCTCGAAGCCGGCATCTTCGTAAAAAACTGCGGCATAATCGTTAACGTAACGCCCCTGGAACCCGAGTGGGAAGGGCACGTGACGCTGGAATTTTCGAACACTACGCCGCTGCCCGCAAAGATATACGCCAATGAAGGCGTGGCGCAGATGCTGTTCTTCGAGTCGGACGAGGTCTGCGAGACTTCCTATGCCGACCGCGGTGGCAAGTACCAGGGCCAGCGCGGGGTGACCTTGCCCAAGGCATGAATGGCAGGGCATGAAGCCGCGCCCGGGGCCGCGTCAGTGAGTCTTGAGCGTCTCGATTTCCATGTCCCACTCGACCTCATTGAGCCGCTTCTGCTCCACACGCAGGGGAACATAGCCCTTTGACGGTGCGCACCAGAAGCGCGTAGTGCGTGGGGAGCCCTCATGGTGACTGGCATAGATCACCGTCTCGATGCTCCCGAGGGGCGTTGTGATCGTAGCCAAGCCTTCCTGACGATAGCTGTAGTCCCGAATCGAGTTCTTGTCGATCATCGACAGAATCGGCGGCACCTGGCCCTGCCGCAGCCCATAAAGCAACGCGATCTGGATTGAAAGATCATCCTGCACGCCAGGCTTGAGCGGCAGGTCGACCTTGACGTTCTCATAGGTGCCGCTGGCATGGGCGGCATCCCAGTCGAAAGTCACATCCGCGCCGCGCTCGTTGGCGGAAGTGCCGTCGGTGGCGAGGTAGTGCAGCGGTTGAATGCCGCCTCCGCCGATGCGCATGACGCTTTCAAGTTTCGGTCGCATCGGATAGAGAAACCCGAGGCCGCGCGGCTCACTGTGAGAGCTGTAATCCCAGGTCTCGTCCGGGCGCTGCTCGAGTTTGAGTGTAGAGACCGCAACACTGGCACCGTGCCACGCCCAGGAGTAGGTCGCTTCGAAGGGCGTCAGCGGTTCCGCGGCGGACGCAAGGCCTGGCCCGATCGCGCAATAAAGCCACGCCAGACCCATGGCGCGCTTGCCGGTTCTCGGTTGAATGCTCATTCTGGTCCAACCTCAACGATGGGCGCCTCGAGCACGCATCCATCGAGGAAAATCCTGTTGCCGCGCAGGTGCAGACGCCCGGCGGCGATCAGACCTACCGCCAGCGCATAGATCCGATGTTCCACGGCCAGTACGCGCGCGGCCAGGCTCTGCGGCGAGTCGCCCGCGCGCACGGCGATGCGTCCCTGGCAGATGACCGGACCCCCGTCGAGCTCTCCGGTGACGAAGTGCACGCTGGCGCCATGTTCGCGCTCACCCGCCTCGAGCGCCCGGCGGTGTGTGTCCAGGCCCTTGTACTTGGGCAGCAGCGAGGGATGAATGTTCAATAGCCGCCCCGCATACGCCGCGGCAAACGGCGCCGAGAGGACGCGCATGAAACCGGCCAGCAGTACGAGCTGCGCGCCGCTGCCGTCAATGGCGGCGGCGAGCGCGGTCTCGAAGGCCTCACGGGTCGCAAAATTGACGCGATCGATTACGGCAGTGACCAGTCCCAGCGCTGCGGCCGCGGGGAGTCCCGCGGCATCGCCACGATCGCTGAGCACGAGCGCGATGCTCGCGTCGAGCCGACCGTCCCGGCACGCCTGCGCAATGGCGAGAAGGTTGCTGCCGCGTCCGGAAATCAATACGGCGACCTTAAGCGTGCCGCCGCGGCTCACGGATCAGCGATCGCTTTCAATGACCACTTGCCGATCGCCGCGCTGGACCTCCCCGATCAACCACGCGGCCTCACCATGTTCCTCCAGCAGCCGGATCGCCTCGGCGGCGCGTTGCTGCCCGACAATGGCGATCATGCCGATGCCGCAATTGAAGGTGCGGTGCATTTCCGACTCGGCGATGTGCCCGGTCTGGCTGAGCCACTCGAACACCGCCGTCCGCGGCCACGCGCGTCGTTGCAGCACGACCTCGATGCCAGGCCGCAGGACACGCGGAATGTTATCGGTAAGGCCGCCGCCGGTGATATGCGCCAGCGCGTGCACCGGTAGCGCACGCATCAGGGCGAGCAAGGATTTGACATAGATACGCGTGGGCGTGAGCAGCTGGTCATACAGCGGCAGGCCCTCGAGCTGCGTGGCGCTGTTCGCTCCTGCCACCGCGAGCAATTTACGTATCAGCGAATAGCCGTTGGAGTGCGCTCCGGAAGAGGCGAGGCCGATGACGGCGTCGCCGGCCTCCACGCGGCTGCCGTCGATGATGGCGTCCTTCTCGACCACGCCCACGCAGAAGCCCGCAAGATCGTAATCCTCGCCGCCATACATGCCCGGCATTTCGGCCGTCTCACCGCCGACCAGCGCTGCGCCGGCCTGCTCACAGCCTTCGGCGATGCCGCCGATGACGCGCGCGGCGACCTCCACGTTGAGTCGCCCGGTTGCGTAGTAGTCCAGAAAGTACAGCGGCTCGGCACCCTGGACCACGACGTCGTTGGCGCACATGGCGACGAGGTCGATGCCGATGGTGTCATGACAGCCGGTCTCGATGGCAAGCTTGAGCTTGGTACCCACGCCGTCCGTCCCCGAGACCAGCACCGGGCGGCGATAGCGGTCCAGCGGCACTTCCACCATGGCACCGAAGCCGCCGATGCCGGCAAGCACTTCCGGACGCATGGTGCGGGCCACGCGCGGTTTGATGAGTTCGATCAGGGCATCGCCCGCATCGATATCGACACCGGCGTCGCGATAGGTATAGCTGTGCGGTTGGCTCATTCATGCGGCCTTGGGAACGTTGACCGTCGCACGGGCGGCGGCCGGTTGAGCACGTTATAGTAGCCGAGGGAGCCGTTCAAACATGCACCGCGCACGCGAATTTTTCCAATCCCTGCTGCTGGCGCTGCTATCGTGGCTGGCCGCAGCGACCGCGAATGCCGCGCCGGTGCCCTCGCTGTACGCCGCCATCGTCCCCGGATCCGATCCGCAGCATTCGGCACAAGCGGCCATGCGCGAAGTGCTCGTACGCCTGGTGGGCAGCCGCGATGCCGGCGACGATCCGGCCCTCGCCGGTATCGTCGAGGATGCCAAGCGCTACGTGCAGCTCGAACGCAATACGACGCATGGCGCCACACAGGTGATCTTCGACGGCCCCTCGCTGCGCGCGGCCGTGGCGGGCGCGGGACGCAGCGTGTGGGATCCGGATCGTCCGCTCGTGTGGGTGTTGCTGCCGGCGCTGGCAGGCGCAGCCACCGACGATTTGCGCTCGCAACTCAATGCCGCAGCGCAAGTGCGTGGACTACCCATTGCGCTGGTCTCGGCCGACAGCGCCGGGGCTGCCGCCGATCCGGGTAACGCCGGAGCCGCCGCCGTGCTTGCCGCCGCGCATCGTGCCGGCGCGGGCGCTGCCTTGACGGCGCAGGGTTCGGCTTCGGATCCGCAGTCGATGCAGTGGACTCTGGTGGCACCCAATGCCGACGGTCATTGGACCGGCGGCGCCGCGGTTGCGATCGATGGGGTCGCCGATGCGCTGGTGCGAGCCTCGCGCGAACTGGAGGCCACGCCCGCGGGTGAATTCGACTGTCAGATCGCCGGCATCAGCGATCTGGCGGCCTTTACCGCGGTGATCGACAGTGTGGGCGGCGTACCCGGAGTCAGCGATGTGACGCTGCGCGCGGTCAATGCCGATCAGCTCACGCTTCATTTCAAGGCCCGCGGTGGCGCGGGCGCCATCACGCACGCGCTGGCCGCCGAACATCTGCATTCACTGGGTGCGAGCGGCGATGGCGTGCTGCGATACCGCTACCAGAGCGGAAGTTAAGCGGCGCGCATGCGTCATCTGCCGAACCTCATTTGCCTGCTGCGCATCGTCCTGGTCTGGCCCATCGTGCTCTCGCTGGAGCAGGGCGCGTATGAGCGCACCCTGGTGCTGTTCTTCATCGCCGCGTTCAGCGACGGACTCGACGGCTTCCTTGCCAAGCGATTTCACTGGACTTCCGAACTCGGCAAAATCCTCGACCCTCTGGGCGATAAATTGCTGCTGGTCGCCGTGTTCCTGGTTGCGACCTGGTACGGCCTCATTCCCTGGTGGCTGACTTGGGCGGCGGTGTCGCGCGATGTGCTGATCGGATTGGGGGCGCTGGCGTATCGGATCGGCTGGGGCGCGCTCAACGGGCGGCCGATGATCAGCAGCAAGATCAATACGCTGCTGCAGCTGCTCTACGTGCTGGCCGTCGTGGCGCACGCAGCCTATGGGCTGCCGTCGCAGGCCTGGGTCGATGCCTTGATTGCGCCCATATGCATCACGCTGGCGCTGAGCGGCTTCCTTTACGTGCAGGAATTCACGCACCGCGCGCTCGAGGTTGCGCGCGCCTGAGCCCGCCGATGCCGATGCAGCAGCTCCCGCTGGCCATTCGGCTGCGCGAACGCGCCGTGTTCGAAAGCTTTGTGCCCGGCCCGAACCTCGAAGCCGTGGAATCGCTGCAGGCACTGGCCGCAGGCCATGGCGCGGGCGTCGCGTGGTTGTCTGGGACCGCGGGTGCGGGTAAGAGCCACCTGCTCCAGGCCGCGTGCGCGCTCGCGACGCGCCGCGGGCTCACCGCAGCCTATCTTCCGCTGCGACAACTGCTGCCCCTTGGCCCCGAGGCGCTCTCGGGCTGGCAGCAGGCGCACCTCGTGGCCGTCGATGAGATCGAGTCGGTTGCCGGCGAGCTCATGTGGGAGCAGGGTCTGTTCACGCTCTATCGCGAATCGCAGGAGCGCGGCGCGGCGTTGGTTGGCGCTGCCACCGAACCGCCGGGGCGACTGCCGTTCGCGCTGCCGGACCTGGCCTCGCGCTTTGCCGCCGCAACATTGCTGCCGCTGCGTCCGCTGGGCGAAGCCGAGCAGCGCGAAGCGCTGCGGTTGCGCGCGCATGCGCGAGGACTGGATCTGCCGGAGGAGACCGCGCTCTACCTGCAGCGCCGCTTTCCGCGTGATCTGCCGACCCTCTACCAGCTGCTCGATACGATCGACGATGCGGCGCTGCAGGCGCAGCGTCGCCTGACCGTGCCCTTCATTCGCGCCGTGCTCAGCCCGGAGCCGCCTGAGTCCTGAGGGTTACGGCAAGCTGCGCGACTCGACGGCCCAGCGCCTGCGCCAGGGCGCGTTCCTCCTCGCTCAGTTCCTGCTGCACCCCGGCCACGTGCGAGGCACCGTAAGGAGTGCCGCCGCTGCGAGTCGCACGCAGGGCGCGCTCGCTGTAAGGCAGGCCGACGATGAGCATGCCGTGATGCAGGAGCGGCAGCATCATTGAAACCAGCGTGGTTTCCTGGCCGCCGTGCATGGTCTGGCTGGCCGTGAAAACGCCCGCGGGTTTGCCGGCCAGCGAGCCATCGAGCCACAGAGCCGAGGTGCCGTCGATGAAGTACTTCAGCGGCGCCGCCATGTTGCCGAAGCGCGTGGGACTGCCGAGCAGCAGGCCATCGGCGCCGCTCAGCTCCTGCAGCGTGGCATACGGCGGACCCTCGTCGGGAATCGGCTTCGGCGGCGCCTCGCTGCTGGCGCTGACCCCCGGCACGGTGCGCAGCATGGCACGGGCGCCGGCGACTGATTCGACGCCACGACAGGCTTGCCGCGCCAGTTCGGCGGTGCTGCCGTTGCGCGAATAATAGATCACGAGTATCTGCGCCATCGCCGAGTAGTCTAGCGGTAAAATCATGGCGCATGAGTGATGCGGAATCGTCAAAGGAGTTGTGGATCGCGCGCCGCTGCCTGGTGTCGGGCAGGGTGCAGGGCGTCTACTACCGCGCCACGGCCGCCGAACGCGCGCGCGCCCTGGGGCTGACGGGGCACGCGCTCAATCTGCCGGATGGCCGCGTCGAGGTGCTCGCCTGCGGCAGCGAACGCGCGGTCGTGGAGTTCATCGCCTGGCTCTGGATCGGGCCTTCCGCGGCCAAGGTGAGCGCGGTCGCCGCCGAAGCCCTGGAGCTGGCATCCCACGAGCTGCCCGCCAGGTTCAGGACCGGTTGAGCTGTGCGGGGGTGCGGCCCAGATCGTCCGCGCCGTTCCAATAAGTCGTCCAGCGGACGATGACGCGATCCGGGTAGTCGCGGTGGCCAACGCTGCCGTTGTAGCGCTCCAGTGCTCGCCTGACATCGCGCCGTTCGTTGTCGAGGTAGTAACGCAGGATGGCGCAGCCCATGCCGAGGTTCGCGGTCACGCGTGTGAGCTCGTAACGGCGCATGCCGAGCCGTTCGGGCCAGAAGGGCATCACCTGCATCAGCCCCACCGCCCCGGCGCTGGAGACCGCCCAGCGGTCGAAACCGCTTTCCACATCGAGCACCGCCATGACCAGGCCCGGCGGCAGCAGCGACACGCCGCTGCGATGGGTCTCGCAGTACACGGTCTGCAGGATCTCCAGGCGTTCGGTATTGTCCCTGACATAGCGACGCAGCTTGGGCTCCATGAGCTTGAACCACACCGCGGAGTCGAACTGATCGGTGAAGCACTGCGCCTGGCTGATGGCCCGCTGCACCACCCCCTGGAGCTCCGGATCCTGCTGCGGCTGTGCGCGCGCTGCGCCGGCCGCGCCAGCGACGCCGCTGATCGCCAGCCACAGCAGTGCAAGCGCGCTAGATCTTAAGCCGCGCGCGGATGAATTCGAGCGCCGCATGCTGGGGGAAATCCTCGCTTTCGCTGGCCCGCCGATGACGGTATTCGAGTGTGCCGGCCTTGAGGCCGCGATCGCCGACGACGATGCGATGCGGAATTCCGAGCAGCTCGGCATCGGCGAATTTGACGCCTGGCCGCGCATCGCGATCATCGTAGAGCACCTCGATTCCGGCCTCGCTGAGCTGATCATAGAGCGCATCGGCCGCGGCGCGCACAGCGGGGGACTTGTCGAGGTTGAGCGGAATGAGCACGACATGAAACGGTGCAATGGGGTCCGGCCAGATGATGCCGCGCTCATCGTGATTCTGCTCGATGGCCGCGGCGACGATGCGCGTCACACCAATGCCATAACAGCCCATGAGCATCTGCACGGCGGCACCCGCCTCATCGAGCACCGTGGCGTTCATCGAGGCGCTGTACTTGCATCCGAGCTGAAAGATGTGGCCGACCTCGATGCCGCGCACGATCTGGAGTGTGCCGTGCCCGGTGGGACTCGGATCGCCGGCCACCACATTGCGCAGATCGGCGGCCGCGGGTTCGGGCAGGTCCCGGCCCCAGTTCACGCCGGTGTAGTGCATGTCCTTTTCGTTGGCGCCGCAGACGAAGTCCGCGACGGCGAGTGCGGCGTGATCGGCAACTATGCGCATGCCCTCGAGCCCCACGGGGCCGATATAACCGGGCTCGCACCCGCAGGCAGCCGACACCTCAGCTGCGCTGGCGAGGCGCAGCGGCGCTGCCACCCCTGCGATACGCAGCGCCTTGACGGCGTTGAGCTCGTGATCGCCGCGCAGGATCAGGGCGACCGGCGCGCCCTCATGTCCTGCGACCAGCAGTGTTTTCAGGCACCGGGCTGGTGGCACCTGGAGCTGGGCGCTGAGCTGCGCGATGGTGCGTGCGCCCGGCGTGGCGACGCGCGTGAGCGCTGCGCCCGGGGCGGGCCTGCGCTCCGCCGGCGGCAGCGCCGGCGCCAGCTCGACATTGGCCGCAAATTCATCGCCGGAGGACACGGCAATGGCGTCTTCGCCGGATTCGGCCAGCACCTGGAATTCCTCGGACTTGCTGCCGCCGATGGCGCCCGGGTCGGCCTGGACGATGCGAAAAATCAATCCCATGCGATTGAACATGCGCCCGTAGGCGGTGCGCATCACCGCGTAGCCCTGCTGCAGGGAGGCGTCGTCCGCGTGGAAGGAGTAGGCATCCTTCATGATGAATTCGCGCCCGCGCATGACGCCGAAACGGGGGCGGATTTCATCGCGAAACTTGAGCTGGATCTGGTAGAAATTCACCGGCAGCTGCCGATAGCTCTTCAACTCGCGCCGTGCGATGTCGGTGATGACTTCCTCGTGCGTCGGACCCACCACGAAGTCGCGATCGTGCCGATCGCGGATGCGCAGCAGTTCGGGGCCGTAGTCCTGCCAGCGGCCCGATTCCTGCCAGAGCTCGGCCGGCTGCACGGCGCTGAGCAGTACTTCGAACGCACCGGCGCGGTTCATCTCCTCGCGCACTATGGCCTCCACCTTGCGCAGCGTGCGCAACCCCATGGGCAGCCAGTTGTAGATACCCGCGGCCAGGCGACGGATCAGCCCGGCCCGCAGCATGAGCTGGTGGCTCACGACATCGGCTTCGGACGGAGTTTCCTTGACGGTTTGGATCGGGTAGCGGGACAGGCGCATGAGGGGGCGTTAGGCCTCGTTTTGGGGGTCGGAACCGGCAATCCTATCAGTCCTGTTGCCTTACGCTGCAAGGGACCTATGATGCCCGTACATGGATACGGACAGCCTGCCCGCGCGCAGCCAGCGGCGCGGCATCTACCTGCTACCCAACCTACTGACCACCGGGTGTCTGTTCTCCGGTTTCTACGCCATCATCGCCGCCATCGATGGCAGCTTCGAGCGCGCCGGCATCTCGGTGTTCATCGCCATGATCTTCGACGGTCTCGACGGACGCGTCGCGCGCCTGACGAGCACCGAGACCGCCTTCGGCAAGGAATACGACAGCCTCGCGGACCTGGCCGCATTCGGGCTCGCACCGGCCATCGTCTCCTATCAGTGGGGCGTGGCGCGCATCGCCGAGTACGGCAAACTCTGGTACCGGTTCGGCTGGCTGGCCGCGTTTTTCTACGCCGCTGCCTGCGCGCTGCGGCTGGCCAAGTTCAATTCGCGCGTGCAGGACAAGCGCTACTTTGAAGGCCTGCCGTGCCCTTCAGCGGCCGCCATCGTCGCCGCCTTCCTGTGGGGCTCGAGCGAGTGGCGGGAACCGGGCCTGCCCGGATTGATACTGGCCTTCTCGATCACGGCCGCGGCCGGGGCACTGATGGTGTCCCGATTCAGCTATTCGAGCTTCAAGGGTTTCGACCTGACGCGGCCGGTGCGATTCATCTCGCTGGTGGTTGTGGCACTGGGATTTATTTTCATCGCACAGGACCCGCCGGTGGTGCTGCTGGCGATTTTCGGCGGCTATGCCGCCTGGTCTCCCATCGTCTGGCTGTGGCGCCGCGTCCGCCGCTCGCGTCGCGCCGAGCGGCCCGCCGCGCCGCGCGAGCCCACCCTGTGAGCCGACGCGATCAGTACCTCGAGGTGCTCGGAATCGACCAGTGGCGCCCGCGCTCGCCGGCCGCCATGGTCCGTCCCGTTCCAGCTCCGGCCGCACCGGCGCGGGAGGCGGCCGATCCCGCGCTCTGGCAGGCGCTGCGCGAGGAGGTCAGCGTGTGCACGCGCTGCGAACTCGCGCGCGGGCGCACGCAGACGGTGTTCGGCGTTGGCGACACGCGCGCCGAGTTGCTCGTGATCGGCGAGGCGCCCGGCGTCGATGAGGACCGGCAGGGGGAGCCGTTTGTCGGGCGGGCCGGCCAACTGCTCAATTCGATGCTGCGTGCCATGGGCCATCCGCGGGAGACCGTGTACATCGCCAATGTGCTCAAGTGCCGTCCGCCGGGTAACCGCGACCCCAAACCCGAGGAGTCGGCCAGCTGCCGTCCGTTCCTGCAACGGCAGCTCGAATTGCTGCGCCCGCGGCTGATTCTCGCCGTGGGTCGCATTGCCGCTCAGAACCTGCTGGAAACCGATACGCCTATCGGCCGTCTGCGTGGCCAGGTCCATCGCTTCGGGTCAGGCGCCATGCCCCTGATCGTGACCTATCACCCCGCTTACCTGTTGCGCAGCCCGGGCGAGAAACGCAAAGCCTGGATCGATCTGAAATTCGTGCGCCAGGAACTCGCACGGCTGCGGCACCAGCCGCTGGCGGCGTCAGCCTGACCGCGGCCATGGCAGCCGTGCGCGAGGAGGCCGTCGGTCTTCCGGAAGTCACGATCCGGAATATGTTCGAGTCGGATCTGGCCGAGGTCGTGCGCATCGAACGCGCCGCGTACGCCTTCCCCTGGACCGAAGGGATTTTTCGCGACTGCCTGCGGGTGAATTACTTCTGCCGCGTCATCGAGATTGGCGGGCTGGTCGTCGGCCATGGCGTCATGAGCGTCGGCGCGGCCGAGGCACACCTGCTCAACGTTTGCGTCGAGGAGCAATATCGATGCCGCGGCATGGGCGGCCGGTTGCTCAAGCACCTGATGCGCGCGGCGGCCACCGCGGGCGCCCTGGAAGCCTACCTGGAGGCCCGGCCTTCCAATCTCTCGGCGATCCGTCTTTATCAGTCGCTGGGCTTCCGACAGATCGGCGTGCGGCGCGGTTACTACCAGGCCATCGAGGGGCGCGAAGACGCCATCGTGCTCAAGCGCGCCATCGATTAGACTCGCGCGCCTCGTTGTTTTACCGCCAGCCCCATGAGCACGCTCGAGCAGGAAATTGCGCGTCGGCGCACGTTTGCCATTATCTCGCATCCGGACGCCGGCAAGACCACGCTGACCGAGAAGCTGTTGCTGTTCGGCGGCGCGATCTCCATGGCCGGCACCGTCAAGGGCCGCAAGGCCGCGCGCCATGCCACCTCGGACTGGATGCGGCTCGAGCAGCAACGCGGAATTTCGGTGACCAGTTCCGTCATGCAGTTTCCCTACCGCGAGCACGTCGTGAACCTGCTCGACACGCCCGGGCATGAGGATTTCTCCGAGGATACCTATCGCACGCTGACCGCGGTCGATTCGGCCCTGATGGTCATCGACTGCGCCAAGGGCGTGGAGGAGCGCACCATCAAGCTGATGGATGTATGCCGCCTTCGCGATACACCGATCATGACTTTCATCAACAAGCTCGATCGGGACGGGCGTCCGCCCATCGAGCTGCTCGATGAGATCGAGCGCGTGCTTAAGATCCAGACCGCACCGGTCACCTGGCCCATCGGCATGGGCCGCGAACTCAAGGGCATCTATCACCTGGTCGAGGATCGCATCTACGTCTACGAGGCCGGCGAGCGCGGGCGCGTCGGTGACAATCGCATCATCGACCGGCTCGCATCGCCCGGGGCACGCGAGCTGCTCGGCGATCAGCTCGAGGCTTTCAGAGCGGAGGTCGAGCTCGTGCGCGGCGCCACCGCGAGCTTTGATCGGGCCGCGTATCGCGCTGCGCGCCAGACTCCGGTGTTCTTTGGCTCGGCCATCAGCAATTTCGGCGTCGAGGAACTGCTGCGGGCTTTCGTCGACGATGCGCCGGCGCCACAGCCGCGCGAGACGCGCGAGCGCAGCGTGATGGCAGCTGAGTCGAAGCTGACAGGATTCGTGTTCAAGATCCAGGCGAACATGGATCCCGGCCACCGCGACCGCATCGCCTTCATGCGCCTTTGTTCCGGCCGCTATCAACGCGGCATGCGCATACGCCACGTGCGCCTCGCCAAGGAACTGCGCATCGCAGATGCACTGACTTTCATGGCCGCCGAGCGCTCGCAGGCCGAGGAGGCCTACGCCGGGGACATCATCGGCCTGCACAATCACGGCACCATCAACATCGGCGACAGTTTCAGCGAGGGCGAGTCGCTGCACTTCACCGGTGTGCCGAATTTCGCGCCGGAAATTTTCCGCCGTGCCGTGCTCAAGGATCCGCTGCGGATGAAGGCGCTCGGCAAGGGTCTCGATCAGCTCTGCGAGGAGGGCGCGACGCAGCTGTTCCGCCCGCTGCGCAACAGCGATCTGATCCTCGGCGCGGTAGGGCAGCTGCAGTTCGAAGTGGTCGCATTCCGCCTGCAGGACGAGTACGGTGTGCAATGCGTGTTCGACAACATCGCGGTCTATACGGCGCGCTGGGTGACGTCGGCGGATCCGCGCAAGCTCGAGGAGTTTCGAACGCGCGCATACGATCAGCTCGCGGTCGATCACAATGGTGAGCTCGTGTTCCTGGCCACCTCGCGCGTGAACCTGCAGCTCATGACCGAACGCTGGCCGGACATCGGCTTTCACGAGACTCGAGAGCATCAGATCGAGTAGAGGGCAGACAGCCAGCGGACTGGGAGGGTCGGGAGTGACACCGAGACGTGCCGCGCAATGGGCCTGGGCGCTGACGGCATGGGCCAACCACGCCTTCATCACCACCGTCGTAGTCGGTCTGTTTCCAATTTTTTTCGACAAGTACTGGGCCGCCGACCTGCCCGGGACCACCTCGACCTTCTATCTCGGGATCACCAATTCCAGCGCCAGTTTCCTGGTGATGCTGACGGCGCCCTGGCTTGGCGCGCTGGCCGACCGGCGCGGCCGCAAGCGCCGCTGGTTTGGTCTGTGCACATTGATCGGAGCGCTTGGCACGGCGCTGCTGGCGCTGATTGGCGCCGGGCATTGGCAGATGGCGCTGATCATCTACGGCCTTGGCTCGTTGGGGTTCTGGGCCGGCTCGTCCTTCCAGGATGCGCTGATCATGCAGGTGGCCGAGCGTGAAGAGAGCAACCGCGTCTCGGCTCTGGGCTTTGCACTCGGCTACCTCGGCGGCGGGCTGCTGTTTCTCTGCAATGCGGAGATCGTCCTGCATCCCGGCTGGCTCAATCTGGACAGTGCGATCGGCGCATTGCGCGTCGCGCTGCTCGCCGTGGCGGTTTGGTGGATCCTGTTCACGCTGCCGATGTTCCGTTACGTCGGCGAGCCGGCACCGACCGATGAGCAGGCGGGCTGGCGTGAGCTTTGGAGCACGATCCGCTCGGTGCTGCGCGACAAGCCGGTGCTGAATTTCCTGCTCGCCTACTGGCTTTACATCGATGGCATCTCGACCGTGCAGATCATGGCCACCGATTTCGGCGCCAAGCTCGGCTTCTCATCATCGGCCCTGCTGCAGGCGCTGCTGCTGGTGCAGTTCATCGCCTTTCCGTTCGCACTGCTGTTCGGCAGGCTGGGGGATCGCATCGGCACCAAGCGCGCGATCTACCTGGGGCTCGCCGTCTTCGTTGCCATCACGATCTACGCCTACTTCATGCAATCGGAATGGCAGTTCTACGTGCTCGCCGCGGCCTTCGGCACGGTGCAGGGCGGCGTGCAGGCGCTGTCGCGCTCCTATTTTGCATCTCTGATTCCGCGCGAACGCGCTGGCGAGTACTTCGGCTTCTACAACATGCTGGCGAAATTCGCCGCCGTTCTGGGTCCCCTGGTCATGGGCGTGGTCGCCATCACCACCGGCAACCAGCGCCTCTCGATCCTCGCCTTGGCGTTCTTCTTCGTGGTCGGGGCGTGGCTGCTCTCGCGCGTGCCCGACGGCGCGCGCGCCGTGGTCAGCGCCTGATCCTGGCGGCGAACAGGCGCACGGCGCGCTCGAATCGCTGCAGATCCGAGGTGGTGCATGTCGCGCCATAGCGCAGCTGCGCATACTGCCGGGCGAGCGGTCGCAGGGTGGCGGCAAGTCCAGGACTTTCGCCGGCAATGCGTTCGCCGTAGGCGATCGGGCCTTCGTGCGGGGCACGGGGCGAAGCCACCCGTTTGAGCGCGCGTTCGAGTATTCGCCAGGCCTGGGTCAATGGATCGCGCGGTTTACCCTGCGGGCTCTGACGTCCGCGCCACGCCAGCAGCGAGAGCCACAGCGTACCGCCGGCGGCGAGAATCCCCACCAGCGCTTCGTAATCCCGATCGCGAAGGCCAAGTGAGCCGAGCAGATCGAGCTGGCGCTCCATATTGAAATTGACGATCTGGTCCTGCCACCACGAATTCATGGCCTGCCAGACCTGGACCGTGGCCGCGATCCAGGGCGCCCCATGTGCACGCCTCCCCGAACCATCGGCAGCGGCCACCGCATCGTCCATGTCGTTGTGGAGCTTGTCGGGCGCGATCACCGCGGTCGGGTCCACACGGGTCCAGCCCACCCCATCGAGCCAGACTTCGGTCCAGGCGTGCGCATTGGATTGTCGTACCAGCAGATAACCACCGATGCGGTTCCACTCGCCGCCCAGGTAGCCGGTGACGACATGCGCCGGCACGCCGCCAGCTCGCATCAGGGTTGCGAACGCGGAGGCATAGTGGCCGCAAAATCCCTGGTGCGTATCGAAGAGCAGATCATCGATCGAATTCGCACCGAGGGTGGCCGGCGTCAATGTGTATTCGAAGCCGTTGTTCTGCAGATAGTCGAGCACGGCCTGCACGTAGGCATGATCGTCGTGGGCGGCGGCGCGCAGTTGATGCGCCAGCTCGATGCTGCGCGGATTCCGGTCCCGGGGCAGCGCCAGGTCGAGCCGCCGCACGGGCAGTGGCAGCGCATCGGTATTGCGATGGCGTGGTGAGGATTCGAGTCGGTAGCTGATGGCGCTGTCGGTGGGCTTGGAGGCGATGAGCTGATCGTCGAAATTGCGAAAGCCAAGCGATGTGTCTGAGGGAGCGCCGTGCGGCATGTCAAGTGCAACCAGGGCGCCGTGAGTTCCCGGTTCGAGGATGATTTGATAGCGATAGTCCGGACCTGCGAATTCGAGCGCCAGCGGCTCGCCGAAATTCCGCTGGGCTCGCCGCCACGTCGTGCCGTCGAAGGTGTGCAGCACCATGCCCCGCCAGTAGCGATCTTCGCGGCGTGGTAGCGCCGTGTCGAAACGAGCCCGCAGTGCCGGCTCGTCCGATTGAATCAGCTTTCCTATGCTTCCCGGATCCATCTGATCGCTGAGGCCGGTCACCGCCTCATCCTCCTTGGGAACGGTCCAGAGCGAGCCGGGCAGACGCGGAAAGAACAGAAACAGCAGAACCGCGAGCGGCAGCGCCAGCAGCAGACTGCGCGCTGATGAGCGCAGCAGCGATCGGCCTTCGGGGGGCGTCTCCCCGGCGCCCAGGGCGTACAGTGCCGTGGACAACAGCCATAATTCGCCGGCATAAAATGGCATCAGCCAGAGCGATTGCGCGCCAAGGCATGCCGCCAGCAACAGAAAGAGCGCGGTGCCGAGCACGATCAGCCAATCGCGTTGACGCTGCGTTTCCATCAGCTTGATGGCCGCCATTGCCACCAGCAGACTCGC
>Ga0182030_10000587_pt1 | contig 69844 bp, 73 predicted proteins | sample 812S3MmetaG_FD_121299 | JGI IMG/M metagenome (GOLD analysis project Ga0182030, IMG submission 121299) | Permafrost microbial communities from Stordalen Mire, Sweden - 812S3M metaG (Illumina Assembly) | ecosystem: Environmental > Terrestrial > Soil > Wetlands > Permafrost | place: Sweden...
CTCCCCCTTCCATCTTCAATTCCAATCCAACCACCACCCCGCTCAAGAACCCAACACCATCTTCAACCCCGCGCAGATGAGCGCCACCACGAGCGCAACGACACATATACCCAACAAGACCAGGAAGAATTGATCAATCCACGACGACCTAATCCGAGAATGAGATTTCCGGAATGGCAATGGCGGGTGAGATGAGTCGGTAGGGTGTTTCTCCATCTTGGTTCGCGGGTATGGAGGTGAGGATCGATGATGTAAATGTAAAGAGTTGGAGCGTGAGATCTCATGAGAGTGAGTTTAGAGGGGGAGATTAAAAAAAAAGGGTTCAGGGTGGTGAAAGGGACGGTCTTGAAGAATGGCGATATGAGGTGGGTGGTCGGTCTTGCTTTATCATGATGGCATAAGAGTGGTTTTGTCCCACTACTGCAGGAACTATGGGGGTGAAATCGGAATACTTTAAGACAAGATCCAGGTTTCGGCCTCGGCTGGCGGGAGAGCCTGTGCTGGGGTGGGGCTGGTGGGGCTGCGCTTAGGTCGCTTGGCACTGAACTTCACTTGATTCTAAGCATGCTCTAGGCTTGGAATTTTCTCACTTCAAAGATGAGAGAAATGAAGAAATGGCTATGTCTTGAAATAAAAGGGGTTAATTTCGCTTAATAACGTTCGATTATTTTCTTTACTGACTTCAAAAGGGGTTATCGTCCATATATAATGCTATATATTGATATCCCGTCAATAACGTCAGGATTATCCTTTCCTTCTAACATAAATAAGTTTCAACAGCTAAGCACCACTTCTCCCACGGATCTCAGTTAATCTTCCCATTATTCCCACTTAGAAAAACGATCATCACAGCCGCGAACCTGCCATATCCCAATGTTAGCACTATTTTCTATAAAAACAACTCTCTTAAATCCCCAAATGCCCTAAACCCTTCCCACAACCCCGTTTCCACTCCATCGAAGATCCCCCGAATAAAAGTAAGAGAGTAACGAGAGAGGAGGAAACATACGCGCTCGTAGCCCCAAAAATCTCCACCTTCCTCGCCCCCGTCACAAGCGCCAAAGTCAGCGCGAACCCAGCAGTGAAAAACACCAAGATGGTGAGGCGAGCCACCATGCTATGCACGACATACAGGATTATGATGCTGGAGATGGGGAGGAGGCAGGCGAGGACGAGGGTGAAGAGGGAGAGGATGGTGTGCAAGAGGGTGTCCGAGTAGCAAGTTATGGGGGAGGGCGTGGGGGATTGGGATTCGGGGTCTGGCGGGAGAGGTTTCTGAGGGGTTGTGAGCGAGGGTTGGGTTGTTAGTTGTTAGTTATTTGTGGTGGAGAGTGGAGTTGGGAAAGATATAAAAATTTTGATGGGAATATGGTTGGAAATTGAATACTGTGAGGAGTAAATTTGTTTGGGAGAAATGACTGTCGAGGACGGACAAACATACTTTGATTCGGTGTCCAAATATTCTATGAAACTGCGGAATGACTGTATTTATGAAAAACCTAGAGAATGGGCCGCCCGTCTCACGGCGCTTGATGGCGAAAAGATCGGCCTCATACCTCTCACTCCAGGCATGACGGTCTGGACCTCGCAATGGAAAGTTGCCCATGGTAGGGCCCTCCAGCCAATCGCGAAAGAATCTCAGGTCGTACGAATCTGGTTTTGGGCAATTGGAGAGAAGCATATGCTTATAAAGCTGGTTGTCTTGACGAAAAAGGAAATTCTATCAGCATATGTCGAGGGAACCAAGGATTCATACTCACGGTATTTTTCTAATTTTGTACGGATGTCCATGACTATCTCCCAATGTTCATTTCCGCCGTTCTCATTGGGTCTCGAGAGCGTCCACCAATCCCGATACTTAAGCGAACTGCTTGAGCCATCGTCTTCTTTTGCTGCAATCCTTGTTAATTTTTCCTCTAAGTGCATCAATTCAGCTTGCATGAAAAGTAAGTTCTGGATGCTCAGATTTCCGAACTTTCGAAGGATTGCTAGTTCCTCGTGCTGGCTCATCAGGGAAACAATTTGAGGATATCCGGCCATGATGAAACTGCATATTTGATCATAATGAATAGAGCAGCAAGAACAACAGAAATTTCAAAAAAGAGATATTAACTGAGATTGCAGGAACAGAGCCTTGATTTCCTCATCCAGAATTGAGACGATTGCGCATGTGTAAGAACAGCGACGAGGCAATCCATGAAGCAGCCCAGCATTATTTCAGTCCTCTTTAGTGGCCAATGGTGTGTGTGAGATAGAATTTTGCTGGGGGAGATATAGAAACTGGATGGGCGAGATGGGTGTTGAGCCTCTGATACGTGGCATTGACTGAGCGGGGTAGATGCACGAAATCTTGCCGCCCCTTTCGCAATCATAAGGCTGTGAGTTTCTCACCCTCCATGCGGGCCGTACACGGTGTGATAATGCTGCGGCGAGGCATACTCTGACCCCTGCTTTAATGCCATATTTTATTACTACTGAAATGTTGACTCGAATTTCCGACACGTCCTCTGCTACCGCTGAGAGGGCGAAGCGTCATATAAATGCAAGGCCCTCTCGGACATCGAGATCCCATATCCACTTATTTTGTAAATCTGTCAGAATTCTGAAGGTACATAGTGTAATCTGCCTTCGTTATTTTTGCGGAGACCATTTACCTCGAATCCGGCCACTCAGCCTCGAAGTCATGCCGAAAAATTCCCCAGTTGAGGATAGTAGCGACGAGGATTTCTCAGAAGTCGAGCGGGAACGACAAAGGAAAATAAGGGGCGGTTATGTCGATTCAGGGATTTATATGAGCAGGAAGCACAAAAATTGGGCCCAGGGTCGGCAGGCTGCTGAAGCCGTTGCATCATCCCAAAAGGCTGAGATCTGTGCCTCACAGCAAGCCTCAAATCCAGAAGTTGCTACTAAGCCCAGAAGACACTCCGCACAGGTCTATTATGCGTTCTTTCTTCGATGCAGCGAAGGCTAATTCGAATTGCAGGCAAACCCTCAACATGCACGTGAAAATCAGAAGACGCCAGCCAAGAGAGCAATACAGATGTTCTCGGAAAAGCGGCGAAAATGGCGCCCGCTTGAGGCGACGTTTGATACTGGAACACCAGAGAACTGGATATCAAGAGATACTGTTGCACGATTGAAGTATCCAGTCGAGAACGTACCACCGTCCAGATACTACACCTTCACTGGAGAAATACTGGAGTCCTCGAAGGTCATCAACCAAGTAAGATGGTGTATTGACAATGGGGAAGGCCCTAGCACAAGGAGTCGCTACGCGGACTTTCGAGTTGCCCCAGATGGTGCTCCGTTCGTTGTTCTGTTTGGAAGAGATCTCATATTCTCTGAAGACATATTCAGCTTCAATGAAGCTGCATTGATCTTGACGAAACTCGACGAAACTGCAGGTTGGTGGTCTCTTTGATTTGAGTCACTGTTGAGTGCAACAAAGAGCGCACTGACAGACTCCGAAGCAGACAAGAAAACCAAAGAAGACACCAAGAAGAAGGTGGAAGCAGAAGCGCAAGCCCTAGCCAAGGAGAAGCTGTCTGCAGAAGCAAAGACAAAGGCAGGAGGGCAAAGCTCCTCAGGAAAGAAAAATTAAGTGCTAAAGGACTAGGGGAAATTTATATGGGAGTTTTGGAGGACAGACTGTATTGCAACTCAACGGAAATAATTTGGGATTAATTGCGCTGTTCCCAAGTTCCAAACTGTGGGAGAGTGATCACTGCATGAAGTGTGGGAGGGGCGTTCTTCGGAGACGACGATTCCCCTCCGCAGCTTCCTCCTGCTGATTAGGACGCTTTATTCTGACAGCCATCATATGCAAGATTTGACAAGCATTTTGTTTAACCAGAGCCACACCTCGGCAATCCCAGTAAGAATTAACTTTTAACCTTTCCTGAAGATGAGGTTTCTCCATATAAGAGTGCATTGCTCCAACCCGCTTAGTTTTCAGTCCCTGACGTGAGCCTTGCTCGAGTTTCTGAAAATGCTGAAAATCATCCTCCGCCGTCTGTGGTGTAGATGTGGGATTAGACATTTGCTCCGCCTCAGATGAGATCTGGGTACAATGTCGCCAATCAGACCTTGTCCGTTATGCCCCACCCCAACACAGATGACGGTACAGCGCAACGACCCCCTCATGCTCTCTCTCCTGTACAGCAACATTCTGACTTTATATGATTATTTTGTGCCAATCCTTTCACTTCATCTACCAGCCAACGAGTTCATCATCAATCTTATAGCTACGACGTCTAGAAACCCGCTCTAGAATTGCGCTCATCCTACCTTGCGACTCTCAGCAGACACCCACGAACGTAGAATACTCCGTGTTTCTCGTTGCTATCTTCACCAAATTTACAAATCCGGCGATAGGCGGTCACACAACGACCATGCGACAATGCGCGCTGCCTTCAAAGATCAACTTGAGTTCGCGCTCACGAAAGCTGCGAAGGCTGGCCCAAGACCGTGGGCAAAGCTGAAGGCCGAATTGGTTTCGATTGGATTTGCGCAAGAAGTGCTCGAAGAACACCATATAGTGGTCGCGGACATCTTTCTCGATTGTTTAGCCAAGCTTGGGGATGACTCTTCTCCATACTATCCTAAGTCGAAGAATCGAAGTCGAAGCCCACGTCTGCCGTCTCCGTCCGCGGCATCGCTGCAGTCATCAGAGCTATCATCTAGGAGTCGCTATTCCAAGAAGGAATCATCTGAAAATCCGGTAAGAAAGCCGACGGAAGGATGGATTGAATTGACGGAGGGGACCCGCGAGAAAAGAATTGTAAACTTCTCCTTTGACCCTGAACCAGGAAACTTTATTGGCACACACATCATAGATCGATATGCGACACAGCTTCGTCCTCGGATAGTCGATGATATGATTGAGCTCGTTATTTGCCTCGATTCTCAACCTGGGCGGACTCATTCTGTTAAGTGTGGTATTGAAGAGTCTCAAATATACGACATCCTACTGGGACAAGGTTGGAACAGCCTAATCCAGGGGCCAAATACCCAAAGTAGCAAAATGAGAAAGAAGAGGCGAGATCAGACTGAGAAAGGTAGTTCGAGGACCGTCCTCATCCGCATTCCAGACAGCTAATCCCATTTCATAGACTCGACAAGCGCCCAATTGCCAAGTCTCAATGTTGCAATGAACAATCCGAATTCCACCAGTCCTCCTATTTCATCACCTGAATTTCTGGCGAGGTTTCTTAAAGAGCTGTCCAACCCTAGTACCCCGCTTTCGAGCGCAGTTCCAAAGGTCTCCAGAAGAACACAAAACAAGCAACCAGGGTTTGATACCGACCCTGAGCCTCTGATCAGAGCGAGAAGGCCTCCCAGGGTAAGAAGTGATGCATCACCATGGGATTCCCTCGGGGACGAGAAGCCTGAGCAAGGTCCTGATGGGTTTGCAGGCGCCCTTGCTCGGAAACGCGCAGGAAGAAGTTCAGAAGCGAGCACGACGTCTGACCAGGCATCACAAATCTTCGATGATCACTACCAAGGTGACGAGTCTGAAGAATCAGAGGTCACCGATCCGGATTTATCCAGTCCGGATGTAGGCCCAGATGTGCAAGCAGCATCGGACTCTCCATTTTCAGCATCATTCCTGCTCGCAATTGATGAATGCTGGAAAGTCGACCCCACGCCACAACCCTCTGAATATGAGTATGATTATGAGTAGTCCCTATCTTCCATTTCCTTTCCTATGCTTCTTTCATGATTTTAGCGTGGAGTTTCCGGCCCGGTCTTCAGCCATAGAGTATTCAGGCGCAATAGGTTCATTTTTTCTTGCACAAAAGGACACAAGTGCTGTTATTCCTCGTGCTTGTTTTGGTATCCAGCTTTTCTTATTTTTGGCGTCCTACTTGGAAAGCAAGGTGCAGTGGCGTAATGCGGTACCAGAATATTGAGACGTTAATTCCAAGTTGTCTTATTTATAATTCCCGTGTATATTTAAAAACTGGTTGTACATACAAAATTTCCTTCGATCTGTAATGATTTTGGTGTACTTATAAGCGGCTATTTGGCATGGGGTAGAAAGATCCAGTCTTATATGTAGCTCTCTGATGTACATAAAACTGGTCTCCCGAGAATAGGTTTCACTGCATGCGGGCTAATGCATGCGGGCCGTGCAAATGATATATCAATCATCACAATTTAGAACACTCTCTACTCTTCTTTGCCTATCGATTTTATTGAGGCCCAACCTCGAGATCCTAAACTTCGGTTCCAACCAATCGAGTTATTAGAATATGGTCGAGTAATTCTACCCCCTTCGAGTACGTGGCAGCCTTATGGACCTGATGCGCACGGGGCCCACCTTTTAACTTTATCTAACGGCCAGTTGTTTGATCTAAGACATGACAGGTTATATTTATGTGAAGTGGTATCAAATCAACAACCACCACTCGTTGTACTGAGCGGGTAGTCCCGCGGTTTGGGACCATACGAATTTTCGTTCAGCTTCGTCATACAATTACACTTCTACTCTTTAAATATTGGCAGAATTTCCGTCGCACAACTCTTCGCAATTATTTATCTATTGCTATGCTGCCATGTGTTGATAATCATTATGCAGTTTATATCTTTAGTTCACGAATTTCTCGAGGATCTCATCCTAACCCAGAACTCTGGATCACATCGACTCATCCACTAGCACGGCTCTCATGATCAAAGGTAGACATCTAACGGAATTATACCTACCAGGTCATTGGTTGAACTCGTTCACACCCGATCCTTTCTCTCAAACCACGAAAGAGTGGACTTGTTCTTATTCGAGTCGACTCTAAAACAATAATGTGTTCTGAGTGGATTGTAATTTTAAGAAGAAAGGATCTTTATCGGGCATCTTTAATCTATCCTTATAATATATACATCCCTTCCATCATTATGTTTGAACCATTAGTAAACTGCCCCGCCCAAGAAAAGAGAGTATATCAGAATCTCCGCCAACTGTAACCAACGAGCATCAAATCTTAGAATTACAACGTTTCCAGATGTTAATTATATCGCATCACGACTCCTGCCGGTCAACTGAGGCTTACATGTTGGGTGTCCCGAGCTCGCGTGAGAGTTAGAGCGATTGTTTGAGTCGACCTCACGAAAAAGGACTTCAACAGAAGACATTTGGCGCTGAGATTTGTCTTTTTCATGTTAGGAGAGAGCTCCGATCTAGAAGTTAGGATCTGGCGATGCGGACCTATCCGTATGAAGGTGAGACACGATGGACAGAAAACCTGGACTCGGGGTTCAGAAAAGATATTTTCGATGCCTCCTTTAAATGGACATGTTGTGTTGCAATTTAAGCAAATAAGATCGGGTAGAGTTGTTCATGCACTGAAAAGAGTAATAATACCGGACTCGCCGCAGTTACCGTGACCTAGGGAGGGGTGACATGAGAACAGTCAACATCAATATGCAAAGTTGATGATGTGCCTAGGATACGACTTGGGAATGCGGAAAAGAATTAAATGAAACGCTGGAGAACGTTACATTGGAATACAGCTTGAAAAATAGGTACCTGATAAGGTGGCTTGTGTACCTGAAGCTGCCAAGGCGGAAATAGCGCCGAATCCTTGTCCAACCCCGCCAAAAGCAAAAGCAACCTCATCTCGCGCCATCGAGAGACATCAATAGCAGCTCACATACGAATCCAGTCGTTACTGAGATTCCTCTTCATTGCACTCTCCAAGATCCAGCATACCTTCTTCAGCTTCACCTCGTCAATGGCACCCTAATCCTTCCCTTGTCTCACCTCAAAGCTAAAATCCCTCGGTCAATTAGCTTCCCCAAGCTGCAAGCTCAATCGAGCTCATTGCAACGACCGCAACCATGAAATGGCATAACCCATTCTCCTTTGTCCCCATGGCCGTCACCCTCATAATCACGGTCGTGTACCTCGCAATCCTCATCCCCGTCCTCGTCATCCACGAAACAGTCCCGCCGGCTCCTGCGAACCCCACTCTGTATCGCGGTCTCAATATCACGGAAGCTTGGCTCGACCTTACGGAATTGAGTAATGGGTACCATCCTTATAATAGTCGGAGAAATGATGAGGTTAGGGATTGGTTGTTGAGGCGCATTGAGAAGATTTTAAAGGGCAATGGGGTTCGGTGGACCAGTGAGAGGAGTTCGGTACCACATTTGAATGGATACATTGAGAACCATAATACGATCGCGGATCAGGAATCCGCGTCCTCAAGACTTGGGGAAAACTACGACTCTGAAAAGGAAGACCTACGTGTCAGGAATGCGCCTGCAGCTGTTACCGTCTTCAACGACCTTGTTTCCAATTATACAAGCAATGCCCTAACGAGCATAGGCGTCAGCGGGAGGAAATTAGGAATCAGTACATACTTCGAAGGGAACAACATAATTGTTTATGTTCGCGGAACTGAAGACGAGGAAGGTGAATGGTGGATTCCTACTCCATTCACACACAACACACATGGCTTGGGAGGCGTAATGGTCAATGCGCATTTCGACAGCGTCTCGACTGGATTTGGAGCTACAGATGATGGCGTAGGGGTAGTCACGGTACTGCAACTAATCAGGTATTTCACCACACCTGGCAATACTCCAAAGAAGGGATTTGTGGCATTGCTCAACAACGGCGAAGAAGATGGTCTCTACGGTGCCAAAGCCTTCCTGTCTCATCCAATGGCGTCTTTCGTCCATACTTTCCTGAATCTGGAAGGCGCTGGAGCGGGCGGTCGCGCAACATTGTTCCGAAGCACAGATACAGAAGTCACTCGAGCCTATGGAAAATCGCCCCACCCTTTCGGCTCCGTTGTGAGTGCTGATGGATTTCAATTGGGATTCGTGAGAAGCCAGACGGATTATGTGGTATTCAAAGCAGAGGGTTATCGAGGACTAGATGTAGCTTTCTGGGAACCAAGGTCCAGGTATCATACCGAGCAAGATGATACGAGACATACCTCCAAGGACTCCCTTTGGCATATGCTGTCCGCATCCGTGGAGACGCTGAAGTATCTTACTTCAGATACAAGCAACAAATTCCTGGGTCCGCGTGGTGATAATTCGACAAAGGTCAAAAACGGCCACGGAAGCGATGGCGTATGGTTTGACCTCTTTGGAAGAGCCTTTGCTGTGTTTCAATTGCGAACTCTTTTCGCATGGTCTCTGACTCTACTCATTGCATCACCCTTGATTTTGATATTGATTACTTACTTCCTAATACGGTTTGACAAGTATTACCTCTTCTCCGGAGCTGTCAAACCTGAGGGCAATGAGAACGAAACCATCTCTCTTCAAGGATGGCGAGGTGCATTTCGATTTCCAATCGTGGTGGTGGTTTCTTCCGCTCTTACCGTAGGAGCCGCCTACTTGTTGAGAAAGGTTAATCCCTTGATCATCTATTCATCTCAGTACTCTGTCTGGACCATGTCACTCAGCCTCTTCTTTATTGCTTTTTGGTTCCAGATGGCCGGTTGCAATTTCATACGACCATCAGCACTTCATAGAGCTTACGCTTTTATATGGATGTTCGCGATCGGATGGGGACTCCTAATTGCTGCTACCGTGTTCGAAGATCGCTTCAAGATCAGTGCAGGCTACCTTTTTGTTTTCTACCAAGGCGCTATATTCCTGGCTACCGTCATCAGTCTTTCCGAGCTCTTTGCTCTTCCAACAAAGAGCTCAATTGTCGAGGCTTCACAAGATGAACACGAAACGAGAAACGGCTTTCAGGCCGTAGCCTCCGACGAAATTGTGGGGGCTTTAGATGGCAATCAGAGTAATGATGGTGCTGAGGCGACTGAGAATACTCCACTTGTTGGTGGTGGTAGTGATAGTGCTCCATCATTCGGCGCCACTACGTTCGCGAATCGCTATCGCCAGGGCATTACCGAAACAGGAGAGACTGCTGCCAACTATGACGGACTCGATGAACATCATGCGTTCGGATTTGAACAGAAGTGGTCGGCCAACCTTCCCACTTGGACATGGTTATTGCAATTCCTCTTGGTGGGGCCTTTTATCCTCATCATTCTGGGACAAGTCGGTCTTCTGCTGGTTACAGCAACTGCTCAAACTGGTGCTGATGGCAGTCCTCTCTTACTTCCTTATCTGGTTGTGGCTCTATTTTCTGTCCTCCTCCTTCTTCCTATAGGACCTTTTATGCATCGAATCACACACCATATACCTATATTCTTGTTTTTCGTATTCATCGGTACCTTAATTTACAACCTCACCGCTTTCCCCTTCTCACCAAATAATCGATACAAAGCCTATTTCCAACAAACAGTCGATCTCGATACTGGTCTCAACCGTGTCACTCTCGTCGGACTCGAACAATACATCCGCCAAATCATCGCCTTTGTTCCTTCAGCGGCTGGTCAAGACATAACCTGTACCAAAGACCCTCAAGTCCGTTCCGGCGTCGACTTCTGTTCCTACGACGGGTCCGCACCCTCGGTCGTCAAAAACGTCCAAGACGGCATCCCTCCCGAACTAGGCTACAAAGACTGGCTTCACTACAACGTTACCCGCTCCCCGGCCCAAAACAAAGCAACTTTCCATATCTCCGGTCAAGAAACCAAAGCCTGCATCCTCCGCTTCGACGACCCATTCTCTGCCTTCCACGTCCATGGCGCTGCGCCCTCCGATGACAAATGGGCCGATGTCCCAGACACCGGAAGCGATCAGATTAAACTCTGGCATCGAGACTGGGATCGCGAGTGGGTTTTGGATGTGGAGTGGCCTGTCAGTGAAGGGAAGAAAGTGGGTGAGGAGGGGAGGAGTGGTAGAGTTGTCTGTCTGTGGGCAGATCATAATTGGCCGGGAACAATTCCGGCGTTAGATGAGGTAGAGGGTTTCGCGCCGGAGTGGACGAGTATTGTGAAGCTGATGGATGGGTTGGTGGAGGGGAGTAAGCGGTTTGTGGTTTGATTACAGTTTAGTAATGGTAATGAGATTGTGATGCGATGAGTATTGGTATGAGCATACGTTTCCGACCTGGCGTCTCGGTTGATTGGATGCATTGGGACCGGTTGTTAGGTACTGTACATAAATATCAAATCGCATTAGCTACCTCCAAGCGTTCTAATTATTCAGCTTGGTTTCAGACAATCTACAAATTTATTACAGGAGTAAATACGACTCCTCGGATTCTATCCCCAAGAATACAGTTATTGGGAAACAATGGTTTGGCCAACTGCAAGACACAAATACTCCATGCTAGATGATGGAGGCTAGAACAGACAATCGTCAAATTATCCTTCTTGGCTTGTGGATCCTTGCTCGTCGCAAGCGCCTACCTTTCTCTTAGAACTCTAATCATCATGAACTTGATGTTTAACGTCCGTCCCTACGTGACAAGAAGCCCCTTGTGACGAGAAAAACCATAGATACTTTGATTTCAAAGCAATTTAGACTCGGTGGAAACTTTGAAAGTTCGCAAATTTTTGTATTGGTCATATGCTATAATTACTCTTGAACAATCCTGACACGGCTACCTAGAAAATTATATTTGTATTATCGGTGTTGCGCTTGGTCAGGTTTGTGGAGAGTCTTATTTTATAATGTAATACTAGTAGAGCTTTTTGCTATAATATTACCATTAAATTTTAAATATTGTCGAAAATTATAAATTATGAATTATCTTTATCTAAGCTTTTAAGTTCTTTGGAACTACTAAGTTATTGCCGACCTTATGTCAGGCTCTCGTATGGCGCAAATTAATACAGTGTCGGCGCGCTGCTTGGTAGCTCTAATTCCATCCCGACTACGCACGATTATTTAGGGGGAAATTTCTTATGTAATCAAGCATATCCACGGTCAAGTCCGTGGCTAAGATCTTAGGACTGTTACTCCCCCCCCCCAAATAAAGGTAAAATCCCTGCTTCGTGGGTCAGAGGCTTGAAGGTCTTCCTTTTAGTGCTCAGAAGCCCTAGAAGTAACCTGGCAGCACAGGCCAAAAATTGGCCTGTTGTAATAGTCAGGGTGGCTGTAGGAAAGTTCCAGCGACCTGTTAGGGTTTAATAGCTATATTTTTCACTGGATAGATACCCTTGAAAGCTATCTACTGTCCACTTGTACAAGTAGGGTGTTAAGCTTTATTTAGGGGGAGTATGGTTGTTGTTACTAGTGCCACGGACAACGAGAAAGAATATATATATATTGTGTGTCAGCGAAATGGCAAGAATCGAAGTATTGAAGCCATCTTGGCCATAGTTTAGCATGTTATTACCTGAAAATATAGTAATCTTATAAGTATGTCGAGGACTTCGAGTGTTAGCTTCCCACGATTTAATCCATATTCTTTTGCAAATGGGAGAGAAAAGTATAGAAGAGCAAGAGAGAGAGAGAGTATGATCACAAAAAAATTGCCATCAAAACCAATGCAACAACCACAGCAGCGCTCTGGAGGACAGACGCGAGAATATAGCCGGTTGTTCCCATCTTAGCCGCGTCATATTTGAGAATAGAGATAGCGCCCTGCGTCGTCCCATCCTGATTTTTCTTCATTTTACAGAGCAACACATACTGCTCCGCCTCAAGCCCCGCCACCCAGCTCTCAGTTCCCTCCCTTGTATCCCCATCTGGGAATTCCACAAATTTCCACCTGTAATCGTCATCGGAGATGCGCACCGGTCCCGAGTCCCCGATCGTCACTTGAATGTACTTGCCAGAGCTCTGATAGGGTACCCAGCTATCGCAGGATTCCGAGGGGATGTGGTCGTTGGGTTCTGTGTTTCCACTCTTGGGGGCTACGGTAATACTTTGTTTGTCCTCGGTGTTGCAGAAGTGGACATGAAAGGGAGTGTTGTTCACAACTCGCACAAATGCAGACACCATTTTTCTTTATCTCTTTAGCAGTCTCTTTTCGTGGGTGGTTACGGTAGACTTACGGCCCTGCATATATAGATGTAGATATGCGTTTGTGGGTAGGTGGGCGGAAACACTTTTGGTGATCGCTTGTTCCTCAAACTAGGGAGGTTTCAGCCTCTTTCTCGAAAAATCTGAAATTCTACCATGGAGCGGAGTACAAGACTCCTCTAATCAGTATCAAGCATGGACACACATCACCTTCTGACTAAATGAATTGGCATGCATGTCGCGCCCTACAATAGGTAAGTCATTCAGCTCTCTCAGCACACATCGCCCGGCTCTGGGCAGATTCGTTTAAACCTTGTATAAACGTATATTGAAAAGCCAATTAAAAGAACCGCGGAAGCCTAAAGTCCGGAGGGTATAGGTTGCAATCTGCGTCTTGAAACTGAGACGGAGTCACATTAGCCCTCGCTGAACTCTTGTTCTCTGCTCCCAATGACATGGCAGACATCCGCGGGGCTTGCTCCACAATGCCGGCATTTGTTATTGTACTGTTCTCTCACCTGTGCCTTTGTGTTGTGGTTAGAGTCGGTCGTACTTGATGCCCGAGTGTGGGAGCAGCTTGCATCGCTATCATTATCTATGACCGTGCGTTTTCTTTTAGAGGCTGAAGATAACGTTTCTAAAGAATCCTTTTTATTGGATCCCGAGGGAATTGATAAGACAGCCTGTGGTGGGGATAGGTAGATTGCAGGACGTCCTTAACGAGACGAGAAATCAGATGGCACGCGTTGGGCCTGGTTGGGAGGATTGATGGGTATATGAAGGACTATCAATATTAATGTGAACCATGATGATAGGTGGCACCACGTCGAGATTTTCCTAAAGCTGTGCGAGATAATAGTGACAATGAGGGAGGCTGGGAGCCCTTATTGATGACTTATACCCTCAGGCAACAATTTCCCATACGTGCTTGTAGGCCCGCTGAAGATTACAGGGAGTTATAGGGCAGTGACCACTAAAAAGTTAGGATTATCGGTTACCTAGTACAGTATGATGGGACGGGTCGTCCCGCACTACTAGTAGCCAAAAATCGTTGTTCAGTTTGATTCGAGGTACCGACCCGCACGCCACAAGGCTGGTGACGATATCTAGCATAGTAGGAGACTTTTAGAGCTCAGATAAAAGCTGCTTATGAGAATTAGGAGTGAAAAGAGCGCGACGGTGGAGCTATGGTGAAAGAACTCTTTTACGCCACGAAGGGGGACTCTCTGCAAATCAGGGGCAAGGGCGACGATGTAATCGTAAATTTTAGGTGAGAGAGGTTCCAGGTGTTAAAGATTGACTATAGAACCTAACTTAAAAGTATGTAAAGGAATGAGAGACATCCATGTGTGCGAAGATTTGGAGATGCTTAAAGTCAAAGTATCCATTAGATTTCTCGGCACAATGGGTTACTCGGTGCTTAGGGAAGAACGTTATTCTTTTCAAATAATTTCTAAATTCTCACCTGGACCCAAATTCTTTCCCCTTTTCAAGAGATGTAGACTTCTGCATGCAAATAATAGGCAGTGGCCGTGATCATTACAATCGCGGTAGGAGTATCGACAGCGAATGTTGTTAGGTGGGAATCTCCCAAGGGGTTACTACACTACCGAATCTAGTATATCCTTCGAATTCACAGCTTGAGGGGTCGTTGCTCTTCATACGGCACAACCAGTTCTAAAATCTCTCTCGTAGGGATCCAAACCGTATCCCGAATCGAGTGCCTTACGCCCTCGACAACTCGACCTTCAATACTAGCAATCCCTTGACCTTTGGCCGCAAACCCTTCTAATTGCTTCTTCCACGCTCGATAAAGTCTGTCCGATACAAATGCATCTTGCGCGCCGTGCAAAAGAAACATCTTTGTATTCTTACTCCACCTCTCTACAAGTCCCTGCTCTTTCTGCATTCTGACAATTGTCTGAAGGGCTGTTGCAGGGAACCCGCTGAAGGAAATCACGGCTGGTAGTTCAGCTGCTATACGTCTGGTCTGCAGAAATAACGTTACGATACTACCTCCTTGGCTAAAGCCAAAGAAAACAATCCGATGTCTCGGCGTCCCGTCACGAACTTCCTGCTCGATCAAGTCTTCGAAATAATCAAGCGTGACGTTCATATCGTTGATGTTGTTGTCCGGACTGCCTGTAATAATGATTTTTTCTGCTTCCGATGGAGGTGAAGGCGAGGGGAGCGGTTTGCTTATGTTGTACCAGACATACCCGGGTATGTTGGGGTGGGAACAGGGGAGGCCCTCGGGAATGACGATCTTGACGTGCTGGAGCGAGGGAGAACTGTGGATATGGTGCGCGATGGACTGGTGGTTGGGAGGATGGCGATTGAATGATGAAGCGAAATCGTTATAGCCATAGACGAATATGAAAGTTGCCGGGGATGTGGTGGATGGGTTGGGGCGAGGGATTATGATTGGTGGTCTCCTGACTGTGGTTTTGACACGCATATCTGGTGGAGCGGATCCGAGGAGCTGCCAAGCTGATTGCACTTGTACCGGGCTGCGTTGGGATATTGCCAATGATGACAGCTTCGTGGCTGTTATTACTGGCCTGGGATAGTTCGTCGAACTCCGCTTGCTCGTCAACGGCGTCAAGAGGCGATTGCACATACAAGAAGACCCCTAGACCTTGCGTTCTGGAGTTGCGACAAGCATGGCCTGTCATGTACGTAGGGTATAGTAGTTCAGACGTCCTAAATAGGATAAGCACTCCCTCAGGCTATTTTCGGCTTTCATCACGTACGATGTGGGTTCAATTTACCATACTAGTAGGCCGATCACCAGCCGTTGTATCCACTGGGCGCGACACGGTCCAGTCTGAGTTGCTGAACTAGCGTTGTTTAGCAGAAGTCTTCTCAGAAATATGCCTAATCTTCATTGTCTTTTATAATGTGTTACGGCACTACAGGGTAGCTATACTATGTGGCACGACTCAGATTGTGACACCGCTAGAATCTAGCGTCGTCTGGAAATCACGTTGATGGACAAACATCCATCTCATCTACGTTGCTAAAACTGTGTTTTGAAATTGGTCCTTCTATGGAAAGTTCATTCACAGTTCGCAATTGTCACCTTTGAGTGTATTTTAAGTATTTTCAACATATATCACTTTAGCACGTGATCTGAGGATGTGTGTGGTTTTCTATAAGAGGATATGAAGTAGTTCAAGGACTGGAAAGCCTTAAAAATCTAGTAAAAGGACCTGAGTACATAATATCGCTGAATGTTCTGAGAAATTAAAGAGTATATACAATTTAAATTTTTTATATATAAAGGGAGGACCACTGAGGCTTCCGCTCCGTGCCTTCCCGCGATATATTTACAATTAAAAATATTTACAACCTCATCAAGCAGTTTCCCATCCCCACCATCGAATATACACCATCAAATCATATCATATACGGCCACGCCTTCTCCCCAACCTCACTCTCACCATCCTCCTCAACGCCCTTCCCTTTCCAGGAAAGCGTTTCATTATTCCTAAACCACCACCCCACGGCCCCAAAACTAGACACAAAAAATCCCGCCCCAAGCATGAATATAAGATTCCGATACTTCCCCACTCCATACGCAGCTAACTCCACTTCTCCTCCCACCAATAACCCACTCACCACCCCTCCAACAATGTTCCCCACCCCACGCTGAAACTCAAAACAACTGTATAGCCAAAGTCCCGTTGCGCGGTCATCTGTTAATGTGGTGACGAACCGGCAGTAGAGGACTGAGTAGCCGCCTGCGAAGAAGCCGTATAATAAGGCGAAGATAATGAGGGGAGCGAGAGAGGCGGAGAATCCCCAGAGGAGGAAGACGGTTAGGGAGGAGAGGAGGGTTGAAAGGAAGAGGGGCGTGAAAGGAGATGTGTGATCGGAGAGGCGGCCGGTTAGGATTTGGCCGGGGATTTGGGTGAGGTTTAGAAGGGAGAGGAGAAGCGTGCTTAGGGCAGGGGAGAGGTTGATTTGTTTGCCGTAGGCTGGTGGCGATTAGTGGCGGGGTTAAAGATAAAGGGAACGGGGAACGTACAGGAGATGAAGACGCCGGGGAGAAAGAAGACGAGGCCTTGGACGAGGTTGGAGAATGACATAGCGAGGAAGGACGGTTTGAGAAATACGGAGATATCGATTTTGGTGCCGGCTCTTTTCTCCGGTGGGAGACGTGGTCGGAGTAGGGGTAGAGTTGGGCCAACGAGGACGAACTGTATTGAGATTTAGTAGATTAAAAAATCTGGCTTGGAATTTGTCCACATACTATAGCTACGGCATATGCCCGTAAAGTAGTTGCATACCCATATTTATCGAGCAGTAACTCTGTCAAAAAGGGTAGGCCGAGACCGCAAACTCCTGCAGAACCAAACCTAAAAACGTCAGTTTGTTAATTCACAGATTGATCTGAGGCCATAAAATATCCTACATTATGCCATAAGCCAAACCCCGCTTCTTATCGAACCATTCATTCAACATGCTCAAAAGTGGGTAATACATAAATAAGAAACCGACGCCGTATAACATCCCTTGCGAGATGATCAGATGCCAAAGCTGAGTCGAAAAGCTACTACCAACCAACGCACCAATGCAGATGAGCCACCCAACCCATATCATGTGTCGTTGATATATCGGATACTTGATGGTGATTGGTGTAATTAGCGGTGTACCTAAATATGATATACCCTGAAGTGATATCCGTAAGCTACTGCTGTTTTAGAACTTCTAATCATAGAACATACCGTACAGATTGTCCCAACAATCGCAAGATTTTTACTGTTTTGAAATGGCGGATTACGTTCGTAATAGTTTTGAAAAACTCCAAATGTTAAAGGGAACCCTGTGGAATCTTAGCATAAATTGACCCTCGCTGATTAGGTACTTACCCCACATCAAGCCTTCTACCATAAATGCTCCAACCATGAATAGCCACGCTTGTCTTCCTCCATCAATCGGCGGCAGATCCACGTTTCCCCCATCAATATTTTCAAACTCAGTATTAGCTGCGGGCCGAGGGGCCATCCAACTATCTCGAATTGCCGAATGTCGCTGAGATCGACTTGTCGATATAGTCCTGTAGATATTTGGGAACGCATCTTCGATTGATTGGGACAGTGGTCTAGAATCATCTATGCCTGGAGAATTGAGAGTCCGCATCGCAATCTGCGGTGTCCCAGAATCGGAAACCGTCGATTCTTTTTCATCCTCCAAGTTTGTCGGCATATCCAGAGGTCCCGAAGGTACCCATTCGCATCTCTTCGTCGGCATTTCCAATTTTTCTGGAAAGTACAATGTGGCGCTTCGAACAGATGAATTTTGTGTTCAGACCCCATAACCCTTGGAATATTTGCAATGAAGAATGGAATGTAACTTGAGATTCAAGATCTAGAGAAGGAAACCTGGCTCTCTCTTTAGAAAGACCACTCGTTGAAATCTCAAAATTCCATGGAGGAGAGTGTTGACAGCGAGATCAGTCTCATGACCTTCTTTGGAGGGGCCAAGTTTTAGACTTGAAGGTCTCAAATGTAGCAAAAGAATCAGGGGTACCCTTAAGTGAAATGTAAATTTGACGGATTTGTAAAAAGTCACGATCGAATGGTATATAAATACTAGGGTCTTAAACACGCAATGGATCAACCTTGTCGTTCTTCAAAAATCGTACTTGTGACGAATGCCACCCGGGCTTCCTAGCCTCATCAAGAATTCCTTGATCGTCACTTTTACATACATTGTAGGTAATGGCTAGTCCTGCATGCATATCATGTTGAAGCGAAAAAAGTACCGTGACATAGACAGCGAACTCAAATAGAACGGTCAAGGCCTCTTGAAAGGTCGACAGCACTTATGTGGGCTATATGAGACAATATCATTGGCTGATTCAGCGGCTGCGCCCGATTTAGAGGGGCGATCACCAGCCGCCTCCGTTCCCAGGGGTAAGGTACAAGCTCAAATGCCGGGAACAAACCTTGGCAATGCTCTTTTTGTTCTTCGAATAATGGAACGAAGGGAAACTAAAGTCAGCACGAAGGCGAAATCGACTTACTTTTGTCTATCCTCAAAAGCCTATCGAGAAACTTTGGGAGCAATCATAGAGCTATGCTCTCCCAGAAGAAATTGCGGAATTGAATTCAGGTACACTTGGTGCTGCGTCCTGGAATGTTGATTTAAGAATAGAACCAACCGCAAGCGAAGCTATTTGAGGAATCAAATCCGAGCCCGAGGTACCTGAATGGGAAATGTACAAGCGCGTCTAAATTCATCAGCCGAGAGATTCGCCGAAAGAGACGCGAATAGATGCAGCTAAGCGGCCCCCTGAACACTTATTAGTGGAGAATCCTTGGCTGAGCCATCTCACTGCGCAAGTCCAAACCTATGGCTATGCATTGGCCTATCACACTTGATGGGACCGTTGAAGGTTGAGAATAGACGAAACTTAAACGCGGCGAAAGAGCCCCAAAGAGAAGGTAACACTATATTCGCAATGCCGTGTACAGTCAGCGTTCTTGAAAGAGATTGATCCAAGCACGTCATGGCTTAGCTGCTGATATTGAGTTCATCGATACAATTATAGAAGACGAATTCGAAGATGATAGAGCTCGGTGGGGCTTCAGTCCATAGCCGTTGAAGGGGGGAGAAGGAGGTTTCGCGAGTCAGGAGTGCGTATGCTTTTAGGCGGTGAGAAAGTGGCAGAATTCCAAAAACAAGAGGGGTAGATTGAGGACTCGGCAAAGCTCGTAGAGCTCTAAAATAATGTTTCAACTCCACGCATCTTACCTTTACCCTCCAACTGCCGAACTATCCCAATTCCACCATAAGTCAACAATGGTCTGATCTCGGTTTCATAAAGAATGCTTCTCTCGATCGAAAAATCTCAACGAACCCCCGAACCCTCTTACAAAGACCATTGCAAATGAGAGTTCTAGCGACTGGTTTGAGATCGTGGGGTTGAAAGGTGCTTGGTCGATCATGGTTATAGCCTGGAAACACTTCTCTTTCATAGGTTCGTTTCTTCAGCTCCTACTCTCGTGGCCGACATAATTATCACGAACTATACCATCCCAAGTGCGTCTCATAGGCCTTTATTTCCTGCCAAGATTGCCTTTGAAGCAGACAAAGGCACGACTAAGAATTGCTCCCCGACGATCGGTGTGACTCGCACGACAAAGGAGCATAAGAACCAACGTTGGTCTCAATATTCTTTCTTCCAGCTCAATGATTTCCATCCCTCTTTTACGCTCATCTCTTTTTAATTTGACTCAAGAACTGTCCTTGATACGTCAGGATGAATCGCGCCCAACGCGACGCCTGGCTTGCCTCATCTTCCAAGTGGAATAATCTCGGTCCAGGTTGGAAAGGTGCAGAACTTCTAGGAAATGGTCCTTCAGCAATTGCATTATTCACACACGGCGGCACCGACGTTGATGCGCCTGCGCTCAAGGAAGTCGTCGTCAAACAGAAACCAAATAGTACCACCGACCCAGACCTCGTTGCACTTGATATCTTTCCACGGACTCCATTCGACGAAGGAAACATTCAGTACAAATTATCTACTGCTCGATCCAAGCATATTGTTCGATCTTATCAAGGACCTTTGATTGATAACAGGGATCCCAATGCAGAAGTTGTGAGGATTTTCATGGAACATTGTCCTGGTGGGGATCTAGATCGATTCCTGAGGTACCAGATTGCGGATGGGAGCGTCAAGGTAGGAGATCTTCAACGCTTGGATGAAGCGGATATTTGGTCAATATTCCATTGCATTGCTTACGGTCTTTACGTGATGGAAAATGGTGTCGAGGATATCACGGCGGCCGTTCAGCCTTATATTAGAGATAATACCGAGATCGTGCACTTCGATCTTACGCCGGATAATGGTAAGCTATCTCGTAGTTTACTTAAATCGCACTCAATACTAACATTGATCGCCAGTATTCATGGGTTATAAGGACTCCACGCACGGCAGGATGCCAGTTATTAAGGTAGGCCCTCATCAATTATATATCCTGATTCAAAGTTGACTGTCTAGATTGGCGATTTCGGAGACGCAGCAGACATGACCAGAGATCTGCCTGTCAGCCTGAGAGGGAGGAACATGAGCAGGGGAACCCCTGAGTTCCAACCGCCAGTAAGCCATCTCATCCCAATCCCACAACAGTCGCAAACTATTCTAACATCTATCTAGGAAGAAAATAACTACTCATCCCCACTCGCCAATCCCCGCAAAGGCTACTACTCCAACGTCTTCCAAGCCGGCTGCATCATCAACTGCCTCATAACCGGCGAGTGGCACGTCTTCAATGGACCAGAGAGAGACGGGTCAGGCTTTAGCCCAAAACTATGCAGCTGGCAAGAATTCCCCGTCTTGCATGGCCGATTTCATCACGCCCAACATCTTGACGACTTGGACCTCCAAGCCTACAAAATAGCCAGCTACACGCGCACTCTCCGCGCCCTCGTCATCCAATGCTGTATGCGCGAACCTCTTCATCGACCAAGCACCCTCAGTCTCGTCACTCAAACACAACTTACCGCCCGTTCAAGGCAGTCTAGCTGATATTCCGAGAATGTTGAGGGCGCCGGAACCGCCGATGGATTTTTTGTCTGATCCGATGAGTGATTGGGATGGGGATGTTAACAACATTCTTACGGATCTGACGCCTAGTGAGGAACAAGGTCTGAGTCCTAGTAAGACCGGCATCAAGACTTGGGCCTTTTCCTTGTTCGGTTCATCTTGAGCGAAATAAAAGGTATTGATTTGCGGTCTAGTGGTGTTGTTGTAAAATTTGTTCTATACCACTTGTACATTATCTGCGATATAAATAGTTTTCCTTCGGTATGAGGGGCTGGCAGGGATCGCCCATCTTTGCATAAACCTTCAGAAAAGATTGAAATTTTGATAAGGAACCCCACATCAAGACTGCAACAAACATAAATCCTTGAAGGACCCTAATCTTTTAGTGAGATTCAGCCAAGTATTCCATCCCTCCTCATTATCTGTGTCTTCGCGTGTTTTTCAGGTAGTCCCTGATTATACCCCCCCACCCGTCAATCTGCATTATCGATTAAGCCCAGGCCTAGACTTCGGACATTATCAACCTGATAAACAATCTTAATATAAGGTAGTACCACTTCCCTCCTGCATAACGACCTTTTCGCATTCTCTTCCGTGATCTTTTAGCGTTTATCAATCACGATGCCAGACCCGAAGCTCTCTCCCATAGAAGTCCTCTCGCAACCACTTACCGTACCCTGCGGTCTCGTCCACCCCCGTCAAATGCCCCATGCAAAAAACTCGTGCCTCAACCCCCTGCTACGATCCCTCAATCGAAGAATTCGAAAATCTATATGGTCAATGGGCAAGTGCCGATTACGGACTTATCGTTATTACAGATAGACGACCGCTGTGTGTCCACCCTGCCCACACTCTCAACCTTGCATTGCATAAATTAGTTGATAATTGGAATTGTGAAGTTTGGTCAAAAGCGGGTGATGTGATCTGTCACACTGATGCACTAGAAGGAGTTCATTTTGAGAAATGAAAAAAAAGGGAGAACGGCGGTGCTGGAACCAGATTTTCCGAGAAAGTTGCTGTTGAATGGGGAACTGGGGGATGAGGAGGCGTTGGAGAGACTGCATGTTGTGAAGGGACAGTGGTTTTCTGATATACTTCCGGTGAAGGTTGTGGGGTGTGGGTTACCGATTCAGTTTTGGTATGTTAATATGCGAAGGTTGGGGAAAGGTTTGCAACCTGGTCCTGACAAGTCGATTCCGGGGATGATTCTGAGTGGTATTATGGAGACGGTCAGAGTTACGGTCCAAAGGATTTGGCAGTCGTTGAGGTGGGCGCCGGTGAAGATAGAGAAGATTGAGTGATGATAGGGATGGCCAACTTGTTTCCCCATATTACTTTGGAAGAAGTGCAAGGAGTCGGCATCCCTTGGATACTTTTCCCCTAGAGGAAAACAAATACGAACGCATTTTAGATGGGTTGCAGGGGGACATTTGCTATAATGGGAGCGTGACAAGCGTGGAGCGAGAAATTTTTTTGGATGATATTAGATTTTGTTGTATTGAGAAGAAGGAATGCCCTATGGCAAGGGTTAACGAAGCGTACCGGTAAGTATCTCGGCGGGCGGGTGTGGATGAAGATTCTCCACCCTTCTACAGCAGGCCCTCAACAGATGCCGCCTCCTCCGATATGAGGCCTTGTTATCTAGTGCCGTTGAATTTTATATCTCGAGTGAGGCTGTCAGGATAAGGCACATTGCACGGTTGGTGAGGCAGACTCACATTTTGGAGGTGCACTCCATATGCGCCACCACGTGACTGGCCTTCAGCTGCAGCTGAACGAGGCTGCGAGCCTTTTACTTTCTTTCTAGGCTCTTACCATTCACAATTCATCCTCATTTCAACTTTTCATCAGCAATTAATCCTTTGACCCAAGTTGGACTCTGTATAAAGCGATCGCCGATAGTTCTTGACCATGGCGGACGTCGACGTCGATGGGTCGAGGCGTGGGGAACCGGTGTCACGCCCTGCAGAGGGCAAGGTTGACAAAACAGATGAGAAATCGGCAAAGCTCAAGCTTCAAAGTGGTAACTCGAAAGAGAAGCCAGCTTACTTGTGGGAGCTGGACGAGGCAGAAAGACCAATGACTCGGACCAAGAAATCCGCGAAACAGAAGCCAGCAGTATCAATTCGTTGCTCAGGTATAATAGAGTTGAGGAAAGAACCAAGTGAAACAGCATACGAAGATAGTATTTCGGGCGCAAATTTGGGCAAAGTTGTGACAGGAGAAGAGGTCAGATTACACCGTCGCAAGAGTTCGGCCAGTACGAAGTCATCAAGGCGTCCACCGCTGGCGCATACGAATCACGGGTTTCATAAAATCACGACGGTCGTGAAACATGACAGTCCATCACATTTCGGCATTCCACCATCAGCTGTTGTATCGCCACCTGTCCCGATACGCCCTCGGACTGTTACGGTGCAGCATTCTCCTATAACACCAGTGAGTTATCATGCAGCGTATACAAGTTCTGGCGATGGAAATGGTCCTTATTCTTCAGCATCTGCGCTTTATCAACAGCCATTGGCACCTATGCCATCCTATATGCGATACGCTGCTATCCCAGAGCCTTCATACTTTGCTCCCCGACTCACCACACGACCTCTATCAAGCAGATTTGATTCGACTTATGATTCAATTCTGCGAAATTCATGGGCTCATGGCTCCTGCGACCCCTCCATCCACCATGCAATTGAGGATGTATACGAAGAAAGCCATGCCTCGGTACCAGATATACCAAGAAGACGAGCAATAACACGTGAGCTTCCTGATACCACTACTCCAGAGCCTCCACCCCCATACTCCCCATCTTCAATCACAACACAATCTCTATCGAATGGATTCGATCCAGTAACTCGCTTCAGAAACCGGCTTTCAAACCTTGGAAACAAGCCTAAAGGCCACAGCCAGGACCAAAACTTGAAGGAAGATGTCGACTGGAACCCTGGTTCCGTTTCCCTCGGCAAGGACGAGGCGGAATCCAAAAAAGAGTCTGATAGTAGATCAACTCTAGACTTTCCAGGGTTCAATAACTTCCCCTCCCAGTCGAAATTAATGAATGGAAACATTGATGCCCTGCCTGAAGATTCTAATATAGGTATTATGAATCGCCCAGAATTACAGGAGTATGAAAAGTGGGACGCAATACCTGAATCTTTGAACCTGCGACCGTCTTCACAAGCAGACACTGGATACGGATCTTCTCGACCACTAGATCGCGAATATAATGAATATAGGAAGAATCCAAGCGGGTCTGTGGATAAGGAGAGACCATCTTTATATACATCGCCTCTCAGTCACGCTGGTAACTATGTGGCGGATTCGGACTCACATTCCGAGCAAATTTCGAAGACCAGCAGGCCAGCAAGTCAAATGGGTAATCAAGTGGACAATAAAAGTTTTTTGAAGAGGAGCTTATTCCGTACAGACAGCGAAATCTCTGGTGGAAGAAATCAAAGAGAGCGCACTCTTCAGAAATGGGTTCCTGATACCCAAGAAGACTCCTATAACTCTTTGGAGACTGGCCGTATGAGGACGGCAGGTGGGACCGTCTGGCCCCAATTTGCAGAGAATGAGAAGCGTTTCGGACTCACCACAGATTACAGTGAGAACATCTATACCACAACGATTGATAAAACCCACCCTCAATACAAGCAACGACTTGCAGAGGCCGAGAGGAAAGCGCGAGAGGTTGAGCGAAGTAGTACTATTGATTTTGAAGAAGACAAGTTGGTTTTAATCGTCCTTCCACGTTCTTCGTTAACTAAAACTAAATGCAGATACAGTGAAGGTTGTAGACAAGACCCTCCACCCTTGTCCTTAGACGACAACCCCTTTTTCAAGACAAACCCAAAATGGATGGAGGCTGTAGCGGTTGGAGATACCGCGGTTTCTCAAGCCAACAATTTCACTTCTTCTCCCGAGGATCTACAGACGGATGAACGGCGCAAGATTCTTGATCATGTTACTCAAGTTCGTACAACTGGTCTCGAAGAAGCTCTTTCGCTTCCCCACCTCGTAGTTAGTGGCGATCAACCTGCCGGCAAGAGTTCGGTCATCGAAGCATTGACGGAGGCCCCCTTTACCCCTTCAAGCCTCCAGCAAGTACGACCTACTCCTCGACCTCTTTGTGATAGTTGCGTAATTGCCAAAATCAGGTGTAGCATGACTTATCCGTGTGCGAGATGCAAAAAGCACAATGTCGAATGCATCTATGGAAGTTCGTTGCGAATAAGAAATATACCCTTAGAAGTTGCTTTGCCAAAGAAAGTGGAATCATCGATGGCTACGGAGCGAGACTTATCAGAGGGATCGATTGGTCATAGTACTAGGTAATGCGGCTTCTTGCAATGTCCGTTAGCTCATTGAATGTTAATTTTCCTACTCTAGCATCAGCGGAGGTTCGGGTAGGATGCTGGATTCAACTTCTTATCCTGCTGTTCCAAAGATTGCCTCCTACGCCCCATTACCCACGAATGTCCCCACCTTACAGGATTTTGGTCAGGTGATTATTCCTAACAAAGACGTGAAATTTGCGTCTGATAAGGAAGCGCAAGCTTGGAGATCAAGGATACCAGAGCTGGGAAGTGTTCCCATTCTTCAGCCAGTGTTTATGGAACCAAGTTTGATTCAAATGACCTTGGTTTCATTAGAAGGAGGCCCGATGGCTGTATTTCTAGAAAAGTTACTCGTCTATGGTCGTAAACCGTTACCACAAAATACAAAGCGGCTTGTCTGGACCTGCGTAAGTCGTCTACCCTAGCAGGAGTCTCCAGTCATTAAGTCCGTGCATGTCTTTATTAACACCGTTTAGCGTTGCGGGCATAAGTCATACGATGATTTTCAAGAATTAAAGAAAGGCGGCATCGCAGAATTCGCAGCCCGTCTCCTTGATTCGGGGTATATCACAAATGCCCAAATCTCTAACCAGACAAGCGGGAAGTTATTGCAGCTAACGATGAGGATTAACAACATTTTCGTTGGTGCTCAAAGGAGAATCGATCGCTTCCGGTCGTCCCTGCTGCCAGTTTTCTCGAAACCGGCCTCCGTCAAATCTATGGCTTTGCACTGCTTGCCAGCTCAAAACTGTCGATGGCTGCATTTGTGCTTCAAGAAACGGCCATATGCCACCAAGCTGTCACCTCTACATGTCTGTAAAGATGAGGATCAGAAGGAATACACTGATGCTAGTCTCTTCCAAGCTTTACGAAAAGCTTACTACTCACAAAGAAGTTGGACCGAAAAGATGGTCTTCAAACTCAAGAGAATAGAGTTCATAGAGGTAAGGATCCAACTGACTTCGATAGTGCCTGATCATGCTAACATATACTAGTTTGAGCTCTGCCCTGATGACCTTGTCGATGGTATTCTCCCTGATAAACTCCCTCCGACTACCGACGAATACGACTTCCAGCCTCCACCGCCACTCAAAAAAGTTCCGTAAGTAGCTCAGCATGTGCACATTCTGTCTTAAGACAAGTCACTGACATGACAATGCCTAGGCCCATCGGACCCGAACACAGTAAGTCTTCCTAGAAGACTTTTGATGACTTTTGATGACGGTGAGGTGCCGTAAATGGCATCTCCGGCGATTCATCACCCTTGGGATTCCTTCCTCCCCTTCACTTTTGTCTCCAAGCAAGCAACCACTAACATTCCAACCAGTGATGCACCTCTTCACAACATGCTCCGCACCTCCTCTTGACACTTCTCTCTATCTCCGCCATATTCCCAAAAGAAAGAACGAAGCCCTCTGTTTTCATCCGGACAAGGTGGAGGGAAATACAGGATGGGGTCTTCACTTCGTAGAAAAGGTGAATAGTTCACTCGCGGTGACAGTGATGTTCGTGGTATCCCTGATATTAGGCATAGCGTTTGCTGTGTGCTGGAGTATTTGGAGGAAGGACATCCAAGGAGCTTTTGGCGTTGCTGCCTATGTGACAAGTGTTATGACACTTGCGGTGATGACTTGGCAGATGTGGACTGTATGAAGGTCAGCGGAAGCTCTTCGCTCCAGTATCAACCCAACATACCGGTGTTGGTTCCTCCAAGAGCGGTTCATATATAGAGGGATAGACTCATTCTAACCGGAGCCATCATCGGGATTCTTCAGCGTTGTCTGATTCCATCACCCTTTTCACAGCATCAGCCGGTGATTCAGGCTGTCGCTCTGCGACCCCAGCCTCCAAGTCACGGACTACACTCACACTCCCCAAATCTTCATTTTCTTCTCGTTCCGTGGCTTCTTTCCTCAGAAACCAATAATGACACGCCAGACAGAAAGGAGCCATTGCCGCCAAGCTGAGGGAGAAGTAGACGGTATACGAAGTCGTATTCGGGTGATCAACATAAATGATGTTGAAAATAAAGCTCATAATAATGGCAAGAGAAACAACCTCTTTAAACATATTGAAGACCGCTATCTCTTCACCGAAGGGAAGAAAGCCACTATGGCAAAGGCGCAAAGTTCGATTGGTGCGATAGCTGTGAGGCTTGGTGATACGACTCGATTTGTTCCAATGTAACGGTCGATGGCGTCTTTATATGGAAGTACCATTATTTGTTACACGTCGACCACATCGAATGATCGACATCAGCGCACAGGTGCAAATAAAAGACGAAGAATGAGATCGTACCACATTCAGGATCAATTTGTACTTCATCGTATTCCGTGGGTAGGCCTACCGTACGTCCCGATCAAGAACGATTGACCATATTTAATAGGCTCATGAGTTTCGGCAATTGTTTGCCGCATATGGAAGGCTCATGATTCGGTCCACAGGTTCTGATGGATCGCGCGCTTTTCGGAAAGGGGCATGGCGCTGGATGTCAGCCTTACAGGCCACATCGTACTCGTCTCCTGCACGAAAGCGAGCAAGCCAATTGCATCGCTGCTGATACACTAAAGTACCTGTGCCGCAATGGTCTTTGAGTCAGTCGCCCACCGCATACCCATTTTCGGGGACACGCCGAGGCGCGCGCCACAATCTTAGCTTGTATTGCCTGGGGAAATTAGGCTTAGTAGGTTTATTTAAAGTGGTGAAACTGGATGTTCTCGTACAGTAAATGAGAAGTTTATTTTGGGTTCCCGAAAAAGAAGGCTGATGTTTGAGTTCTGGGGTTGAGTGGATTGACTCGGGTCAATCCTTGTATTTGCGCGCGTCCGACATGGACGAAAGGGGCAATTTTTCGGGATTGGAATGGGGAAGAGCTTCGCAAGTTTGGGGTCATCATATCCGAAAATTTCCTTGATCAAGAATTGGAGGCCTTGATATGAATTGCGCAGTTCGTCTGAACATTTCTTGGATCTGCAAACTCATAGTTTCGAGGCGCAGATTGACATCAGGATGGGAGTAAGGTTTTGAGCCCACTGGTGGCCTGGGAATGAAGTTGAGTATCACACCCAATGGGTGTCAACATTTTTTCTTGATGGGTGATAGGGTTGTCTAAGTTGGCTACGCACGTGGCTTGAGAATATTCTCTGTTAATCTACCCCGAATTACGATCTAAAACACATATACACCTTCCCTACGAGGGTCTCCAGCCACATTATCCGGCTATACTTTACACCGCTTTACCGTATTCGCTTAAAAGTCTCCTTGGGGTCCTTTCTCACCGATAGACAAACTTCACTCCACTCTCCGCCCATTCTCTTCCAATCTCTCCACATACAGGAGCTATTCCTTCGATTGGCACTTTGCTTCCCTTCATACACTATTCCGCTCGAGCTCCTAGGAAATATTATGAGCATTCCCCTTGCCCCTTTCATTCTCTTCTTGTCCTGCCGAAGCCCTATCTTTAGATATTACCATCCATCACCAACAAATACGCACATACAGTCCACACACACCTTGTATCTATTCTAGCTAATGATCTAGTCAATCATATATGTCTATCAACATCATGCGTCAATACTTACGCAAGTGCTTAGATAAATTGACACCCACCTGTAGTACGGTACTCTCTCATCGTTGTTCGCCATGTTTCATATCCAAGCCTATGCCGGCTACGCGCTCTGCGTATTTCTATTGGCTCTAACATGTTGAATGACTTGCAATTTTGGCACAGGGGGGTTCTTACTTACGTGGAAGTCACTTTCCAGGGAGGACGGGAATACCCTCATGCATCGTATTACAAGGCAAGGATTCACAAAGTCACCCACCTTAGATAATGTAGCCGCAAGTGCCGAGCAAGTGCTGATCTCTCTTGACCCTCGAATGTGGAAAGGAACCGTATACGTCTACTAGGGAGGCGTAAAAGACAGATATAAATGAACAACCTCATGGCCTTGTGGCCTAGTGCTTGAAACGCATCCCTGTCGTCTAATAGGACACGGAACTGCGCGGTATTACTGTGGTTGGTTTTGGGCGAGGAGGCTAAGGAGTGTAGTAGTGAACGCAGAGGAGACAACTCTCATTGTAAGATATGGTTGACCCCGCAATTCTTCCTTGGCGGTACTTTTCTTCATTTCAGACTCAGTCACTCATGATTGATGAAACTCAAAATTTTCGAGGTTGAAAGAACGCCTGAGATTAAGATAATCATCTCATACGCCTGCTTTCCAACCCTATCAAATAATCTTCCCTATATACCTTTCATTTCCTTAACTCCAACCCCGCATGCACGGCACTCCACCCAGCGTTGCAAATTCCCATCCCTCTCAAAAAACCATTCCCCTCTCTCCTCCCACACCCCAACCTCATTCCAAACATCAACTCCTATAAGCATCCGCCTCGCTCACCTGACTCGCTCTCCTCGGCGCCGCAAGCGCGAAATCCGTATCCGACTGCGCGGCTTCGAGACTGATGTTGAAAGTTGCGGCTAGGTAGGCGGCGTATCGGTTGCGGTAGGCTGTAGTGATTGAGGTTGTGGATTGGGAGACGGGTAGCGATACTGTTGAGGTGGAGTAGACTGGAGATATTAGATGTTTGGATAGGGATAGGGGTGGAGAGATTTACCTGGAGTATGGCGGGATATGGGAGGTTGGATTTGAATTTTGGGGATGGTGCGGGGGGCGTTGATGGGAGACATCGTAGATTCAGGGAGTGAGGATTGGAAAAGGGTCGGGGGTATTTGATAGAGAGCGGTGGGTGATGAAGGAGGATGCGGATTTAAGTGAGGACTGGCGAGGTAGTTGGCAATATGAGCGGCTAGATGAAATCAACAACTCGTTTCCCGCGAAGGAGAAAAATACCTAGGCAAATACGGCAGAGTGTTACTCTATGGAGAGTACATCATAGCATCAAACGTTTGGCTGCGATCTTCCTTGGATCTGGTAGCTGATCTGACATCTATCAGGGTGTTCTTGAAAAACCCTCGTTATGGGTGGAACAGCTATTGTTTGTTGCATTGGCACACGACTCGACTAGCGCTGTGCTACAGGTGTCACCGCCACCTCGCAACTTGGCTGAAATGCCTCATCCGAGGGTTTGACATAAACGGTGTGAGGGTGAGGATCGTCACAACGAGATTGAAAAATAGAATGTTCAATGTTTGCACCTTTACAGGAGGAAGTCTTTGTACAAGGGTCGGAGTCAATTGTTTATGTTGCACGCTGGGTGCTAGCGGGTATCGCGTCCTCAGGTTTACCACACCACTCAGCAATCGATAGACATCACCGCAGCGATATGATCATGTTTTGAGGATGAACAGGGGATTCTGGCTTTTACGAAGGCAGAACAAAGGAGGGATCACGAAGAATGAATCTTATTTATCGGTCCTGTTGGAAAAGGTTGGTCCATCTCGTTACATCTGAAGTATATTTACCCATATTCTGCTCTCCATACAGGCCGTTCATTCTATCAATACTCTCCAATCTCGTGAGCACTTACCAAGCAATTCTGGCAAGTGGCCCTTTTGGCCACGTTCTCACAATCAACTTCCTGACCTCATCCATCACAAGTATTCCCAACGCTAACGGCAAAGGAATAAGCCAAAATTCGATCGGCACACTAGCAGTCCCAAAAATACTCTGTATCCCCAATTGCTCTGTCACAAAGACCGCAATCGACAAGCTAATTGCTGCGCCAACCAGGAGCCATGGATTGCGTCTTTGCTTCCTGATCGGGTCTGCCTGGAGAATTGAAAGGCGTTTGTTGCGGATACTGAGAATGTTTCCCCATTGTAGGATGACGAGGGCGACGAAATAGACACTCTGTCCTCTGGTGTTGAATGCGTTGAGTTCATCCTGCGAATATCCGTAGAATCCATCTGCGTATTTTTCGAAGGCGAAGATGAGGGAACTGAATGGGATGCCGGCGTATTTGTACATGTATAGAAAGAACATGGAGTGAGCACATATCGTCTCCATCATTCCAATGAAGAGATAGCTCTGTGCATAAATCTTAAGATTGATCAAGTGGTCTTTCTTATGGTTGCGCGGACGGAGCTCAAGTAGATCAAACTCCTCTTTTTCCATAATGAGAGACAAAGCGAGGAAAAGATCAGTGAAGACACAGATGATGATCATGAGGAACGAGGAGAGGGGGAGAGGGACGCCGAAATACACGTTCATAATCACAGGCCAAATTTCAGACCAGGAACCCGCAGGCAAGAGATAGCCGATGACTTTCTGCAAGTTCTGAAAGACCAAGCGCCCGAGCCGGATAGCATCGATAATGGCATCAAATTTATCGAGAAGGACTAAGTCCGCAGCTTCGAGAGCGACATCACTGCCTGTCACAACGGCAATTCCCACATCTGCTGCGCGGAGCGCGGGTGCGTCATTGACACCATCGCCGGTAACAGCCACGGCATTGTCACGCGCTTTGAATTCCTTGACGATGCGAAGCTTTTGTTCTGGGCTCGTACGTGCGAAGACGATTTCTTCGTAGGCACAGACGGCATCCCATTCCTCGTCTCTGAGGTCCGATATAGATGGTCCTTCAAGCAAGAGACTGGCTTGAGAGAATTGAGCGTGGACAAGCTCAATGGCTCCTTTCTCGGGGTTGAGCTCGGGATCCGCAAGATGCTTCCGCTCTAGGATGGTTTTGATTGTATCCGGATCAGCAGCGTTGGTAAAAATACCCACATTCCGCGCAATCGCAGCTGCTGTAAGGCCGAAGTCGCCAGTGACCATGAAGAAACGGATGCCTGCTCGACGGCATGCTGCAACGGTGGATGCAGTTTCCTTGCGTGGGGGATCAGTAATACCGAGAAGACCAATGATGGTTAGATCCGTCATGGAAATGTTTTGAACCTCATCTGCGAAGGCATTGGACCCTAGACGTTCCTTTGTCGTGATACGGCGTTGGCAGAGCAGAATCACGCGTTCTCCATTCCGAGAGAGCGCTTCCTGATGTGCCAAAAATTGAGCTTGAGCCGTGGTATCGAAAGACCCGATGCTATTGCTTTCGTATGACCAATAGGCAGTGCAATGTGGTTGGAGAATATCTGGTGCCCCCTTGACCAACAGGAGAAATTCGGAAGTTTCCTCAGCTGTTTTCATGGACTTGCCAGAATCTTTTGAAAAGCTGTGCAGGGTAATCATCCACTTGTTCTTTGAATTGAATGGAATTTGGAACACCCTGGGATATGCATCGCTGATCGCAAGTCTTTCGCGTGCTGCTTCAGCAAACTTCAGTGTCGCTCCATCAGTCGCATTGCCTTGAATATTGCGGTCCATGACTGGAAGATCGATGGAAAGGGCATCGAAATTGGCATCATTGCAGAGAACAGCAGCGCGGTGAAGATCATCTAGCGGGGACGCATGAGATTCGCTTTTGGAGATAGTGGTGGAGGCTTCATCGGCTGGCATACGCTTGTCTACAAAGCAAACGGTCGTGACGACCATTTTGTTCTCGGTTAAGGTGCCTGTCTTATCTGAGCAGAGAATATTGACACAACCAAGTGTTTCAACAGTTGATAAGCCTTTAGGCAAAATATTACTCCTTCGCATTCTTATCGCGACAATCATCAGCGTCAGTGCCACACCAACTGGCATACCTTCCGGAATGAAGGCTACGACACAGCCCATGACATTGTTGAGCATTTGAATCACAGTCATGTAAGACGGGTGTTTCACACGTAGCCAACCGACCCAGGTAAGGAGGATGGCGAGAGCGAGGAAAATTGTGAAGCACACAATAATTCTCACAAAGCGAGTAATTTCACGCTGAATAAGGGTAGGCTCGTCCTTGATCGAAGTTGTGGCTTTGGCAATGCGGCCCATGACGCTGTTGATTCCAGTCAAGACAACAACTCCAGTTGCACTTCCATTTGTGACCATGGTTCCCATAAACGCAATGTTGCGTGTCTCAAGGAAGTTCTTATCTGTCATCCGAATGTTGCCTTCAATCTCCTCTGACTCCCCAGTCAACATAGAGCGGTCAAACCGAACATCCCCGGAAGTCCTGAGAAGACGTATATCCGCAGGGACCTTGTTACCAACCGTGATTTTGACAATGTCCCCGACCACGAGACCAACCGAACCGGTATTACGCACTTCGCCCTCGCGAATGACTACCGTCTCAGCTGGGAGGAGATTGAGAATAGACTTCATCGTACGAGCAGTTGACCAGTCCTGAAATGCGGAGAAAGAGGCTTGCAGGAAGATAACAATAAGCACCAGGATAGCTAACCCGAGGTTATAAGGAGCAGGGTTGGGATCGCCCAGTGGGCGCCAGCAGATGAAAAAGATAATGACTCCGACCCATAAGACAGAGCAGAAGCCACCGAAGACATACCAGAAAAGTTTCTTCAGATAGTTCTCTCGGCGACCTGGGAACGTATTCGGACCATCCCGAGAAAGTCGAGCAGCGACGGTGGAAGCATCAAGGCCTGTGTCCGGGCTAACCTCGAAGTTTTGGCAGATCTGTGGGACATCGAGCAGGTGGAAATCGAGATTTGCGAAATAGTCCTTGTCTATATCCTTCTGTCCTATGCTTCCCTTGTCGTGGTATTTCTTGTCATCTCCAACAGCTTGAGACTCAGAAACCTCGAAGGACAGTGTGCGGAACTCGATGGGCACACCAGTTACAGAGCGAGCGCGGCTGCGGATACTGGAGATAGAATCATGGCTAGCGGAGCGATGGCGAGTGGTTGCTGCGTTACGAACTCGTCCGCGACGACTATCTGGCTCGAACGTAATGCGATTTGGGGGACGAAAATCTGGCGCTTCGACATCATGTGCATCTCTAATCTCGAATTCATGCGCGTCGACCATGGTTTATGCTTCGGGGGAAGAATTCACGGATCGAAACTTTATATTGGAATACACAGGACCAATTGATGACAACGAAAGAGAGCTGTAGAAGAGTTCCCCTTATGCCAAATTTGACCGAGAGGGGGGAACAAAACCCCACCATAGCTATCAACTATAACATTCGCAATATCTTCTAAACAATTGCAAATGCCCTTGCCAGGGCCCGCAGCTCCAAAACCAGAGGTTGAGATGAAAGAAGATTTCAGCCTCTTAGTCACGACATATGAATTATGTAAATATTACCTTATCGTACATCTGTTTTCACTTAAAGAGTGCATAAACCTGTTCTCAGATTGGAAAGAATTTATATGCCTCAATCGTGACTACGTAACGGATTCATGGATTGGGTCTTGAGCACGTGAATAAATCCCTCAAAGTGTTTCGTCTGCGCAACACGCGTGGGAGACCACCCAGATTGTGAAGATTGAATCTTACGCTCTTATCAATCCATATATGATCCGAAAACTTAGGGAATTTGAAGGAATATCTCAAAGGAGACAGTTGCCGAAGAAGTCTTGTTATTTTCAATTGTTCGGAGCCTGTGTAAGCTCCGATTCACTCAAGAGAAGGTACGAACTTCCTTTCATACTAACCATAAAGACTTTAAAACGTTCTTTAGTCTTGAATCCAGAAACTCTCCGGGGTTTTGGGAGGAAATTAAAGAACACTCGTGGCGCTCACTTACCTAAGATTTTCCCCTATCGATATAAAATTAGCCGAGCTGGGCTCGTGAAAACGTGATTTGAGGCATTTTGGCCTGCTCCAATCTAGACCGAGGGGTTTCATCATGTGTCATGGTGATCCTAGATTGAACATCCAAGGTACCTTGTCGAGTGTGCAGTGATTTCAAGCATTTTCTAGTGTATCCCCAGCTTTTAGCGGGTGTTGTAAAATTCTAAAATCCTCTCGAGCGCATATCTACATATACTGGCGATCCACAACTAACTCTACGTTTCTCAATTCAGGGGAAATGATCGCATGGGTCTTTAATGAACAAGACGATTAATTAAAGTGCCACTGAAACACGTATTTAATTTTACGTTCTCATAGCGCATAGTTAGAGTCTACCTGCCTGGTGCTTCTCCTCATCCTTTCATCTTTATTTTATTTTTACCTGACTTCATATCTAGGTAGCCATGGCAGCCGCTAGCCAATCCTCAAGTTCTAGTCCCTCCAGAATGACCAGAACAGCAACCGCCGTCTCCCTCATCTTAGCACTAATCTTAATTATCATCTTCGCCGCCTGGTTTACGCAAAGAATGCGTCCATCTACGGCTCCTGTTGTGTATAGGAGCCGTGTCCAAAGGCGCGAGATCCAGGATATCGAGCGGAAGGGTATCGATAGTCTTGTTCTGGAAACTATACCAATTGTCAAGTATAGTATGGGAATTCAGAGTATGGATCAAAGAAGAGCAAGTCGGAATGGAGGCAGTTATCTTCTTCCTCTTAGTAGTCCACCATCAACACGAAAAAAAGTACTGGAGAAAACGGGACTCGCAACCGTCAAAGAGGACACGACTTCCAAGAATCTCGAACTTTCGGATTCATGCCACAAATCCCCACCAGAAACACACATACCATCTAATAGAAGCCAAATATCCCCTCACGACGAAGCATCAGAATGTCCAATCTGCACAGAAGAATTCCGAGAGAGAGAAAACGTCCGCGTACTTCCTTGTACACACATCTATCACCGGAGGTGTATTGACCCATGGCTTTTACAGTTCGCTGGAACGTGTCCTTTGTGGTGAGTTTTCCCTTCAGCTAAGAAAATTATTTCTGTGGTGAAGGGTAGCTGATTTCGGGGATTGGTAGTAGGAAGAAAATGTTGGGTAAGGATGTTGAGACGAGGGACCCAGTGCTTGAACTTCCGGGGCTTGCTATGTTGTCCAGTAGAGGGAATTGGGATGGAAGGCAAATTCGGAGAGGATATATTGGGCTGTGACGGCGCTGAATGTTTTAATGTCAAGAGGAGAGGAGGAGTAAGGCTTTGAAAATAACAGGAAAGCAGGTCAAATTTCAGATTTTTTTATACGAATCTTTTACTCTTTTCTACCCAGGCTGCCAAAATTGTTTCGGACAACGTGCGGAGATGACGGATTTGATTTCATTTGTGGTGTAAGTGAGATAAGTATCTACTACTCCATAGTCAATCGGAATAACCCCCTTGATCTCTCACTACCTTTTGATAATTGCAGTAGCATTATTCATCATCCATGGATCCTTCAACAACCTCACTGCAATCTCTGCCAATGCCCTCGCGATCTTCTCTGTCTCTGCATATGCAAAATCAGCCCCAGCCAGAACCCGAAAGCCAGGCTCATGATTAAAAGCACACAATATCGGGCTAGGTTCTTCACAAATACTGTAATTTGGGTGGAATACGACCCTCTTAGAGCTTACAAGAGTATGATTCCCTCCATCCATAACTACCGTAGCTTGCTGCACCCAAGAAGCGTCCGTAGATGCAGGTGCCGTGGTTGGCACAGACCAATTCTGAGATCCGTATTCGGGTTTCGCGATTGTACTTATAAAGACGTCGGGGAGGAAGGGTGTGACTTCGAGAGCGGGATATATCAAGTCGAAAGTGATGTTTTTGGTAAGAATGGCTTTGGTAACAAAATCACCGACCTCTTGTAAGTCACTTGTATAACGGGTTCGGATGTCGACTGTAAAATCCAATTCGTTTGAGGTGGTATTGTGGGGGAGATACCATTGGAGAGAGTTACCGGCTGCAGAAAGCTGGGAAAACATATCGATGGAGAGGTCCAAAGCTCCGAGACTCGTGCCGGATGCATGACCGCCAGTACCAGAAAATGAGATTGCAATGCCACCGGTAGAGTCGTCCTCGACGGCGGTGAAATTGGTCGTGGAGTAGCCTGTGTTCCCCTCCTTGATCGCCTGGACTGCATCTATTACATCATTAAGTGTTACCCCTATCACTCCAAGATTGATATTCGTCTGTATGACATTACAAATAAACATCCCGACATCCTCCACCGGAACGGCCGTCGATGATATCCCAGGCAAAGTCCCCGCAAGTCCCTTCACAGACACTAGAATCTGATAAGCCTCCTTAACAGCTTCATAATGTGTATCTTGTACAATCTTCACAACGACATTATGTCGACAGTTCATTGGCTGTACAGCATTCGCTACAGTTGGGTGAGCCATCATCCACACATCAATTTCATCAAATACACCAGCGATCTCCAGGTCATGCTTCCCAGCTGCTTCTTCTTCATCGGGTGTTCCGATGAGGGTTATATGGGCAGCGATGTCGTAATCTATGACTGCCTGACGGACTAGGTTTGCAGCCAGCAAACCATTGAGAAGAATGAGGTTGTGGCCACATGCATGGCCAATCCCTGGAAGTGCGTCGTATTCTGACATAAAACCGATCTTTGGTAGAGGTTGATCTTCAGACCATGATTGGGGACGATGATCGAAATCAAGCTTCCATGCTGTGGGGAGGTTAGGAATGACTGATGGAGTCACTTCCCAAAGCCCTGGGTTCTGTGTCTGGAAATACTCGACCACACGACCATGGGCGAACGTTTCGTTTCTGCCGATCTCAGGGTGATCATATACATCCTGCGCGATAGCACGTAGATCAGGAAATATTTTAGACGAAATAGATTGTAGGTCTGTGGACAGTGTATCAAAGATCGCAGCGGAGGCCAGATTCAAGAGAAGCAGGGGCAATGCGAATAATGAGATGAAGGACATACTTCTGGCCATTCTCTCTGAACCAAAGCCGCCAAAATTGAAATAAATGAAGGCACTTTCAAAAATAAAATGTACTGAGGGGCATTTGAGTATGTATTTATAGGCAAAGAAAACCAATTAGCTCTTGTCTGTAAGCATACTACGGATCTCTCGGTCACTCGGCAAAGATGACTAGAAAGATGAAAAGAGCAAAAGTCGAGTTGATAAATCAAGTTAATAGATCGAGCAAAATTTTCGGGTCACTGTCTCCTTTGAAAGAAGTGCTGACCTAAGGTAGTATGTAGACAAGGTGGTGGAATCCACACTTGGAATGGATCGGGTCAGCAATCTGCAGTGAGACGGCGACTTCGATCATTAACAAACATTTGATATCGCTCCCGAATTTTCCAATATTGAGAGTCAAAGCTCCAAATCTCTCCATAATATGGATGATCATTCACTAGAATATCTCAGCTTAATTCAATTCACGGTGAATCAATCCAATTAAACGTCACGTGACACCCCTTTTCCGATATCGATCTGGCAGCTTCTAGGTAGGTATTTATTCTCTCCATAACTTCTCAACATTTTACAATAAAAATCAACAACAATAATTTGAGAAGATCGCGGATCGATAAAATCGATCTGTATCAATCTAATCTAGAAGATCTCAATTTATCAAGCTCAATTTCCCTCAATCTCCTCCGGTCCATCACCTTTCCAACCACACCACCTCGCACACCTCTCGACAGCCCGCCCACCCCTCTTCACCTCCGATTGCACTCTCCTGTAGTCTAATAGTCTAATTTCTTCAACATTATCCCCAAACGCCCCTCTTCACCACCCTGGCAAGGTTTTACCCTCGCTGGCGCGCACACACGCAAGCGCTCGCTTAACATAAGCGCCTTATATACTTAAATAACCTCAATTTTGTACCAAACAGTTCCTCTAACTGGCACGTTGGTGTAACCGGTCTCACTGCCCTTTACATCAACATTGTGTAGCGGTGTGTTTCCCCAACAAAAAACACCAGCGTCATGGCACCTTCACAGCTTGCATTGGAACTGTTTCCCCGAGTCCGTAATGGCATCAAATATCTGGTAAAATTTCCCTTCCCTTAACCCCAAAGAGCGCCTTTCGAGGCATGCTCATGCGGTGAAGGTAGGGTACAGCTAATGTTTGATTTGTATAATTCCCAGCTTCCTACCCTGCAAGAACGCATGTAGAGAGGTGTCTCATTGGGTTGCTCATTCTTCAAAATCCTACATTTAGGGTTTCTAAGGGACTCCTGCGGGGGTCCTGGAGTTTTGGAGATTTTAGGCATGAAAGGAATGTTTTTGGTATTGGTTTAAGCGGATGATGAGCTAGGTGGGTAGGCGAGTGTCCGTGGTAGGATAAGCACGTTTGCTTATTTTGTTGGCGAGGATGGTAAATAGGCCCTGGATTTTATCTGAAGCTGGATTTGTAGTTGATGGGCTCGATAAAGATCTGTGATAGATTTCTTGATATCAAGGTTTGCGAGTATTCAGCGATCATCGTAAATCCCATCAATTTAGCTCCCTCATCTATGCAGCACTCTCGCGCTTCGCTGCCTCGGCAAGATCTCCATCTCAGAGCTCAACATGTACTCCGTGCAGATCAGCTCATCATCCATGTTCCGCACGCTCATAAAGACCTCTCTTGTGATCGCCTTCGCCAGCGTCTCGACGTCTCTCGCATTCCCCCAATTGGGCGTTTCTATCAAGTGGGCCATCAACTCAACAATGTATTGGCATTCTGTTCTTGTTGGCTGGATTAGCACCGGTGTAGCAATATTAATCTCCTGTAGCTTCTTTTTCAGAATCTCCAAACAATGCTTTGGGCTCAAGGATGGGAACATCAGCTCTTCCGGAAATCGACTTGCCAGACCTGGATTGACACTGAGAAGTTGATTCATCTCTCCCTCGTATCCAGCGAGGACGACAACCATCTTCCCATGAAACTTTGGCTTCGTCAAACAATCGACGAGCTCGGAGATGACTTCGGACGAATAGCTGCTTCTATCCGAACCTTGCGAAAGACGATATGCTTCATCGATGAAGAGAACTTTTCCGAGCCCACGTTCGAGCATCTTAACGGTTTTGGGACCCGAATGACCGATATATTTCCCAACCAGATCACTGGCCGAACATTCTACTACAGTAGCTTCAGCAAGGAAGCCCATGTCGTAATAGACTTGAGCGAGCTTGCGAGCGGTGGTGGTCTTGCCAGTACCAGGTGGCCCCTTGAAGACAAAATTGGTGGGTATGAAGCTCTTCGAATCAATATTCTTAAGCTTCATAACCTGGGACACACGCTGATACTGTTCAAGCTTCTTCACGATAGCATCGCAGCCGATCACATCCCCAAAAAGCTTGTAAAGGTTTAGGGTGGCTGATCTGCCTCGATCGTACTGGGGATCGAAGTCTTGAGGTTCAAATACCCATTGTTCAGGGCGATCAGAGACATGGATCAAGGAAATACGCGTCTGGTAGTTTGTTTTGGCTTTTGTAATGAGATTCTCCACCTCGCCGCCATTTCCGAAGTTGAGACGAGAGCGTGCTTTCTCCAGGACATCCATGGCGACCTTGATACCCTCATCAGTGGCTTTAATTGCATAGTCCCCAAGCTTCGCCCGAAGTATACTCTCCAATTCCTCAAGACCGAAACTGTGGAACCAGAATGCATCCGCGATTGGGAACCGTCGACTAAGGCCAGGATTCGAATTCTGCAGCATCTCCTGCATCTGTTCGCCATAGCCTAATAGCAGCACACACCGGTCTTCGCCAGGCGTACTCTGAACCTCGCCAACAATCGTGTCAATGACTCCTTGGCGAAATGAATCACTTTTGTTTCCCGTACTATCGCCGCTATACGTCATATAGGCCTCGTCAATGACCAAAACATTCCCAACAGCTGAAGCCAACGCAACTTTCGTATTGGCCTCCGAATGGCCAATATACTCTCCGATGAGATCATTTGGTGTTTTCACTATCATCTGACCTTTGCTCAACACTCCGATATCTGCTAAGATCTGACCATACAATTTAGCAACGACAGTCTTGCCAGTACCAGGGGGGCCAAGGAAGAGTCTGTTGAAAGAGAGCTCGAGTGGAGGCTTCTCTTCCAATTCACGTTGATAATTTGTCTTGGCCAGCTCAAATATACTGAGAATAGATTGCTTGACGTTCGCCAGGCCAGTCAGTCTTTGCAAGGCTTTCCATGCGAAACTCTCGAGGACCGCATCTGTGGGTGCTGGCCCAATGATGTCCTCCTTGGTGAATTTGAAATCTTCCGGACAATTATTCAGCTCGTTGGGGGTAGGTTTGTCCTCTTCCATGGATGCAAGAGCGTGAACCTCAGCCATTTCCAGGCGTTCCCGACTTCGCCGTGCCGATTGCCTCGCCCAAATTTGTGCTAGAAGATTTTCGACGGCCATTGCATTCCCAAACCCGGCCGAGCCTCTTATTTTGCCCAGCCTACGAACCGCGATGCGCATGTAGATTCCATCGAGCCCGCCTTCGACACTCAATTTACCCTTGAACTTCTCCAAAATGGCAGATTTGAGAAGCTCGAGTAGCTCGTCGTCCGAAAAGTCCTTGCAAACATGTGTATGTGGAAAGAGGCTACCGACATTCCCTCTTCCCAGAAGTTTCCTCATTTCCTTCTCGTCGCCAGCAAAAATGAAGATAATTCTTCCTCTCCGCCGTTCAACTTCTTGTAGAAGGTATCCCAATACTTTCTTACCTTCGTATGAGTACGGCCTTGCGATGAGTTGATGTGCATCATCTACCAACAAGACGCCACCACAATCATCGAGTTCTTCGATATAGTCTTTCGCTCGTTCGATCCCGCCATCGGCGAGATAAATACCCGTCGTTTCCTTGTAAATATCAGCAACGATACCTGATGCGCCAAGGAATTTTGCAAAGCTTCGAGCGACACTGGTTTTACCTTGAATGGGTCAGTAAAGGCTTTCCTAGGTTTCTGAAGCCACTAACCAGTTCCCGGATTTCCAAGAAAGACGGTTCCGAAACGTTCCGATTTGAAACCGACGTTGAGTCTGGTTGACGATTCGACCATGGCCTTCAGCTTGTGAATGTGTTCTTTGACGTTCTGAAGTCCGACGAGGCTCATGATCCTCTCAGTATATTTCTCTGTTTTCTCTTTTCGTTCGTTCTCAGCTCTCTTTTCCTCCTCTTGTTCATCAGCTTCGTCGACACCCCTTGACTCTGCTCCGTTATCCACGGGCGATGTTGGTCGCTTGGTCTTCTTCTTTCTGTATTCAAGTTCTGTGCTATCCCATTCGAGATCTTGATCACCATTGCTAATGTTGATCGGTATGTTGCGAGGGCAAAAAAAGTCCAGACGATGAATGGCACTGTCCAGAAGACCACCATCGCCTACCAAAAGACAGCTACACTTCAGTTTGTACGCAATGCCAATATCAGACAACGAGGAGGCTTCTATTCTTTGACGGTGGTGATCCAAATTCCAAACGCTATTGGTTGAAGGGTGGCGTTCGAGATCAAAAGCTACCTCAAACTCGTGGAGGGAAGCAATAATTTCGAGGGGGATACCGTCGGGCTCTTCCTCATGTCGTCGTTCCAAGAGTTGACGTAGTTGCTTCAAGAGGATGATAATAATATGACTACGAGAGAAGTTGAGTGAAATTAGGTCTTGGGTTGGTAGGGGTTCAGCTGCATTCTCGTTTGTTGAGGTCGCGATACCGTTGGCATCTTCATCTGGGGATGTGTGTAGCCCCTCGTCTGGCGGAAACTTTTGCCATTTCTTAACACCTCGTGCTCCTATGGTCGGAGACTGCGACGTTTGAGAAGAGTTATCGTCAGGAGGCATCGATTCGTGATCTTTTCCCTGTAGGAACTGTTCTTCTCGAATTAATTCGTAGTTTATCGGATTGTTGCAATTTCGGCGTGGGATGATATATGAACCGCTTATTTTCATCTTGACTGGCTCTCCCATAAAATGAAAGGAGACGTCTATCGCAATTGGCTGGACTTTGTATCTCAAATTTTGAGATATCACACTTGACGGTGAGTAATCTAAGCCTTTCTGGTTGGATACAAGAGGGACAAAACTGCTGATATCATGTACCTTATCGTCAAAGAATCTTTTTGGACGATAGAAGAACCTAGGAGCTGGCTGCTGTTCAGAATATTGTATTTGACTAGGGATTTGAGTTGCAATATTCTTGGATCTAAACCCGGGCGGCCTTGCAGCGCGTCCTCTCGATGTAGTCTTGGGCGTGGTTTCCAAACCAGAGCTTTGGGTTTTCGACGGGCCTTGGGGCGACGACCGCAGAAAGTTTCAAATTCGTCCAAGAATTGGCCTTTGAAGAGGCAGAGATGAAGCAGTGACAGATCGCTCAAGGCTCTCTTCATGCTCAGACCGACAACGGAAGCGTCGAGCTCAAATGCAGTTGGACCCCGCGATAACTTCTTTGCTTTCTGAATGAGCTTGTCATGGCATTCCGATGCATCCTCCAACGACCATAGTGCTTGAAGGAGCAATCTTTGTGAGTTCTCGTGGCCCCCTGGCGCGAGGTAAGCTAGATCATCGAACATGGTGACAAGATCTCTGTTGAAACAGTGAGAAAGAAGAAACAAGTTGTAAAGGACAGGAAGTATCGAAATTGAAAGGTCTTTGTTTTTTTGAAGATTTAGTCCCCACTGAGTTGTGTGCTCGAATCGTGACTCGGCGTCCAAATAGGGCATAGCCGTCTCCACGACCTATCCTGGTTGACTCACATTGAACCACGGATCGTTGGAGTACTACATTACTGGAACTAGAACTGCGACATGGTTGGTTTGTTATATGATGGAAATAGAGGAGGTGTTTTGAAGCGTGAGGCTCCTGCCTCACCAAGCTCGCCTACCCGCCTAGCATAGCAGGGATACTGTCAGCCGCTGCAGGCAACAGCAGCCCCATCTATCCTGTTTTATATTATTTGCTCAAACTTTCTATTCTTTATTTATATCCTCTTTACCTAAACTTCGAGACGGAGTCATCGCGAGATTTCGGCCTGGATCCAGCCCATGATACAGGACAAAATGTGACTGCTCGACCTTCATCAGGCCTGGAAACAGGGCACCTGTCGCAACGATGAATGAGATGTTTAGGTAAGTGCTCAAATTGTCTCAGACTCACTGACATTATTTTCGTCTTCCATATTCGCACCTAGGAATCACACGTACCAAATCAAGCATCTCATATCTTTTGATGGGACTGAATATCAATAACGGGTTTCCTATAATTTAATATTACTTGAGTACTTTTGGGTCAAATGCACTTCTCAAATGTTTATTTTGCCCGCAATTTGATTGTTCCATTCTCAAAATCTGCGCGCTCAGCACGTGATCCGAAGATACGTATAGGTACCTACTAGGTAGGTTTCTCGTCAGAGCTAGCATACGATGAAATGACCGGCAAGCCCAAAAGTAGACAACGGAAGAGCGCGATTCTGTCTTAGTCTTTTGAAAATTCAACAATTCCAGCGGTTGATATATACGGGGAAGAAGTGGAAAGGGACCCTCGATTATTTTTATATTTTATTCTTTTCCTTTCCCTTTCCACTATTATAGTTTGTGGCATTTGGGTTTTGGTCGTAGTATATAGTTATAGACCAGGCTTAGACCGGGCTGTGACTGTCACGAAGGACTCAAGTTCATAGTGTGTAAAAGGTCTGAATTCCTAGTCTATGGGAATCAAGGGCCTTTTATATCCCTATATCCCTTCTAGGCCTAGTGGACGCTACAAGCACGTGATCTAAAGTCACGTGCCTACGCTAAGCCTCGGCGATTCTACTGCCGAAGGGTCTAGGGTAGTCCTGTACAATATCTATCGTAACAGTGATAGTCACTTTCGGAGTACATTATCATGCAGGAAATGCTTCTTGGATCAAGATGCAGAAAGGCAGCGATTATATAAACTCTCCTTGTCCTTCTGTTTTTAAGATATCTTTGGATTTAAAAGGTACTTATAACATACCCATGCATGCAGCTTATACAATGGAGCTCTTCCTTAGACATCATAAAGTAAAGTCACGACAACTGCTTTCTTTGATTCCTTTATTCTCATAGGTATATCATGGGAAGCGACCTCATTCCATCCTTCCTCTCCCAAATCATCGCGATGTCTTCTTCGTTCAGTCAATATGATGCCGAGGAATTGATCCAGTGTGCTGTCGATATTGTAAGCAAAACGACCCTCACCTTGACCCTATGTCTAATGGACTCAAATTAGAGTGAATTTCAAACCGAAATACGTCGCAGTTCGTCGGAATCATTAAGGAAAATCCACAAGATGATCACGGAAGGAACGAGCTTTACTGTTGGCGAAATCCAAGAACCCCCTACGCAAGGTCCTGCTCGTCGACTCACGGCGGTTCCAATTGACCGTCTCTTCATCCGAGCCTTGATTGCCCAAGATGCCCAGGTTGAAGGTAATGCAGTTGGGGAGGTGCTATTGTCGTTCATGCGGAGATATGGTCAAGATGCAAGGAAGCGGGCCGGTATGAGGTGGCTGTCAGAAAATGTGAATAAGTTCTGGAAAGACTGGTGTGAGGTTCGGAAGCTTCAGGGAGACATCACGTGGAGGGATGGCCTCCTTTTTGAGGGTCTAAATTACTTCAGTTGTATGACAGGCTATGTATTCAGAGGTGGTTATTAGCTAGCTGCGGGTAAAACTTTGCCTGCATTCTTGAGAAAAGGAAATGACTTTCAGGGGAGCGCCTACTTCTATATGAGAGAGATTGAAATTGACTTAGGCCACTCGCTAGAGTGACTAATCCCACTGAAGGAGTGAATGATACCAAGCGGCCTAGACTTAATTTCTCAGAGTCACTGCGGTGACTTCCTATCTCTTTTTGTAAGATCGTGGTACGGTATTTTCTTTTCCTAGGCAACCTCAGGACTATTGAATTCGTTAATCTGGTCTGGTTAATTCACCAATCGGTTGGTCAAATTGGCTAAGGGCCTGTTCATTCGCAATTTTTCTGACCTCCAATTGCAATTAGACCAACTCTAATTGAATTAACTAGCGTTTTCGTATTCATTCGCAATTTGTAAAAAAAACTCTAATTACAACTGCTCTAATTAAAAAATCCCCGAAATTGTACTAAAAAGCTCTAATTGCAAAAGTTGATTGGAACCAACTTTTAAAGCAATTAGAACTGCCTAAGACACAAAAAATAAATGTTCCTAGATATTTATAATAATCTATATCCTAAAGTAGCGTATTTAGTAATCTATTTAGTAGTCCATTCAGTAGTCTATTCAGTAGTCCATTTAATTGTCTATTCAGTGATCTATTTAATAATCTATACTCTAAAGCAGTGCATTCAGTAATCTATTCAGTAGTCTATTCAGTAATCTATTCAATAATCTACCTAATTTCTAAGATTTATAATAATCTAAGCCTATTTCGGAATATACAATTAAAGGTCTAGTCAAATAACAAATAAACACGTTTTTCTAAACTCTAATTGCAATTGCTCTAATCAGTAATTTGACCTCTAATTGTAAAGTAGTCTAATTGGAATTAGAGATCAAAAAATTTACGAATGAACAGGCCCTAACTTGATTGGTGAGTACTATGAAGTTGAGGCGCTGCAGCCCTTGCCCCGTGAGCTTCCACAAGTGAATCGCTCTCGAGAAAGCGAAACCTGTCTTTATCAAGCTCATGGATTCTCTTTGGCTCCACCATCCTAGTGGAAGCTTGTTGCCGAAATCTAGGATGCACAATAGCCCAGACTCTGAAAATTTATCTCTTTCAAAGTTGGGCCAAAGTTTTGATAGTGTAGTAGTAGTAGTAATAGTTTAAAATAAATACTTAAATAAAAATTTAGATAATAATAATATAAATATTAAATAATATATAATATAATATATATATTTTTTAATATAATAAACGAAAATATAAATTTTAAATCTACAGTAGATTGTTGAAATCTATGATAGCTGCAAAATCTATAGTAGATTTTAAAAAGTACGGTGTCGGCGCTGTGGTTTTTAAATCTACGGTAGATTTTCCAGCTACCATAGATTTCAAAAATCTACGGTAGTTTGAATACAGAATCTGATGGTAAGGTTCTCATACACTGTCTTGCACCCTCGTTCTTTCCCGTATATCCTTCCTTCATTATGATACGCCTCTCGCTTCATACTTTCTTGTTTTGCATTACGATACTAGCCCAATTGTTCTATGCAAATTTCCAAACCCAAAGTATGAGGGAAAACTTTTGCGGCGCGATACATTATATAGAGATTTCTGATCAGGCTTCTGGACTGTGGTGTATTTGAACTATTATGAATTCTCTCCACAATAATTAGCAAAGATTGCCGAGAAAGCATACCGACAGTCACAAGAAATGTATTTGCAAGAGCGGAGTAACGATAGGCCAAATGCTGTCACCGCATGGCAGGACCAACAGCGGAATCTTTTAATTGCCAGGACCGGAGGGGCAACTGTTGATCGGGATCCATCTGTTAAAGGCAACCATGGAGAAGATACTGTATGAAAGCTTACTCATGGACATATAGATGGGCGACAGGCGGCTCTGAAATCCATGGCGGCCTCGCGATTACATTCGGTACATCCCGGGATGAAGGCAGAGCTGGAGAAAGACTAAGACGAGTTTGCAACTACTGCAGACCTGTTGTGATTAAGCAATTAAATGCGGAGGATGCTTACCGCTCTTCTATGGTTCGTATGAGATTCACTCCTGGAGATATCCCTACGGATGAATTCTTGGTAAACTACGAGTCCTATTGCGCGAGTCTTCCACCTAGTAACCCAGCGCACGGCGCTACTGAAGGGTGGGGCCAAGAGGGTATCCCTCCTAGCAATCAAGAGCAAGGTCAATCGCAGAATTGGGGACGCCTTCCTCGTCACTGCACTCGCTGTTCACTCGCAAGAACTCCACCAAAAAGCCAATGTCCAACAAACTAACAAAGCCTCGCACTTGCAAACCCTGTGGGCTAACAACACAACCAAGGCATCAAAATCGCACGGGGCAACAGGGAAGGAAGAAAAAGGTGAGGCGGTCTCCCCAATCCAAGTGGATAAGGCAAAGAGGCGGCATAGATCACTGATCACCCGCCGGAATTGGTCATTCCCAGAGAGGACAGCAATCATTGCTGGCTAACTTACTGGGCTCAGAGTTTGAGATGGACTGAGTACGTGTAGGAGGTTCCAATCCTCATATATTTTCGTCATTTTTGGACTTGTTTTGAGTTCGCGCATGTTCGCAGAGAGAAAAGTACTGATATGTTAGAAGATCTGATGCGATTTTGGGGCGTCTTGGAGTTAGATAATCGAATACTATTTTGTCACACACTCTGTACTGTTGTTGTATGTTGATGATTCGTAGACTCATGAATTCATGATCGATCGAATCGCAAGTATTTCCAAAAGACTTCCCAAACTCGCCAAAATGGAAAGATATCTACTTCCTCGATATCCTCAATTTATCTAAAGCCCGATCTAATCCTCTTATCCGGCCCTCAAAACATTGATTCGTGCGGCAAGTCTTAAAGCCTCTTCCTTAGCAGAGGAAGGTATCACAGATTTTCCTCGTTCGTCGACGGTCCATGTCCTACTTAAAACCAACTCCAAGAATGCAATTTGCTGTGAAACGTTCAAGTTCCCGTGGTACTCTTGAGATTCATTCACAAATGTCCAGTCTAAGCTTGTGAGATTTCGGAATTTGTTCTCAGACCCACATATTTTTAGAAGCTGACTTCTAAGACCAACCGATGTAAGGCTCTTCCTGGCAACTTTTGGCATTGTGCGGTCCGTACCGAAGTATTTTGTCCACTCTCCTTCGAAAGCTTGCTGAGAAACATCCTCGCACACGTGATGCCTCTTCCAGAGTATGGAATTCCGCATGTAGAGTCTTTCGTCGTCATCCTTTAAATTGAGTCCCCATGGTCTTTCTCCTCCAGCCATCTCCAAGTCCTCCCCAACCCACACCAACTCTTCACACATCTCATCAATTTTCAATAATTTGTCCGCCATCACTAAGACCTTCACTTCTGTAAAGACACCCAAGACGTCACGCACCAAAAACTCTTCTTCGCTCTTACACGCCCAACGGTAATACGACTGATCTACACGATCATTCACCACTAAGTTCTGAACTCCCCTAGCTAGCCCGTGCATGACAGCAGGACTAAGTCCACAAACCAGATCATACGGGCAGCGGGGTGTGAGTTCACTTGCAGTACCCGGATCAACAAATAATCCCGGCTTATACCCGTTGAACCCTCCAGACCCCCAATCGAGAAAGAGATAGTCGATAGGAAAGGAAAACCAAGTTGAGCTTGTAGGGAAAATCTTAGAATATTGTTTTAAAACCTCCGCATTCGATTCTTTGCACGCGCCCAAGAGGGATGGAATGGACCCCATAGGAGAGTGCGACACGAAAATTGTGGGGGTTGATGACCTTTCCTCGCCTGTCATATGTATTTCCTCCACCCCTCTTGCTCCATTCACTCTGATGTTTGCTGGGTGAAGTGCGCGACGTTGGACGTGGACGATTCGAGGACCAGGAAGAGCGTGCGTCCATATCTGACAGCGAAGTTCTTTGGGAAGATCGTCGAAGCGATAGAAAGAGGTGGCCGGTACATTTTCGCCCATTTCTTGTATGTTTGACATTGTGCACTGCACGTTGCAAGCTGTGAAGTTGGATCAACCGCTAAGTCGCGTAAAACGTGAGCGATGCACGTGACCCTCCTTAGACTCGACCTTCAACCGTATCAAATTCAAAGCTGACGCCATGTTCATCCCTTCTATCACGATCCTTGAGACGATCTCCTTCTGAATGATGCCTGGAAAGGTATTGTCTAAGTAGCAAAGGCCCCTGGGTACTAGTCGTTTTTATCCCTCCTATTTTTCCTCGCCACTCGCGTGAATCTGATAAACAACACAGGTTTCGCGGCTATTTTGTCATGTACTTGTAAGCCAATTTGAGCCTTGGCTGTGTCAAGTTGATTGTCTTACCCTTGTATATCTATCATCTGATCTACGGGGGAAAACTTTAGCCAGATTCAATTCCGCCGCGATGCTGATTTAGGGCACTGGCTGGCATGGAAGTTGAGGGACTAAAGTGCTCAAATCTGCACTATTGCACGTTATCTCTATATTTTGTGATTTTCACCATGTAAGTTTTAGGTATCAAGTTTGGTCTAGGGGAAGACAAGTATGAGATCCCCTTTCTAAATTGCTCCTCGTCTGGTTCGAGTGAACATAATGGAAAGACACCGGACTGTTCATACTGTGGAAAGTGTGGAAAGAACGAGAAAGCCAGCAACAACCCTAAATTTTTGAAGTGCCGTGTCTTTCGCTAGATTAATTGCTCCATTTCCCCGCGATTGAATGCGCTGCGCTTCCCTAAGCCAAGGGTTCTTGATACAGCCTGATCTTATCAGATGGATGCAAACCGACTATAAGTTCACGAGATGTTCTGAGTGTTTCATGAATCTTCTCATAACTTCTCAGAAGCCAAAGAAAGCTCTCATCGTTATTATTTCGAGATGTATTCCTCGTACTCCATTTTTATCTTCATTCTCAGCGTCGCCAATCTCACTGCCGCCCATGGTATAATCACGAAACCCTATCCGCGCACAGTTGGCAACGCTTCTCTCACAGCCTGCGGCTCAGCCATAACAGACATAATCAAAGCTGACAATACCTCGCACGTTGAAGGTCTCCCTGAAGCGGGTGCATCAGATCCCGGTTACAATGCCACTGAGTGCAATCTGTGGCTTTGCAAAGGTCTCCAATTTGAGGACAACATAAATAATGGTCGTGAATATTTGTATACTGAAAGGGTAGATATTTCGGTATTCATACGGATCCCACAGTATGTCATTCCCTACCCTTGATTTTGCAAAATTCTAAGAGCCAAGCTCTTGAAAACGTCTTGAGAGCCCGTCAGCTGCTCATCCCCCGAGCCACCCTTGGAAAATTAATACTGATATATCTTTAGTAAAGGGATTGCGAATGTCAGTGTCGTGGACACAACGACGAACGAGATCATCGGGACTCCATTGATCACCTGGCATGACTATGCAGATGGAGCAGTGGCAACCTTACCGGCGAATAACACACAGTTTTCCATCTCTTTTCCGGCTGGTTTGGGTCAGTGTGGGGCCCCTGGACTCTGCGTAAGTTATACTTTCCCCTAAGTCCTTGAAAGTTTAGCTGAATCAAGGATGACAGGTCATACAATGGTGGTGGTACGGTACCGAAGTAGATCAGACTTATGAATCTTGTATCGATTTTCATATTTGTACACCTTGCCGAGACCGAGGCGAAGCGTATATAATGGTACATTAAGATTCTGGAGCAAGCCATGGCACAATTGTTCCGAGATCAGAACACATTTCACAGATTTCGATCTGTACTTAAAACAGCGATGCTGTGATTAGCACTGGCGGTTCACAAGGCTGCTGCATGATTCTTCTATTGCAACTATTTTTGCTAGGAATAGCAATAGGGTCACGTGATTGATCAGTTCTTCCTCGATTTTTGTTGACGGGCCTTTATGCTCAAGTCAAGTCTTGATTATAAACGTGCTGCACCATACTTGGGCTTATGATTTCGTTTGTTTCCGTCAAGATACAGGGATAATTTCATTCATCGATTTGTTCATCGTGATTTGTGGAGACCCCTGTCGCCAGATACGCCGAATTTTCACACACGATGGCGCTGCGATTGGAGGGCCGTGTTGCGTCTGCAGTAGTGCCATAAGCCTCTACTTAGAAGTGAAACGAGTTCTCACGTTCAGGACTCTTTGTTTTCAAGAGCTATCCCTTATATAACCCGCATCAACGACGTGTTGCGCAGTCATTGGCCTCCAAGAGGATCTCAGCCCACAGGATGGCCCCCACAGGCGAGGAAAAGTTAGCCAGCCTCTGGAACGAGGCTGCTGACAATTATCTGAAGCAGCGAAAGGCATACGAAGATGATTGCGAAAAGAAACATAATCATCATCTATTTCACAGGCGCAAGAAACGAGTTGAAGATGAGACCTCACTTACCTCTGCTGAGGATTTTAAGAGTGAGATTGCAAGACGTGAGGCTGAATTCAGTGATATGCGAGCCGAGAATCGCGGGGTGTTCAAAGCTATGAAATCCCTGGCTGCTCCCGTGGAGATCATTGGAGGCCAGGCCAGTGCAATTGGAGGACTTGTGAGTCGTGATTGCCCTAAGGGATGGGGTTAGAAACTGACGAAGGCTAGTTCTTTCCTGCCACACCGATGATCTTTGGAGCTGTAATGTATCTCTTCAATGTAAGCCCACTATCGTTCTGATGAATGTGTGAACAGTGGCTAATCAATGGAAAGGCCGGAAAAGATGTCTCAGAAAACTTCAATGTCCTCGAGGAGCTTTTTACGACGTGTGATAAGTCCATTTCCGCCATTTCTATGATGGTGGAGGGAGTTCGAGAGCTAGCTCCGGAACTCCAGGAGATTGTGATTGAAGTCTCATCACAGTGTTGAATGTTTGCCGGCTGTTCACAGAGAATGCGCAGAAGAAGAGACTAAGTAAGAAATACCCGACCTGCAAGCTGAATCGGGGTATGAAGCTGGTCTAACAGCTTTCTAGAAGCCTATTTTGAAGCTCTTTCGAGACCTGGGAAGAGCAGCGACGCAAAATCTGCACTCCAACATTTGGAAGATCTTTCAAAAGAGCGTACAGCGACCGTAGGAATTGCTACGTATGCCACGGTCGATCGTACCGAGGCCGAAGTCCAAGTTGTCAAGTCCGGTGTTGACCGCACGGAAGGGAAAGTCGACATTCTCACCACAGTAACCATGGAGATGCTCACCGAATACCGTGAAAGCAAGCACGCATCTAAGGGTTGGTGCCCACTGCCACTTTCTTCCAGTATTACTAACAAGAAGTAGAGACTAATGAGGTCAAGAAGGAGCAAATAGAAGGAAGTCGAAAAGCATTGCGAAGTTTTCTGGATCCGATGACCTCGAATTCTGATCGCGTAAAAGAAATCAGAAACACAACTACGCTAGACACATGCGAATGGATCTTTGCGGAATCGGAGTTCCAAGATTGGGCAAATAATACCGATAATCCAATTCCTTGCATCTATGGAAAATCTGGAACTGGCAAGTCCCATCTTGTAAGATATCATAAGTGCTCTCCCACTCGGACTACCAATTACTTAACAGCTTGCAGGCCGCCAGTATTGTCAACCATTTTGGACCCAGTCGTTTGCTTGGGGGTCAGAACACCTCACGGGCGTCAGTGGCTGCTTACTTTTGCGAGTATAACGATGTTGATGACTTTGATGATGATCTCAGCAACGAAACTGAGATAAGTTCTATGGACGAAAATGATGGAAATAACGAATCTGTGAAGAGGATACTGGGAACAATGGCTTGGCAGTTATCAGAGGACGACACATTTTACAAGAAGGACCTTACAGATCACCTTGAAGCTACAAGAAAGAGATTTCGAGAGAGCCAAAAGCTGATCGACGTCTGGGATGCACTGTTCCAAAACAAATACCTTCGAGATATAAAGGAGCGCTTCGTTACTCTTATCATCGATGGAATCGAGAATCTCCCAAGGAAAGATCGCAAGTTGTTCTTCGAGCTTCTTAAGCAAGCATATCAATCCTTGACAGCCAATCCAGAGATTAAGGTGAAATTACTTATACTAAGCCAACCTGCTTTGGAGACGGAGCTTGCGAAGATCTTCTTAGAGGTAACAATACCTAGCATATCGATTATTGCGGAGAAGAATGGGAAGGATATTGCGAGGTTCATCAGCTCTTTCATTAATCAGTCTCCCAAGCTCTCGAAGGCCTTAAGTGATGAAGACTTCCGAGTCGAGACTATTAAGAAGCTTACCAAAACAACCAAGGGCGTCTTCGAAAGTAATGTAATCCAGATTCACTTTTACATATGTACTGACATCTGAATAGTGGCGGATCTACTGTTGAAAAGATTGGCGCAGAAGGACCATGTGGATCTTTTCTCAGAAGCTATTAACAATCCACCATCTAGCATATCTAGCATACTTCGAGAAACGCTCCTCCATTTTGGTCAGACTCACAGTGTAGAGGATATAATTGATCTCAATACTATGCTTGCTTGGGTTCTTTATGCTCGTCGGCACCCTTTAAATCTGGCGGAGTTAAACGCTGCGATAGGTTTGGAGTCAGAACACGGAGAATTTCTCGATATCAAAGACAAAATTCAGAACGACTTTTCTGCATACTTTTCAGTAGTAGAGCTTGATCAAATAGCATCCCCCAAGACGGTGCGCATCGCTGACCTTCCCAACAAAAGTACCGGTCTACTTCCTAGTGCAGATCAATATGCAATAAAAGAATGGGATGTCGCGCAGGAAACGTTGGAGAACACAAAAAGAGTCATACCTGACGACAAGCTTTCCAGTCTTATTACGGTCAAGGTCGCGCATGCATCTATTGGAAAGTTTTTTCGTAGCGCAGGCACCGTAAGTCTCGAAGAGAAGAATGTGACGATAGGCGTGACCCGAGGGCAAGCTCATCTGAAGCTGGTAAAGACATGTTTACGAGCGATATGTTCTACAGAGGATGCCACAAAGCGGTTGAGGTCTACTAATTCTGACAGCCTATTGAATTATGCGGCCACTTTCTTCCACGAGCATCTCGAGGAAGCTGCTGCTGCTGCCAGTCTCCAAGAAAAAACCGAGATCGCAAATTCCCTTATTAGGATGTTTCGAGATGAGAGAATCATCGAACGGTGGGTTCGCCAAACCATGCTATGGCCCTCGTGGTTCAAGGCAAATGGCCCGATTCGGGTAGTTCTGAATTGGCTAAGTGATGGAGACGTACGGAATGGCTTGAAAGAGGAAGATGCGAGATGGGTTGAAGAGCCTTTGCCCCCAAGAACGAAACTATTGAGGCCAATTACGGAGTGGTGCGCGAAGAATTGGCTTCTTGATACCGATGAGGCGATTGATACTGCTATCTATTTCTTCATATTCTACAACGCTTATGTCAAGCTAGTACGTGAACCCCTTCAAAGTATGCAAGACTTCAGATTGACCTCCTCTTTAGCTTGATGTACCGGAAGGAGAATCTGGCGAGACATCGCTTCATCCGTTAAAACAGGCCCTAAAACTTACTCCAGACGGAGTCCGTGAAGTTGCGAGGTGGGTGAGATTTGACGAAACACCTCTGTGGCATACAAGAGTTGCCTATGTGCTTGAAGACATATCACGGAGAGAAGATGCTATCGAAGAATATAAGAAAGCCTTAGAAAAAGACCCCGACTATGGCGCAGCACATTTTGCTCTTGCAACGGACTACGGAGAAATCGAGAAATACGATTTAGCAATAAGTCAGATGGAAGAATCGATAAGGTGCAAGTTCAACTTAGAGGACGGAGCCGATCTCGAAGGTGCCATGTGGATAGCAACTTGGCAACAAGCACGAGCAGATACAGAAGAAGCTACTGATGAAGCACTCCGAACCCTCGATCAAGAGTTGGAGAAATATCCAGAAGATTACCAATGTATTGGACAATACATCGAGATCGCTGGAAGCAAAAGCAGAACCAAATCTGTTATGTCAGTACTCCGGAGGCTTGGCAAAGGGCTGCCTAGTTTCCTCATTCAAGAAGATGATGAAGATGTTCACGAGTACATCAGAAGAGCGGCTCAGAAGACGAAAAATGTCACCATAGTGAAGAAAGCATACGAACTTGCTATAAATCAGATACAAAGCTCAAAAAGTGAGCAAAAGATTATATTTTTGGTGGCTTTAGCGAATCTGTATGCTGAAAATCAGGAGGAAGATAAGGCAATTATTACGTTGAAGAAGATACTTGAATTCTGGGAAGAGCTCAGCAGCAATGACACTTTCTGGACGGGGCTTTGCAGCTTGGTAGAACTTCACTTCTCCGGTCTCAACAACAAAGCAGGTACTTTGGAGGAGCAGCAAGAGCATTTGGCAGCTTTGATAGAACTGGAAAAAGAGGAGCATTTGCCAGACACGAATGCCGTATCCTCTATCAATTACTCAAGCGGTCTTATGTTGGGTCTTTACTATCGTCTAGAGAACCAGCAAGATAAAGCAAGGCCTTACTTCAAGGACCGCATTGCGGTGGCGATGGCACTTCTTGAGGATGACGACCTGGAAAATGACCGGACGGCATATGAAATACTGGGTAACACTCTTCGCAAAGCCAACGACTCGTCAAACGCCATTGCCGCGACAAGTCTTCTCTATGTTGAGTTCCAAAAAAACATTTCTGCAGGTGAAAAGAGTAAGGCTCAGCTGATCAAGGAAGTTCAATCTGATTTAGGTATGTCTAATGGCGCTGAGCTTGCCTCTGGAGATTCCACAGCACCCGCAAAAACTTCCGACGAGCTGCCGGCTAAATCGGCCCCCAATAGGGAGGATCCAGCGAATTACCCCGACACACCCTGTATTTGGGGAATGTGCGATGGTCCTTGCAATCGCGACATGAGTAAATATACCAAAGGGATACACTTTTGCACGTATTGTATGGACAGGTGGTTCTGCGATGAGTGTTTACCTCTCCATCTAGCAGGTGATCTACCATACAAAGTTTGTGATCCAGCCCACAAGCTCATGTATACTCCTGGGCCGCCAAAGGACTTGCCAGATGACTTGGTAAAAGTAGATGGGAAGATGCGGAAGAGAGCTGAGTGGTTGGATGAGATTAGGAAGGAGTGGGGATTGGAAGTCAAGAAACAGGAGGCATGAGAACATTTCATATGAAAAGCAGGTGGGACGACGATTTGCGAGACCTATTCTACTCGTTGGTGAGTGCAAGGAAGGAACTAGAAGGGACTAGCGTACGCGACAAAGAATAGCGCCTTTTGAAGTATATATGAGCAGAGCTTCGTCCATAGCCTTTAGAAATCCAGCTCCTTACCCACGGAACGAATATATACCTTATCTGTGAGCTTTCTCTTCTGCTTGGTGGTTTGATCTCGGAATTTCTTGCTCCACCACTTCTTATCGTTATAAGTGGCGAGGACATCAGGTTTTATGTACTTTTCTCCTTGACAGGACGGCTCCCATTCAACGAGATATCCTTTAGCTATCTTTTCGTCTTCGCCGGATGCAAAATCCTCTGATCCTGGTGGGTGATGATTCTGCTTATTAGTTCGAAGTTGATGCCCGGGTCGGATGACGCTGCACCCACGGGCTCTGCTACGCTCTTTACTTTGGACTCTGGGGTGGGTGACTCTGTGCAGCCTCAGGGCACTATCTTTTGTATAACAGGTGGAAACATTCCATCTTCAGAATCTCCAGCTTCGGAATCTATTTTCGAAAGCTCTTCCACTTGGTCCATAATCGTTAGGTCGTTTCCGCACTAGCCGCGCTTCTTTATAGCATATTAGAATCTAGGCTAATTCGAATCCGACGAGCAGCTCACCTTCGGTTCCAAGATTAGTATTAGAAGCTTGCTGCTTTGTACAGCTGAGTTCCTTGCAGCCTCCCTTGATCGCACCCTTAGGGATCTTATGCAAGGTGAGCAACTCCGATTTCAACCTCTTGGGTCCTAGCTTTTTCGGAACCTCATCCCGCTCAACCAAATATTTCTCTTCTTCAACCAAGCCGCTTGTATCTACCTCATAGATCTCTGCTGTTTCCCTACCCAGAGTCTTTTGATATGTCTCTACATCCTTCTTGTCAAAAAAGACGGTGATCCAGGGGCTTGTCATGGTCTCACGTGAGGAATCTGGGAATAGCTTCATTGACCGCAGCGAAGGACTAGCGTTACGCACGAATGTATATTAGCTATAGATCCTTATGATCTTTTACAATATTCGCGATTGTCCTGTTAATACAAGGGTTCTCCCCCCGACGACCAAAGAAACGTTGATTAGAAGTATAAAACAAAAAATGCCTTTGATAGTTTAGAATTTCATGTCCCGGAATCAGCCAAAACATCCTAAACATCAACTCACAACCCATGTCCCTGTGTAACTTATTAGGGTCAAGTCTAGGCACACCGTCTTTAACTGCCTAAGCACATCACTCAATCGCTTGTTTGAAGCCTTTCCGCCTATTTAGTAAATAAATATGTTCTAATATTTGCAAATTGTGCCCAAATTTGATCAAGGGCCCCCTGTGTCGACATTCCAGGTCTGCTGGGTCAAGCTATCAAAGCTTTCTTGCGTTATTTTTGATCATTGCTTATGTGAAAGAGGGTAGGATTGTTATTTTACAGGAGCATCGTATGCAGTTATTCATCGGCTTCATCATCTTCAGCACCTTCTTCGGCATTTTCACCGTCCTCCTTCTCAATAATCGACCATTCAAACTTCTTCGTCTCCCAATCCGGCAAGAGCTTCAGAACCCCCCTTTTATCCTTCCACTCAGGTTTCAAATCCTCTTCAAAATCCACCAAATACAAAACTTTTCCATCTCTTCCCACCTCCTCAAATATGATCTCCTTCGCCGTTTTCTTCATCGCCTTTGCTTTTCCTTCCCCCCCTTTCTTCGGGATCGCACCATTCCATGCCTCTACTCGCTTCTTATACGTCTCAAGCACTCCTAGGGGATAGATATCGCTCTCAGCTATCCATTGAGGTTGCCATTCTACCAGGTATCCCATTTCCTTCTTCTGCTCCGGGCCTGTGCCGAAGGTGCGGGGGGAATGCGACTTGAGAATGATGCTCCTCACGTGGTATTTATAAGGGTCAGTAACTGCGACGACCGAAATATCTTCGTCTAGAGTATGTGTTACCTTGGGAGTCAGACGCTGTGAAGTATCTACACGAAATTAGCAAGCAGGTTCTCCAAAATTGAAGAAATTAGTCACCTTCTTTCTTTTCACCATCTCTTTCCTCACTTGCCTGAGATACACCACCAGACTCCCCTTCCGCCTCTACTTCTACCTCCACAGCCCCAGCCCTATCCCCATTCGATACAACCGCACTCCCCGGAATATTGTGCAAAATAAAACACGTCGATTCCTCCTGATCATCTCCCCACCCCCCCTTAAACGGAGACCTCACTACCGTTCTCCCCTCCTCCATCAACACTCTTGTATCAATCCTCTTAATCTCAAATTTTTCCTTGCGCATCTCGAACTCTTTCTTCATGGTCTCAAACTCCTCTTCTTTTCGCTTTCTGTGTTTGAGAGCGTCGTCATTGTCTATGAACACGGTGATCCAGGGTGAGAGAGAAGGCTTGAGGTGTGTTTTGAGAGAGCGTCGAAATTTGTGGCCGTGTTGGAGCTTGGCGAGAACGCGTGGCTCGGTGGATTCTGAATCGGGATTTGGATCGGAATCTTGGGCGATGGGGGAGAGGATGGGAGAGGAGGTGGGGGTTGATGAAGTGGTGGACACGCAGTAGAGTAATGTTGGGAGATTGTATGGTGGGAGGTGGTCTAGGTGCATTTTGAATGCCGCCAAATTGATATGTTCGTGTGGTGGCATGGTTAGGTTTGATTGAGGGATGGACAGAGAGTCCTGGAGGGAGATGGGAAGGAGCCGAGGCTCATACAAAGTAGCCCCAAAATACCAATTAATTCCATCGTTAAACCAGGTGAACAAATATGATGTTTTCTTTGTAGAGTGATAAATCTATCAAAGACAAGTTTGCAAGCCTTTGAGCTTCCATGAAATTCTGAGGATGTTGCAGAGACATCTTTTGGTTCTATATATTTTTCTGCAAGCTTCCTCTTTCAATTTTGATATCCTGGGTTAAAGAAGTACACCCTCAAAGAGGTCACTAGGAGTATATCATCCTCCCACCCAATAGTCTCCAGCCTCCCAACCCCTCTTTATCTCCTAATTTTTCAACCATCATCCCCTCCCCAATAACCATGGATAGATACCTCATATCCAATACCTCTCTTCCAAAATCGCTCTATGTGGTCGGCCCTTCCTCTACGCCAATCTTGAAAGCCGATCGCCGTCTCTCCAGTGTCCAAGAATCAGACATCCAAGAAGCCATAGTCCATAGCAAGTTCAAAAGCCCCTTCGTCTCAGTTCTCGAAAGCAAACATGATGCAGAGAGAAGGGCAGCAGAAGTAAACGAGAAATATGGCGGGAATTGGAAGGTGTGGAAGATTGATTCAAAGAAAATCGACACGACAGTCGTAGCGGATCCTGGGGAGAAGGAGAATGAGAGGGAGTTGTTGGTGCTAGAGAGGATTCCAGAGGATGCAGTTGTCAGGGAAAAAGAGAGCTTGAATCGTATTGAGCATGGGGATTCTGGAGAGGAAGTCACGGACGAAGAAGATGAGCAAGATAGGGAGAAGTATGAAGACTATGAGAGCGTTGGAAGTGAGGCTACTGTATATCATGACTCCATGCAGGATTGGGAAAACAGCGACGGTGATCTTGGGATTACAGGAGGTAGGACATATGGGACCTAATCAGGAATTATCTACTAACCAGGATAGATGATACAAAATCGAAAGCAGCACCAGAACTTGGACGAATATCTCGTAGCGCTCGCATGGACCTATCCCGTGGAATGGCGAAAAGTATTTTGAAAGGTAAGAAATAATAGCGCTAGTCCTGTAGAAATATTGACAATGATTAGGAAAAGAAAAAGCCACGGCCAAGGCAAAGACCGATAATGTCCCAAGTAAACCATACAGCCCCTATTATGGTGATGGTCCGAGCGAAGAGGAGGCTGATGCAACGAAGATTGCTGGAAAAGGTTATTCTAGAGGATTTAGGAACGATATGGAAGTGCTGACAGCGTGCTAGAACCCAATGCTCGCGATACATACAATGCCCTTGCTGAAACCGGAAGACCAGCGGGCTTCCAACTCAAAACTGGTCCAATCCCAGAAACCAACCCGACATCGCGCAGCCAGACTGGTCCCGGTGAAGCTAGCAGTAGTTCGGCAGCCCTACCAATTGGCACTACACATTCAGAGCGTGAGAAACAATACGTCGCCAACGATACCATCGATCAAATCGTAGACGAAAGGGGCAAGTCATACGAAGGCAGAACACAGCCGCATTATCTAATAATATGGGCCCGAGATCCACGGGGGGAGTGCGCGCCATCTTGGGAACTAGAGGAACTCGTGATCGAAATAGAATATAAGGGAGCAGCAAGCGCATTAGAAAATTGGGAAAAGAATAAGGAGCGTTGGGCGAGGAACACGAATAGCCGCCGGAGCCATGTCAAGGAGATTATTTTTGGGGAGCAAAGAGGCAAGACAGACTATTTTCTTGTGAAGTGGACATCGGACCTCCGTCATGGCTGGTTAAAGGGCGATGATCATAGGATCAAAGTAGAGCAGAAGACTGAGTGGGAGAAAAAGAGGCAGAAGTTCAATGTGTTGAATAAGGAGAGGGAGACTGACTAGGCATGAAGAGTTCAAGTACGTTCAAGTACGTCCAAGTACGTTCAAGGACAAATTGAGTAATTGTATTGTAGAGGGATTTTGGAAATGAGCAGCTGTGGGATAGAGACGCTGGTCTGATTGTTATAACAAATATCACCTCACCAAAGCGTGGGAAATGGTGTGATAGCATTTTATCGGTTGATTCTACGTATCCCAAACATTTCATTGTGATCTGTTAAGTCATATCAATTGGTTCCTATTTCACACATACAATTTTACAATCTGATATAATAGTCCGTTGGTAAGGCAAGCGATATTGCAGTGAGGAAACACAACATGCCTCCTGGAGTGAGGTTGGGGGAGCACTGCGACAACGAATCTTTGCAAAGATTGGCATGAATGGGGTGGGTAGATTCTTCCTTAATAAAAAGTTGGAAATAAATCTGAAATACACCATCAGGGTATTTAGCATAGTTATCAACGTCATCACAGATGAGCTACTGACACTACTGCCATGTGCGAATTCCGGTAAAGCTCCCATTTACTTGTCAGCGGGGATATGCACAAGACTACTCGAGTATTACCCGCATGGGATCTCCAACTTTGCCGAAGTGCTCTACGGCTTCTCCAAGCTCTTTGAGTACAAGTCGGTCTCCCCCATATCAAAGGCTTCCCGCCCGAAGAGCAATGTAAAAGAGACTGTGGAGACGTTCATCAGACAAGGTGACAACAGAGTCTCACGCACACCCGCCGCCGCCGCTGGGCCCGCCACCCCGGAAACGCACTCTCTATTCCTACCTGATGCTAAGCTCAACTCTCGAGTCAAGCCACTTGAGCTCAACCCTATGATCTACCCAGCAAAGACAAAATTCCACATCAATCAGCGCACCAAAGCTGACCACAAAACAAACCACAAATACGCCCTCAAGATACAGTCCACCGCATCCTCTCCCAACGAACCATCAGAGTCAGCAACAAGAAGATAAACTCGTACCTCGTGGATTGAGTCCCCAAACGCTACGGCGATAGAACACACCATAGGAACCCAAATCCAAAATAGATGAGAAAAATAACCACAATGGAAGAATTGTGAAGTGGGATGGATGAAAGATAAAGAGCGATGAATAATGGAGGGCCCAGACGTTGATGCATGAGTCAAAGATATTTTTGAGGAGATGCAAGGGGATAAAATTAATGTTTGGTGGATTGGGAGGCGGATAGAAGGCCTATTTGGCTGAGGTCTGATGATGGTAGATTAGGGCAGGCAAAGCTTGATGAGTGGGAGGAAAGAAGGATGCGTGTGAGCTAAATAGGAAGAGGAGGGAGAAGAGAGTTCATTCACAAAATTATGGAGGAAATGATGGTTCTGGATGGACACCCACGAGTGTGCTTGGAGATTGTAGACCTACATACTTGCTTGACTAAAGCAGGAAGCCAGTATGATCGGATTTTTATTGATCGATTCTACGGTAACGACCCCACCCTGGTATCGTAATCTGATGTATACGCCATGTCCATTGTTCCCATTTTCCTCAAAAACAAAATTCAAACACAATGTGTTCCTCGGCTCAAGGGATATAACAGCCTCCAGCCATGACTAAATTCATTCTCGTGAACTTGACCTTATAGACTGGACTTTTCTTGGTCGGAAAAGCACTGATCTGATCTGGAGTGATCATAGTGTCCTTGCCCTTCTTCTTTCCACTGACACCAGCCGCAGGGTTCGTTTGGCTTGCGCCCGTGGTGCCATTAATTCTTGACGCGTCAGCCTGCCCACCAGTACCAATGACCTCTCCATCACCACCCTTGTAGGGATCGGCTGGAACTTCAATATCCCACAATCGAACAGTACCATCTGCTCCGCCAGATACGAGAACTGTGGATTCGACACTGAACGAAAGTGACCAGATTCCACCCTTCCCATGACCTCTGCAACGCTTGATTTGTGTTCCTTTTTGAAGATCCCACAATATGATATTGCCACCAGTATCAGCCGATGCTAATATCTTGCCATTCGGACTGCACTCAAGGGCGGTGATGTATTCAGTATGACCAGAAAATACTCGCACACATTCGCCGGTAGTAAAAGCCCACATTCGCACAGTTTTGTCCGAATGATCACTTGCCGAGAACACATATGCGCCATTGGGATGCCAAGCGACCTGGGTGACATTGGTGTCATGGCCGATCATCATGCGAAGGTAGGAGATATGGTCTTGACCCCAAACTCGAACAGTCTTGTCCCAACCGCAGGTCGCAAAGTAGTGACCAAAGGGTCCCCAGCGTACATTCCAAACCGGGCCCTCGTGGCCTTTGTAGACAACTAGGCAGGTCCAAGTTTCAAGAGACCAGAGGCGAATGGTTTTATCGGATGAGGAAGAAAGGAGGAGTTTGGGGGCTGTCGAAGGGGTGGATGCGTCGGAATTATCTGGTCCTTCAATAGAGGGGGAGAAAGATACGCTGTATACTGGGGCGGAATGTCCAATGAGGCGACGTGAGCTCGATGGAGGATCGTTTACACTGGATGGGACGACAGATGGGAGGGCCTCGCCATGCAAATTCCAGACACGGATATATGATTCTTCAGTCCCCACAGCGACCAGGTTTGTATCGTCGGAAAATTCGATGCAGGTGATACTACATTCGAGTAAGTGTGTGTAACATGATCGGGCTTCGAAGCACTTACGTATCTAGAGTATTATGAAATGTAAACATGCAAACAGAAACTGCAGGCCCAATTCCGCCAGTGCGACTCTCAATCTTGAATCTGTCACGATTCTCCTTAATCTTTTGGACCTCCATGACGACGTCTCTAGCGCGCGAAGGAGGCAATGGAATTTCAACCCTACTCGGTGCGTCGGCACTCTCTTCTCGTTTAATAGTCCGGTCAAATTCTTCTACCAGTGAATTTTTTCCAAGCTCAGGAGGGTGCTTCAAATCTTCATCTTCGAGTTCCGCCCGGACATCTTGAGCCAAATCGGGTTCCATTGCCATCATACCAAGCTTGAGGTTAGCCTTGTTATTCATAATGTCTTTATTGGTAACTCCAGTGAAAGCGCCGGGTATACCCTCCTGCAAGTCCAAGTCTTCGTCAGCATCGCCGTGTGCTTGCTTGATAATTGCCTCAAAACTGTACTGGTCGATAGGACCCCTTTCGAGTTTGTTGACTTCGCAGTAGGTTGACAGTAAATAAATAATGACGCTTCCTCCTTGTTTCTCGTTGGATTCGAGGAATGTGATAAGGTTGTAGTAGACGTGCCCATTGAGCGGCAATCGATATTTTGTACCACGATAAAGCTTCGACACCGAATTGTCGAATACGTGTTGTGGTAGAGAGATGGTTTCGAAGGTCTTGAGCTCGTCAGAGTGGATATCCTCAAAGCGAGGGCCAAAGTCCTTCAGGTATGCTTGGGCGTCGGTGGAGTAACCATTCACCACCAACTCCAGATAAGAATATACGAAAATGGGCCATAGCACCCGCCTGAGCTCGTACTAGGACATAGATTAGCGTTGAAAGTTATTGAACGAGAACATGTCTCACTTTGTAGATGTCTAGATTTTGGTCAATCCAAGCACTGAGCAGACCAAACCCTCGCGAATACTTCTCGGTGCCGTAGTCTTCAGCTCGATGGAGAATAGGTTTGCCGTCACTGTCGACATTCTTGGATTCTTTGCGTAGGGTTTGCTCGGTTTGGCGATATCCTTTCTTGACCAGATATTCGATGACCTGGCCCACCAATCTGTCAGCAGGAGGTCGGCTAAGTTGCGGCATCTTATTTTAAATGTGGTAATTGATAATTTAAGAATGGAGTGCGAACAGCGACAAATGAATTTGAGCTTCTGATGGATTTTATATTTGGTTGTGACCGATCCAGGAAGCAATCGCAAACGAACAAGTGAATGTAAAGGCGATATATGTTGGCTGTGGAGTGGCTAGGCGACAGTCAAACGGCTTGAAGAGAAGGGAGAAATACAGTCATTGTTGGACCATATGTTGGTTCCTTCATTCTCAAGATGCAGGCCGCTCATGGATAAGGTATTGGTGGCCTTGAGATAAAAGTGCGACTGACACTGAGGGATTGAAAGAGGGTAGAGGGTTGAAATATAGAGTGTGCCGAGTTTACCATTTGTAGGAGTGAGTAACCCTCAATGAGGTACTCACGCTCAGTATGAGTCGACATGATGAAGACATGAAGTAATGAAAGCAAAAACTTAATAGCGGGCTATGCCACTGCAGTCGCTGAAAGTTTGTCCACGCTTTCCACATGTTATGCTCTGCCTCTCCAAAGCTCCTTCCACAATCGAGATTTGCAAAAGCACTGCACGTGACGAAGGAGGAAAGGAGCTCTTACAATCTGATTTAAGTTCTGCTGGCTCATACTCTGCGTCGGTGGTGGAGGCTGCGCAGGTTGGCCATGCTGCATTCCCATTCCCCCGCTGGGTGGCCCATTTGCTGTATTTTGGTTCGACATGATTACGTCCCTCGAATCACTCCTGTTGAACGCCGCTGGCCACCTCGCGGTTTTCTCCCATATCCAAGCGTCACAATTATATCGTCAACTATATGGCACAGAATTTGATAGATGGTGATAAGGGTGATGTCGGAAATTGTTTGGAACTGATTGCGATGATCTGTGATTTTCGAGAAAGTTGCGGGTGAAGTTGGAGGTTGAGGCTAATGCATCGCTCCCGCAGAGCCTCACTTTACCCCATTACGTTTTTGACTCTCCTCGACATGAAACACATTCTTGACATACAATGAACACGGGCGTCTGCGCATAGAAAATTGTCTTCGCACTTAGGCAATTGATTCTCAATTTACACAATGCCAACTCCCACATCAAAAGAGGAAGACCCTTCCTTCGTCCCTTTCACCAAAGCTGAGCGCATTCAACAGCTCAATGACATTGACAAGGCCTGTACTTCCCTTTGCCTTTTGAATCGTTTCTAACGAATCGTAGAGCATAACAACCTTACTTCACTCAGCTGGTCTAGCCCTCCAAACCCTGACAACTTCCAAGTCCTCCTCTGCCGACAAGCGTGCAGATTTTCAAGATACCTCCAATGAATACCTCAAGACACTCCAATCGGTAGACGTGCGATTAAAACGACAAGTGTATGGTTTAGAAGAGGCTGGCATTATTCCTGCAGAGATCGCCAAGCCCAAAGGCAAGGATGGACCGGAATTGGTGGGTGGTATGACTATAGGCGGGAAGGGCAAGGAGGAGGTCAGCGTTGGAGAGGGAGTTATGGGCAAGTTAGATATTGGGTGGTTGAATAGCAGAAGTGGACGGGTGGGAAGAGCTATGGAAGCTGAGTTATGGGAGAGAGCTAGAGGCTTTCTTGAAGGCATTGAAGGAGCTGATGGACAGCAAAATGGACATGCCGAAACGACTGATGCAGATGAGGACCATGATATGGGAAGCTGATAGGCATGGTAATCACAATTCATTGAACAACCACCTACGAATATTTAAATGAGGTTTAGGAATTCTCTAAGACGGTGTGAGGACATATTAGCCATTTTGTCTGTGTCGCCTTGATCAAGGAGGTTATACTTCTCGTATTTTGCCTAGTCCTTTGCAAAGCCATGATATTAGGCTTCTGAGTGATTTCTTAATACTGATGATCGTGATGCAAAATTTGTTCTGGCATCGCGAAAAGTGAAGGTGATATAAGGCTACCGTATTTTAAAGTTAGGTGTCAAGTCTTGGCAACAACGGTCCGACGTACGCCGACCATAACCTGGAGCTCCGCAGGCTCACCATACCACAAATTAGCCATCAACTACTCGCACATTCATGATGGATTTGGAAGGCGATGGAGATTCTCCTTGGGGTGGTAAGTGATCAAGGATGCCAAATTCCCAATCGTTCTTGAAGAACTAATCATGTCGCAGACGTGCCATCGCGCACGCAAACGAAGCCTACAGAAGATGAAGCTGCAGTATTTGGAGAAGGCTCTGGTTCGTTGATTCCCTTCTGTTGTTCAGGGTTCAAATTCAATTAACAAATTGCAGAGCTAAGCACAAAACCCAAAGCCACCCTAGCCGCTGAGCCCGCATCTGCCTCACAATCAGTCAAGTCACCCACCACCCGCCATCCCCGTACGCCCCGCCGAGCAGGCCAACATGTTGCTCGACTTGAAGCGCTCGATGACTCTCTGGGGCCCCTTGGACCTCTTGGCGACAATTTGTCAACTCCAACTGAACAACCACCTGCACCCCCTCAGAAAGAGCAGGCTTTACCCTACCGTCAACCCATATCTGCTTCGCAAAGCTCGATGAGTAGGAGCATGCTTGACTCGGCCGATTTGAGCGATGACCTCGAGCGAACTAGTCCAAGAATACCACCCCCCGTGCAGCCCTCCCAGGGTACACCGGTAAGGAGAGATACGCAGCCCAGTGTTAGTGTGGAGCAAGCTGCGAAACCCAGTTTCGATATATCTGTCGGAGACCCGCACAAAGTTGGAGATTTGACAAGCTCACATATTGTTTATATGGTCAAAACAAAGGTAAGAACAGCCTCTCCATTTTATAGCAAATATTTACACATTTAGACCTCTTCGAAAGCCTACCGCCAACCCGAATTCGCGGTCACCCGAAGATACAGAGATTTTTTATGGCTTTACAACTCATTACATGCAAATAATCCTGGGATTGTTGTACCACCCCCTCCGGAGAAGCAGGCCGTAGGACGATTTGATACCAATTTTGTGGAATCACGGCGAGCGGCATTGGAGAGGATGCTCAATAAAACTGCTGCGCATCCTACACTTCAACATGATGGAGATTTGAAATTGTTCTTGGAGAGCGAGTCTTTCAATGTAGACGTCAAGCATAAGGAACGGAAGGAACCAGGTCTCGGAGAAAGTAAGGGGATGTTTAGTGGATTGGGACTATCTGTTGGTGGGGGCGGAAAATTTGTAGAACAGGACGAGGTGGGTTGTTTCAATGATTGAGAAACAATTGCTGACGTATTTGAAGTGGTTCCATGAGCGCAGAGTCTACCTTGATGCACTAGAAAACCAGCTCAAAGCTTTGTTGAAGGCAATGGATGTAGTCGTCTCGCAGCGAAAAGGAATCGCCGAAGCAGCGGGGGATTTCTCCGCATCTCTTCATTCCTTATCTACAGTCGAACTCTCGCCATCCCTATCGGGACCATTGGAAGGCCTCTCAGATCTACAAATCCGGATCAAGGAACTATACGATCGCCAAGCGCAACAAGATGTTTTAACCCTTGGTATCACGATTGATGAATATATCCGTCTAATTGATAGTGTTAAAAAAGCATTTGGACAACGCCAGAAAGCCTACCACTCGTGGCATGCTGCCGAATCTGAGATGCAAAAGCGAAAGGCGACTCAAGACAAGTTATTGCGTCAAGGCAAAACTCAACAAGATCGGCTAGTTCAGATGAATGCTGATGTAGCTGATGCCGAACGGAGAGTACACCAAGCACGATTATTATTTGAAGATATGGGACGTTTGATGAGAGGTGAGCTTGAGAGATTTGAGAGGGAGAAGGTAGAGGATTTCAAGAGTGCTGTTGAGACTTTCTTGGAAAGTGCTGTCGAGGCGCAGAAGGAGGTGAGTTTTCTAGTATTCGATACAAAGTTTCAATTTCACTGACACAATCAGCTTATTGAGCTTTGGGAGACCTTCCTTATGCAATTGGACGCCGAAGAAGACGAAAACGCGTTCTATAAGCCACCTGTCGAACCGGCAGCTCGGAAATTGACCAGTGAAACTGCTCCAGACCCTCGCTCTGGCGCTGTGGTTACTGCGCAAGAGCTTGATGATGATGACGAATAATGGATGGTAGTAACAAAAGTTCTTTGACGCAGGTATGAATATGAAGCTGCAGAGGTGGTTGAGAGGTATCATTCAGCATGGAGCCGATTGTGTAGTATTTGTACATAGAATCGATAATCCCATTATCAAACGCCTTCCATGCTTTTCTCCTCGGCCCCTTCTTTTTTGCGCCAACCATACATATTGTACAATATCGACACACATTCTGCGCATGCTCATCTGCACATGCCACACCAATCATTCATCCCCTTATTTACCCAAGCCACACATTGTGCGATATCAACACAGGTACAATCATCCGCAAATTCACACCTCGACGGTCTGTCTCTCTATCATATCCTAGCCCAAGAACCCCTCACTTTTTCCTCTCACTCCTA
>Ga0182030_10000588_pt1 | contig 69816 bp, 55 predicted proteins | sample 812S3MmetaG_FD_121299 | JGI IMG/M metagenome (GOLD analysis project Ga0182030, IMG submission 121299) | Permafrost microbial communities from Stordalen Mire, Sweden - 812S3M metaG (Illumina Assembly) | ecosystem: Environmental > Terrestrial > Soil > Wetlands > Permafrost | place: Sweden...
GCGGAACGGGACTACTTAGTTGGCAACGCCAAAGAAGAACAGAGTAAGGTTCAGAATACGGGTGCGCCTGTGTCTTATGCGGCAATCTTAAGGGACTTGAATATTTGGAAGCTGTCTCTGTTATATTTCTTAGCCCAGATGGGAAATATTGGATTTATTATGTGGCTTCCAACGATCATAAAAGTATTGACGAAGAGCGGGATGGCGAAGGTCGGCATGCTATCGTCTTTACCATATCTTGCGTCAGTAGTTGGCTTATATGCAGTGGGGTATTTCTCTGACCGATCGGGTAATAGAAAGTTGTATACCGGATTGCCAATTCTCGGATTCGCGCTTTGCTTCTTTCTATCTGCCCAGACCAGGAATATAGTCTGGGTTTCTTTCGCATTTTTGACATGCTGCGGGTTTTTCCAGGTTTCCTACCAGGGAGTATTTTGGTCGATTCCCCCGCTGTTATTCCCCAAGAATATTGCTGGGGGAGCACGCGGCATAATAAATGCCCTGGGGAACATAGGTGGACTTGTCGGGCCGTGGCTGGTTGGTTGGATGATTACTGTCTCTCATAAAACTAACGGCGGTATTTACGTTTTATCGTTTTCGCTGTTACTGGCATTTCTTGTTTCGTTCACCCTGCCAGCGTCATTGAATAATACGACGAGGCCATCAGTAACAAGATCGTGAGAGTTAAGGAGCCCGGTTGTCATCGCCAGTGTCCGCTATCTTATTAGCTTTTTATCTTTAGAGTCTCTCAACTCAAATGAGCGAAAGAAAGCGTACGTTATCCTTGGCGCCTGGCATGCTGGTTTGAGGCGCGTAAACAGCGGGTGAAAGAGAGTTGACGAGGTTGCGCGACATTTTTGCTCAAGTATGATGCGCGAGAGCAATTATTGCACTTGTTATGGTGCAAAAATGGCCTAAAGATTGGCGATATGGTTAATGGTTGAAAGAGGTACGGTTACTAAGTGGTAGATGGTTGCGCGAAATATCAACGATTGGCGAATCAGGCAATTTCGTGAGCAGGTTCGATTACTGATTTGGCAATGGTGTGGTTTGCAGAGGAGTCGGGGAGGACCAAATCGGGAAGTCGGGAGAAGAAAATCGCCGGGAGGTGAGGGGATTTTGGGCGGGCGACGATGGTGTGAGGCAGGTTTCAACCCGCATCCGCCTTCGGCGCCTTTGAGAAGTGACCCACCCGTGCTCCTAAGAAGTTACCCATCTGCTCGGTAATCAAGATTTGAACTAGAAGCTATTTCATAACCGGCTTGGAGCTCTGCGGCGCATTCCCTCAGGACTAAAGCGGTTCCTGTATTGGTGTGTCCTCCCGTCCCACCTTAGCCGCGCAAAAGCAGCGCGGCGAAGGTGGGGCACCCACGGATACATCTTTCAGGGAACCGCCCTAAAGCCCGCGATCTTCTAGCTCCTTGGCGGCATGGCTGAAGCCATGCCCTTTGAAAGCCGGGTTATGAAACGGCTTTTAGCAAATGGCGATGGGCCGAATCGGCGATGCAGTTCCACCCGCTATCTTCAGCGGCGAGGCGAAGAACATGAAGGTATACATTTTTTCTTGCGCCAGGGCTTCCAGATTGACGTTCTCCATGATCTGTACGCCTTGATCGGCTAGCAGGAAGCCATGTACTGCAGCGCCACCGTCTCCGTGATTGAACTCGTAGGTGCAGGTATCGGCGCCAGTGAGCGACGCTCCGTTGCGAACCAGCCATTGGGCTGCCCCCAGATCCGGTCCAGGAAATCCGTTTCCCGCACCCATATAGCTGGTCGGGTCGTCCCATAGCTTGCCCCATCCGGTGCGAATCAGTGCTACATCTCCGGGCTGTAACTCAATGCCTTGCGCCTTGGCCGTGCTCTCAAGATCTTGCTCGGTGATGGCGTAGGCTGGTTCCAGAGCAGGCACATCCTTGTAGGCCGCCACGTCGAGCAGCACGCCGCGACGCAGAATGGGCTCGGTCTGGTCGATGCCCTGCTTCAGCAGACCGCCGGGGCCGGTCGATGCCGTGTGGATGTCGTAACCGCCATGAATGCAGCCGTTCTTGGAGAAGTGGCCGATGGCGTCGATATGGGTGCCACTGTGCGTGCTGCCAATAATCACGTCGTTGGTCACACCGAATCCGCCAGGAATCTCGAAATCGGTGTGCCGGATGTTAAGGGTGAAAGCAAACGGCACATGCGCGGGAAAACCTGGCATGCCTTGTTTCATTGTCTGCGCCAAATCGAAAATCCGACCTTGTTTGAGCAAAGCTTCCAGCCCTTGCAGCATTGAACGTCTCCTCTGTTCCTTATTTTTTCTCTTCTCTGACTTATGTCCCTGCGCCCTGGCTTCAGGGTGGCTGGGCGCGGTGTTACTCGGCGGCCGGCATTATGGGTTCCCGGTTGACACTGCGGCAAGGGTTCCGGAAGAAATGGTCTCAGGCGGAATTGGATCTCGCACCAGAATAAGGCAAGCAATGGCCGAAACTAACCCAATGACCGCACCCAACATAAACGCGAAGGTAAACGAATGGGTTGCCTGTACCGAGTAGCCAGTGATCAGAGGAGCAAAAGCTCCGCCGAGTTGGCCGCCAAAATTTTGAATACCGGCCAGCGAGGCTACACCGTTTGCGGGCGCCGCGACGCTGGTTAGAGCCCACGCATTGGCGATGGCAACTCCTCCGAAGAAAATGCCGACCGTAACAAAGGTGAGAGCTATGACGGTGCTGTGGGTCAACGCGGCACCTGCCGTGGAAGCGGCGAAGAGGAACACTCCGCCCACGATGCCGGTCTTTCGACTGTTGACCGCCGAGACTCCTCTGGCGTACAAACGGTCGGCGAACCATCCTCCTGATACGTTGCCAATACCAGCGAAGATGAATGGGATGCAAGCAATCCAGCCAGTCAGCTTAATGCTGAGGTGGTGCTCGCTCTCCAGATATCCGGGAAGCCAGGCCCGAAAGAGCCAATCCAGGTAGATGACGCCGAAGAAGCCGATCATCATTCCCCAGGTGGTGCGGTGACGGAACAAGCGGCCCCACTCGCCAAGGTTCATACGCTTCCTGGTGGTTTGGGGGTCGCCGCGAACCAGATACTCCCGTTCCTCGTCGGTGAGAGAGACTTGCGCTGGATCGCGGTAGCACGCGTACCACAGTACGGCGATGAGAACGCCTACTATGCCTAATCCGCCGAAGAGCCACCGCCAGCCAAAGACCAGCATCACGCCGGTAAGAATCGGAGGGGCAATTACCGCTCCAACATTCATATTAGCTACGAAGATGCCCGATGCCAGGCCACGGTCTTTGATGTTGAACCAGTCCTGCACCATCCGGGCAGAGGCCGGTTGCTGGGGCGTTTCGCCGATTCCAAGCGCAACTCGAAGACCCAAGAATGCGCTGAGCGAATTCACCATCCCCGTGAAGCCTTGCGCCACGGACCAGAAACACACGCCTACGGCGAGCAAGACTCGCGAGCCAATGCGGTCAATCAGCGCGCCCATTGGCAATTGAGCAAAGGCGTAGCTCCAGAAAAAAGCCGAGAACAAGAGACCCATCTGCCCCATGGACAAGTGCAGATCTTTACGAATTAAGGGATTGGCGAACGAGAGCGCCACCCGATCGAAGTAATTGAAGATTCCGGTTATAACGACCAGCGTGAGCCCGAGCCGCTGCATCTTGCGGACCCGCGAACCTAGCGGCGCGGCTGACAATCCCATGATTTACTCCCAATTATTTCTGGAAACAACTTGACGGCCAGGTTGCCCCATTTGCTCGAGTGCGAATGGTAGCGCCCATTCTCTATGACAGTATAAGTTCGCCAATCTTCCCGACGTCGTGCTCGGAGAAAAATATTCGGCCATCGGGGATGGCCAAGGCAGCCCGAGGGCCACTGTTGGCTGTGGGTAACTCATATTCTTCCAGCATCTTGCCCTCGAGCGTCATGCGACCGATGCTATTGATGAAATTCTGGGTAAACCACAAATCGCCGTTGGCGCTGACAACTCCGCGCGGACTTGCATCGGGATGGCGCAATTTGAACTCGGACACTTCACCCTTCATCGTGACGCGGCCGATGGCGCTGACGCTCGACTCAACGAACCAGATGTTTCCGTCCGGCCCGGTGATGAGGGAGCGCGGGCCGCTATTGGGGCTCACTGTCGAGAACTCCGACACATTTCCCTGGAGAGTAATTTTGCCGATCCGGTGAGCGCCCGCATCGCTGAACCACAGATCCTCGCCCGCAACCGACAAGGCCAGCGGTTTGCTGCCGGCAGACAATCCGTCTTTATATTCAGTGACCACGCCGCGAGGGGTGATTTTCGCGATCTTTCCCGCGTCGTGTTCGGAAAACCAGAGATTGTCGTCGGGACCGAGAATGATTCCGTTCGGTCCGGCATTGGGCGTCGGCAGGGTGAACTCGGTAATCTCGCCGCCCATTGTAATTTTCCCGATCTTGTGGCCGGTGTATTCGGTAAACCACATGTTCCCGTCGGGCCCGGCTATAATGCCAACCGGGCGGCAATTGGGCGTGGGGATCTTGTATTCCGTGAAGCTTCCATCCTGGAGTGAGAGACGGCCAATTTTGTCTGCGGTGCTCTCGCAAAACCAGATATTACCGTCCGGCCCCAAAGCCAGAATGTACGGTCCGGCTTTTGGTGTGGGTATTTGATGCTCGATGATTTTCGGCACGCGTTTCCTTCGTAGAAATATGAACTTGGAGCAGTTCCTTCATTGGTGTGTCCCGCCCCTGTTCCACCTTAGCCGCGCAGAAACAGCGCGTCGAAGGTGGGGCACCCGCTAGAGCAGTTTCTGTATTGGCAAAGGCCCCAGAGTTGGAAAAGAGCCAACTCTGGGCCACCCGCCCGTGCCCGTAGCAGTAATGAAGAATGGCGGCGCCTTGTGGCGCCGCCATCCAGAATACAACATCAGACTCAGTTCGCAAGCAAGCCCAGCTTAGTTCTTCTGGAAGGCTCTGAAGCTCCTGAAGGTGTAGTTGAGCTCAGTGCGAACGTAGTAGGCATTGTTCCGGTGGAGCGAATTCCAATAGTCTCCGTAGAAGAGCTTTTCACCGGAGAGGTTGAAGTTGAAGTTCGGGCTCCAACGGTAGTTAAGCTCGCTCTTGACCATGTTATACCGTTGCGTGCCATTCGTAACCGAGCACTGGGCCAAAGGCGTGGTGCCGCAGGCCAAAGCAGTGGTGTAACCAAGGTTATAGTACGGCATCGATGTTGGTACCGCGGCCGCTCCCCAAATCGGATTCGGAGCATAGGGGTTCATAGCGCCGACGTTCTGGAAGCTACCGATCAGCATAGCGTGCTTGAACGGAGTGAAGCCTGCTTCCAAGCCAAGGATCCGGAGGTTAGTCATGTACGCCGGATTGGCCTGGAATTCCGTCTTCTGCTGCGCGTAAACGTAGAGATCGCTGAATAACGGCGTCTGATATCCTTCGGGATCAAGCAGCGAGGGATGCCACGCCCAGGCGTTGTAGGGGTTGACGTAATTGCCATCGGTCTTGAGGTCGCCCGGTTTGCTGCCGGACAAGAACACATAAACGGCGCGAATGTAAGGCTTGGTCTTAAACTGGAAGTACTCTGTCGCGTAGCCGTATTCGCCAAACGCGCGGATGCTCGTCGATCCGCGCAAGGGCGCAACGCCGCCGACGGTCCTGATGGCCGAGTTGACGCCATCCTGAGTTCCGAATTCACCCTGGAATTCACTTTTGAACACGAAGTGCTGTTTAGGGAAGCGCTGCACGATGCGGCCAGCGAGCATGTCAAATGTACGGTCCGGCTGGTAGAACATATAGTTGGACGAAGAATAAGCTGCGCCGCTGTCACTGTAGTAGGTGCAATTCCCCGTCGTCGGACTGGGGTCGCAGCTCATGTCATACTCATGAAAGATTGTGTTGTAAATCTCGATGTCCGTGTTCTTGAGCATCTTGTTGGTGTAATAGAAGGTGAATGAATCGATATCCTGCTCCTGCAGGGTTTCCCGGATCCTGGGCAGCCTGGCGATTTGCGCGGGATCGTTAAGCGCCTGGTTCGATCCGTTGATAACCGGGAAGAAGTCATTTCTGGGCTGGTAGAAGGCAAAGAGCGCGAAGTTCTGTTTTCCAAGCTTATAGTCCAACCGAACTCCGGTGAAGAAGGCGTCCCGCGGTCCCACACCTTCGTTACCGGTGAAGAAGCCGAAGCCCTCGTTGGTGATCATGTCAAAGCGGCCAACCTTTAATGACAGGTTGTTCACCCCAGGAAACTTCTTAAAGTTGAGGTTGGCCTGGTCAACCCAGATTTCTCCGGCCAGGAGCGGCAAAGAGATCGCTCTGTTTCCCGGTACCCCTGGAGGGTCGGCATAATAGCGCTTCCAGCTTTCATTGCCGAGTTTGAGGTTGAAGTCGAGATCTTGGGTGATGTTGACGCCGATGAATGGGCGCGTCCGGATGCGTATGAAACGACTTTCAGATTCAGCGTAAGACGCACCCGTTGCAGGATTGTCGTCGCCGGTGGCATTGTTATAAGAGTCGGCGCGAACCCGCTCGTCGAAGCCGAAGGTGATGCCTAACCGGTTCTTATGAGGGGCTGGTTGAGCCTGAGGCTGTGCAGCCGGTGCCGCTGGCAGGGCTGTCGCAGTGGCAGGCTGGCCGGCAACTACATCTGGGCTCGGTGCCGGCAAAAGTCCGCCATTTTCGGCGAACGCAAAAGCGGCGATCAGAAAGATCCCCACTAGCAAAAATGTCTTAACTTTCAAACTCATACCGCCTCCGTAATTGTTTACCTGACCACCTGGATTAGTGTTAACCGATGTACCGATGCAGTCTCCGTGACAGGTGCAGAACATTCACAGAGACGTCCGGACTCCAGTTGCAAGAACCTTTGGTGTACTGCACATCGACCGCTCAGTCTAACGCTGCCGTAAACTTCAAACCGGTTCCCCCCCCACGATGCGAACTTCGACCCCGTGGTGTCGAGGCAGACCTGTTTACTTTTCAGAATCGATGTGCGAAACATGTTATATCACAAAACCTTTATTTGTTCGCTCGATTATTTAATGGGAAATGGACTTTCATGGTCCGCGGCTTCGCCGGATGATTCCCATTCTGGGACGGCAAGAAAATGGACGTGCGATTTGAGGCTGATAAATCGGTGAACCCGAAAATATGACCTGTGGAAAAGTGCTGGCTTGGCGGTGGTAGAGGCTCGCCAAGCACCTTGATTTGCCCGTTTCGATTCGTGCGTGGCTGCGACTTAGAAGCTATTTCGTAACCGGCTTGGAGCTCCTCGCGGCATTCCCTCAGGGGCTAAAACCCGCGATCTTCCTGCTCCTTGGCGGCACGACTGAAGCCATGCCCTTTCAAAAGCGGGTCATGGAACAGCTTCCAGGAGATTGCACGGCCGCCCGAAGATCAGTTGGCAGAGCCGCTGGCAGCCAGTGTCAACCGGGGAAACAGTTTCAAGGCATTGTCATGAAAAATGGCGCGCCGATCCTCTTCGGTCAGCAAATCCGTAGTGAGCAACTTTTCCTGCAACCTGCAGGCCTTGGGTTCCGGGGTATGAGGCCAGTCGGAGCCATAGAGCAAATGGCTAGCTCCCACCAGTTGCAGCAAAGCCCACAGTTGGCCTGGAACAGGATAGCCGGCCAAGTCGTAATACACCTTGCGTAAAGCGTCGTGAATATCGGGAGCTTCGGCAGCTTGGTCGGCCGGTACAAAGGCCTGACGGCGCCCGGTGAGGCGGTCAGCTAGAAAAGCGATGAATCCTCCGGCGTGAGGAAGAACAAGCTTAACGCCCGGGTTCCGCAAGAGAGTACGGCTCATGATCAGGTTGGTCATAGCCCGAGTGGTATCGAAGAGAAACTCCATCATCGGAATGGGCCAGCCTGCCAATACATTCTCCGGCACGGCGCTTGGCTTGGTGGGATGAATCACGACCACCGTCTGGCGGCGGCTAAGTTCGGCGAAGATCGGCTCCATGCGCGGGTCTCCCAAATACATCCCTCCGCTGTGGGTGGCCAATTTGATGCCGTCGGCGTGCAAAACATCCAGCGCATATGCGATTTCCGCCAAGGAGGCGTCTACATCAGGCAACGGCAACGCGGCCATCAGGCCGAGGCGTTGGGGATGGTCTCGTACCAATTCGGCTCCATTTTCGTTGCACTCGCGGACCAGGTTGCGGGTTGCCGCGATATCGCCAAAGTACAAACCCGGCGACGAAATCGTCAACATTGCCACGGCGATGTTCATCCGATCCATCATCTCCAGCTGCTTCTGCGGATTCCATACAGGGACCGGAACCCCATCCGTCTGCATCTGGTTTGCATCTTCCAGTGCCTTCTGATAGAAGGCTGGTACAAAGTGGACGTGTACATCAATGGCAGGTATGCGATTTTGAGTTGCCGCAGTTTCAGTCGTCACCGTAGAGTCCTCCCAAACTTTGCATTTTACCGCTTACGCAGCGGCGGTACCGGCACCAGGACCTCGAGCTTTTCCAACGCCGCTCCCTCCAACTGAAACATCTTATCGCGCGTGGAGGAATTGATGTATTGCTCTTCCTCGCTGGTTCGCCAACTGAAATTGCACTGGCCGCAGTAAATCACCTCCCAGGCGCCACTGCCATCGGGAGCATGAGCCACAACATTCGCGCTATCTCTTAAACAACGGACGCAGATCATGGTGAAATTCCTTTCTTGTCCGGGTGGCAGATCTTTTCATCGACCTGTTGCCTGCTGTAACTCGACGATTCTTTTCCGGAAGATTTCCGTGTTCTCGACCTTGTCCACGAGCCGGTACTGGGGGCCGGTTGTATCGGGATAGGCGGGTGTGGTTGCATCGATGATTACCTTACCGCTGATTCCTTTGGGGTCGCTGGAGGGCTCAGTAGGATGGCCTGGCGTGGGGGCAATGACGATCACGTCCTTCGCAGGACGAACCCTGGTGGACAACGCCCACATCACTTGCACCAGATCGAAGGGATCTACGGAACCATCGACGAGAATAATGTTCTTGCAATAAGAGACGCCGTGAGGGGTGGAGGCCAGGCGCATGGCAACGGTTTTGGCGTAATGGCCGAACTTGTTGTCTACCGCGACGATCACGGTCAACCCATGCTGATAGAGCGCATTGACGGCCGTTACTTCCGGCATGGTCTCCCGCAGTTGCTGGTAAAGAGGAACGCAGGTGCTGAGACCAATGATCGTATCCAGTTCCGACCACGATCTTCCGGTGTACATATTTTCCAGGATGGGATCATTGCGATGGGTGACAGCTTCAACCTGGATTCGCAACTGGTTGCGTCCGCCGGAATAGGTGCCTGGAAACTCGCCAAATGGCGCCTCTGGGAATCGCTGACGGGGAAGGACCTTGCCCTCAATCACATATTCGCACCCCGCGGGAATGTCCAGATCGCTGGTTAGAGCTTTAGCAATTTCCATGGGCGCGCCATCGAGCGCGGCTGCATACTTATACTCGGATTTGCCGTAGGCGATAGGAGTGCATGCCATGACCGAGAGCATGGGATGAACTCCCAGACAGATTGCGATCGGCAGGGGTCGATTGGCCGCTTCGGCATGGCGCACATGCATGCCAAGATCGTGGAAAGGGAGCGCCCCTAATCCAATGGTGTCCGGGCCTTGCACCTGAAGACGGTACATCCCTACATTAGTCTTATCGAATTCATCCGGCTCATCCAGATCATTTGTGACCACGGAAGCCTTAGCAAAATAACAGCCGCCATCGTAAGGATTTACCCTGAAAAGCGGAAAAATCTCATAAAGATTTATGTTCTTACGAATAACATTTTGCTGGCAGACGGGGTTGTTTACCCGCTTCACTTCTCCCGGATAGCGATCCCAGCGACGCGCCAGCTCATAGAACATCTCTTTCAGGCTGGTATTTTTAGGCATCCCCATCATGATGGCGTAGTTCGCCCAAGAGCCATGGACGTTGAGCGCGAGCTGCTTGCCTTTGTATCCTTTGATGTTGTCCATGAGCACCGCCGGACCGGTCGGTCCCAGGTCAACCGCCCCGCGACCCACGCCCCGGACATCCGGTTCCGGCAGGATCTCCTCATGAAAGCGGACCAACTGACCTTCTTGCTCAAGTTTGCCGATAAATTCGCGGAAATCCCGGGTCGACATTTTGAATCTACCTACTTTCTTAACGGCGCTATGGGCATCACCGTGGGTAGCGTCTCCAGATCCAAGCCCTCGTATTGGAAGATCTGTTCTCTCCTGGCCGGATTGATGTATTGGTCTTCGTCGCTGGTGCGCCAACTAAAATTGCAGCGAGCACAATAGATCATCTCCCAAGCGCCACTCCCATCCGGCGCATGAGCGACAACGCTGGCGGTATCGGCTAAACAGCGTGCGCACTGCATAAGGCTACCCTCGCTCCATGTAGTTTCTGTCCTGGCACGCAATTGAGCGCGCTTGAAGCCATGCTCAGTTCAAACCGTAGTGGGTTCGAGCTTGCGACCGGAAACCAGCCGCTGCAATTCCTGCAGCTTCTGGCGAAAGAGATCCGAGTTCTCGACCTTGTCTATGAGCCGGTATTCCGGCCCGGTTTTATCCGGGTAGGCTGGGGTTGTGGCATCGATGATGACTTTCCCGCTGATTCCTGGAGGTTCGCTGGACGGGTCGGACGGATGACCACGGGTAGGATGTATGACAATGACATCCTTATCGGGACGAACCCTGGTCGACAACGCCCACATCACTTGCGGCAGATCGAAGGGATCAACGGAACCATCGACGAGAATAATGTTCTTGCAGTAAGAGACGCCGTGAGGCGTAGAGGCCAGGCGCATGGCAACGGTTTTGGCGTAATGGCCGAACTTATTGTCTACCGCGACGATCACCGTCAACCCATGCTGATAGAGCGCATTGACGGCCGTTACTTCCGGCATGGTCTCCCGCAGCTGCTGGTAGAGGGGAACGCAGGTGCTGAGACCAACCAACGTATCATGCTCTGTCCACGGCATGCCGACATACAGGCTTTCCATGATGGGATCGTTGCGATGGGTCACTGCCTTAACTTTAATCCTGTACTGAGAACGCAGCGCGGAATAACAGCCCGGCATTTCTCCGAAGGGACCTTCCGCCGTCCTTTGACGGGGCACGACTTCGCCTTCCAGAATAATTTCGGTTCCTGCCGGAAGATCAAGGTCGCAGGTCAAAGCCTTGGCAAGCTCCTGAGTCCGCCCATCCAAGGCGGCCGCGAACTTAAATTCAGATTGTCCGTAAGCCAGGGGCGTACACGCCATGACCGACAGCATGGGATGCACACCAAGACAGATGGCGATGGGCAGGGGCTGATTGTTCTCTTCGGCCTTGCGCAGATGGGTGCCAATGTCATGCGCGGGTTGGATATTAAGACCGATGGTATCCGGACCATGCACCTGCATGCGGTACAGCCCGACGTTTGTTTTATCAAGATTGCCGGGATACTCGGGGTCTCTGGTGATCACCGAAGCTTTTGAGAAGTAAAAGCCGCCATCATAAGGGTTGATCCTGTAGAGAGGTAGAATCTCATAGAGGTTGATGTTGCTGGTGATCACATTCTGCTGGCATACCGGATTTGTGACCCATTTGACTTCTCCTGCAGATGACTCCCATCGGCGCGCTAACTCATAGAACATTTCCTTCAAGCTGGTTGTCTTCGGCATCCCCATCATGATCGCGTAGTTGGCCCAGGAGCCGTGTACGTTGACCGCCAACTTTTTGCCCTTGTAGCCCTTGATGTTGTCCATGACAACCGCGGGGCCGGTGTCCACCATATCGGCGGCGGCGCGGGCGACAGCTCGTACGTCTGGTTCCGGGAGTATCTCGTCAGAGAGCCGGACCAGTTGTCCCTGTTGTTCCAATTGTCCCAGGAAATCACGAAAATCCAGGCTTGGCATCTAAATCTCTCCTTTCGCGAATGCAGCATCTCGAAACAAGGGACAATTGACTCCGGGCGGCGCCATGCCCAGAGTCAATCCCTATTCTTCATGCTTCCACCCGCGTCCTATGTGACTCTTGTGCTTGCTTCTTGGTGAACCCTACCAGCTTGCGGAATCAGGCAGAGCGCACCACCGCCTTCTCAGAAGCGGTCTGACGCGCGAAATTGTATTTCTCGCGGATCGCCAAGACCCCCACGGCCGCAATCAATCCGGGTAAGCCGATTGTCACCAACGTGCCGCGATAGGAGAAGTGCAACGTCATCAGGAGTCCGACGATTGCCGGCCCAAAAATCGCGCCCAGCCGCCCCAGTCCGTAGGCGAAGCCCATTGCGGTGGAGCGCATGCTAGGCGGATAGTATGACCCGATATACGCGTTCATGATGTTTTGCGCGCCGTTGAAGCCGGCTCCCGCCAAACTGACCAGAAGCATCAGGTAGACGAACTGAGTCATGTAACCGGTGAGCACAATCGACGCGAATGAAATGAAGTAGAAGAGGCACAGCGTCGGACGGCTGCCGATACGGTCGGCGATGAATCCCGCCACGTAGCTGCCGATGATGGAGGCAATGGAAAGGATGAGGAGGCCAGTCAAGCCCGAGACCAGCGAGAAGCCCTGATTTATGATCAGTTTAGGCAGCCAGATCGTAAAGCCGAAGATCGTATACAGGTTCAAAAAGTACACGCACCAGAACACTACTGTGCTGAAAGCGCGCCCCTCCTGGAATATGGTGGCGATCGGCGCCTTGCCGCTGCCCTGGTTAACTTGTAAGACCGCCCCATCCGGAACGCTCTCGCTCGGTCGCGCCTTGCGCACAAAATTTCTAAGTTGCTCAAGACGGTTGCGCTTAACCAGATGAACGGGCGACTCAGGAAGAAGCTTCATATACAGCGGCAAGGCAATAATTGGAACGAAACCGGCGAGAAAGACTGACCGCCATCCGAAGTGAGGAAACAGCGTCATTCCAAGCACGGACGCCAGGATGCCCCCGACTTGAATACCCGAGAGCATCAGCGCCACCATGGTCGAGCGGGCGCGAGCCGGGGCATACTCGGTACACAAGGCCACCATATTGGGCATGGTTCCGCCCACCCCAAAACCCGTGATAAAGCGGAAGAAGCCAAACGAGTTAGGACCGCTGGCGATTCCGCTTAGGCCCATGCCTGCGCAGAAGATCGCGGCGCAAATCAGAATCGTCGTCTTGCGGCCAATTTTGTCGGCAAGCGAACCGAAGATCAACGCACCAACTGCGGCCCCGATGGGAGCGTAACTGGCGATAGCGCCCGCCTGTGCCAGACTTATATGAAACGATTTCAACAGTAACGGGACGGCAGCTCCGTAGACAAATAGGTCATAGCCATCGAACGTAAAGACGCCAACTCCCAAAAAAAACAGCAGCAAGTGAAAGGCGTTGAACTTGCTTCCCTCAAACCACTTACTTACGTTGATAGCGGGAATGGATGTGAGTGCCTCGCCATGTGCCGACATGTATGGTCTCCTTGATTTTAGAAGCGGTCTCATGAATGGCTTGAGGCGTCTGAAGGGCTTTCCCTCAGCGGCTAAAGCCGCGTGAAACGGGCCTTTCTTGCGGCACGACTGAAGTCGTACCCTTTCAAAACCGATTTATGAGACCACCTCTAGTTATATTTATATTGCCGTTGGATACCCCAGCCAACGCTTTCTTGCGATTCACACACCTAATACAACCCCTGTGCGCAGTGCGCTCGCCATATAGTTTCCAAGGCGCACATGCCAATTCGTCCTGCCCAACAAAGCCGTGATTGATGGCGACATTGGCAGTCAGAGAGATTCCCAAAGTTGAGGTTAACGCTAAAACTTATGGAGAGACGCATATTATGTTTCCGAGGGAAAGAAGTCAAGAGATTCTATCAGGAGAGCGGAGTGGGTTTGCGCTGGTCTTGGGTGTTCGCTAAAGTGCGCGATTGAGACATTGCTGGAAGCGGTCTCATCAATGGCTTGAGGCGTCTGAAGGGCTTTGCCTCAGCGGCTAAAGCCGCGTGAAACGAGGCATTCTTGCGGCACGACTGAAGTCGTGCCCTTTCAAAAGCGATTTATGAGACCACCTCCAGGGGGCAGTTGGCTCTCTTTTGTAATGGCATGATCATTTGCAACTTGACGGCATCGCCCGGGAGCGTTACCTTTGCGCCATCAACTGAATGAGACCGGGGTAGTGATTTTAATCCATCTTCAAAGGAAAGAATTGTCATGTCGACTCAATCCAGAGCGAAGGCCTGTCCACAGCACAGCGATTTAAGAGAGTTTCTGAAGGCCGTAGAGGCCAAGGGTGAGCTGAAGCACGTCAATGGAGCCAGTTGGGACGTAGAAATGAGTTCCCTGGTTGAACTGATTTACCGTGAAGGGCAGGGCGCCCGTCCCGCCGTACTCTTCGACCAGGTGCCCGGTTACCCCGAGGGCTTTCGGACGCTTTTTGGGACTATCGGCTCGCCCTGGCGGATTGCCAAAGCTCTGGGGCTGGATGAGAGTCAAGTTGGACTGATGCAGCTTCACGAGGCTTGGTATCAACGAAGCAAGCACCTCACGGGTATTCCTCCGCGGGAGGTCGCTACCGGTCCGGTGATGGAGAATGTGCTCACCGGAGATGCGATCGATGTCCTGAAATTTCCCATACCCAGGTTCCATGAGCTCGACAAGGGAAGGTTTTTTGGCACGCAGCATGCTGTCATTCAGCAGGATCCAGACGAGGGTTGGATCAATCTTGGCACCTACCGGGTTATGGTGGTCAACCGAAATACCCTGGCTCTGCATGCGACACCGGGGAAGCACGGCAACATCTTGATGTATGAAAAGTATTTTGCGCGGAATAAACCCATGCCGGTCGCCATCGCGGTGGGAATGGACCCGGTACTGTGGTGGCTATCCTGCCAGACCGACACGCCGTGGGGTACATCGGAATACGATGCCGCGGGTGGCATCAAAGGGGAGCCGATTGAAGTCATCAAGGGCCAGTACACCGGAATTCCATTTCCGGCAGCGGCCGAGGTGATAGTGGAGGGAGAAATCATCCCCGGAGAATCCGTGGACGAGGGTCCATTTGGCGAATGGCATGGTTACTATGGCAATCGCGGACTTTTGACCGTACCCGAGCCGGTGATCCATGTGAAAGCGATCTATCATCGCCACCAACCGATATTCACTTGCTCGCAGCCATCGGTTCCGCCGCATACGTTTACGCTGTTCCTGAGCGTGGCCGATTCGGTCGCGATCAGGCGGAGACTGGAGAACTTCGGCGTGCCTGGGATCAAGGGCGTTTGGTCGCACTATACGGGCAGCGGCGGTCTTTTCAACGTGATTTCGCTGCAGCAGATGTACTCGGGCCATGCCAAACAGGCGGGAGTGATTGCTTCTCAGTATCCGGCTGAGATGGGTGCTTATACCGTGGTGGTGGAAGAAGACATCGATCCTTCGAATTTGGAACAGGTGCTCTGGGCCATGGTGACCCGTTGCCGACTCGACCGCCAGGTCCAGATTCTGACCGGTTGCCACACCAATAATGTCAATACGTCAATCCCTCTGAAAGAGAAGAGATCTTCGGAGAAAGCCGTGCCGCTAACTCAAGGAAGGATCGTGATCGACGCCTGCCGTGACTTGGCATGGAAAGAGGACTGGTACCCGATCGCCAAGGTGAGCCCGGAATTGCGGAGCGAGCTAATCAAGAAGTGGAAGTCGCTGCTTACCGAGACGGGGGTAGTGTAAGAGCTATTTCATAACCGGTTTGGAGCCCTGCGCCGCATTCCCTCAGGGGCTAGGGCGGTTCCTGCATTGGTATGTCCTGCCCGTCCCACCTTAGCCGCGCAAAAACGGCGCGTCGAAGGTGGGGCTCCCGGCTTTCCTGTTCCCACATTCGCCAAAAGAAGGCGGATGTGGGCCACCTGCCTTAGCCGCGCAAAGGCGGCGCGTCGAAGGTGGGGCACTCGGCTGCGGTGGGGTGTGGATAGCTCCACATCCCCGCCCTGAGTGTCAGAATTGATCGAGTAAGCGGCCGAATTCCCGAAGCTGATCGCGCACGCCCGAGCTGCGCAAGGCATGCCAGGCCATGGCCTGGTTACTGGTGACCACGGGTTTACCCAAATCGCGCTCCAGCGCGGCAATGACCGGAGCGGCGCGAATGGCGGTGCAACTGAGAAAATAAGCATCCGCTTCGGGATGCTGGTGAGCGAGGGTATAGCGATACCATTCCCCCGGCTCGACGCTGGGCATGCGGGATCCTTCAGAGATCTCCATGCCGGCATCGCGCAGCACCTCGATTCCGTGATGCGCCAGAAAAGCAATCTCACGCTCGTTGGTGGCCTTGATATAGGGCGAGATCAGCACGATGCGCCGGACGCCAAGGGTGCGAAAGGCGCAAGTAATGGCTTCGGAGGTAGTCATCGATGGCTTGCCGGTCGCCTGCTCGATTCGCCGCTTCAGGTTTCCTTCCATTGCCGGGTCAAAGGTCGAGACAGCAGTACAGTGGAAGACCACCAAATCGACGGCATCCGCTAACAGAGACGCGCCCTCCTCAACCTTTTCGGTCATGGCCAGCAGTTCTTCGCGGGTGCTGCCGACAAGTTTAAGGCGCGTGGTATGGAGCGACACGCCCTCGGGCAACATGGCGGAGATTTCCGGCTCCGCCACCCGGTTCACCGAAGGCAACAACATTCCAATGCGCAGGCGCCAGCCATAACGAATCGCGTGGGGACCGCTGCCGCCCGACAAGCCGTGATTTGCCATTGAATTAAGCTCCAATCAGCATGCGCCGCTGGATCTCGGCGTAGCGCTGCCCATCCTCTTTCTTAAAGGTTGCCAGCGAGACCCCGATGGCTAACAGGAAAGCCAGCGGGCAGGCGATTATGCCAGGGTTGCGCAGCGCAATGATGGGCGCCGCCTTATGCAGAATGTCGACCTGGATCAAAGGCGATAAGAAGATAAGCAGCAGGCTTCCGCCAAGACCGCCGATCATTCCAGTGATCGCCCCTGCCGCCGTGAGCCGGCGCCAGAAGAGTGCGAGGATTAATACCGGCAAGTTCGCGCTGACCGCTACTGAGTTCGCCAGGCCAACCAGGAAAGCGAGATTCTGGCCCCTGAAAAGAATCCCGAGGACGATTCCGATAAGGCCCAGAAGAACCGTCGCGATCTTGGCTACAAGCATTTGCTCCCCGGGGCCGGCTTTTCCATGACGCACCAAACTCACCCAGATATCGTGCGACAGCGTAGCCGCGCCTGTAATCAATACTCCCGAGATGTTGGCGAGAATGGTGGCGACGGCAATTGCCGCCACGAAGCCCAGAAACGCTTCGCCCCCCAGATGGTTGGCAAGTAGCGGAAGCGCCATGTTGCCACCCCGCTCAACCCCGCGAATCACACCGGAGCCGACGAGAGACATCGCCCCGTAACCGACAATGACGATCAAAAGGTAGAAAACCGTGAGGACCGTTATCGCCACGAAGAGCGAGCGGCGGGCGGTACGCGCATCGGGGACGGTGTAGGCGCGCATCAGCACGTGCGGAAGTCCGGCTACTCCGAGGAGCGACAGTCCGAGCGAGATCGTCTCCAGCGGGCTGGTCATGAATTTCCCCGGCGCAAGCACGCCGATGCCGCTGCGTGCCGATGCCGCGCTGAAAACCGCTCCGAGATGGAAGCCCGAAGCGGCAAGCACAAGTACGGCGAGCACAAGCGCAACGATCATCATCAGCACGCATTTGATGATCTGCACCCAGGTGGTGGCAAGCATGCCTCCGAAAAGCACATAGATCAGCATGATGACGCCCATGATGACCACGGCAACATGGTAGGGAATGTGGAACAAAAGTCCTACCAGGCTGCCCGCTCCCACAAGTTGCATGATAATGAACATCATCACGAGCGAGAGAGCGGACAAGGCCGCCAGGACGCGCACCGTGGGCGACTGCAGCCGGTACATCAGGACATCGGCAAACGTGTACTTGCCCAGATTGCGCACGGCCTCGACAAGCAAAAGCATCATCAGAAGGAAGGCGGCCACCGCCGATCCGCAAAAGATAAGCCCATCGTAGCCGGCGAGGGCAATAAGGCCCGAGACGCCCAGAAAGCCGGCGGCGCCGATGAAATCACCGGCTACCGCCAATCCGTTCTGCAATGCACTCATGTGCCGGCCAGCGACATAGAAATCTTCGGTCGAGTGGGTTCGGCGCGCCGCCCAATAGGTCACGGCCAAGGTCACCAGGACGAATACAAGGAAAGTCACAATCGCCGTGTTACCGGTGTGGAGTTGGTTCGCGACTACCGCTTGCGGGTTCACGATTTCGTCTCCCGGCTGAGCTTGTCACAGGCCGCATCGTGATGCCGGTTAGCCCAGCTCAGGTAAATCCAAGCCAGAATCCATGGCACAACAATGGAGACGAACGCCACCACAATCGCCACGGTGATTCCATTCATGACTTGTATTGCCATGAAGCCTCTTGCGAAGGCGCTCAGTAGCAAGTAACCAAAGTAGACGACTAGTAGAATAACGGTCAGAAGCCAAGCCATTCGGGAGCGGCGTAATGCGACGACCTGGATCGCCTCCGCATCGATTTCTGCCGCGGTGAGCCCGCCGTTCTTGCCGGAATGCCCCAAATCCGTAGTCATGGTGCCCTCCTCCGTTCAGCGTGCCTTGTTACCTCTCGTGTCTCCTCAACTCTCGATCGGATAGCCTGCGGCAAGCCATCCCTTGATGGATGGATCGGCCAGAACCTTTACATTCTGTAATCCCAGCGCGATGAGCTGGGCCGCCGTATCCGAACTGTCCGTATCCTTGGGACCGCAATCGCAATATGTCACCAGCGGCTTGTCTCTGGGCAAAAACCGGGTATCCGCGAGGGTGAATTTCTGTTTCCACGGAAAGCTAATCGCTCCCTTAATGTGCCCTTGGTCATACGCCGGTCTTTGCTGAACATCGAGAATAACGACTTCCGCATTTTCATCCAGCGACTTCTTCAATTCTTCAATCGAGACACGACCGATATCGGTATGCGCCGTGTGTCGTGGCAACTGAACCATCTTCCGTCTCCTTTGACTTTTTCTAGCTTGGCGGCATGGGACCCAGGTCCGCTTCAGCCGCTTTGATCAGGTCTTTCCAGTTTGCAGGAAGCGTGATCTGTGCGCTTACCAGTTCCGTATGCTTGCCAACTTCCATCCAATAGGCGTGCGCGGATTGGGCGCCCCCGGCGACGATGATCCTGATTTGCTCAGCTCTCGGAGCCAAGTAACCGGGCGACGTCTCCGACGCTCCGCCGGTGACACGGGCGTGACTTGCGAGTCCCCACTGCTGGAATTTTTCCCAGGGCACTGTTGCATTTTCCCGCAGCCACTCCTTCATCTTGAGTTTGCTCCACCCGAGGTTGGCCCATTGATGAGCCCAGGTACGGGGGAGGATGAGAAATCCTGGAGCAAAGTCGAAAGTAGTATGGTCGGAGTTTTCGTTGATCCACACATTCGGATTGGGAGCGGCCATATTGCCGGCAATACGGTGCATGTAACCAATCGCCGCTTGATCGACGGCTTTATGATCGGAAATCATGATTGTGATGTTGACGGCACTGGAGACAGCGAGAGCGGTAACGACGTTGTCCCCTTTCTTGAACCCTCGCTCCACGCACAGCGGTTCCCAGCCTTCCGGCAGTCCAGTCTCGTCTTCGGCGAAGACGGCGTTGGTAACACGCATTCCGCCGTAGAGTTCCATGGCTCCAAGTCCAGGAATAGCGCCCCCCAGGTTCTGCAGGATCATGGCCAAGGCTCGGCCAATGCAGCCGCCCGCGGGATGGGCGGAATCAGGACCGATAAGGCTGTACCCGGAGTTGAGGCGGATGTCTTTCGCAACCGATCCGTTGACTACGGCCGCAATATAGTTGGAGTTGCTGCTGGGACTGATATTTTGCAATTGGAATCGTGGAATTGCGATTGCAGCTACGATAGCCATCAGCACGGGCATGTACTCGGGGCGTCCGCCAGCCAGAGCGAGATTGACGGCGATGCTATGTACCGTAGCCAATCCACCTCTAGGAGGAACCTTGGCGATGACCGTGCCCGGAGCCAGATCGGTGCCGGTCAAAATCCAATCGACCTGTCTGTCCGTGGGAGGAACCAGGGGTAATCCATCGCCCCATAGATTTTGCATAAACAGATGATTCAGATTGGCGAAGGCCGCTTCATAGTTCTGGCCTTCCACGCTGACCATCGGTGAGGGATAGAGTCCCTTTTGGTCGATCTTGGGCCGCCATGTTGTGAGGCCGGCTACAATCTTGTCGATATTGATCTGGAGTGGAGACAGATCGCTGCCCTCCAGTCCCAATTCGTTAGGAAACTCGTATTCCACCGGTGCTTCGCTGGAAAAACCGAAACCTGCATACGCATTACAGGTAACTGGGTAGAAACCTTCGCGAGTGATCACAGTGGTAGGAATGCCCGACAGTTCGATTTGAGCGGCAGCACGGCCGCATCCGGTTGCGCAGCCCCCTCAACCAGCGTTGCCGATAATGGCCGCCTGCGCTCCCGCCGATTTCACGGCGTCAGCGACCTTGGCGAGCTCTTCAAGAGATAATCGCTCGTCGAAAAATGGAGTTTCCGTGTAAGGAACAATCTTCATGGTTGGGTAACGCCGCATTAGAGCTTCGCGAATCACGGGAAACGTCCGCTCCGACTCCCACATTCGATTTGCCAACTCGCAGACGGTTATGCCGTTCAGATCGGCCAGCCTGGGAGCGAATAGCTCGCTCACCTCGACTCCGCCGGTTGGATCGTGAGCCTCTATGATTACCGGTTCCTCTTGCCTTGTCGCTTTTTGCATATGCACCACTCCATGCATGAATTTTCCAGTATTAACTCAAGCAAGCCCCAAGCTTTTGAAAATCTGATAATGCGTACAGTATTCTGATTGCCCCCACACCCGCGCTAACCGCACGGACAGGCATCACCTTTTACGCAATATCAACGATGGAGCATTTTGCTACTCCCGAGCGATGAATGCAAGACTTTTTGTCTATTCTTCCTAGTTGCGTTTGCAGGGTTTCTTATTTTGTGACACTGTTCTGAATGTAACTGCCTATAACCTCCGGGAAGCGGATGGCTGATGGTTATAAGCGATGTGCTCGGGCGCATTGCCTGCGTCTTGTTAGCGGCGCTATCATTTGGCGGTTGCGTGATGAAGAGCAAAGTGAGAGCGGTAGGCAGCTGTTCGTTGTAACCGGGGCTCCAGGTCCGCGCTCCGATCCTAAACTTTTCGTGGAGAAACGATGGCATACTCAAACGAATGCAGGTACACCAAAGAACATGAGTGGATCAAGATTGAAGGTGAAATCGGCAGCATAGGGATCACCGACTTTGCGCAGCATTACTTAGGGGACCTCTTGTCCGTGGAACTGCCTGAGAATGGGATCGAAGTCCTGGCTGGTCAACCCTTCGGGAGCGTGGAGTCCGCAAAGACAGTATCAGAAGTCTGCGCCCCGATGAGCGGGACCGTAATAGGCTCGAACGATGAACTGAAGAAGGAACCGGGGAAGATCAACCAGGATGCAAACCAGGTCTGGATGATCAAGGTGCGCTTGACCAACCCCGGAGAGTCGAGCGGATTGCTTTCGCTCGGCGAGTACGAAGAGTTTATGAAGCAAGAGGCGGAGGGCCATTAGAGCAGTTCCTCTGTGGGTGTGTCCTCCCGTCTCACCTTAGCCGCGCAAAAACAGCGCGCCGAAGGTGGGGCACCCGGCTGAATTGCCTTTGGGGCTGCATGAAATATTTGAGCAGTGCGGGGATTCCTCGCGACGGAATGACAACCTGGAAAGGTTGCAGGGGTGGTATGTCCTGCTCTCCCACCTTAGCCGCGCAAAAACAGCGCGTCGAAGGTGGGGCACCCGGCTTTCCTGTTCCCACATTCGCCAAAAGATGGCGGATGTGGGCCACCCGCCCGCCACCCGCCATCTGTGTGACGCACTACACTAGCTGGCACCTTCATGAATGATGCTGCACTACGTTTTCGGATCGGTGAGAGTGTTTGGCGGGAACAATTCCTCGATCGTAACCGGACGGACGGCCATATGTTGGTCCACTGAGTATCGGATCGCCGCCTCCAGCGTCGGGCGGCTGGCTTCGACCCCGTAGGCGAAGATATCCGGTCCCATAACCTCTTGCGCGGAAAGCGCCGAACTGACGACCCAGGGTAGACCGATCTTGAGAGCCGCCGTCTCAAATAGCTCCGCCTGGCTGATGCGTTTCGCCTCGGAAAAAGCCAGATACAGGTTTAGTGCCAGCCATGGATGCTTTTCGTAGAGTTCGCGGCGAATGCCCACCGCATGCATAATCGGAAAAACATGGGACTTACGGTAATAAGCCTTTTCCACAGATTCAAAGTCTTCAAAGAGGCGGCGCACCGGAGTTTTGCCATCGCGATAGCAGCGTGGGGTGCGCGGGCCGATGAAAGCGTCGAGTTCTCCGTTTTGCAGCAGATCGTTAATGGTCTGGTTTCCGGTGAGGTGTTGCAGCGGGAATCCTTTGGGCAGATTATTCGGCCATTTGTCCTTACGACCGGGGTTATCCATACTTCCCTGCACCCAATTAATGTCTTCCGCTTTGATGCCGTACTCGTCGGCAAGATATCCTCGCGACCAGATGGCAGCGGTAATCTGATATTCGGGCACTCCCACTCGTTTGCCCTTCAGGTCTTCAGGCTTTTCGATGCCGCGATCAGTCCGGATGTAGATTCCCGAGCAACGGAAAGTCCGGGAAACAAAAGCTGGAATGGCGACGTAAGGGCTAGCCCCGCCAATGCCAGTTCCGCGTGAGGTGGCAATGATGTAGCCGCTCAGGCCGATCTCTGAGACGTCAAAATCCTGGTAGTACCAAGCCCGGTGAAAGCACTCCTCCGGCGAAACCTTGATGAAATTAATTTCACAACCCTCAACCTGGACTCGCCCATCCATGATGGGACGAACCCGATCGTAATCCCAAGTTGCAATCGTTATTTCCACTTTCTTCATTACGTCGATTCCTCACATGTGAAAAGAGTCAGAGCTTCAGGCATTCTGCGCCAAAGCCTTTTGTTCAGCAGCCAGCTTCCTCGAAAAGCTGTACTTCTCCTGAATCGCGATAATGCCGATCGTACTGATCAAACTTGGACCGGCGAGGGCGAACAGAGTGGTGCGATAAGAGAAATGCGCCGTCATCAGCGCGCCAATCAGCAGGGGACCGAGTATGGCGCCCAGACGGCTCAGACCGTAGCAAACCCCCGTGGCCGTCGATCGCATCGATGGCGGATAGTAGGGAGGCATGAAACTGTTCATGGTGTTCTGGGCGCCGTTAAAGCCGGCTCCGGCCAGACAAACCAGGATCATCAAATAAGTGTAATTGCCGGTGAAACCGACAAGGCCGACGGAACAGAACGATAGCAGGTAATACCCCACCAGCGTAGGCTTGGTGCCAACCCGGTCGGCAATGACGCCGGCGACACAGCTTCCGACGATAGCCGCCGCCGACAATGCCAACAAGAACGTTAATCCGGTTGCCAGCGAAAAACCGTGATTCATGATCAGCTTCGGCAGCCAGAGCGTGAAGCCGAAGATCACATAGACATTCATGAACCAGATGATCCAGAAGAGCACGGTACTGAGCGCACGTCCCTCCATGAAGATCGCGGCAATCGGTGCTTTGCCGCTGCCCTTTTCGACTTCCAGAACGGAATCATCGGGCACAATCTCCTGCGGCCGTGCTTTTCGCAGATACACTCTTAGTTTTTCCAGACGGTTGCGACGCACCAGGCGGACGGGCGATTCCGGCAGAAACTTGCCGTAGATCGGCAATGCCAGCAGAGGAAGACCTCCCAAAAAGTACACGGAGCGCCAACCATAATGCGGAAAGAGCCAGATGCTCAAAAGAGCCGCCACCACGCCGCCAACGTTTATGCCCGCATAAATCGTGGCAATGATCGTGGCACGCTTCCTGCCGGGTACGTATTCGCTGGCCAACGCGGTTACATTCGGCAGAGAGCCGCCGACGCCCAGTCCGGTAACGAAGCGGCAGATCGCAAACGTTGTGGCAGTGTGCGTCAAGCCAGTCAAAAACATAGCCACACTGAAGAGCGCGGCGAACCACATCAGCGCGTTCTTGCGGCCCACTATATCGGCTAGAGAGCCCAGGACCAACGCTCCGATAGCCGCTCCCGCCAGCATGTAACTGCCGATCGCGCCGGCCATCGTTGGGCTAATATGAAATTCCTTCATCACCAGCGGAATAGATCCCGCATAGATGAACAGGTCATAGCCGTCGAACATGATAATGCCGAGCGATAGAACGAATACCATCCAGTGAAAGCCATTGAGTTCGGCCCCGTTGAACCACTGGTTGACGTTGATGGTCGAATTACTTTTGACTGCTCCGCTTGTTGCCGACATTAAGGCGTCCTCCCTGCGAACAGTGTGCCCGGATCGGAAAGAACCGATTCCGGCCTTGGCGCTTCGATCAAAAAAACACGACAGTCCCAGAACTGTGCTCCGAGGTCTTGTTTTGACCTGCGTAACCGCAATCAAGTGAATATTCGAGTCGAGGCATTGTATGTTGGCTTTCTGGTCGAGTCAAACAAATCTTCTGCCGACGCTGTGCGAAAAACACCGGAGAAAGTAATATTTTTTTTTGAACCATCCCGATGTTTTTAGGTGTAAGGTCGCGATGTGGCTCTGGCTGGGAATCGGCCTTCCTTCCGTTTCGTAAGGCCGAGGACGATCCAATGGCGAGCTTCCGCAGTCGAGACTCTATAAGGGAGAAATTTCTTTGAGCCGGATTTTCATCGCTCACGACCCGGTAACTGAGAAGCAGCTTGCCGAAGTTGCCGGAAAACTGGCCATCGCCGGTCATGAGGTTATGCGTGGTCCGAAAGTGATTGCGGGGGTAAAGCAGGTCTTTCCGCCCGAGGTCTACGGCGAATATTTTGCCACTACCGACGTGATCGTAGTGACCTCGCGCAATGTGTGCTCCCGTGAGGTAATGCTGGCCTCGCCTAGACTACGGGCCGTTATCACCCCGACGATTGGCGTCGACGCAATTGACCTCGATGCAGCAAGCGAACTTGGCATCATCGTCGGCCATGGCGCCCTGCCGGAGCTATTTCTTTCCGTGGCCGAAGTCACAGTACTCGTGTTCGCCGCTCTGTTCTATCGCTTGCAGGAAACCGAACGATTGCTGCGTGGCGATATTCCGCGGCCATGGGCCTCCCGCGCCCGCATGATGCGGGGCAAAACCATCGGACTGATCGGCTTTGGCCGCATCGGCCGTGCTGTCGCCGAGCGCCTGCAAAATTGGGAAGTAAGGCTGCAAACATATGATCCCTACATCGATACCGCTAGCCTGCCATCCATGGTCGCATCGGTTGATCTGGCCACGCTCCTCCGGACAAGCGATCTTGTGAGTCTGCACATTACCTTGAGCAAAGAAACGTACCACCTGATCGGCGAGGCCGAAATTGGTGCGATGAAAGCGGGCGCGTTCCTGGTTAATACTGCGCGCGGTGGTCTTGTGGATGAACTGGCGGTGTATCGCGCTTGCAAGAATGGACATCTCGGAGGCGTGGCACTCGACGTTTTTGAAACCGAGCCTTTGGCGGCAGACAGCCCATTGCGTAAACTCGAGGACAACGTCATTCTGACGCCGCATTTCTTGAGTCATGCTTGCGAAACCAACGAGGCCATACCGGGCGCGCTGCTGGATAACATCGAGCGAGTATTGGCAGGAGATCCACCGCTTTACACTAAGAATTCTGGTGATATTCCTAAGTGGAGAGAGCGCCTGGCGCGCTTGGCCAAGCAGGCCAATAAGTAGCGGCAGCAACAGTCAGTGTGATTCTGTCGCGCAATGTGTCGAGGAATCTGTATGCCTGGCGCAGGGCAGATAACCTGCGGTTCGCTCGATTCCGAGAAACCTGAGGACCAATAACGGAGGAATAGACTTATGCTCGAGTTATGCCAACCCCCTGACCCCAAGCCGAGGGCGCCGAAACTGAAATGTCCGCCGGGGACGACCGATAGTCATATCCATATCTACGGTCCGCAGAATCGGTTTCCCGAAGGACCTACGGCAAAGTTCGCCGCGCCTGACGCCTTGCCGCCGGCGTACCGGCATCTGGCGGAAGTTCTGGGCATCGAACGGGTAGTCGCGGTGCAACCGAGTACGTACGGTTTTGACAATAGCCGGCAACTCACGGCACTTGCCGAGATCGGTCTCCCCGGAAGGGCAGTGGTCGCCGTGCCGTTCGATGTTTCGGCGCGGGAACTGGAACGCCTCCACGAAGCGGGAGCGCGCGGCGTGCGGTATGCGGTCGGGCACGCTAACTCGCCGTCGTTTGAGGAGATCGCCCGCTTTGCCGAGCGTTTGACGCCGCTGCAATGGCATGTGGAATTTCATCTGGTGAAGCCGCTTGTGCTGGCCAAGGCGAAGGCGGTGTTATCGAGTTTTCCTGTCGATATAGTTGTCGCCCATATTGCCAGCATAGATCCAGCGGCGGGAACCGGACAGCCTGATTTTCAAACCTTGTGCGAGCTGTTGCGCGCTGGACACTGCTGGGTAAAGGTCTCGGCTGGCTACAGAATCTCTGCCGAAGCGCCGTATCGGGATGTCGTCCCCTTCGTCCGCACCCTGGTCGACCTTAGGTTGGACCACTTGCTATGGGGCACCGACTGGCCGCATGTCAATTTCAAAGGAATTATGCCCAATACCACCGAATCGCTCGACTGCCTGCTTGAATGGGTTCCTGAGGAGGAGGCGCGCCGGCAAATCCTGGTAGATAATCCCAAAATTCTCTACGGATTCTGAGGAGCAGCGCGGGAGAAGCAGCGCAGGCGGTAGCGGCAAAGCTAACGAGATCGACTTATGCGAACAAGCGAATCCGAATTGACGGAAGTTATGTTGAAAGGAAATCTATATGAGTATGACTGCGACGGAACGGACGCATTCCACGATTAACGCAACAGCGGCGGAAAGAATTTTGTGGCCGATACCACAGCGGGAGTTGGATAGGCGCTGGTCGGCGGTAAGAGCGGCGATGAAGGCTGAGGGATTCGACAGCCTCATCATGCAAAACGATAACCAGTATCTAGGCGGCTATGTACGCTATTTTCTTGATCTTCCCGCCGTGCAAGCCTATCCGCTGACCGTGATCTTCCCTGCCAACGACGAAATGACCACGATCTCGCAGGGCGGGAAAGTATTGCCGTTCAACCCACCGACGTGGGCGGTAAGGGGCGTCAAGACTCGTATCGGAGTTCCTTACTGGCGTTCGGTGTGCATTACCAGCACGGCGGACGCCGAGGCGGCGGTCGAAGTTATTAAGGCGCGCAACGACAAGAAGGTGGGCGTTGTGGGCCTAGGCGCCATGCATGCCGCGTTCTATATGCACCTGAAAGAAAACCTGCCAGGAGTCGAACTGATCGAAGCCAGTGACATGGTCGACCAGATCAAAGCCGTCAAGAGCGAAGACGAACTGGTTTATGCGTGGAAGGCGGTGGCCAGCCAGGATAAAGTCTTCGGGGCCGTGCCGTCGCTCATCCGGCCGGGCAGAAAAGAATCGGAAGTCAGGGATGACATTGTTCACCTGTTGAGCGCGCTCGGCAGTGAGGAGCAGTTGGTCATGATGAGTTCTGCTCCTCCGGGAACTCGCGCGGGGCATCTGTACGAGTTTTACCAAAACCGGAGAATTCAGGCGGGAGATCAGGTCATGATCATGATTGAGCCGAACGGTCCGGGCGGATACTACGGAGAGAACGGCAGGACCTGGGTGTTGGGCGAGCCTCCCAAGGAACTGCTGCGGGCATGGGATGTGGCCGTCGAGGCCCAGAAATTGACGGCAAAGCTTTCCCGGCCCGGCGCCAGTCCGGCTGCCATCTTCGCGGCAAACAACGAATTCCTGGAGAGCAAGGGCTTTCCCATTGAGACCCGGCTTTATGCTCACGGGCAAGGCTACGATCTGGTGGAGCGTCCGGTGTACCGTCCGAACGAGCACATGCTGCTAAAGGCCAATATGATGGTCGCCATCCATCCCACCGCCTTCACGGATACAGCATATGGATATTGCTGCGACAATTATTTGATCGGCGAGAATGCAACCGAGCGGATGCATAAGACGCCGCTGGAAATAATGGTGATTGACTGTTAGTCCGGGGTACTAGCGGCGGCTAAAGTAAGCGCCGCTAAGAGAACGTAACTGCGGCAGACGCAGGATACTGAAGGATCCAAAGGACGGTTGTTATGAGCTTGGCGCAAAGCGTGGACAACATCCCTCACCAACGCTGGTTGAGGATTATTCCGCCGGCGATCATGGTCTATATCTTCTCTTACATGGACCGAGCCAATATTGGTTATGTGATGGCTGCCGGCAAAATGAGTAAAGAGATCCACATGACGGCGCAGAGCGCCGGTATGGCCGCGGGCATACTTTTTATCGGTTATTTGTTTCTGCAAATTCCCGGCGGACATATTGCGGCGAAGGGCAGAGCGAAGCTGTTCATTGCCGTTGCGGTATTTGTCTGGGGCGCGGCCGCAACCCTCTCGGGTTTCGTGAGAACTCCGGGCGAATTAATGATTCTGCGTTTCGTGCTCGGAGTGGCCGAGGGTGGCACGTTTCCCGCTATGCTGGTGCTGCTGGCGAATTGGTTTCCTCCCGAGGAAAGGGCTCGAGCCAATGCTTTTTTCATGTGTAGTAACTCGCTGGCCTACATCATCACCGGGCCGGTCTCCGCATGGCTTATAAACAATTGGGGATGGAGGTACGTATTTATAGTCGAGGGTCTGGTCACCATGGGTCTGGCCTTTATTTTTTATCCGTTGGTCCAGGACCGGCCAGAGCAGGCCAAATGGCTTTCGGCCGCGGAGCGCGATTATCTGGTTGGACGAGCGAAGCAAGAGGAAGAAAGTCTGAAATTGATGAAGAACGCGCCGGTTTCGTATAAGGCGATTCTATCCAGCTGGAATCTATGGAAGCTGGGGATCATTTATTTCTGTTTCCAGGTGGGAGTGACCGGTTACGTCATTTGGCTGCCGACGATTATCAAGACATTGACCAAAACCGGCATGACCGCTACGGGATTTCTCTCCGGAATTCCCTATATTGCCGCCATGGCCGGGGTTTATATATTTGCGAGAGCCTCGGACCGCAGCGGCAATCGAAGGTTGTGGGTGGCGCTGGCGGGACTGGGGTTTTCGATCGTCTTCTTCCTCTCCACACAGACCCCGGGAATGATATGGGTGTCGTACTCTTTCCTGGTATGCTGCGGATTCTTTACTCAGGCGCATAATGGTGTTTTTTGGACCATTCCGCCGCAATTATTTTCGAAAGAAATTGCGGGCGGCGCACGCGGTATCATTAACGGCATCGGTAATCTCGGAGGCTTCCTGGGGCCATTTATGGTTGGGTGGTTTATAACCACCTTTCATAGCCAGAAGCTGGGTCTTTATGGCTTGGCGAGCTTTTTGCTGATCGCGTGCTTCCTTTCCTTGACCTTGCCCGCATCGGTATCGAAGCGGAGAAGTACTCAGGTGGAGGTCGCTCGCGAGGCCGTTCTAAAATCGTAATCATCTAAGGATGTCCGATTCAGCTCCTCTGTGTTACAGGCTTCTTATGCCTTAGTTTTAGCGACTGCGTGCATGGCTGCAATCCGGCCCTGGACAGTGCATCGCGCCAAGCCATGCTGGCTGAAACCACCGGCTGACTCGCCTCCACAGTAAAGACCCGGTATCACCTTTCCTTCCAGGTCCATCACCTGGCACTGCCCGTTGATTCTCAGACCGGCCCGCGAATCGTGAACCACGGGCGTAGCCCACGCCGCGTAGAAGGGGGCAGTTTGTATTCTGTACTTAGGGGCGGGTTTGCCAAAGTCAGCGTCCTTGCCTGCGTCCACAAAAGAGTTGTACCTGGCCACGGCATCTTGCAGGGCGGCGGCGGGAAGACCCTTGGGTTGATATTTCATAACCACCTTGCCCGCCAATTCCGCGATGGTATTGGCCGTGAAGAAGTACCCGCCATCGAAGTCTACGTTGGGGGGCTTAGTATCCCATGACTCCCGCTTTACGGCGTCGGCGTCGAAGATTGCCCAGATGGGTCCGCCTCCGTTGACGGGAAGTCCAGTGCCAGCCAACGCGGCATTGATGAAATTCACCGAGTTGGGATCGTACTTGACGTTGTTGGGGTTCCGGTAACTACCTTGGGTATATGGACTGACGGCATGGGAATTGTTAGCCGTGAACTGGCCTGCCGTCTCATTATAGAAGCGCTGACCTGCCTGGTTCACGAGGATAAGGTTCTGCCAGTCGCCCACTCCAAGCCCGGAGGCGCGGGCGGATTGGAAGACCGGGCTGCCGGGCATCCAGCGCAAATGATTGTAGCCATACTGGCAGCCGATCTGGCCTGGCTTGGTGATATTGCTGCCGAATTCACCGGTCTGGTTAAAGGCTCCCCAGAGCGATGCTCCCACAGCCATGGCGGCGAGCTCTCCGCTGGCGTCTTGAAAAGACCAGGGTTCGCCGGCCACGCCGCAGTACTCTTCGGTCAGCCGGGGGTCGAAAATTCTGCGGAAGTTTACATTGCCGGAGAAGCCGCCGGTGCCAAGGATGACTGCTTTCCTGGCGCGAATGTTCAGCTTGACGCCTTTTGTTTCAACCTTGACGCCAATCACTCTTCCCGAGTTGGGGGTTTCGCGGATAAGACCGGTCATCCTGTGCTCGAGAAGAATCTGCACGCCTGACTTCCGCGCTGTCACCTCCAACGGACGCATAAGGCCAACCCCGTGGGAGGCAATCGCCTGGGCGGCGCGAGGAAATGGGTTGCCCGTTTCGGGCCTGTTCCAGGCCATGGGCGCGCTATGCATTTCTCTAAAAACTGAGTTCCCTACCGACGTTCCGCCAAAATTATCAGGATCTTTGTCAACGAAGATGACTCCATGAGCGACGAGCCATTCAAAGGTCGGAGCCGAGTTGTCGGCAAAGGCGCGAATAATCTCCCTATCGTTGTACCGGTAATCCGGGAAGCCATTGGGTTCCACCACGGACCAGTCGGTCAGGTCGGAGAAGAGAAGGTCGGGAGTGTCCGCGATGTTGTACTTCTTCTGGATGCTGGTTCCACCGCCCAGAGGAACGTTTCCACCGCTGACGATGGCGTGTCCGCCAATGTCCTTGGCCGCTTCCAGCAGGATGACGGAGGCTCCGTCGTCACGCGCCTGGATGGCTGCGGGCAGCCCAGTGGCGCCTGCTCCAACCACGACGATGTCCGCTTCCTTATCCCATTGAACGTGGCTGATGGAGGCTGCACTAGCCTGGGGAACGATAGTGCCTGCAGCGACACCCGCACCGGCTATGACTGCATTTCTTAAGAAATCGCGACGTGTTTTCATTGCGTATTTTCCTTTGTCCTGCGTTGAAATAGCTCAAGACTAGAATGGAATTGCTTTGGGTCGGAGGCCACCGGACTGCGCTCGAATCGGTTCGCCTGAGTCCCGAAAAAAGACTAGGCGCAACTGCGGCACTTGTAAACTACTTGCTCGCATAAAGAGATCGTTTCCGGTCGGGCGCATCCGGCAGAGCAACCTTACTCACCATGGCGCGAGCCTGATCTACAGAGCAAATGAAATCGGGATGCAGAGCACGATCTTGCCGTCGTTGGCACGGGCGAGAGAGGCGTACACTGGTGTCGTTCCTGAGGCCAAAAAGGAAATTCTGGCGAAGTTGAGATCTGAACAGGATTTGAAGGAAGAAGGAGGTTTTTGATCGTGAGTGCACCTAGCTTGCTTTTCAAGGAACGAATTCGCGCCGCCATCCCGACGCGAGAGTTAGAACGCCGCTGGTCAACCGTACGAAAGGCTATGCAAGCCGCTGGGATCGGTGCCTTAGTGCTGCAGAACGACAACCAGTACCTCGGCGGTTATGTCCGCTATTTCATCGATATCCCGACTGAGTCAGCGTATCCGATGAGCGTCGTCTTCCCGGTCGATGACGAGATGACGGTCATCTCCAGCGGTGGACCGCCCCTGCCTCCTTCTCCGCCGATGTGGGCCGTCCGCGGGGTCAAGAGCTGCATCGGCAAACCCTACTTCCGGACCCTGCATTACACCAATACGCTGGATGCCGACGAGGTGCTCAAAGCCCTCAAGGCGCGCAACGACCGCAAGATTGGGGTGGTCGGGCTGGGGGCCATGCATGCCGCATTCTACAACCACTTGAGGGACAACCTGCCAGGCGTTGAAATCGTTGAAGCCACCGACCTGGTCGACCGCATCAAGGCGATCAAGAGCGAAGATGAGCTAGTCTACGTCCGTAGGGCCATTGAAACCCAGGATATGGTCTTCGCCGCCGTGCCCACCATCATCCGCCCCGGCAAGTACGAATACGAGGTTCGTAGCGAGATCGCCCATATGCTCACCGACCTGGGCAGCGAAGAGCAGCTCATCATGATGAGTTCCGCCCCTCCGGGACAAAAAGCGGGCAACATTCATTCCTTCTACCAGAACCGCCAGATCCAGTTGGGCGACCAGATCTGCATCATGATCGAACCGAATGGCCCGGGCGGCTTCTATGGCGAAGTCGCCCGGACCTGGGTCTTGGGCGAGCCGCCGAAAGAACTACTGCACTTGTGGGAGGTGGCACTGGAAGCACAGAAGCGCGCCGCCGTCATGTCCAAACCCGGAGTCAAGCCCGGCGACATCTTCCAGGCTCACAACGAGTTCATCGTCGGCAAAGGCTACCAGGCCGAGGGACGGCTTTTTGCTCACGGCCAGGGCTATGATCTGGTGGAACGTCCGGCGTATCGCATGGAAGAGGATATGCTCTTGCAGACGAACATGGTGGTCGCCATCCATCCTTTTGCCGCTACTGATACCGCCTTCGGTTTCTGCTGCGACGACTTCCTCATCACTCCAAGCGGGGCCAATCGCTTGCACAAAACCCCTCAGGAAGTGCTCGTGATTCCCTGCTGATTTTGACTTCTCCCGGGGCGGCCCATGCACGGCTCGCTCCGGGACTTCCGGCTGCCCCTGATCGTTCCGCCGGGATTGGGCACTCTGAAGGTTGGCCCAACATACTCATAACTTCAGCTCAATTACTTATCAGAGCAGTTCCTGTATTGGTGTGTCCTGTCCGTCCCACCTTAGCCGCGCAAAAGCAGCGCGCCGAAGGTGGGGCACCCGGCTGGCGCGCTTGCTCGTACACACTCGTACACACTCTCTGGGCCTTCGGCGCTGTCACCCTATCGGTTTTCACCGCGGAAATCGCGAGCACCGCTTACCTCAACTCCAGCAATTGAGCTTATGACTACTCTGGAACCGCTCGAATCGCGGTGGCCGTGGGGGAACTTGCCGTGGTCCGACGCCCAATGCGCGCCAGGCGAGGAACAAAAATCAGAGCCACCGCGAACAAGAAGAGCGCGATGGCCGTGAATCCCGGATTGTCATGCTGCAAGTCTTCAAAGAGCAACTTCGCGGCAACCAAAACCAGTATCCCATAGGCAATCCATACGAGTTCACGCCGCTCCCAACGGGAGCTACTGAAAGCAAGCGCGAGCGCGACCACGCAAATGATCAGGGTGCGGATGACCGCAACGTGGGATGCACCGGCGGTCGTGCCGAGTGCCACCAGCCACACCAGGACAGAAACCAGAAAGGTGATCACCGCGGCCATCGACAGCAGTGCCGAAAGCAGTTGCAGGAGCCGCTGGCTCCATATCTCGGCGCGGAAGCGGCATCCGACGGCGTAGCACGCAACCGTCGAGGCCGCAACGATCCAGACATTCCATCCGGGCGAGGCCGGGAAGGCGCCCACCAGCGCACGGCCCGCATAATCCAGCAGACCGGATGCGTACGCCGCCGCGGCCACATACGCCAAACCGTGGAATTCCAGCGTTAATCGAGACGCTCTGACGCCAAGAAGTGTGGCCACGACTGCAGCTACGCTCAAAAAGAAAGCCAGCCACAGCGGAGGCAGACAGAGAAAGCTGCCGACGATGAAAAGCGCCGCGCTCCAACTGCCGTACACATGGAAGTTACGCTGTTCGTGGAAGTGATCGAAATACCTATAGGCGGCCGTGTAACACGCTGCCGAGAACAGGAAACAGAATGCCCCTAATACCACCGCTCCTGCGCTCAGGCTAAAACACTGCACGCTGAACGCAGCAAGAAGGAACGCTACGACAGTCTGCCCGACCTCGAACACGCTGATTTTCTGACGACGCCGCATCGTCCGGAAAACGACGCTTCCTCCATAAATCAGCAACAAGATGCAACCGAGCACCAGCAATAGAGGCGTCGCCACATTCTTATAGCCCGGGGGGACGCCTTTGGGACGGGAGTAAACGTAGAGCAGGAGACAAGTTGCAAGATCAGCCGCCACAGCTACCAACGGTCTGAGTCTCAGCCAGTAGTTTCGGGCGGCCGCCACTTCGCTGGCCAGCGACATGAGGAGGAGCGCAACGAGGAACGGCACAAGATCGTGTGTCGAAAACAATAACGCAAGGGTGGTGAGAAGCGCGGCCACATTCGTCACCCAGACGACAGGCGTCAGACTGTGCTTCCAGGCCAGGGCGTAGGCGCAGACTACATACATGGCGAGGACGCCCGCGGTCGCCGAACTGGGCAACACCTCAAATCGCACCGTCAACTCCCAAAGCATTGGAGCGAGTATCAATCCCGCGGTGCAGGCATAGACAGAACTCGCAAAACGCGCCGACGCCTGACCTCGTGCTGCCCATACCAGCCACATCGCCGCATAGGCAAGCGCCAGAATAACCACTGCCAGCTTTGGAACTGAACCCGACTCGGCGACGGCCCGCAGCAGATACGCACCGCCCATTCCGAGCATGGCTTTGCCAAGCACCGCGAATACTCCGCCTTCTGGTGCAAACGAAAACGTGTCGCCGCTTGGCTGGAGTGCGGCCAGAGTGGCGGGTTCGGCGAGAACAGACGCAGCTTTTTCGGATGGCTGTTCGAGAGCGGAGACTCGGCTCTCCAGCCTATCGAGGCGTGCCGTGAGCCCTGCTAAAGCGTCGAGATCGTGCATAATCTCCATTCGTTTGAAGCTGGCAACGAACACCGATCCAACGTCACGAACTGAACCTGGTGGGCGGGTGCAGCGACGGCGAGCGAGCCAAACTTTTCTCCGGCCAGCAAGGCAGAAGCTTCATCGGCATCCTTAAAAAAAACGAATGCAGAATGGTCAACCCGATGGCACGAGCAGTCCTTCGCGCGTGATCAGTCCCATCTTGAAGGTCATAAACTGTCTGTGTCGCCCCGAAACTCTTCCCCACAAGAAGTGCGCGCACTCCCACATACGCGCCAATCAACCACCGACGAAGCTGAGGCCAATCAAGCCGCCCGGCGTCATCGAAGGCATTCCATAAATGTGCTAACGTAAATATCGCAGTTTGCCGCAAGATGCTGTGCGCTGAGTCACTCGATGACGACGCTCAGATCACAGGCGTGAGTGACATTGCGAGAAGGCCTGGCTCTCCCAGCTTGCGGCGAGATTGCCGCCGGGAATCGAGTTCCGAAAATAGCGGTAGATGATGAAGGCGCCCTCGTCCGGGTGACCTGCTCTGGCAAACTCGTCCGCTTCATGTCAGCGCAACTAGAGCAGTTCCTGTATTGGTGTGTCCTGCCCGTCCCATCTTAGCCGCGCAAAAACAGCGCGCCGAAGGTGGGGCACCCGCGCTTGTCGCTCAGAACGACACTCTGAGAAATACATGCCACTTAATCGCACCCAATACAAAGAGGGTACATCAACCCTGGAACCGGCCTAATGGACTCGCAGTAATGCAAGTAAAACAACTTATTCAGGTTTTTCAGATAACGACTTCGCTCTCCGCTACTACCTGCCGCCGACTTTCTTGATCTTCATGGCCACAAGGAAACATCCTTGGATCAGGAATGCTATGGCCAGCGCTTCGATCGCCCACGAGAACTTGCCGGTGGCTTCTTTGATCAATCCGACAAACCAGGGACCGAGCAAGCCGCCGATGCCAGTGGTGGAGCTGATCACTGCAATACCGCCCGCAGCGGTCTTTCCACCCAGATATTCGGCCGGCAGCGTCCAAAAGATTGGCAACAATGCCCAGACGCAGAAAGTACCGACGCAGATCATGCAATACGCCATGATCGGCGACGTGACCCATGCGCTTACACTGAGTGCCAGGAACGGGACCACGCTGCAGAAGATCAAAACGCCCCCCCGATGGCCGGTACGACGGGAAACCCAGACCATAAAGTGCAGGCCTATGAAAGCACAGAGGAACGGGACGCTGTACAGAAAACCAATTGTCTGGTTGGACCAAACCTTGCTGGCTGACTTCAGAATGGTGGGCAACCAGAACAGAAGCCCCAGGTTGCCAAGGTTCCAAAATAAGTAGACTCCGGACATTAACCAGACGCGCTTATCCTTTAGGAAGGAGACTATCGAGTGGTGTTCCACAGGCGGTTCTGCGAGGCGTTCCGCTTCCAGCCTGCCCTGCAGCCAAGCTTTCTCTTCTGACGTCAGCCATTTCGCCTTCTCGGGATAGTCCGTCAAATAAAACACGGTGAAGATACCCAGAATGACGCACGGCAAGCCTTCGAGAACAAACAGCCATCTCCAACCAGCATACCCAAATAACCCGTTGGACAGAGTCATCAGCCACGTGGAGAGCGGGCCTACCAAGATATAAGCTGCAACACCAAATGACATGAAGAGTGCGTACGACTTGGCACGATAGGCAGCCGGATACCACAAGGTCATGTAGTAGACGACGCCGGGGAAAAAGCCTGCTTCGGCGGCTCCCAGCAGGAAGCGCAAAACGTAGAAGCTATGGGCACCCTGTATCAAGCCGATGGCCGCCGCAATGATGCCCCAGGTGATCATGATCCGGCCAATCCACAAGCTTGCCCCTACCTTGTGGAGAGCAAGGTTGCTGGGAACTTCAAAAATCGCGTAGGCCAGGAAGAATAACCCCGCTCCCAGCCCGAAGGCCGCCGCGCTGAGTTTCAAGTCCGGGGTCATTTGCAGTGCGGCAATGCCCACGTTAGAGCGATCTACAACGGCGATAATGTAGATGAAACCCAAATAGGACGTAAGCCTGATTGCTATTTTGCGCAGTGCGCTGGCTTCAGCCGATACAGCCATGTTTTCTCTCTCCTTTATTCTCTTTGCGTGCTCCCGCTGAAAACCACGCTGGCAGCGGCGGGGCCTGCTTTGACTTTCGGATCAAATTAGCCGTGGTTGGAATGTTGACCGCCTCATATTCCGCAGCATGAGCGCCAAGACGGCTATGGCTTGCTCAAAGTTATCCTTTGTCATCTTTGTTCAGAAAAAAATACACCGGGAATCCAACAGCCGGACAGTCGCGACGCAAAGTGCCAGCTCACCGAGAACCATCGCCGTTATGTTTGTTATTCGGAATCTGGAGGGTGCCTTCGACATCCTCCAGGTCCAGCCACCACTTACGCCTGGGATCGGGTTTGCCGTAGCCCATCAGATCGTCGCCCCAGATGCCAAAATTTCGGGCAAAGGGCACGTTGCGCATTGTCCAACTCACGGCACGGTGAAACGGCGTGTAAGGCTTATTCCATGGACAGACCTTTATGCAGGTGCCACAGGACGATCCTTTCTGATTTCCGACGCGCATTGAGGTGCATTTCTTCACGTCTGTCGGCCACTTTTCGTAGCCATTATGCATAACCTTGGGCCCTTCGCTGAGGGCGTTGCCGGGACACTCCCGGGCGCACTTCTTGCATTTATCACAGAAGTCTTGAAGGCCGAAATCGATAGGTTTGTCGATGGCGAGGGGAAAATCGGTAGTTACCACGGCCGCTTTGAATCGAGGACCCAGGAAGGGATTAATCACGATGTCACCGATACGGGACATTTCGCCCAGGCCGGCCCACAGCAGGATCGGCGGCACGGCCACTTGGTAATTGCGGGCGTGGTGCGCCCGGGCGGAGTAGCCGAGGCGCCGGATGTAGTCCGCCAGCGTGCAGGCAATGAAAGCCGAATTGGAGTACGAAAGAAAACTCATCGAGTTGCTGATCCAGTCACTGCCGTTGAATGCCGCTGCCGTTCGCCAGTCCTGGTCAATGAGAATCGCGATTGCGTACTTGTGCGGCAGGTTGATGGGCTTTCCGCTCAATGCTTCGTGGGAGTAAACCGCGTAGGGCGGTAACTCACATATACCAACCATGTCGGATCGCAGAAAATAAGCTGTCTCCTTGATGTGGCGGGCCATGGCCTGCGGGTCGTCTGTGCCGGGTGCCCGGCTGGGCGCGATGCCATGCATGGCTGGTAACGCACCGGATCTTGCTGAAGGATCGGCATTCACGCTCTCCTGCCCCTCAACCTGGTGCGCCAGAAAGCCACTCATGGTGACCAGTGCTCCTCCCAAGGGATGCTTTGGTCCAAAGCGGGGAAACTCGCGGGCGATGAACGGACCGAAGTCTCCACGCCCGGCGCGATTGAAACCATTCTCGCGGGGATCAAAGCGCTGTACTTGCTCGTCGTGGATCACGCTCGTAGGCCGGTCCACTCTCTTCAGGATGTGAACCGGGTACGGATCGGGCCGGTCGCTCCGACAGTGATCGCGCCAATCCGAAGAAAAAATGCGTGTCATAGGACTCCCAACCTCTCAAACCTCGCGATCGCCTAAGGCCGGGATTCAGGCTGCAAAGCTGCTCAGACGCCCTCTCGGCGGTTAAATATTGCCTAGGTAAAATCTCATGAAAGGTCTTGAATAGCAACAGCGAAAAATGCGCGATCGCAGCCGGCGTCCGAGGAACAAGAGTTCAGCGGGGAGCGGTGAATCACAACCAGAGGGCGACTCGACGCTTGAAAGCGAAGCTTGCCGCTAGCGGCAAGAAGTCTCATAGGTTCTGAAGAGGAACATAAATAACCACGGAGTCGCCAGTCCTCGAAGGTGCTCCGCTGCGAAAGATGGTAACCACCGGCGACTGGGTGTCTGCCTTGAGTATTGGTCCCGGTCGCAATTATGCACTCATGGGACGGTCCTCGTCGTTTGTGATTGACACGGTCAACGTCTGGAACTACTCTGCTTTTTCAGCTACTTATCATGTGAAGGAACTTTGCTGCGAACGCACTGACGCACGGGAACAGTGGTGGGATCTTCCTATGTGCAACTGCGCGGCCTATCCTGCAGCGCTGACCGAAGGGACATGCGCGATGGCTAAACATCAACTATTTCAAAGCAAGTGGTGGGTAGTGTTCGCTTCGGCGGTTGCTCTGATCGTTGGTTCTGGAGCAATCATGGTATTTGCGACCGGCGTATTCCTTAAGCCGGTAGCGAAAGAGCTCGGTTTCGGACGTGGAGTTGTTTCCTCGGCAATCAGCTTGGCAAATGTTGTGATGGGATTGATGACCCCGTTGCTGGGTTGGCTAATGGACCGCTACGGGGTGCGTCGAGTCTTGCTGCCCTTTATCGCTCTATTTGCTATAGCAACCGCTTCGTTATCATTACTTACAACTTCGACTCTACTGTTGATGGTTTTATTTGCGCTTCAGGGCGTGGTGAGCTGCGCGCAAACGCCAACGGGTTACTCCACAATGATCACGGCTCGATTCGACAACCAACGTGGGCTTGCATTGGGCATAGCCCTGGCTGGAGTGGGATTGGGAACAATGCTGATTCCGCAGTACGCGCGGGTTCTTCTGCAGCACTTTGGCTGGCGGACCGGGTATGTTGGATTGGGATGCGCCATTATCGTGCTGGCCTTCATCCCGGTTGCGGTGTTCTTCGGCGAACCGGAGGAGATGAGACGTACACGCGAACTAGGGCGCGTAAAAGGCAGTGCTGGGCGCGCCGCCATCCCTGGCATGGAATTTTCTGAAGCAGTGAAAACCCCGGCATACTGGGCCATAACCATCGCAACATTTTTGGGACTTACGGTAATTAACGGTTCTCTGATGCATTTGGTGCCGCTGCTGACTGACCGCGGCGTATCAATGGTAGCGGCAACGGGTGCGCTCTCCGCCGCCGGATTGGCGCTTATTGGGGGGCGGCTGCTTTCGGGGTATCTGCTGGACAAGATTTTTGCTTCCTATATCGCCATCTTATTTCTCATAACGCCTATGGTCGGCATCGCTATTCTCGGCTATGGCGTGGGACGAGTTGGCCCGGTAGTCGGGACCATACTGCTGGGCATTTCCGTTGGTGCGGAGTTTGATCTTATGGCGTTTATCATCAGCCGGTACTTCGGGGTCCGCTCATTCGGCGCACTTTACGGGTTGCTCATGATGTTTGTGAATTTCGCAAACGCCGCGGGATCGTCCTTGATGGGATGGTGCTTCCAGATCAAGCATTCCTACAAACCGATGTTTGTGGTGTTTGAATTCTTGCTTGTTGTTGCAATTGTTCTCATGGCTTACCTAGGGCCCTATCGCTATCCAGCCGTAAAGAGAAAGTCACTTACGCAGCCCGACGCGCTGGCGATTACCCGGTAGGAGACTAGCAGGGTTTTCCGCTATTGCTAACGGGCACCACCCCGCCTCAGGCGGAAGTTACGAAAAAAGTTACGAAACTGTTGAAGGAGATTTTAAAGTGTCAAAGGCTGCAACAACTGAGGACAAAGCGGTGGCGAGTAATCAGAAACCTGCTCCTGTTATTGATTTCCATGTTCATATCGTTGACGAATACGTAATGAAGCAAGCTGCCGGTAAAACGGTTATCACCGGGTTTGGGACTCGGCCGGCCCCACAGTCGAAGCGCGGCGCACCTACCCGGGAGCTTACGATTCCCGAGGTCCAAATCGAAGACATGGACCGAGACGGAGTCGATATCAGCGTGCTTACGGCGAGTACCGTCAATCAAACCACTACGTGGGCTGATCCGGCAACAGAGCTCGACCTGTGCCGTCGCACAAACGACACAGTGGCCGGATGGGTTTCGAAATACCCGAAGCGATTTATTGGCTCCTTCATCCTGCCTCTACAAGACATGAAACTCGCAATGGCTGAATTTGACCGATGTGTGACGCAGCATCGGATGCCGGTCATTCAGTTGCCTTCTCAGGTAAAGGGCGCCTATATGGGTGAGCCCGAGTTTCGTGAGCTGTGGGCCGAGATCTATGCGAAGCAGCTCACGGCGATGATTCATCCCGAAGGGGTCGCCGACCTCTGGTTTCAGAAGTTCCGCATGTGGAACTCGATCGGCCAGCCTATAGAGGAGGCGAAGCTGATCACTTCGCTGATATACGAGGGCGTTCTTGAACGTCATCCGGGTATCAAGGTGGTCGTGAGTCACGGCGGTGGCATGTTACCTCACTACATGGGAAGGTTAGACCGCAACGTTTATAACATGCCCGATAGCATGGTTAATATTAGTAAGAAGCCGAGTGAATACCTCCGGCACCTGTACTTCGACAGTTGCGTTTACATGACGGACATACTAGAAACGCTGATCACAAAAGTCGGCGCAGACCGAATCATTTTCGGCTCCGACTATCCTGTGGGCGACCCTGACCGTGTCGCCTTCGTGCGCTCGCCGAGCAATGTGTCACCTGAAGGCTTGGCGAGAATGGCGGGAGGCACAGCTGCAGAATTGCTCGGCTTGACAGGACAGTAATACGAAGCGTTTTGGGGAGGCCAGGCTGTTTGTGGCCATGCCAATCCAGCAAAGTCAATTGTGCCCGACATGACTTCGTGAGGTCATGGCTTTCCGTGGCGAGGGTCGGGTTTTGCGTTCCATATCGAAAGGAGAAGAGCATGAATCGTTTAACGGGGCGGGTAGCAATTGTAACCGGAGCAACATACGGGCCAAAGGCGTCCATTGGCGTCACCTTCGCAAAGGCGCTGGCCGCCGAAGGAGCATCCGTCGTGGTGGCGGCGCGCAGGGATTGTAGCCCCTTGGCGCGTGAGATCGAAGCCGCGGGCGGCACGGCGTACCCGCTTCACGTTGACGTGGGCGAGGAAAGTTCGATACAGGAAATGGTCGCCAAAACAATTGAGCGATTCGGTCGCCTTGACATTCTGGTTACCAACGCTGCCATCGGCTCCAACATTCCCGCCATTCCTTTGGAAAAGATGACGGTCGAAGAGTGGGACGAGTTGATGAAAACTAACGTGCGTGGGCCGTTCCTGTGCGCCAAGGCCGCACTGCCGGTCATGCGCAGCCAGGGCTATGGGAAAATCATCAATGTCGGCTCGACGACAATGGTCGAGGGGCTGACTAACCGGCTGCATTACGTTACCGCCAAAGGCGCGATTTTGGCCATGACTCGGGCGCTAGCCAAAGAACTTGGCCCCGACGGCATCCGGGTCAATACGATTGCCTTCGGCCTGATTATGAATCCGGCCTTGGAAGCGGCCATGAAAGGACGCCCCGGTTTACGGGAACACGTAATTGCGGCACGTTCGATCAAGAAAGATGTCTTCCCCGAAGACTTGGCAGGTACGCTGGTATATCTGGCCTCGGCTGACAGTGACGCAGTTACCGGCCAGTTTGTCGTCGTCGACAACGGCGCAGTTTTCAGTTGAGCCTCGATCGCGGGGAAGATGAATACTACGACCGCGTTGATCTTGCCGTAAGCGACATGCGGCAATTGGCGGCGCGACTTTTGCAAATACTTCGCTCGCAAAGCAAGAATTTAGTACACGGGTTTAAAAAACTCTGCGCTAGCAATCGATATCGGATGTATGCAACCGATTTACAGGTGCAACGTTAGCTAACTGGGAAAGGGATGATCCATCATGTCTCAGGAATCAGCAGTGTCCTCAACAGATCATGGAAAGCCACCCGCACAACTTTGTGGAGAACGCGCCACGCGCATTGCGGTTGCAGGTGAGTTAAAGCAGCCAGACCGTGTTCCACTTCTTCTTTGCTTCATGACGTTCCTGGCTCAAACCGAGGGCATTACGCGTCAAGAGATGTATGAAGATGTGGACAAGTTAGCGAACGCAACCGAAAGGGCTTTGCGCAAATATGAACCAGACGCTTTTTTAGCCATCCCGCAGACGTCGGCTCCAAGCAAGATTCTCGGCGACCGAATGACCAAGTGGCCAGGACACGGCTTGGGTCGAGACGACTCGTTCCAGTATGTCGAGGGCGAGTACATGAAGCAGGAAGACTATGATGCCTTCATAGCCGATCCCGGCGACTGGGCTGTCCGGAACTACTGGCCGCGCGTCTTCCCATCACTGGCGGGGCTCGCGATGCTGCCCCATCTAGGCACCGGAGCTTTCGGATATTACGGTATCGATAGCTTCCTGATGAGTATCGCCCAACCACCGGTTGCGGCCGCGCTGGAAGCACTTTCCAAGGCCGCGCAGGCGGAGGCATACTGGATCGGAAAAGTGATCGAGTACTACGGACGTATGGCATCTCTCGGCTACCCTCCGGCGCCTTACGCTACCGCCGGACTGGTCGAAGCGCCGTATGATTTCATGGGTGACACCCTGCGTGGCACGCAAGGTCTTTTCCACGACATGCGCAAGGTCCCGGACAAGTTGTTGGCAGCCGAAGAAAAGGTTCTCCAACTCCAAGTCGACCAGGTAATTGCCAATAGCAAAATCAGGAACGCAACTTCCGTCTTTATTCCTCTCCACAAGGGCTCGGACGGATTCATTTCATTGGCGCAATTCGAGCGTTTCTACTGGCCGCAACTCAAGAGCATGATGCTGCAGTTTATCGCCGCAGCAATCACGCCGATATGTTTCTACGAGGGCCGCTGGGACAATCGTCTGCATTATCTGGCAGAGTTGCCCAAGGGCAAGAGCATTGGCTGGTTCCAACAGAGCGACATCTTCAAGGTCAAAGAAATTGTTGGCGACACTATGTGTATTGTTGGTGGCATGCCGGTCAGCAAGCTTCTGTGTTCTGGGCCGAGTGAGATACGCGAGTACACCCACAAACTATGCCAGGAAGTAGGCAAGGGCGGTGGCTTTATCATGTGCACCGATATCGCCGACATGGAAGGTTGTAATCCCGACCTGGTCAAGGTCTGGGTGGGTGCGACAAAGGAATTCGGCAAATATTAGCAGTGTTGTTGCAGATGGCGGCCGAACGTCCGCGAGCGCCGGTTGACCGGCTCCAGGTGAAGTCTGGAGCCATAGCCGATCCGTTGCACAACAAGCACGTCAGCTACGCCGAATTGGTGCAAGGGAAACGCATCGAGCGCCATCTCGGCAAAGTGCCGGTCAAACCAGTCTCGTCGTTTTCAGTTGTCGGCCAAGAGTGTCAGTTGACAAAGTAATCTCATGCTCGCACAATGTGATTTGCTGTGCTAAATACACAGCATTGAAGGCTTTACTCGCGTCGGCGCAGGGAATGCCGTGGAAGTCGGCAACAGTGGCGCTGCTGTAACTGGCTACGAAACCTCAACAGCCACCCGGCTAGATGCTGGGGAAGGCGAGGCGGTAGGTCTGAAGCCAGAAGTCAGAACAACGGTCGACGCGACCTGATCCTCAGGAAACTTCGCTGCAAAGGAGGTGTGCGTATGTCTAGACTGGTACTGCGTGGCCCCGGACTTCCATAAACTCAACCCATCTAGTTGATTCTGCGACTTCACATGTGTTGCTTGCACCACGTGCATGGCATTTGCCAGGCGGGGGGCTATTTCGCCCGTTTTACTTCATAGAAGAGAGAAATATGTTTATTAGGAAGTTAGATTCGTACTTTGGGTCATTATCTGCGTTATGTATGCTGCGCGGGATTATGGTGTTAGCTCTGGTTACGGCGCTCCTATCTTCTCTCGCCACAGCCATTAAATTAGCTAGATCTAAGCTCGCTGTCCTGTTTTTTCTTCTTACGGCACTCCCCACGTGGGCCGCTACCGGGGGTAGTATCTCCGGTACTGTTGCGGACCAAAGCGGTGCCGTGATTCCAGGAGCCACTCTCACGTTGGTCAACGCCGCCCAGCAGACTACCTACCAGGCTATCTGCGACAGTCAAGGTCGATACTCCTTTCCCAATCTTCCTGTTGGCCACTACGATCTCACCATCATCGCCGATGGATTTACCTCGCAGAAAAAGAAAAATCTGAACGTGGATACGGACTCCGCTCTGCGATTGGACGCGACTCTTGAAGTCGGCATGCGCTCGGATACGGTGACCGTCACAGGCGCTGCGGGCACGGGCGTGGAAGTGGATACCATCGCCACCCACCTCGGTGAAGTCATATCAAGCTCGCAGATGACCTCACTGCCTTTGAATGGACGAAGCTACACGGATCTGCTGGCGATTCAACCTGGAGTGGCGCCGATCTCGACGCTGTTGGCGAGTTCGGTCATCATGGCGGGCGCGACCGGCAGCATAGATCCGTCGGGCGATGAGAATCCCGGCAATCTCTCCATCAACGGCCAGCGCGAATCCTCGAATGGATTCATGGTGGATGGCATCGATGTGCAGGAACATATGAACGGCGGCACTTCCGTTATTCCCAACCTCGATTCGATCGAAGAATTCCGCGTACTGACCAACAACTTCGACCCCGAGTACGGAAACTACAATGGCGGCATGGTCACCGTCGTCACCAAATCGGGAAGCAACCAATTTCATGGCGATGGCTTCGAGTTTCTCCGCAACACAGCGCTCGATTCCAAGGGGTACTTCGATCTGGCCAAGGCGGCATTCCGGCAAAATCAGTTTGGCGGCACGGCCGGCGGCCCCGTCAAGCGCGACAAGGTCTTCTTCTTCGCCGATTACCAGGGGACCCGCACCACCCAAGGCATTCCCACCGGCCAAATTACGGTGCCCTCAGCCGCCAACCACAACGGCATCTTCAACGACCTTACCGGTTCAGTGAGCGGTCCTTATATCGCGTCGCTGCTCACGCAAGAGTTGGGTCGCACCGTCACAGCGGGGGAGGCTTATTCCAGCGTCTTCCCCAACGGCAAAATCCCGCAAACTGCCTGGTCGGCGCCGGGTGCGAGTCTGATGAAGTACATTCCATCGCCCAACATCAGCGCAAGTCAGTTTGCCTCTGCAGCCTATGCGCAGACGGTTCGAGATGACAAAGGAGGTTTTCGCGCCGACGCTAACAGCCGGTTCGGCCAGATCTCAGGCTATTACTTCGTTGATGACTATCACCTCGACAACCCCTATCCAGGCTCCGTTGCAGGAGCCAGTATCCCCGGCTTCGATGCGCTGTACATCGGGCGCGCGCAACTGTTCTCGCTGGGCGATAACAAGCTTATCGGCTCGAACACCGTCAACGAGTTTCACGTGGGTTATCTGCGCAATGCCAATATCATCGGGCAGCCCAAGGGCGGACTGGGCGTGAGTATGGCCTCGCAAGGGTTCACATCGGCGGCCAACGGGGGAATCGATGTGCAGGCTCCGCAGTTTGAAGGTGTGATGAACATTACATTTCCCACCTTCGTCATGGGTGTTCCCATCACCAATATGACCCAGATCAACAACACTTATTATCTGAGTGATGGGCTATCCAGAGTCATCGGCGCGCACACTCTGAAGGTCGGCGGACAGTTTCATATCGATCAAGTGAATGAGTATCCCAACGGCACCTTCAACGGCACCTTCAACATTAACGGGACCGAGACCAGAGACCCATATGCCGATTTACTGCTTGGCGTGGCCAGCAACTTCACGCAGTCGTCGGGTTCGCCGCTCTATCTGCGCAACCGTTATGAGGGCCTCTACGGACAGGACAGTTGGCGAGCACGCAGTGATCTTACCATCAACGCGGGCCTGCGCTGGGACGTCATCACGCCGTTCTGGGAGAAGTACAACCAGCTCCAGACCTGGATTCCTAACGCGCAATCCACGCTCTATCCAGGCGCGCTCCCTGGATTGGTGGTCGCTGGAGATCCGGGAATTCCAAAGACACTGGCACCTACTGGCTACACGAACTTCGCGCCCAGAATCGGGTTCGCCTATTCACCGAAGTTCGAGGATGGGCTCCTGAAGGCGCTTTTCGGCAATGACGGCAAGAGCAGCATTCGCGCAAGTTACGGCATCTTTTATACGGAATTTCCCGGCTTGTCGGCGGGCATAATGTACGGCGTGTCGCCCTTTGGGTACAACTACCTCAGCCCTGGGCCACCACTGCTGACAAATCCATTCATTACGGCTGCCACTGGTGCCTCGAACATTAACCCCTACCCGATGACGTATCCATCGCACAATGTTTCGGCGTCCAACCCGGACACATCCGTCCCCTGGGCCAACTATGCGGGCATGGCGGCGGACCCGTTCTTCAACGTCCACAATAGAGCGCCTTACATCGAGAACTACATGCTCTCGATCCAACGACAACTCACCGCAAACGCTTTGTTGACGGTGAGCTATGTGGGCAACGAGGGGCACCACATTCTCGCCGTCGTTCCGGCTAACCTCGGCAATCCCGCTCTGTGCCAGAGCCTCTCCGGCTGTGGTCCATTCGGCGAAGACAGTAACTATACCAACGCATCCGGCGGTACCGTCTATGGAACCCGCAACCTACCGGGGGATCAAAACACCTACGGGGCGCCCATCACTTCTCACGACAACTATGGCGAAAATACCTCACAAAGCACTATCGCCAACTCCAACTACAACGCGCTTGAATCCACTCTTCGTTACCAGCGCAACGGCTCGCAGCTCCTGCTGAGCTACACTTACGCGAAATCGATCGATCAGGGCTCCAACCTTGGAGAGCAGCTCAACCCGCTTAATCCCAGGCAGAGCCGCACAGTCTCCGCGTGGGACCAGAAACATACCCTTGTCGCCAGTTACACGCTGGCGCTGCCCATTGCAAGCATGCTGCACAGAGGCAATCGGTTGACCAATGGTTGGAGCCTCTCAGGAACAACACGCTTTGCCACCGGGTTCCCGGTGACGCTGACCGACAATTCCGACAACTCGCTGCTGGGCACTCTGGGCAATGGCGTGAATAATTATCTGCTCGATACCCCACAGCAACTGCCAGGGTCGCTCAAGATCAACACCAACGGCCGCAACGGCAAGCCCGCCTTCGATACTGCATTATTTCCGATCGAGAACTACGGTACACTGGGTAACGCCAAGCGCCGCGCCTTCTATGGGCCTGGTATTGAAAACTTCGATCTGACGATCCAAAAGGATGTGCGTCTTGCCGATGCAAAATCTCTCACGTTTCGGATGGAGGCATTTAATGCCTTCAACCAAACGCAGTTTTACGGTCCTGCGGCGGTGGACGGACAGGTGGATGACACCCAGAATTTCGGCAAGATCGTGAGTGCCGCTTCGCCTCGCCTAGTCCAACTCGTGGTAAAGTTCGCGTTCTAGGGGGGGGGAACTCCAGTGCGGAAAACACCAATGATCCGACGCAGCTGCGGCGAATCGCGCTGGACAGGGGGCAGGATTGAAAACATACGCACAGCTTCCGGCCCGATACCAATCATTGATTGCAGCCACTTCCGGCAGTCTCCTGCTGCAAACCTCTCGATTTGACACCCAAAATTACCGCAGTTACCTCTTTGCTGGACCCAACCGGATCATACGTGCTGGCGGTACCCTCTTCGACGAAAATGAGCAAGCGTTGGACGGTGGTTCCTATGTTGCCGGATACCTTTCCTACGAATTCGGAAAGCGCTTGCAGGGACTGGGCCAGCGTGACTTACGGAATTTGCCTACGCCCCTCGCATGGTTTGGCGTTTATCCAAAGGTTTTTGGCTTTGACCATAGTACCGGGAAGTTTGAGGGGAGTCCCCAGACGAAGTTTTGACGGAAAATGAGCGATCAGACAAAGGCTTTGAAGTTCGGAACCTTCATTTTGGCATTGAGGCTGAATGCGACGCTCGGAAGATCGCGGCGATCCACGAATACATCCTTTAGGGCGACACCTATCAAGTGAATTTCACTGATCGGTTGCGCTTCGATTTTTCCGGTTTTCCGGAGTCGATGCTGAAGGCCTGGCGCGCCTCGTAAACGCCGAGCTGAAGTCTAATCGCGTAATGAAAATATTCAGACAGGTCATCTGTTTCCGCGCGGCACTTGAGCATGCTGGTCTCCAGGCGGGTTGGAAAACATTCGCTGAGGTTATGGCCGGGGAAAAATTCCGATGGCATCCGTCGCAGGAGACACGTGGAGTTGTGACATGACCTGCAGGTAAAAACCTAATGAACGCGCGGGCGAATGTGAAGTGCAAAGATTACGCGCGCGTGGAAGTGATCGGGTATGGACGAAGCCAGGTAGCGGCGAAAATAGAGACCTTTACCTGAGCAATGGAGCAATAAAGATTCTGTTGTTGTCTGTCTTCGTTTTGCCGTGGCGTCTCCGAAATGCGGGGACAAACGAGCCGTGAAGGACGTGTCGGCGAACTACCCTGGCTGAATCTTCAGTAACTTCTAAGTAGCTTCTCTCTTGTCCGAAACGGTTTTCTGGTTCATTCTGATTGCGAAAGCCGGGAATTCCCTGGATCGTGCAGTCGCACGAATTGCGTGCTGCCCTCCCTACGAGTTAGAAACAAAACAGGACTTGCTCTTCCGTGATGCCTACTCTCGAAGCGCCTGAGCAGGTGGCGCACAAACCGCGGCAACGAACGCTCCGCTTCCGGCTGGCGTGCCTAATACTGGCTTGCATGTTACCTGTCTGCCTGATGGCCGGGTTATTCGTCTATTACTCCTATCAGCACAAGCGGCACTCTGTGGAAAGCAATGTGCTTTTAGTGGTGCGGGACTTCTCAACGGCGGTTGACCAGGAACTGTCCACGGTGCAGGCAACATTGACGACATTGGCTACGTCGCCCGCTCTGGAATCGGGCGATCTAGGTGCATTTCAGCATCAGATTCGGGAAGTCTTGCGCCAATATCCCGATTCTCAAATCGCTCTTGTGGATTCTACCGGGCAGGAACTGGTTCACTCGCAGGTGCCCTTTGGCCAGCCACTGCCGAAGCCGAACAATCCGGCTGCGGTTCGTCATGTGTTTGCCACCGGAAGGCCGGTTATCAGCAACCTCTTCAAAGGGCCTCTCACCGGGTTGCCGATGGTGACTGTTGAAGTGCCGGTATTTCGTGGAGAGCAAGTCATCTACGTGTTGGCGCTTTCGATACCCGCCAAACGCCTGGGGTCTGATCTTTCGCAACGGTCCATTCCGCCGGGCTGGACGCTCGCCATCATGGACCGCAACTTAGTGCTAGTGGTCCGAAGTCGCTTACCTGAGCGCTATGTCGGGACGCCGACCAGTCCGGCGCTTGCCAAGCGAGCGAGCGAAATTACAGAGGGCTCTGTTGAATACATCGGCAAGGAAGGAGCGGATTTACTGTCTATATTCACCCGGTCTGCGACGTCCGGCTGGTTGACCGCCGTTGGAATTCCAGAGACTGAATTCTCTGCCGAGATCTGGCAGTCGTTGAAGTGGGCAATTTGCGGGATTGCTTTGTTTCTGATCATCAGTATCGGCGCGGCACTGCATTTCGCACGTCGCATTGCTGGATCAATCGAGGCTTTGATTATTCCCGCGTTGGCGGTCGGAAGCGGGGAACCGGTGAGGGTGGACCAGCTCGACCTGGCAGAGACAGTCAAGGTCGGTCAAGCTCTGGTAAAAGCATCTGATCGGTTGCAACAGCACGCAGTTAAGCAAAGGCGGGCCGAGGCCGAACTGAAGCAACATCGAGATCAACTTGAAAAGTTGGTCAAGGAGCGGACCAAACAGTTAGAGGTCGCTAACGCGCAACTACAGGCTGACATCACCGAGCGCAAGCGGGCCGAGGAGGCGTTGGAAAAAGGCCGGGCAGAACTGGATGCGGCGTTGGCCAGCATGACGGACGCCGTGTTCATTTCCGATGCCACAGGTCAATTTATCAATTTCAACGATGCTTTTGCCTCGTTTCACAAGTTCAGGGACAAGGCCGAGTGTGCCAAGAAGCTCTCCGACTATCCCGATTTCCTGGATGTTTTCACGACCGATGGGCAATTGGCGCCGCTGGACATGTGGGCGGTTCCAAGAGCGCTCCGGGGCGAGACGGTCACGAATGCTGAATATCGCCTCCAGCGCAAGGACACAGGCGAAACCTGGGTCGGAAGCTACAGCTTCAGTCCTATTCATGACAACCATGGCGCGATTGTTGGATCAGTGGTGGTGGGTCGTGACATCACCGAGAACAAGCGAGCCGAGGAAGGGCTGCGCTCTGCGCTGGAAGAAAAGACGGCGTTACTTAAAGAAGTGCACCATCGCGTAAAGAACAACCTGCAAATTGTTTCCAGTCTGCTAAACCTGCAGGCCCGGCAGGTGAAGAACGATGCCGCGCTCGAAACCCTTCGCGATACCCAGGGACGCATCCGTGCAATGGCCCTGCTGCACGAAACTCTATACCACGAGAGCAACTTTGGACGGGTAAACTGCTCGATTTACTTCAGCCATCTTTGCGCGCACCTTTGCCGCGCATTTGGCCAGATGGGAGAGCGGGTTCGCGTGCGAACGGAGATTGCCACCTTGGATTTAGGCATCGATGTCGCCATTCCGTGCGGCCTGATCATCAATGAGTTGGTTTCCAACTCGTTTAAGCATGCTTTTCCCGATGGCCGCCGCGGCGAAATTATGGTAAGGCTTCACATTGAGGCTGAAGGCAGGATTGTCCTGTCGGTAGGCGACGACGGTATTGGACTCCCCCCGGGCGCGGATTACCAGCAAAGCAACACGCTAGGCACGAAACTGGTAACCGGGCTTGCCAAGCAAATTGCCGGCACACTCGAAGTGAAGTCGGATCATGGCACGATGGTTCAGGTCAGTTTTATAGACGCTGAAAAGGGGAGGCCGCTCTCATGAATCAAGCGAAAATTCTAATTGTGGAAGACGAGTTCGTCGTGTCGGATGACATCGAGGCCCGATTGCTCGATCTGGGTTACTCCGTTGCGGGCAAGACGGATTCTGGGGCTGAGGCGATTGAACTCGCTGAATCACATTTCCCTGACCTCGTCCTGATGGACATACACCTGCGAGGCCCCATGGATGGAATCACGGCGGCCACGGAAATCCGGCAGCGGTTTAATCTGCCAGTGGTCTTTCTAACGGCCTACGCGGATGACAGCACCCTCGACCGAGCCAAAGAGGCGGAGCCGTTCGGATATATCCTCAAGCCGTTTGAGGACCGCGAACTACGCACGAACATCGAGATCGCCGTCTACAAACACAAAGCTGATGCGGAAATCCGACGCCTGAACCGGCTCTATTCGACTCTCAGCCAGGTAAACCAGGCAATTGTCCATCTCCGTTCGCGGGAGGAGCTGTATTCAAGGATTTGCGAGATCGCGATGGAGTTTGGGCACTTCAAGACGGCTTGGATTGGCCTGCTCGACTCCGCGGGCGCATTAGTGCCAATCGCCAAAGCGGGCGACGACGCAGGAATCAATATCGGAGAACCCATCAGTCATTGTGGTTGCACGTCGGCGGCGATTCAGCAGGCGTGTCCGTGCATGATCAACGAACTGCGGAGCGACTCGCGTGCGGTTGTTTGCCGGGAACAGGCCGAAAAGGCCGGGCTGCGCGCCTGTGCCGCGTATCCTATCCGGATGCAGAACCGAGTCTGCGGCTTATTCGTCGTTGGAACCGCCGAGGCTGGTTTTTTCAATGACGCTGAAACGCGATTGCTCGATGAAGTGGCTCTGGACATCTCGTTTGCGCTGGACACAATCGAAACCGAACGCCAACACCGGGAAGCTGAAGAGGCGCTGCGGGAAAGCGAGGAAACAAACCGACTTACCTTCGAACACGCCGCTTTAGGAATCGCCCATGTTGCGCCGGATGGCAGTTGGTTGCGAGTCAACGAAAAGCTCTGTGCCATTGTCGGCTACACGTACGAAGAACTCACTAAGATGAATTTCCAGGAAATCACTCACCCCGACGATCTAGACAGCGACCTCGGACAGATGGACAAAGTGCTAGCTGGCGAGATTGAGATGTATACCTTGAATAAGCGATACATTCGCAAGGATCGGACAATCATCTGGATCAAGCTATCCGTATCCCTGGTGCGAACCGCTTCCCGTGCGCCCCGGTATTTCATCTCCATCATCGAAGACATCACCGCCCGCTTGGAGGCCGAGCAGGAAGCTGCGGAGTTGCAAGAGAAACTCGCACAGAGCCAGAAACTGGAGGCGATTGGGCAGCTCGCCGGTGGAATTGCGCATGACTTCAACAACCTGCTGATGGTCATCATGGCGCAGACCGAATTATTGAGCATGGGATTAAAAGACGCGGACGCGCAGCGGGCGAAGAGTGTTATGAACTCTGCGCGGAGGGCTGCGGAGCTGACGGGGCAACTGCTGGCTTTCAGCAGGAAACAGACCATTCAACCGAGAGTGACTTCGATGAACCAGTTGGTGGACGGCGTGTCGGATATGTTGCAGCGCCTGGTGCGGGAGGATATCGAGGTACACGTTGCATTGCACAACGAACCTTGGCCGGTAAAAATCGACCGGCCGCAGTTCGAACAGGTCATCATAAACCTTGTGGTGAATGCGCGCGACGCCATGCCGGATGGCGGGCGCCTGACAATTGAGACAGGCAATGCCGAGATCCGCGAGGAGTACGCCGCGACGCATCCGCTGGTTCCAGCCGGAAATTACGCCCTGCTGGCGGTGACTGACACCGGCACCGGAATGAGCGCCGAAGTGCAAGCACGGCTCTTCGAACCGTTCTTCACCACCAAGGAGCCGGGAAAAGGAACCGGGCTCGGTCTCTCGATGGTGTATGGCATCGTGAAGCAGAGCGGTGGATTCATCTGGGTCTACAGCGAACTGGGAAAGGGCACGTCCTTCAAGATATACCTACCGAAGGTGGAGTTGGGTGAATATACAATACCCGAGGAGCACGCTTCTCAGCCGCAGACGATCAAGCAGAATGGCACGATTCTACTGGTGGAGGACGAAGAGAACTTAATAGATGTCATCTCCGACTTCCTGAGATCGGGAGGCCACAAGGTAATTGTCGCCGACAGCCTGGACGAAGCGTGCAGAGTGGCGCTGGAACATCGGCAGCAGATTGACTTGCTCCTGACAGACGTTATATTGAAGGGCGGAAATGCCAAGCAGCTTGTCCATCGACTGAGTGAGCAGGGTTGCGAATTCCGGGTGGTGTATATGTCCGGATACACGCCGAATGCGATTGTCCACCACGGTGTATTGGACCCAGATACGCTGTTTCTGCAAAAGCCATTTTCACGATCCGTGCTGCTGGACAAGGTCGAAGAAGCTCTTTCTTGAGAATCCTGATGGTAATATGCCCCAGATGGTAGGGGACGGCTTGGTTGTCTCTCAACCCCACTGTGTTGGAGATGGAGCGTGGCGAACAGTGGCTGCTTCTTGTTTTCAGAGGACTACAATAGGCGATCCGACGAGCCTTTTGGACCACGTGCTACCAGTGTTTTCGATGGGTCGGATGGTACCGGTAAATGGCAACCTCACCGGCGACGCGGTCTCGAAGTCCGAATCTGGGAAGTTTGAAACTCCATTGATACTTGGTGTCGACTGCGCATCGGGGAAAGGCCTAAGTGAATCCGATCTTAGGGAGATACCTGTTTACTACAGGCCAAGGCACTCAGTATCTCACTATCCCATTGCGAGAATTAACCCAACTGCGCCATTTTACTAATTTTACTAATTCTGAAATGAAATCCTCCACGCCAGGTCGTTTCGGCCTCGGACACAGGTGCCCAAAAGTTTTGGCTTCAGGCTGTATTTGACAGGCTGCGCAGTGTTTTTAGAGGCTATCAGGTTCCGATTCCCGGTAGCGCTACCAAACAACACCCGCTAAGGCCCGCTAAATGAGAGGCTTTCGTTTCGCTTCGAAAAGCGTGATGCATGGCTTTAGCGCTGGTTAGCGGTCACAGTTGATACCGCGAGATGAACCCAACTAACTCTCCGCAGGGGTTCGCATGTACTTATCTGCCGCGATGATTCAGAAACTAACTTTTGCCGCCAGTTGGACCAGCCTCGGCGCATCGGCCTTGACGACCTGACCAAATGTCGAACTATTAATATTGCCGCCGACAGTGTCGGGTCCGAAGAACTGCGCATGATTAAAGACATTGAAGGCCTCAATCCTAAGCAAGAATGACTTCGACTCCGAAATTCGCAGTGTCTTCTCCAGAGACATGTCATAGTTGTCCATCGCCGGACCGGAAAAGAAACGACGACGCGAGGTTCCTACCTCGCCCAGCGACGGCATGCTGAACAGCGATGTATTGAAATAAAACTGCCCGTTCCCAGGATGATGGTTAATGTGAAGAGGGCCGGAAAGATAATTCGGCTCGTCAACAGGCAAGTTGTTTACGCCATTCGACATGGTTCCTATCAGCGATGTATCCGCCGTGTTATACAGGGTCACAGGAACCCCGGTACAGAAATGTGTAACACCCGCAACTGACCATCCCGTCAACCAGCGGCTCTGCGAGTGCAGAAGCGCGTCGAACGGAAGCTCATATCTGTAGCTGACGACAAAGTTATGCCGCATGTCAAACGAGGACAGTCCCCTGCTGAGATTTGGGTTCAGCGGATTCACTTGCTCGCCGAAGTTCGAACCTTGGTCCAAGGACTTTGCATAAGTGTATGCCGCGTTCAGTACCAGGCGCTTGCCGGCAAATCGATAATTGGTTTGAAAGGCATCGTAATTGGAGTTTCCAATGCCTTTTTGATAGCTCACGTTGCCAAAGGCCGGACCAAGAGTTGTGCGTGTGCCATTGATCGTATTTCCCGAGGCGGTAACATAGGTAGCACTCTCACCAAACGGGCCGCAGCCTGGGAGACTCAGGCAAAGGGCGGCATTACCAGGATTAGCCGACTCCAGCACAAGCAGCCTGTGTGCCTGGCTGCCCACATAGGAGACGCTAAGAATCGAGCGGCCTTCGATCTGCCGCTGCATAGATAACATATATTGTTCCGCGTATGCGGTCCGGTTTGTGGGCGAATAGCCGGGTATCGCGCTAAGCGGTTCGAACTGCGCCCAGTTTACGTTTGGATCCGGATTGTTCCGCGAGACGTTCAGCGGCGCAAGAATAGCGGGAAATCGTTGACCTTCCAGGTTTTCCGTAGCCGCATCGACGAAAGGAGTAGCAAATAGCGGGGGAGCAGGACTGGTATATGTGAAGCCATACGGCGCATTGTCGCTGGTCAAGCTAAGCGTCTCTTCGGTAACGTTGATGAAGTAAATCCCGTAACCCGCACGAATGCTGCTCCGTCCAGCTCCGCCGATGATTTTGCCCAGTAGTGTCGCATCCGAGGTCGATGGTGCATAGGCGATACCGATGCGAGGCGCGAAATTCAGGTCTCCCGGTGGTGCCAAAGTGCGAGGGATGCCAGGGTCGCCGGGGTACACAAGGCCCGTCGGAGCCGTCGGAAAGACCTTGGATTGCTGTCCTGGCACGATGGTCATGAGGTTGTTGTATTTCTCATACCACGGCTCGATCCTGTCCCAGCGGATACCGGCATTCACCGTTAGATTCGATCGCGCTCGCCAGGTGTCCTGCAGATACAACCCAGCGTACTTATTTCGCCCGTAAAAAGGCCGCAGCGCATTTTGATTGTACTGACTGGCCACTCCCAACAGATAATCTGCAAAGTCGCTGCCTGTTTCGGTGCCATAGAATTGGAAACCACCGTTGAGCTGCGCTTCGGGATATGTATTGATCTGATCGTAGTCGAAGTCGCCGCCGAACTTAACCATGTGCCTGCCCGCAATCGTGGAGACGCTCTCCCGCAACTCATAGGTATTGTTGATCTGGTCGAATGTGTATGGAGTAACGCCGATTGAATAGTTATTGAATGCAACATTTTCTATGCCTTCCAGCGCCGGAGCCCCGGCGTAGATTCCATTCGATCCGGCCGCGGCAAATCCCTGAGTAGCCAAGCTAACACCGAGCCCTCCCTCGGGTTGTCCCAGGTCCGTAACATCACGCGTATAACTGACATGAAAATCGTTTACCCAGCGCTCGTGCAGATTCTTGATCAAACCTACCGTGAACAACTGCGACCGTCCCATACTTAACGCATTGAATCCGGGCACATTGGCGCCACCCGATGAAGTCGGGTATGGATTATCGTTCGTGTAATTGTCGATTGCGTAATAAAAGGACAACGCGCCGATGCCGGTGGTAGTGTCGATACGCACAGCGCCTTTGTTGTCGTTCAGAATTTGGTTATAGGCCGACGAGCTGAACTGGGTAGCGGAGGCATTCGGCATCGGGATGTATTGCATAAGATACTTCGCCGGAGCGGACCATGCGCTCTGCGGTATGATCCCGTTCGGAAAGACTTGCCGATACGGCTCACCGACCGAGATAGTAGTACCCAACTCTCTCGTCAGAAGAGTTGCCAGGTAAGGACCGCTAACCGAGCCTGCCAACGTACTGAAGTCAGCCGGGGCAGAAAAGTCTCCCTTACGGTTTGCCAGCGATGGAACTGTGATCAAACCGGTAGGGACACCCTCCATCTGCTTTGTCCCCTGATAATCGACAAAGAAGAAAGCATTTTTTCCCAAGGGGCCGCCCAGTGTGCCGCCATACTGATTCTGCTTGAATTCGTTGCGCGTTTCGGAGAGCGGGGGCGCTGCATCGAAGGCGGTGTTGCGATTGAACTCGAAGATGTCGCCATGGAAATGTTGGGTGCCGGATTTTGTAATGACATTGATCTGTCCACCACTGTAGTTACCGTATTCGGCATCATAATTGTTGGTCAGTATGCGAAACTCGGCAATGGAATCGAGGTTGGGGATAATAGCGGCTGCCATGCTTCCCTTCTCTTCGGCACTTGCGCCGTTCACGATGTACCCATTGGCCGACTCCCTCTGACCATTAATGGAAACCATGCCCGGATTCAGATCACCGGCTGGTGAAAACACCGTCTGGCCGAGGCCCTGCACCGCTGCTGCCGTCAGCGTGGCGGCGGGCAACACGCCTGGCTGTAAGGCCAGCAGGTCCGTAAAGCTCCTGCCGTTCAGCGGAAGAGAGGTTACTATCTCCGTGGTTAATACCTCACCCATCTGGGTGCTTGATGTTTCCACTTCCATGCCCGATTCCCGCACGGTAACCGTTTCCGTGGCCTTTCCAACATCGAGTTGAGCATCCACCAGCAAGGAGCTATCGACGTCGATCGCGATATTGTCTCGCAAATATGGACGAAATCCGGCGGAGCTAATGGTCAGCGTATAGAACCCGACCGGAAGGCTCGGGAAAGAATATGCCCCTACGGCGTTCGTTCTGTTCACCTGAGAAAGTCCCGTTCCTCTGTTTGTGATCTCAACCGCAGCCTCAGGGATAACCGCTCCGCTCGCGTCGGTAACTTTACCCGCAATCCTTCCGCCAACAGTTGCACCGCTCACCACAACGGTCCCGGAAATCAATAGTACCGTTACCAACACAAGGAGAGTGCGGAGAGTACGTGATCCGATTATTAGTAACGTCACAACCTAGCCCTTCTATGATGGACTTATGCCGAGATACACTTACAGTAGCCACATATCCCCCGTAATTGACTAATTAAATGCCAGGGAACCTTACTCATTCATCACCTCAACGGGCCATGAGAACGCCGAACCTGCCGCGCAGTCAAAATGCGGGACAATTGCCTACCCTTCTTTCTCGTTCAACCTCGCGTTAGAACCACAATAGCTTCTGGTTGAACACCCGCTCAATAAGCCAGGCAAAACCCATAACAAAGACACCCGCAGATGTGCTTACGGTTACTATTCTGTAACCAATTTGCTTTTTAAGCAGATATAGAATTGGAAGCAATGCGCATAAGAGCATCAGTTGTCCCATCTCTACTCCTATGTTGAAGCTAAGCACCGAGAGGAGCAGGTTTGATTTCCCCATTATTAATTCCCTCAGAGCGCTTGCAAATCCGAAGCCGTGAATCAGCCCAAATCCAAACGTTATGAGCCAACGGTAATCTGCTTTTTTCTTGAATATATTTTCGAGGGCCACATAACAAATGGAAAGAGCGATCACGGATTCAACCATAGCCGGATTTACTCTGACAATTTGCAATGCGGACAAAAGCAAAGTTATGCTGTGCGCGACCGTGAAGGCCGTGATGATCTTCAGAATTTGACCGATGGATAGCTCGATGACAATGATCGCCAACAGAAACGCTATGTGATCATATCCGGTGAGAATATGTTCAACGCCAAGCGGCACAAACTGACGTAAGGTAGTCCATAAGGCAGTCCACATAGACCGTTTCACGGAGTTCGGCGAAACGGACGGATTCCCCTTGCCATCGGCCGAGGCCGCACGCAAGGAAGCACTCGGTGAGGCGGAGAGGACATCGTCTGAAGTCCGCTTGTAGAGGGCATCTTCCGCGGTCACAACGGACACCGGCGGATTGCTTGCGGTAGCTTTTTTCTCAAGGGGATTCTGGATACCTTCTAAACCGTTCTTGGCGATGGAGTTCGCGTTCTTCTCCGCTACCGTAGGCATAGGTGCGACGCCTTCGACTGAAACGTGCCAGACCGTATCGTTTGCATCGAATGTGGTCTGGAACACTGGGTGGGAAAGATCAAAGACCTGTTGCAGAGCATCACCCGTAGCGTCAGACAGGTATCCGAAGGCGAGATTGACGTGTTGATTGTCTGTTTCCTCAAACAGTAACGAGTAAACGATCTTGACCTCGTTTACAGGCTTGTTAAAGTCGACATGATCCACCGAAATCCATATTGTGTATATGTCGTTACCGCCGCCTCTTATTATTTTGTTTACCTTTATGGGGTACGTCTTATCGTTCACTGTTATGGAAATCTTTTTGTTAATGTACGGCTGAATTACGCCGGTTGCAATTTTCTGCAGCTGCTCATCGGAGGCCGAGGCGAGGTCGTAATGTCCCTCCTTTATCGGCTTTATCTCAGAAAAGACAGGGGTTTTGAGATCTACAAAGGACGAAATGGCGTGCTTACTAAAAGACCACCGTGATCCACCCATTGGCAAGTTGTGAGCCGAAACAGGGACAGTAATGAAGAAAAGCAAAACCAGGCAGAATGAGAACAGTTTTCTAAATCGCACGGGCATGCACCTTCTTTTTAAGTTCTAAGTCGACGATTTCACTTCTTGGCTGCTTTTCAGATCTGCAGTCGGGGCAATTGCGATACTTTTGAGTAAAATTCGCCAGACCGTATTGGGCGAAGTCATAATGTCCCTCCTTTATTGGCTTTATTTGGGAAAAGACAAATGAGTTAAGTTCCACAAGACCCACAATGGAGTTTTGACCGAAAGCCCAATGTGAGTTACCCATATCGTCTTCCTCTGGCACGCCGCTAGCGGAAGCAGAGACCGCAATGGAGAGGATCAGAACGAGGCCGAATAGGAAAAGCTTTCTGAATGGCACGGGCATACACTCTCTTAGCTTCTAAATCGATGATTTCACTTCTTGGCTTCTACGAAGGGGCATTCCGGATCGGGGGCGTCGCTGTTCCCGTTAACGAATACAGCTACGGCGCGGCATCCTCCTTTACAGATGTCGAGATAGGCGCAACTCCGGCACGGCTCGCCTGCGCGGCTCGCCCAGCTGCGCAGGCTCGAAAGGGCTTGCGAGCTGTGCCACAACGTTGGCAGTTCAAAGATGCTCTCGCTGCCGGGAAGGAAAGAGCAGCCTCCGAAGCTGCCATCGGAGCGAGCTCCCAGCAGGACGTTCCCGGCCTCACAACCGTAGACCGAAAACTGTTCCATCAGCACCTTGTCAGGTGAGTGCCAACAAAACATCGGAACGAACGAGCAGTCAATTTTGACGGGGGTGCGATACTGCTCTGAGAGATGCTTGATCATCGGAAAGAATTCCCGGTTCTGCCCAGGCGTTAGCCGCCTTTCAAAATAGTCCAGCTTGCCGCGTCCCGAGGGCTTAAAACGCAGGAGCTCCACGTCGGTAAGTCCGCGCTCGGCGGCGTAGGCGAGGACCTCGCTCAAGCGGTCGAAGTTCTGGCGAGTGACGACGCAATTCAGGCCGACGTTGATGCCCGCCTCCAGCAATAAATCGATCCCTCTTATCCCGGCGATCGTGTCGCGCTCGCCGCGGGCTTCCTCGGTGGGTTCGATCCAATCAACGCTGACGTTGACCTGGCCGAAGATCCTGCACTTCACCGCGGTATCCCGGGTTAACAGAAGCCCGTTCGTGGTCAGATTCGGAACGATGCCGCGTGAGCGTACGTAGGCGGCCAACTCAAAGAAGTCCGGCCGCTCCAGCGCCTCTCCGCCACCCAAAGCTATATGGAAGACACCCATTCCGGCCAGGAGGTCGATGGCTCTGCGAAACTCTTCGCCGCTCAGTTCGCCGGCGTCCTTTTCACCCGAATCCATGTAACAGTGCCGGCACCGGGCCGAACACGAGTTCGTTACGGAAAAATGCACCTCCAGCGGGGCGGAGAGGAAACCGGTTTCCTCTTTCTCCCACAAGGGGCTATTCTCGCAACCCAGGCCGCGCATAAAATCCCTGTCAACATGTACCAGCATGGGAGGATTCTCCAGAGCCAGGACTCCTCCAAACGATTCCAAACGATGCTTTATGCTCATCCCCGATCCTCCCCACCGCCGGCCCCAGCCAGTGCTTTCGCCTCTTCTGGCTGCGCGAGCTTCTGGGCCTTGGCTGCGCTCAGGATTGCGGCAATCGCGTTGAACAGGACCGTTACCGCAGCTCCGCCGGTCAGGAAAGCTACCATGTCAACGCCGATACTGCTCGAGTTTGGGTTATACCCGGTCTTGATCTTTAGAATTCGTCCTGTCATTTTCTTTACTTCCTTCTTTGACTGTTTCTCTGTTTCTATTACTTTTTTCCATCGGCTGTGGCGATCACTTGTCTTGCACGGATGCTGCCTGTCCCTGGTCGTGGTGTCGAACTAACAATTCTGCCAATTCTGACTTCCAGTAGTCGTATTTCACGACGCATACGTCTACGGTATAAGGCCCATTCGGCTCATAGACGACGAATAGATAGAACACTCCCGTAGTCATCAGCAGGGCGAGCACAGGGCTAAGCCAACGTAGCGCCCGGGGCCGCGCCGTCCAAAACTTCCCATGCATCAGAAGGAGCAGCCAAAAGAGAACGATCAGGTTGAGTCCGCTCGCGGTAAAGATGATAGTGATAGGGATTTGGATCGGATAGCCCATGGTCTCCAGAGAATTGAAGAGCGGTATGCTTGCGGCGGTCAACAGCAGCCATAGAGCAGGCCCCCAGAGAAACGTTTTGGTCGAAGCCCAAGTAAGCCGCTGCCACGGCTTCATGCACAGGACAACGGCCCAGAGCATCCCAATGACCGCCCACGCCACCCATGCCCACGTCGTCCTCATTCGCCAATAGCGGTCTGCGTTTTGATAACTCACCTTGTCGCTTGAGGTGAGCTTGTTGGAAGAGATGGCCTGGAAGGCGAGAGCGCTCTTCTTGCGCTGGTCCAGGCGGGCATAAGCATATCCGAGATCGTGCAGGGCATCATCTTTCAAGAGAAAGTTGGGATACTCCTTCAAGAGCACCTCCAACTTCTTTACCAAAGCTTCGTCGCTGTCCTGAGTGGAACGGATCGACTGATAAGTCTTGAATGCCTGCTCCTGCTTCTGATCTGAAATCTTTTGCAGCGAGGCCAGTTTACCCTGATAGAAGGGGACTTGGCGGGACCCGGCATATTTTTCCAGGTATTCGCTATTCCACTTGATCGCTTTATCTATATCGATAAGGTTGTCTTCGTAAATTGTTCCCAGCATCTGTACGGCATAGCGACGAGCCGCACTACCAGGGTGCTTCTCGGCGATCTCCAAGTCGAACCCTGCAGCCGCGGCATAGTCGCCTTTGAGAAAAGCATCTTGGGCCTTCTGCTCGAGTTGTTTCACCACAGTGCTATCCGGTGCTGTAAGTCCGGCAGCTGGCAGCAAAAACAAACTTCCCAAAAGAGTGAGAATCAGTACCGGAAAAACGAACCTGTGGTCCCTGAAAAAGACAGGCTTCCCCAGCAGCGTATCCGCAGTGTCTAGCATCGATTGCCTTCTCTCGTGATCAATACCAAGACATCGTCATGCCATTGTCGAGGGTATGCCTTGCCTTGGTTTGCGTTACCCTATTTTGGCTTCAGAATAACACTTACTTGACGACGCCAAGTAAGAACATGGGGCCCTGCGGCCCCATATTCATCCTGCGTTTATCAGCAATTCACACCGTATTAACATGCTGGGCTTCATGTAACTCAACGGCGCAACAATTGCTCTGTTACTCCTGGTAAACCACTGGATTAAGGCAATAGGTTCCACCAGCGCCATTGGTTCCAGCGTTGGGTACCTGGCTGCCGGTGCAGAAGGTGATGTTGGAAACCGGCTGACTGTCGAGAGTGCCGATATTGTTGCTAGTCGAGGAAGTGGGAGCCATGGTGCTATTCAGATAGCTACCCTTTGCACCAGTCACATTCGGATAACTGAACGTGAGCGGAACCACAACAGAGGTTCCCGCCTTCAATCCGCTGCTGGTTGCCCGGATCAGCGGTTCGCCATTCTGCGAGCTGGTAGCATTCACCAGGGTCACAGAGGTCAGGAGGCCGCTGTTAGTTGCGATCGCGCTGCAAATATGCCCGGTGGTCGATGCGTTGGCCTTGTTGGTGCTGTACTGGTTTTGCAGCGTCTGGTTGCAGGCTGCGCTGGTGGTTGGGGGAAGCATATTCATGCCGACACCCTGAAGATTGATCATGCCGTCCAGAACAACGTCAATGCTGCCGGCGAGGGTGACGGAGCCCGTATTCTTGACCGTCACGCTGGCGGTGCAGGTCGTGGTCGTAGCTCCAGGAGCGCCGCAGGTCACGGCCGAAGGAGTTACCTGGACCCCAGATGTTAGTGGGTTGAAGTGATTGAGAACGACGGTCTCGATCGGGGAAATGGACAACTGCGACGGGAGGTACTGCGCGCTAGTGAACGTGCCACCGTTTGTGCTCGGGCTGTTGACCTGGTAAGCGGTCATCGTGAGAGTCAGCCCGTTCACGTTGAAGGTCATAAACTCATTCGCCGGCCAGGCGGTGATAACATTCGGATAGCCGCCAGCGGTAAAGTTGCTGATATTGGGTTGATAGATAGGGGCAGCGCCGCCGCCGCTGGTGATGTGCGGGATGTTCACCGTGGGCGCGTATTTGCTTGCGGAACCGTCTACACCTGCGGCTGCCTGAACGCTGTTATACGCCCCGGCACGGCCATAATTATGGCTATGGCCGCTATAGGTCATGTCCACGTTATACGCGGCGACGAGCGGTTCCAGATACTGCTGCGCGGTGGTATTGTCGCCATCGCTGCCGGCGTTGTAAGCCGGTTCGTGGTAGACGAGGATCTTCCAGGGAGTGTTGGGATTGGCATCGGCGGCAGCGAGGTCATTCTTCAACCAGTTATACTGGGTGGAGCCGGTTGCGAAGTTAAAGTATTCGTCGACGACGGTAATGTGTACCGGACCGTAATCGAAAGATCCGAATAAGCTATTGTACTCAGGGACCTGGTTGCCGGTGCCAGAGCTCAAATATTTACCAGTCGCAACCTTGTTCCCCTGCATGAACGGCATGGGCATATACTTCGCGAGAGTCGCCGTGTACCCGTTGGGGTACGAGCCGTCGTTGTCATGGTTACCTTTGCAACCCGCCATGGGTATATTTTCGTTAAAAGTGATCTGGCCTGACAAGCCGGCAAAATACTCTGCAGTCCAGTTACTTTCGCCGTCGGCACTAACCCAATCGCCGCTCAGAAGGATGAGACGGCCAAAATTTGCGTCCCCAGGCTGGGAAACAAACTTCGTCATTGCCTCCATGATGTTAGCCAAGGAGGCTGGATTGGTTCTTGAATCGCCCGCGGAGAGGAACTGTACCGCAGTCGCGTTCGAGGCGGGCCCGGTGAGAAACGATCCGGTGGCGTTTACGTTGGTCCCGCTTACCTGGTAGTAGTATTTGGTGCTCGGCGTCAGCCCCGTAATCGTATAGATGTGCTGATGGCCATAAGCGGCAGCCTCGCCGGTAGTGAGTGGCTGTTCGCTTACCGCTGCGCTGTGGCCGTAGGCCGTTGTAGTCCCCCAGTTGAGCGCGTCCGTCTGGGTTGCGGTGTCCTGCCAGAGAACTTCCATCGAGGTATTACCGACATTAGCGGTATTGTTAATGCCAAGTCCGTTTGTGTTATTACCGGAGGAAACACCTGGGTAAAGTAGGTAGGGAGTTTTTTGCAGATTTGATTGTGCGAAGGCCGTTGTGCCACACACGGCCAGGATCAGCGCGCAGGCCATACCGTCCAGTGCCTTTTTCAATATCGTCGTCATCTTCTTCCTCATTTTCCTTGTCAAAAGTTATGCCCGTGTTCGAAGAACTGCGCTACTGCTCATGCTCGCATTTCTCTACCGATCCGGCCTTACAACGCTGGCCGTCAGTCCAACTCGCATTGTCGAGTTTCGCGCCGTCGAGGTTGGCCCCACTGAGGCTTGCCCCGGTGAGGTCTGCCCCGCTGAGGTCTGCTCCGGTAAGGTCCGTGCCGCTGAGGTCCGTCCCCTTGAGGTTTGCCCCGCTGAGATTCGCCCCATTGAGGTTTGCTCCGCACATGTCCGTTCCGCTGAGATCCGCGCCGGTGAGGTTCGCTTCACTGAGATTCGCGCCGTCCAGGTCTGAGTTGACGATGCTCTCTCCGCTCAGGTTTGCCCCGCTTAGGTCACACCGCGCACATTGATGTACTTGCATCAATTTGTCCACATCGGTATGTTCCAAAGCGTGCATGACGCCGCCCGACAGAAGCACGCAAAGAATCGCCAACACCGCTACGGTTATTTGCTTCATTGTCCTATCTCCCTCCCAACCTCATAGTGGACAAGTCGAAGGAGATTTATCTCGCAAACCTCCTGCGAAATGCGCCCGCGGCACCCAGGAGTCCGGTGCCGAGGAGAATGATGCTGGAGGGTTCGGGAGTAGCGGTAGCATACTGCAAGTCGCCGAAAGCATTGCCCGTGCTGGTTGCGAGGACGCTTCCGATATTTGAGCCAGATAGGTCGTTGAACACGATGTAGTAGTTTGCACCGTAATTCGCCGTATCGTTGCTGATACCCAGAAATGAAGCCAACAAAGCGCCGTTCGTGCCGTAGATGTAAAAGTTTGTGCTGTCCCCGGCAACACCCAATCCAACTTGGTTGGTTGGAGCCGCGAACGTGAACGTAGTATCGAAACCGAAGCCGGACTCGGCCATGTAGTAAGGCTGGCTCATAGATGAGCCCGGAGTGAAGTACAGACCGTTGGGATCCGTGATGGTTACTCCTAAAGACGAGTAGGCGGATGGGTTCAGAAGAGATCCACTAACTGGCAGACTCCCATTAGGAAGCGTCTCAAAGCTTATGTAGGTGCTGTAGGTTCCGAAACTCGGAGTCGGGTTTGGCCCTGGCGTGCCGAAGCTGGTGTTAACGTTGTCTGCAGCAGCATAAATGCTCGCTGACAGAATTAGCAGTATCGTAGCCACAATGAAGCGAAAGCGCATATTTGTACCCTCCTAGAGGTTCAACTCCAAGCAACAACCCCGCTGGCATTGATGGAATGAACTTCGGAACGAATTATAGGGAGCAAATGTTCTTTGAGAGTGTGAATTGACGGTGAATCTTACCCATTCTAATTCGCCCCGTTTTTCCACAGGCATTCATGGAGTACATCAGACAATTTCATCTTTTAGTTGCCTAGTTATAACGTTTGTCTGCTAAAGCAGGTCCAGCGTCAACACAGAATGCCTATGACGATTCCAGTGCGGCGCCAACAGAAGTAGCGGGTTGGCCGGCAGCGGTTTCTTATTGAGATGTGACGGCTTATATTCAAATGCTATCGGTTACTTGCTGACAAGTTAAGACTGCATTCATCATCTGCTCACAACCTTGTAACATTCGTTGTCTAGTGTTGATAGGTGATTCGCATTCCTCTTTCAGTATTACTTATTGGCGAAAGAGAGAAGCTCTACCTTCGATGCGTCCCATTCACCACGTATCCGGAGCCATGGATATTTTTCTCTTATCCCTGCGTTTGCCGTGAATCTACTCTTTTGGGGCTGGCCGGCAGGGATGTTTATGGTGGCGATTGATAATGCAGAGAATTTCCGAAATGAGTTGCACTTGGAAGAGGACAGTCTGTCTCAAGGAAGTAAAAGACGCCTGGGGCTTGCGGCAAGATTACTCGCCATTCTTTTTACCTTGACGTATTAGACGTCCACTTCAAATGCGCAAGAGAAGAAATCACAGAACTCTGCTGCGGGTATAGGTATCAAGGGACAAGTTAGCGACCCTAAAGGCAATGCTCTACCAAAGGCGTCGGTTCAACTCGTCGCAGGCGACCGAGTACTGGCGCAAACAACTACCGGCCAGGAGGGTAAGTTCCAGCTGACGATCGGATCGGCAGGGGAATTCCTCATTAAGGCTTAGGCGGCACGTTCGTATCAGTTGGTGGTGAGCAAGAGCTTCCATAAGACGGATCTGAAGCTGACACGGGAGACGAAACGCAAAGCGCCGAGTACGGCAAGATCGATCCGGACGACGGCTTACAGTTCGACCTGGGCCCGGGGCGCATACGTTTTTGGTCGACTACGCTTCGTCAGAATCTCCATAATGGATCGATTCTAGCGACCTTCGAGCAGGCGGATGCGCGCGATCTCGACACGGGACAAGTAACGCCGGAGGCCCCGCGGTTGATCGGAGATCTTTCCGGAACATTCCAAAAGCTGCCCTTCCATTTGCAGGCAAAAGGTGAATTTCAATACGTGGAAAGGAAGGTGGTTGGGAATAGGTGCGATGAAAGCAAAGGAAACGGTCTCACATCCTACTGCCTCGGAGTGGCGAATACGGAGTTCCGGTTATCGCTGGTGCGGTCCTTGTATGAGGGAAAGATAGAAATCAGCTTGAATATGATGATTGCCAGCGGTTACACCGGGCAGACCATCGAGAACTTCGCCACAAACTATGCGCCCGGGAGCGTGGGCCTTGTAGGCGGCTTTGTTCCAGCCAACCCAATTAATGAGGTGGTGGGAGTACGCATACCTTCGTATGCAAGCCTTAACTTCACCTACCGGCTTGGCGCACGCTGACATTTTCCTGTGCAAATGGTTGAGGGCTTGCCAACCCACGGCTTCACTTTTTGGAAATGAAGACTAATACGTCTCCATATCGTGACATGGATAAGCGCATCAGAATCAACGGATTTGATGTACGCTTTTTGGGGGAATCGCGCGAAGCGTGAGGGAGCCAAAACAGCGTCAATGACGGCTAGCGGAGGCGGCTATCGTGCGCTCTCTCGCCATCGTGACCAGTCCGCTTATGAGGAACAGTGAACTCGTAGTTACCGTTGCGGCGTTCACGAGGACGCGTTTGGCGGTAAGGCCCTGCGAGCTGTGGCTGGTGACGGCGTAGCCGTGGTCGAAGTGGCGATGCTCTCCGCCGTTGAACTCAATCTCGCGATTGTTGTCCAAGCGGGCCAAGAGGCGGCCATCGGAATGGATCGTCTCAATGACGGCGAGATCACGATTGGCGACGCTGAGTGACAGTCCGGAGCGGTGAATTGGATGCGGTCGCCGGCAGAAAACTCGCGGTCCGTATCTTTATATACGCTGACGTCCGGCGAGACAATGAGCGTGTTTTTGGGGATTCAACGTAGCTCTTAGCGATGGCGCGGATGCGCTTTTCCCGGTTGGGAATCTCCTGCACGCGACCTTGCTTTTGCAGAGCATCGAGCGCGGCAGAAACCTGGCCATTGGCCAGCAATTCGACCGTAGACTTTGACGGCCGTAGCTTGAAACAGGCCTGCGCCTTGCCTGCGATATGGCCGTGGAGATGAGCTGCGATTAGAACCTCGAAGGCGAAGCCCGGAAGCGTCTTCCTATGCCCTACCATATTCATCTAATGCTGAAGATAAGTGCTTAAGTGATCGATCATAACTCCGTGTTCTCTCTGCTCCCCCGGTGGAAAATGTGTGCTCCGCCAGGCTGCCCGGTTCTGCTTCTCCCTTGAACCTCCCGGATGGACTCGAGAGGTTCAAGGAATCAAGGAGGTTCAGCACCCCTGTTACTGGATAATGATGATGGTTACGTTGGCGGTATGCGAAGCTCCTCCTGCACTTGCGCTGGCTGTAGCCGTAACGGACGAGCTATAGGTTCCGGCGGGAGTGGTGTGCAGTGCCGTGCTGGACGTGCCGCCACAACCTATGAGCGCAACGCTCATGGTGATCGCTGCCAGTAGCAACATGGCTACCATACCGAAGCGCTGCATCCTGCGCCGCTGATGCTTCCATCCTGGAGAGCAGAGCAGCGCCAGTCCCGCCAGGAGCAGAAAGGTCTGCAGGCCAGGCAGAGGTCCGAGCGGGTTGGGCGGATCGAGGCGAACCGCATTGCTGGTTGCCACCGAAGTGGCAATCGTCAATTGGACCGTTACCGGGGTGTTGCTGCCATTCATCACCGCAGACGCCGGAACAAACGTGCAGGTCCCAAATGACGGCAAGCCGGCGCAATTAAGGGTCACCGTTCCGCTAAATCCTCCGACTGGAGTCAGCGTGAAAGTAGTCGAGCCCGACTGCCCCTGCACAATGGTCACGGTGGATGGATTTACGACAATGGAATAATCCGGCGCAACAGTATTGGTGAGTGCGAAGTTTGCCGTCGCGGCGACGCCCGGCACGGGGTCATTCGCCACGTCCTTCACCGAGGCCTGCATCGGAGTGCCAAATGCAAGATTGACGTGCGCGCTCTGCGAAGGCCCGGATACCGCCGTGATTGTGGATGGAGCTCCCCGGTTCACGGTCAGGGAGACGGAGGCGGTCGCTGTCGTGTAATCGGCCGTGTCGGTTGGAGTAAACGTGACCGCGAGGGTGTCAGTTCCGACCGCGGGTATTGTTCCCGCCGCCGGAGTATAGACGAAGGTGCCTGGTGTCGAGGCCGTTGCATCGAGCTGCGTGCTGGTGGCGTTCGCCGTGGTCGCGTGGAAGACAGCCGTGTAGCTGTGGCTCCCAATCCCCGGAACCCGTTTGATGATCTCCGTTCCCGCCGA